>JAAGKN010000636.1_pt1 | contig 69036 bp, 68 predicted proteins | sample 6206371 | NCBI WGS metagenome assembly JAAGKN01 (sample SAMN11533720, study PRJNA540317) | gut metagenome | isolation source: fecal pellets from male and female animal of same cohort | host: Peromyscus leucopus | place: USA:CA | collected 2017
ATTCGAAGCCCGGAGCGATGTTTTTTTAAAACAATAAGCCCCCGGTAAAAACCGGAGGCTTATCGTTAAAACCAGCCAAATAGTTTTATTTATCCATTAAGCGGGAAAAGTTGCTGTACGTAACAAATTTTTCCTCATAAGCGATGAACGCTTCTTTCAAAATGTTAATGGCCGTTTTTTTATCAAAGATTTTTTCTACCACTACAGTCTTATTTTCCAGTTTTTTGTAATCTTCAAAGAAGCTCATGGTTTCCGAAATCAAATGGTCGGGCAGTTGGGAAACGTCTGTATAATGGCTGACGTTCGGGTCGCCCTGCGCCACGGCGATAATTTTATCGTCGGCTTCGCCGTTGTCCAGCATGCGCATAACGCCGATAATGCGCGCGGGCACGATGCACAGCGGCACGACTTCTGCCTGTGAAAGAATTAAAATATCAAGCGGGTCTTTGTCTGCGCCGTAGGTGCGGGGGATAAAGCCGTAGTTGGCCGGGTAATAGACGGACGAGTATAAAACGCGGTCCATACGCAAAAGGCCGCTGGCTTTGTCCAATTCGTATTTGGCGCGGGTTCCTTTTGGAATTTCGATAATGCCGTTTACGACGTACGGCAATGTTTTTTTATCACCGGGGGACACATGGTGCCACGGATTAAAATTAGCGAACATTTTTTTCCTCTTTATCAGTAATCTACCTATAATTATACAATTCCTGGGACTTGTGTTTCATCCCCTATATAAAAACGCCCCGGATTTACCGGGGCGGGATTTGGTTTACTGTAAATACTGTTTAAAAAAGTTTTCTATTTTATCAAACGGTATTTTTTCCAAATTGTCATAAAGATCTACGTGGGTGGCCTGCGGAACAATAAGGAGCTCTTTATTCTCTCCTTTCAGCTTTTTAAACGCGTCCTCGCTAAAATAGCGGCTGTGTGCGTTTTCCCCATGGATTACCAATACGGCGTTTTGAATTTCACTGGAATAAGCCAAAATGGGCAAATTTATTAGGGAGAGGCCCGAAGTCATATTCCAGTTTCCGTTAGAATTAATGGAACGCGGGTGGAAGCCGCGCGGCATTTTGTAATAATTCCAATAGTCTTTTACGAACTGGGGTTCATCGCCGGTTAATTTTTCGGGCAGGCCGGAATCTTTGGCGTACACGCCGTTTTTAAAGTCTTGCGTGCGCCGGTTGTTAAGCGTTTGTTTTAATTCGTAACGGACTTTTGCGTCCATAGAATCAAAATATCCGTTGGCTTTGACGCGCGTCATATCGTACATAGTGGAGGTTACCGTCGCTTTAATGCGGGTATCCATCGCGGCGGCGTTAAGGCCGAATCCGCCAAAACCGCAAATGCCAATAATGCCGATTTTTTCCGCATCTACATCTTTTTGGTTGGCTAAAAAATCCACCGCGGCGGAAAAATCTTCCGTATTAATATCCGGGGAGGCCACATGGCGCGGAGTACCTTTGCTTTCTCCCGTATAAGACGGGTCAAACGCCAAGGTGATAAATCCGCGTTCCGCCAGCGTTTGGGCGTACAGGCCGGAGGCTTGTTCTTTTACCGCGCCGAACGGACCGGCTATGGCCACGGCGGCCAGTTTCCCGGAGGGTTTGTTTTTAGGCGTATACAAATCCCCGGTAAGTTCAATACCGTAACGGTTTGTAAAATGTACTTTTTTAACGGTTACTTTGTCGCTTTGCGGGAATGTTTTATCCCACTTTTTGGCTTCGCTCACAAGCGTTCCTCCTAAAATAAATAGAATTGCCGCCATAAAAACGGCCAGTTTATTTTGCATTACCTCCTCCTGCTTTGCGGATAATTTTGGCGGGCACGCCTACAGCCACTGTGTTTTCGGGCATGTCTTTGGTAACAACCGCTCCTGCGCCTATTTTTCTTCCGCCATTCTTTTTCTAAACGTAATAATATCCATATTTTTATCTATATTCTTCATCCGTTACCTTTTCCAGCCAAATAGGCTCGTTGTCCGGCGCATTGGGCGTAAGCGCCACGTGGCTGAACCAACTGTCCGGCGCGGCGCCGTGCCAGTGTTCCACATCCGGCGGAACGGATACCACGTCCCCGGGGCGCAAAACTTCTATTTCCTGCCCGCGGATTTGGTGCCGCCCTTCGCCGTTGGTTACCAACAGCACCTGTCCGCCCGTGTGTTTGTGCCAGTCCGTGCGCGCGCACGGTTCAAATGTTACGTTGGCGGCGGGGAGTTTTACTTGGTCGTCATAACCGTTTAAGGGGTTCAGGTAGGTGTTCCCCGTAAAATGCGCGCTGTAAGGGTTTAACGCGCCTTTGCCAAACACGGGCGTTTCTTTAGGCTGGTTAACGGCACAAGCCGCTAAAAATAAGGCGGCGGAAGAGAGTAAAATTAATTTTTTCATTTGGTTGCCTCCTGTAATACATTTAAACCGTTTTGGGCGGTTTTGCGGCCCAGTTCTTGTTTGACGACGGCGCAAATGCCTTCAATTTGCGCAGGCGTTACGCCGACATTCATCGCCAGCCCCATATGGGCGCGCAGCTGCGGGTTTACATTGCCAAGCGCAGTTAAAAAAGCCACCGTGGCCATTTCGCGCTGTTTATCGGTCAGTACGCCGCGCGCAAAAATATCGGCAAACAGGTGTTCCTTTAAAAAAGTGTCTGTATCTTGGATGAATGCGGCGGGCCGGCTGGGGATATCTGCCCCCATTAAACGGGCCAAATTTTGGCGGCCCAACTCGTATTTATCCGTCCCGGCGGGAATAATATTAGGCGTTTGACCGGGAGCGTCCGTCTTTCCGGCGGCTTTGCGTTCGGCAAGCACCGTTTGCAGCGTGGCCGACGCATTTAAACAGCGCGGAAACCCGGTGTAGGCATATAATTGCAATACCATTTCTTTCAGTTCGGCTACCGTCCATCCTTCGTCTAACGCGCGGTTAAAAGCGTGTTGTAGTTTTGGCAAATTCCCCACTGCGGCTGTGGCGGCCGCCGCCACAAAAGCCTGTTCTTTGGGCGTTAAATTATTTTGCGCCTGTTTCCAGTTATAAGCGTGCAGAGTAGAAGCGCCCACTAACCCCGCCGCGATTACTCCCATTACTTTTTTTGTCATTTTATCCTCCTTTAGTTATCTTTCGGTTTCAACGGCCCGTAAAAATAGGAAGCCGTTGCCCCTCCGTCAATTAAAAAATCACTGCCGGTAATAAACGCGCCCGCCGGGCCCATAATCAGCTCCGCCAGCGCGCCCACTTCATCCGCCGTACCGGGCCGTCCCGCCGGGTAATGGCCATACCAATTTGGCCCGCGCCAGTCCATAACACTACATCCGGCATATTCCCCTCCCGTAAAAGCTTTTATTTATTATAAATACTGGAGTTGACTCCAAGTCAAGCCCCTAAAAAATCCCGGGCGTATTTTGCCCGGGAAACGGAGATTACCAATTCTTTTTTTCTTTGGAGCAGTCGTGCTTATGCTTGCGTTCTTCCACCATTTGCACAAACCATTCCACCATATTCGGGTCCTGATGGGAAAAGAAAGAACTGGTTTTTTTATCCAACGCACCGATTGCCTGCATATCTTCGGAGGACAAGGCAAAATCAAACACGTTGAAATTTTCTTCCATACGTTCTTTATGCGTGGACTTAGGGATCACCACCACGCCGTTTTGAATATGCCAGCGCAAAATCACCTGCGCGGCGGTTTTATTGTATTTGCGGCCGATTTCCGCCAGCACCGGGTTGGTAAACATATCCCCGCGTCCTTCGCCAAACGGCGCCCACGCTTCCAGCTGGATGTTGTATTTTTGCGTCCACGTTTTAAGTTCCGCCTGTTGGTTAAACGGATGTGTTTCCATTTGGTTGACGGCGGGTTTAACGCGGCAGAAAGAAGCCAGGTCCACCATACGGTCCGCATAGAAGTTGGAAATGCCGATGGCGCGGATTTTGCCTTCATCGTACAAATCTTCCAGCGCGCGGTAGGCGCCGTAATAATCGGAAAACGGCTGGTGTAAAAGCATTAAATCCACATAATCCGTTTGCAGTTTTTCCAAAGAAGTAAGCACCGATTTTTTTGCGGCCTCGTAACCGTAAAATTCCACCCATACTTTGGAAGTTAAAAATATGTCTTTGCGGTCAATGCCGGACTTGGCCACCGCCCGGCCCACGCCTTCTTCGTTAAAATAGCTTTGGGCCGTATCTATGGAACGGTAGCCTACGCTTAACGCGTCGGATACACACCGTTCGCATTCTTGTTGGGATACTTGGTAGACGCCGTAACCCAAAACCGGCATTTTTACGCCGTTGTTTAAAGTAACGTATTGCATAGAGAACTCCTCCTTAAAAGTTAAATATTTCTTCCCATTTCGTAGGCTTCTTCCATAACGGGTTTGCCGGAAATTTCGCCTTTTGCGTACACGCCTTTGCCGTACAGCACGCCGCCCTCCTTTGAGCCTTTCAAACAGGCCGCTAACCCGCGGAAGCATTCCAGGGTGCAGTCCATAACGGACGGGGAGTCTTCGGCGGCGGTCATAATGTAATAAAATGTTTTATTGGGTATATCCAACCAGCGCGCGACGGTACGGTCTATCAGGGCTTTCATTTGTGCGTCAATAGAGTAGAAATATACCGGGCTGGCCATTACAATAATGTCTGCCGCTTGCATTTTGTCCAGTATTTCGGACATGTCGTCTTTAATGGCGCATTGGCCGTGATGGTCTTTGCAATAATAACAGGCGGTGCAGTAACCGATTTTTTTGTCGCGCAGAAAGATTTTTTCCGCTTCGTGTCCCGCATCGCGCGCGCCGCGCAGAAACTGGTCGCAAAGCAGGTCCGAATTTCCTCCTTTGCGCGGACTTCCTGATAAGATAAGCACTTTTTTCATAGTTGTATTTTCCTTATTTCAAATTATTTCCAAAAAAATCCGCCAGCTTTTCGTCCACTTGTTGGACGTATTCCGGCTTCCAGTAAGTTTCAATATGTGTAGCTCCTTTGATTAAAAATAATTCTTTATTTTGGGTGCCGGTGGCTTTGGAAAACACGGCCTCCGTCATATACAAGGTGTCAGCGTTGGAACCCGCAATCATCAGGAGAGGTTGGTTGATAAGGTCGGCATTATCCGCGGCGTCAAAGCTCATTAAATCCATTAAGCTGCTAAGCGTATAGCTAAACGTGGACTTGGGATGGCGGTGCGTTTTGCCGTAGTAATAGTAACCGTCCCGGTACAGATCGTAAGGCAGATTCTTGGCCTGTTCTTCAGGCATGTCGCGCATATCAGGGGTATACAACACCTCGCCGCCGGCGGCTTCCTGGGCGCGCGCGGCGGAAGCTTGGGCAAGCCTTTCTTGAATCGTATTAATTTGCGAATCTAAAAATCCGTTGCGGCGCACCACGCCGGAGTTAAACATACTTAACGTGGCTACGGCTTTAAAACGCTTATCCGTTTGAGCGGCTTTAATGGTATATCCGCCGCCGCCGCAAATACCTAATACCCCCATACGGTTAGCGTCCACGCCGGGGAACGAAGCCAGCACATCGGCCATACGGTGAATATCTTCTATACGAAACTGCGGTTTATCCACGTTGCGGGGGAAGCCTTCGCTGCCGCCTTGGTAGGCCGCATCCGCGGTAATGGTAATATATCCCCGTTCAGCCAGTTTTTGCGCGTATAACCCCGCCACCTGTTCTTTTACACCGCCGTTAGGATGAGCCACGACTATAGCCAGCTGTTTGCCGGGTTATAGTTGGCGGGTGTATAAACATTGGCCGCTATTTTAAGACCGTTTAAATCGTACGATATAGCGTGCAAATTTACCTTACCCGGCAGGTTGGAAGCCAGCGCGTCTTGGTAGACGAGCCCCCACGGATTGTTATTGTGTGTATTTTCCGCTTTAATTTGTTTTTTTGTTTTATACGTAAATAATGGTTTCATTTTTGCTCCTTTTACGGGTGCGGATTGGGCGGCGCCGCCGGCCAATACCAGTGCGCACGCCAAGCCGGAAATAAATAATTTATTTTTCATACAGTCTCCTTCTAAAATAAAGTTAATTTAAATGTTTGGCTTTCAGCCAATTGGTTAAAAGGTCCGCCAGCTGCGCGTTATTTTTTTCCATAAACAGAAAATGCGTATTTCCGTAAATACCTATTTTGGGCAGTTCCACCAAGGTGGCGTCCCCGCCGTTTTTGTTGACGGCGTCTACAAATTTACGGGCCATTTGCAAGCGGACGCGCCAGTTTTCATCCCCCAGATTTTTGGAAACATCTTCCGGGATGTAATCCCCAAAGTACAAAACGAGCGGAATTTTGGTAAGTTGTAAAAATTTCTCGCGCGATACGGGTATCGGGGCCGTCCCGCCCGTTAAGCCGTTAATGGCCGGGGGCAAATCATCCTGCGGGAAAACAAACGCGCCGGGTTCATACGCCGCCACCCCGCGGATATTTTTATTTTCCATCGCGGCAAGCCATCCCGGCAGGCCGCCCGCACTGTGGGTAACCAATACGGCGGGATTAATTTGCTGGGCCGTCTGAACCAGTACCTGGACGTCGCCCTTGCCGGTACCCAGGTTGGGGGTCATCAGGCGGAAAAATTGGGACAGTTCTTCTTCCCCTTGGGGAAATTGAACCCCCGTATTGTAGCGGGGCCAAATACCCATACGCCAAATATCAAACCAAAACATTTCATCCGCTACGGGTTTAACGGTTTGTTCGGCAGTGGTGCGCCCCGCACGCCCGCGGCCCGGTAAATCCAGCACGTACACGGGGTAACGCTTTTTTAATAAAAGCGTGGAGAAGCCGTCCCGTCCGTCCGGGGTGGTTTGCCACACGGAACCGGAACCGCCATACCCGTGCACAAAAATAAGAGCGTGTTTTTTAGCGTGCGCGGGAATTTGATATTCTACAAACGCATGATCCGCCCGGTAAGACTGGCCGGTTTCTTCCTGCTTGGCCCAACCGATAAATTTGCTGTTGTCATAGGTACCGGGGCGGGTAACAGTGGTGCCGCCCACGGTAAAATTCCCTTGTTTTTCAATTACAACTTGCCGGGCGGAGCATCCCGCCAATATGGCGGCGGCAAGTATCAATGCGGTGATATTTTTCATTGTTTATCCTCCGAAATAAATTTTTTCCAAAACAAAACGGCCTGTTCTATCCACCCTTCTGCTGGGGTTCCTAATCCGGAGCCAAACCCGTGGCTTACGCCGGGATAGGTGTGAAATTCCACCGCTACGCCCGCGTGGGCGAGAGCGTTGGCGCGGCGTTTCATAATACGGGCGGGTGCGATAAAATCCTGTTCCGCCGCCGCAATAAAGGTAGGCGGATCGTGCGGAGTAAAAGAACTTTGCCCCGTGTACGCCATTATAACGGCGGAGGGTTTGGGCAAAGCCTTTGCTCCAAAAACGGAGGTGCCGTATGAACCGACGGCCGCCGCCATGCGCGCCCCCGCAGAACCGCCCCACAAAGAATAATCCCGCACAGAAACATTCAATTCTTTAGCGTGCGCAAAAATATACGCTAACGCGTGGGCCAAATCTTCCACCGCCCACTGCCCGCTTCCGGCACGGTATTTTAATACAAAGGCGTTAAAGCCCCGTTTGCTGATTTCTTCCGCCACGGGGAATCCTTCGTGCAAGCTCCCCACATAGGCAAATCCGCCGCCCGGGCATACCACCGCAAACGGCGCGCCGGGGCGCCCTCTAAAGAAAAACAATCCGGTATTTTGTTTATCCGCAGAAAAGTTATAAAAGACGGTTTTGCCGTTTTGAACGTCCGTAATTAAACGGTTGACGGAAGCCAGCACTTCGGCGGGATGAACATTGGAATGATAGGGCATAAGAGAGGCTGCGGCGTCTAACTTAAGGTTTAAATCATAAGTGTAATTATCCCAAGGCAGCATATTGCGGGCAAATGCGCTTAATGCGGGATGATTTACAAAATCCCGCAATGTTTGCCCGGCCGAAAGCGGCGCATAAGGGCGGCCTTCCAACGGATTTTTTTCGTGCGCGCAGCGCAGCCCCAACGCAAGCGGGGCAACGCCGAAAAGAGAACATAAGCAGACGAGTTTTTTCATAGGAGCCTCCCGTATATATTAATAAAGGGAAACTCCAAACAGAAGTTTGATTTTCTGCAGAGGTATTAAGTTTTTCCTTATAACCCCGTCGGGCGGCTATAACGGTTTTGCAGGCCGGACGGATTGAACGGCTTTTAAAAACGCTTTCACCTGCGGGGAAGGCTTAGGGGCAAACATCAGCCCAAACGGAAGTGTGTATTCCCATTCTACGGGAAGTGTTTTTAAAAGCGGGTGTACATTGTCCCAATTTTCAATCGTCATAAGCAGATGGTTTTGCGTTTCACAGCGGTTAAATACGCTTAAATCGTAAAACGGAAAATCTACTACTTCAATTTGCGGCCACTTGCGGGCAATTTCGGTGCGGAGGGCGTCAATGCGTTTAAAACCGTTGCGTTTTAAAAGCAATAATTTTTGGCCGAATAAATCCTGCGGCGTTAAACTTTGTTTGGCGGCCAGCGGATGCTGGCGCGATACGGCGCACCGTACGGGAGCTTGAAACATTTCCAGCATTTGGCAGCCGTAGGCGGAAGAGAACCCTTCGTCTATCAGGCCGGCCACCACATCAATATGCTCGCCCAAACGGCTTAAAATCCCGCGGGCGTTTTCCGGCGTGTTTTCAAACGACACGAGCTGTATTTTAAGACCGGGATTTACTTGTTGGATATGCGGCCATAAATCCAGCAGAAAGCGGCTGGGCGTCATAATAGACGTTCCGATGCGCACCGGCTCCGGCCCGGCCGATTTGGCGGCCCGGCGGGCGCGGTCAACGCTTTCGGCCCAATACTCTAGCATATATTTGGCGTCTTTATAAAAGGCTTCGCCTGCGCGGGTAAGCGTCAGGCCGCGGTGGGTGCGGTTGAAGAGTTTTACTTTTAGCCGGCTTTCCAGTAAATTAATTTGTTGAATAAGCGCAGTGGGGGATACAAAAGCTTTCTGCGCGGCTTTTGAAAAACTGCCCAGTTCCGCTGTTTGAATAAAAGAATGTAATTGTTTGTTATCCAACATAGCTATATTATAGATATTTATTTTTTATGTTTAGGTAAAAACAGCATAATATGGATGACGGCTGCAAACAATCCGGCGGCGGCCAGGTGCTGAACAACGCTTGCGGCGGCCGACGGAGCGGGAACGGAAAAAGTTTCCAAAAAGAAGAGTTTTTGCCACAACCGCATCTGCCAGCAGGCATACAGGCCGTATGCGCACAATCCGGCGGCCAGCCCTTTTAAAACCTGCGCGGGGAAGCGTTTTTTCAGCGCGCCCGTTAGGGCGGGCCCGTGCAAACCAATATGCATTCCGGTCAATATCAGCCCCCAGTAAGAAGCGCAAAGATGAATTTTGCGCCACAGGAGGGAACCGTTCAACTGTAAAAACGCAAACGCATGTTGGGAAATCATCACGCCGCTGTAAGCCGTCAACGCCATAGCGGCAAGCAAACATAAATTAATGGCCGCCCACACCGCCCGCCGCGCGTTATATGGCCCGTGCGTCAAAGAAAGATACCAGCGGAAATTAAGCGCGTTATGCAATATAAATAGAACAAACAGGACGCAAGCCAACCGTTCGTGCCGCAAAACGCCCGTCCACGGTACGGCGAACATAACCAAAAGGAGGACGGTCATCAGCGCATCCACGGTAATTTGAGCCGTTCTTTTTATGCGCATAACCGTCCTCCTGTTTAAAAGTTACTTTATTATACTATTTGGCGGCGCCTAAATGGGTGAGCCATTCCGCCAATGTTTTTTCGTCCGCGCCCGAAGAACGGCCGGGGAATGTTTTAGCGCGGCCAAAGCTTACGCCGGCGAGCTGTTTTTTCATGTCGCTTTCGCAGCGCTGCATGCCGCCGCCACCGTGGGTGAAAAACGGCACTACGGTTTTGCCCTTAAAATCATACGCGGACAAAAACGCCGTTACTGCAGGGGCATAGGTTCCCCACCAGTTGGGCGACCCGACGAAAACCATGTCGTACTGGGCAAAATCTTCCACCTTGGAAGAAAGCTCCGGCTTGAACCCCGCCTGAATTTCTTTTTTGGCTTGTGCCGTCATGGCGTTGTAGGCCTCGGGGTATTGGTGCGGGGTGGTAATTTCAAACAAGGTTCCCCCAGTAGCATTGGCGATTTGCTTGGCTACCGCTTCCGTATTGCCCGAATATGAGTAATACGCCACTAAAATTTTTTTAGGTGCGGTTTTAACGGTGGCTTCCGGCTTGGCGGCGGCTCCGTCCGCTCCGGCGGCGTTGCCGCAGGCTGCCATAGAAAACATCATGGCGGCCGATAATAAAATACCTGTTGTTCTTTTCATTTTGTATCCTCCTGTTAAACTAAAGCAACTTCCCGTTCGTGGGCAGTTTCAATAATGCAGTTTGTGGCGGGAAGCTGATGTTCGTTTTGAATGATTTTGCCGATGCTGTCCGCTTTAATATACCCCGCCGACGGATTTTTAACGCTTACAATGTGCCCGCGTACGTCGGCTTGGACGGAGCTGTATTCAAAAGCTAAATCCGTATCCTGCATTTCGCAGTTTTTAAGCGTTAGATTTTGGGCATAACACAGCGGCTGGGTGCCGATAATCTTACAGTTGATAAATGTTAAATTTTTGGAATACCACCCCAAGTACTCGCCTTTTACCATGCTGTTTTCCACGGTGATGTTTTCCCCGTGCCAAAACGCGTCTTTCGTGTCCAAAACAGAATCGGTAATCCGTACGTTTTTAACGTATTGAAAGGAATATTTCCCTTTCATATTCAGGCGGCTAAACTCCATATTTTCGCTGTGCATAAAAGGATATTTGGACACCAGCAAACAGTCCGTCATTTTTATCCCGCGGCAGAACCAGCCAAACTCCTGCGAATTGATGCGGCAGTTTTCCAGCACGGAATTATCGCATTCGCGCAGCGCTTTAATACCGCCCAAACGGCTGGAAACGATGTGCAGGTTTTCATCGTACCACAGGGCGGCGCGGCAGGTGTCACTCATTTCGCAATTTTCAAGGCTTGCTCCGTGCGCGTGCCACAACGGATAGCGCAGCCGAAAGCGTGAATTTTGCACCCGGATTCCCCGTGTTTCTTTCAAGGCGGATTCTCCGTCTGCCGGGCCCTCAAACGCGCAGTTTACAACTTCGGCGTTTGTTACGCCGTACAGCGCGCGTTCCTGGTCCAACATTAAATTTTCATACTTTTGCATCATTACTTTTGCGCCCTCTTAACAGTTTTTGCCCGCTTCGTACGCTTCCTGATAGGCGGGAGTATCTTTTACTTCGCCTTTTTGCCAGGCGCCTACCCCGTAGATAACGCCTTTTTCGCGCGCGCCGTCCAGGCAGTCTTCGGTAAAACCGCGCAGGGCTTCCAGCGTGCGGGTCATATTTTGCTTGCTGGAATCGGCGGCGGAAACAATAAAGTAAAAATCTTTATTGGAAATTTCCGTATAGCGCGGGACGGTCCGGTCAATAAATGTTTTAAGCTGGCCGTCCATAGAGTAAAAGTAAACAGGCGTAGCCAGCACAATTACGTCGGCCTCCACCAGTTTGGCAAGCAGGTCTTTCATGTCGTCTGTTTGCACGCAAACATGCGTATTGTTGCACACGCCGCAGCCCAGGCAATAGTTGATTTTGTGCGCAGGCAGAAAAATTTTTTCCGCGTTGTGCCCGGCTTCCTGCGCGCCTTTTAAAAATTGGTCGCAAAGCAAGTCCGAGTTGCCGCCCTTGCGGGGGCTGGAAGAAATAATAAGCACTTTTTTCATATTAATCCTCTTTTAAAAGTTTTTTCTCGCAGGTAACGATTTTTTCGTCGTATATTTCAATTTTATGGTTTAACCGCTCCAGCACCGCCTGCATATCCGCCACGCGCGCGGTCAGCGCGTCGCGTTCTTTTATCAGCAGATTTTTACGTTTTTGCAGGGTGCGGTTTCCACGGCGGAACAACGCTACATATTCAATCAGCGTTTCGATGGAGAGCCCCGCCCCGCGCATACATTTAATAAATTCCACCCAGCCGCAGTCCTGCGGGGTGTAATCGCGTACGCCGCTTTCTTTGCGGTTGACGGGGGGGATTAAGCCAACTTTTTCGTAATAACGCAAGGTGTCGGCCGGAAGGCCGTATTTTTCGCTTACTTCGGAAATAGTCATAAGAGTCTCCTTTTAAAATATTATAAAGTTTGGAGTTGACTCCAAGTCAAGGAGAATTTAAAAAAATCCGCCTTCCGTTTAATTGGGAAGGCGGATAAATAGAAGAGTCAGAGGTTAGCGTTTCATAGCGATAATCGCGCACACAAACGATAATACCGCACAAGCGGCAAATGTAATGCCAGTAGAGGAAAGAATGTTGCCCAGGCCTACTAATGGGGAAACAATCCCGCCGAACAAAAAGCAGGTTGCACCGAATAAAGCGGAAGCTGTGCCGGCGCGGTTTCGTTCGGCGTTCATAGCCAGCGTGGTAGAAGCGGTAAACGTAAGGCCCATAGCAAACAGCATGATAAAAAGAAGGGCCTCAAAATAAATAATGGAAATCCCTCCCGTAAGGGTAAACAGCAGTACCAAACTGCATACCAACATACCGGCACAGCTGGTTAAAATACAATTTTCCAGCTTTTTAAATTTAACGGATAAAGCGGCCCCCGTTCCAATGGCCACCGCATTGGCGGCAAAGAACAGGCTGAACGCAAACGGACTGAATCCGTAATGCTGTTGGATAATAAAAGGTGAAGCCGCAATATACGCAAACAATAACGCTTGCGCAAACGCCATTTGAAGCGTGTAAAAAAGATAGCGGCGGTTGAAAAAAAGCGGTTTAAAAAGCGAAAGCGTTTTCAATAATTTTTGTTTGGCGCGCCGCTTGGTGGAAAGCGACTCGTTAAAGTGAATACAGGCCGCCGTTACCAACAGCCCTAACACAAATAATACCCCAAATACACCCCGCCACGAGGTTACTTTTAAAACGCTTCCGCCGATAACGGGCGCGGCCACCGGCGCAATGCCGTTAATCGCGCCGACAATGGCAAGCGCGGTGGCCAGGTTGCGGCCTTTAAATTTATCCGTAGCGATGGAGCGGGAAATAACGATTCCGCCCGCCGCCGCAATGCCTTGCAGTAAGCGAAGAGAGATAAACAGCTGAATGTTAGGCGCAAAAATACAGCCCAAAGTAGCCAGTAAATATAAGCCCATGGAGGCCAGCAGCGGCTTGCGGCGGCCGTATTTATCACTGAGCGGACCGAAAATAATTTGGCCGCCCGCCAAACCCAGCATGGAAAAAGTCAGCCCCAGCTGAACCATAGACGCGCTGACGCCGAAATATTGCGTCATGGCCGGAAGGCTGGGCAGATACATATCCGTTACAAACGGGGCAAAAGCCGTCAGCATGCCCAGGAAAACAAATAAAAAAAAGGCCGAATTGCGCCTTTTTGCGGAGGATCCCTGCCAGGTTGTTTTTTGTTGTTTCATATATAAAATTATATCTTTTTTGAGGGGGTTGCCGGCAGCGGGGCGAAAAGGCCTACCAGGCAGATAGGTCCAAGTTTTTTGCGGGCTATTTTTGTAAAAAAGTAAAATATATATAATGAAAAACTTACGCATTTGCTTTGCTGTATTGGTTCTTGTCAGCGGGTGTTTTGCACCCGCGTGCGTATATGCGCAAAAGAAAAACCCAATCAAAATTTGGCGTCAATCCCAACAAGCTCTTGAGCGCAGTACCAAAACATTAAAATACTTAAGACAAACAAGCCGGTACAAAATACCGTCTTCTTTCCCCGGCGTACAAGGCGTGAAAGGCACCGCTGTTATTAATTCGCCGGTTATAAATCGGCAGGGGGTAAATGTTTCGCCGGCTGTAACGGCTTTGCCCGCCGCCAAACCGACGGTTATTGAGGTTCCTAATATAGAATCTGCCGCTATGCGGAGGTCGGCTTTCCCCGGCAAAGCAGAGGTGGATGCCGTTATTTTTGATTTGGACGGTACACTGATTGATTCTCTGTCCGCGTGGGAAAATTCCGGCGTTAATTTTTTACGTACGCAAGGGATTGAGCCGCCGGAGGGACTACAGGAAGAATTAACCAAAATGTCACTTTTGGATGGGGCTCGTCTGATGAAAGAGCGGTTTTCTCTGCCGCAGGAGCCTGAAGAAATTGTACGTCTTACTTTAGAACCGATCCGTCGCCGCTATTTTGAAGAAATTCCAGCCAAGCCCGGCGTGCCGGAAACCCTTCGCCGCTTAAAAGAGCAGGGGGTGAAGCTGTGCGTGGCTACGGCTTCGGACTCGGAATTGGCCCGCGCTGCGCTGGAGCGGCTTGAACTGCTTGATTTGTTTGATTTTGTGCTTACGTGCGACGAAGTAGGGGCGGGTAAACGCCGCCCTGTCGTGTACGAAGAAGCCTTGCGGCGCTTGGGTACTGCCAAAGCCCGTACATTGGTAGTAGAAGACGCTCCGTACGCGTTTGAAACCGCCCGTAAAGCCGGGTTTAAAACGGCGGGCGTGGCCGATTCCCATACTTCAGAAATCGGGGCCTGTCGTATGCAGGCCACGGCTGATTTTTACATCGAAAATTTTGTAGACGGCGTATTTGCCAAATAGGTTTTCCTAAATTTTTACCCCGCCGCAAAGGCGGGGTTTTTGTTTTTTGGCGGCCTAACCTTTTTTTGCTGTTGCCGGGGGAATAGGGCCGTGCATAATATTAAAGAAAGTTTATTATACTCCAGGAGGGGAACCCTATGTGGGAAAAAGACATTAACATCCATGAAGTGCGCGAAATCCGCAGCCGCACGACCGTTTATTTCGGCGTGGGCGCGATTGCCAAAATTGCGGATATCTGCAAAGATTTAAAAGCCAAAGGCTTGGATAAAATTATTGTGATGACGGGCCGCGGCGCATATAAAAAAACGGGTGCGTGGGACTATGTAACCAAAGCATTTGCGGATAACGGCATTTCGTACGTTCATTACGATAAAGTTACCCCGAATCCGAATACCCACCACGTAAACGAAGCCGCCAAAATGGCCGCAGATTTCGGTGCGAAGGCTATGTTGGCTATCGGTGGAGGTTCCGCCATTGACGCGGGCAAAAGCGTGGCGATTTTGATGAAAAACCCCGGCAAAACCGCCGAAGATTTGTACGAGTTTAAATTTACTCCTGCCGAAGCCGCGCCCATTGTGGCTGTTAACCTAACGCACGGTACCGGTTCGGAAGCCAACCGTTTTGCGGTGGTAACGATTGAAGAAAAGAATTTCAAACCGGCTATCGCCTACGACTGCATCTATCCGATGTATTCTATTGACGACCCGGCTTTGATGACGGGCCTGTCCGAAGAGCAGACGCGCTACGTGTCCATTGACGCGGTAAACCACGTGGTGGAAGCGGCTACCACCAAAGCCACTTCGCCCTATGCGATTGATTTGGGTATTTCTGTTGTTAGACTGGTGGCCGAGTATCTGCCCGTTGCGCTTAAAGACCCGAAAAACCTGGAAGCTCGTTATTTCCTGGCGTATGCGGCGTTAATTGCGGGTATCAGTTTTGACAACGGCCTTTTGCACTACACGCACGCGCTGGAACATCCGCTTTCCGGCGTAAACCCGAACTTGACGCACGGCTTGGGCCTGGCTATGCTCTTGCCTGCTGTAATTAAGAACATTTATAAAGCCAAACCCGCCACGCTGGCCGATGTACTCGCGCCGCTGGCGCCGGGCCTTACGGGCTGCGCCTGCGAGGCGGATAAAGCGGCCGAAGCGGTGGAGAAATGGCTTTTTTCCGTAGGCGCCACGCATAAGCTGGAAGATGAAGGCTTTAAGGCTGGCGACGTGGACAAATTGGTGGAGCTGGCGTTTGATACGCCGTCTTTAGGCGGGCTTTTATCCATCGCGCCTACCGAAGCCACGAAAGACGCAGTGCGTGCGATTTACACCGAATCGCTTAAACCGTATCAAAAATAAGTTGTTTTCTAAAGCAAAACCCCGTCCTTGCGGCGGGGTTTTTTTGTTATACTGAATATATGAAAAATGTATGGTTAACCGGTTTACTCGTCCCTGGCATTTTGTTTGTTTGGAGTGGGGTTTCTTTAAAAAAGCGCGCCCAAAAACGGGGCGAACCTGCCGGGTGCGCGTGCCTGTTGTGTTTTTTGTGCGCGGCGGTTTGTTTGCTGGGGGCGTTAAAAGGCATTTGCGAAATTGCCCCGTTGGAATTTTTCGGATTATTGTTTGGCGGTACGGGCGGAAGCGTATGGTGGGGGGAACGCCGTTTTTTTAAACGCGCTATTATCATCCCCGGCGTGGTAACGGATTATAAGACGCGGGAAACCCGGCAGGAACGGTTTAGAAAAGAAGCCGTCTCCCGCGGGTTTAAATCGTCCGGCGGCGAACTTATTTCCCTGGGCTCCCCCCGGGAAACTCCTATGTACGCGCCTGTCGTTCAATTTGAGTTTGCCGGACAAATACGGCAAATAACCGGCACCGTGTATTCTTCCTCTAAGCCAAAAATGGGTGCGGCGGTGAAAGTGGGGGTAGACCCGCAGAATATTGAAGCCGCGCGCATCTTATCCAAATTTTCTTTTGGGGTTTTGTTTTTTGTGATTGGTTTACTTCTTTTAGCCACAGCGGTATATGTGCGCTTGGCGGGGATTAAGTAGAGGGCTGATATGGAAGCATTAATATTAATGGTTGCGGGTGCGGTGTTGGTTGTAATAAGTTTCCTTGCCGAAAGGCTAAATGACGGGGCCGTTATTGTTACGGGAACGGTGGTAGCTTCACGCCGGACTGTGGAATATTTTAACGAAGGAGACAATGAGAAAAAAAGCCTTTTGGAGGAAAGTTTTGACGTTTTTTTCCGTGAGCCCCGCGGTAACAGCCGGCTTGTTACGGTATATCGGCCGATTGTGCGTTTTACTTATTTGGGCGACACGCGGGAGGCTGTTGTGGATGAACGGGAGTTTGTTAAACCGCCGTTAAATGTTTCTATGGAAATTGCTTTTTTCCCGGAAGATCTGGCACACGCCTGGCGGCCTGCTAAGCAAGCCCTTTGGGGAGACTTCTCTTTAGTGGTAGGAATTATCTTTATTATATTGGGCGTTTTTTTATGTTTAGGGGTGCCGCTGCCTTTTGAGATTTCGCTTGAGCAGGTGAAGGATTTACTGTAAGATTTTTAACGCAGTACCCGGTTACTGCGCATATATTCAAAAAATTGTTTTACGCGCGCATCGCACAGTACATCGCGCACCATAATGTCTTTTTTCAAATGTACGCCGCTTAAAGTGCGGCAGCGGCTGAGCGCCACATACGTTTGCCCGGGGGCAAATGCGCCGCGGCCGATATCTAAATAAATGTTGTCAAACGTCAGCCCTTGGGATTTGTGAATCGTAATCGCCCACGCCAGCTTGAGCGGATACTGTTTAAAAAAACCTTTTACGCTGGGTTCCAGTTTTTGCGTAAGCGGATTAAATTCATATTTTACGTCTTCCCATACGTGCGGTTCTACTTTGTAAACACAGCCTTTTAGTTCTACTTTAATAAAGTCCGGCCCAAGGTCGTACACGGTGCCGATATCCCCGTTTACCCAGTCGTCATCGTTGACGAGCATCATAATCTTTGCGCCTTTTTTAAGTTTTAACACTTGTTCGGCCGGGGTTGTTTTCTTTTGGAAACTTTCGTCCGCCGCCGCATTATAAGTAAATTCTTCGCCGGGAAGCATGGATAAATAGTGCAGGTTTCGCCAGGCCGCTTCGCGGTTAGTGGGGGCCAGGATAATACAATTTTCAAATTTCTCGGGCAGTTCAAACGTCTTACGCGTGTTTAAAAGCGCATCCAGCTCCGGCTGGGTTACCTGTCCTTCGCGGATTAGGTTTAGAAGGCGCGCAAAATCCGGATCTGCTTTTTGGCGGAAAATACGCCGCAGTTCAAACACTTCCGTCGGCAGGCGGCGCAGTACTTGCGCTTCAAAAAAGTACGGGCTGGGGTATACTTGGCGAAAATAGTCAAAAAGTCCGCCGGAGGCTTGTTCTTCCACGGGCGGCAGTTGGAAGAGGTCCCCGAACAGAACGATTTTTTTGCCGCCAAAGGGTTCGTCCGAGTGGGTGGAAATTTGCAGAATGTGGTCGATCGCGTCCAACAGGTCCGCGCGGAGCATGGAGGCTTCGTCAATAATAATGGTGTCTACCGCGTCTACTGTTTTGCGCGGAAGCCGTTTTAAGTTGCTTTTATCAAGCAGGTTGCCAGGTTTTAAATGGAAAAACGAGTGAACCGTCTGCCCGCGCACGTTAATGGCGGCCAGGCCCGTAGTGGCCAGTACGACGGTATTCTGCCCGGAATGTTCGGCAAAATAGCGCAGGAGCGTGGTTTTGCCTGTTCCGGCGCGCCCCGTTATAAAGATAAGCGGTTTAATGGGCGGTTGGGCTTCCAGCAGCGTTAGCGCGTCTTTAAATTCGTCGGTTAAAATAATGGGGGCTTTTGCGTCAGACATACTTTATTATAGCAATTCGGGTGAAGCGTCTAATCCGTTTTTTGCAGGCGGCGAGGCGGTAATTTCTCTATAATATACATATGGAACACACTGTACTTATTGCTTTATTGTTAAGTTTTTTGGCCGGGGCCGCAACAGCCGTGGGCGGTGCGCTGGCATTTGTAATCAAGCGGGAAAATTTGTCCGTGCTTTCCCTGGGGCTTGGGTTTTCGGCCGGGGTAATGCTGTATGTGTCTTTTATGGAAATTCTGCCGCAGGCGACGCAGTCTCTTTCCGGCGTGTATGGGGATAAACCGGGCGCATGGATGAGCACGGGGATTTTTTTCGGCGGGATTGTAATCGCCTGGCTGATTGATACGCTTTTGCCCTCCCACCATGTAGAAGAACATACGCTGGATAAGTCCGCCAAGCTGAAACATTTGGGGTTGTTTACCGCGCTGGCACTTGCCATTCATAATTTTCCGGAGGGACTGGCGACGTTTATGGCGTCTATGAAGGACGCCACTCTCGGCGTATCTATCGCAGTAGCGGTGGCTATTCACAATATCCCGGAGGGGGTGGCTGTCGCCTTGCCGGTTTATCATTCCACAGGCAGCCGTGCCAAAGCGTTTTGGTACAGTGCGCTTTCCGGCATGGCCGAGCCGGTGGGGGCGGTTGTCGGTTTTTTTGCGCTGCGTTCGGTATTGGGGAACAGTGCCTTTGGCGTGATGTTTGCGCTGATCGCCGGGATTATGACGTATATCTCGCTTGACGAACTCCTTCCCACCGCGCACGAATATGGCGACGGGCACAAAGTGATTTGGGGGGTAGTAGGCGGAATGATGGTGATGGCTCTTTCTCTGCTTCTTTTTTAACAAAAAAAGCTCCCGGATACCGGGAGCTTTTCTCTTCTAAACGAATTAAAAAATCAGCGGCGCCAGCCAAAAAGAAACAATCATGCCGAGCGAATAGCTGGTTACATTCATAATTGAACTTAAGGTTAATGCGTCCGTTATGGGCATTTTGCGCGGATTCATAATACGGATGATGAGTGCTTCCGCCAACAGGCAGAACAGCCATAACAGGGCCGTTTCTTTCACAAATTGTACAAAAATCACCCACGCGGCCGCCGTGGATAAAATGTTACCAATCACCACGCTGTACAGTACGGTGAACGGTTTTTGCGCGTAAATCAAATACGCAAGTGCCGTTAAAATTTCAAGCGTTAAAATGATTAAGAGCGATACCCATGCGTCCGTTCTTGTCCACGAGGCGGTGCCGGGGATCACTTCCGTTTGTTCCACTTGCAGGCCGTTTTCGTTTACAAACACGTTAAAGCGGGAACGCAGGGAGTCGGGCGCGGGAAAGATGTTGCTTTCGCGTTTTGTCCCGTCTGTAAACGCGATAATTAATTTTTGAAAATTGTCGTATTCATACGCCACGGATAAGCACGCGCCGGGCCCGCAGTAAAGTTTTTGAATGCCGTAGTGCCCCAGCGGCGCGCTTTGGATGCACTGGTTGTCGGCGCATTGGATTTGCTCGCTGTGGACGGGATCGATCAGCGGTTTGGCCTGGGTGTTGTAGATAAACGAGAACTCCATTTCAGGCTTGGGCGACACATTTGCCCATAAAGGCGAAAAAGCGCAGAAAAGCAACGTAAAAACCAATAATTTTTTCATTTTTTTACCCGGTATTCTTTATTTGGTATTATAACATTATAAGAGATAAGGGGGAACGGAAATGTTTTTTACCAAAACGCAAAACGAAAAATATGCCGACGTGATGATTTGGGCCCTTCAAACCGCCCGCCGCAACGGCAAATTTAAAAAGTACGATTCCGTGCTTTTGCGCACGGATCCGGCCGCTTTGCCGCTGGCGCAGGCCGTGTATGAAAAACTAATCGCCGCGCGGTTTAATGTGATTACGCGCATTAACGCGCCGGAAGCGTTTTCCAAAATGTTTTACACGGCGGCGGATGACAAACAGCTGGCGTTTGTAGCACCCGGGGAGAAGGAGTTTCAAGGGGGGATAAACGGCCTTATTTCACTTCGCGCGCCGGAAGATTTAACCCACTTAAAAGACGTAAATCCCGCCCGCATCGCTAAAAGCGCGGTGGCGCACAAGCCCTTACGCGAAATTTTGGACGTGCGTGAACAGCAGGGGCTGTTTTCGTGGACGCTTTGCAACTATCCGACGGAAGAACTTGCCAAGCGCGCCGGGCTTACTGTAAAAGAATATGCGGCGCAAGTGGCGCGCGCCTGCTTTTTAAACGAAAAGGATCCCGTTAAAAAATGGAAAGAAGTAACCAAGCAAATTACCGAAATCGGCGCGTGGCTGTCTTCTTTGCCAATTGAAACGCTGCGTGTCGAATCGGAACATATGGATTTTGAAGTCCTCTTGGGAGAGCAGCGCAAATTTATTGCGGGCGGCGGGTGTAATATCCCGTCGTTTGAAATTTTTACGTCGCCCGACTGGCGCGGCACGCGCGGCGTGTATTTTGCCGATTTGTCTTCTTACCGAAGCGGCAATTACGTGCGCGGCGTGCGGCTGGAATTTAAGAACGGACGCGCCGTAAAAGCAGACGCTGAACAAGGCGGCGAATTTGTGCGCAAAATGCTGGCAATGGACAAGGGGGCGGCGCAAATCGGTGAGTTTTCGCTGACGGACCGTCGGTTTTCCAAAATCACCAAGTTTATGGCCGATATCTTATACGATGAAAATTTTGGCGGCAAGTACGGCAACTGCCATGTGGCCGTAGGCGCCAGCTACGCCGATACGTTTACCGGTCCGCAGGATAAACTGGACAAAGCCCTTAAAGAAAAACTGGGTTTTAACGACTCTTCCCTGCATTGGGATTTGATTAACACTGAAGACAAAACCGTTACCGCCCGCTTGAAAGACGGTTCCTCTTGCATCGTCTACGAAAAGGGGCAGTTTCAGTATTAATTTGGGGGGCTGGGGCCTAGGCGAAAGTAGGCCTTTAGGCCCTTGTAGTTTGTTTATTTGTTTACTAAACTAAACATAGAAGCAAAGAATTTTTGCAAACAAGGAGATGTTTATGAAAAAACTATTTGTTACCTTAATGGCTTTGACGGTTTTGGGCGTCCAAGCCTTTGCCGCACCGGCTGGTTTAAACGAAAAAGTATCCCGCAAGGCGCAGGCTTCCCGCGATACGATTGAAACAAAGAAAGCCGACGTGCTTGCCAATTTAAAATCTTTCCGCGCCGTGACGGAAAAACGCACCCAGTTTAACGGCTCTTACGTAATGCAGGATATGCTGGGATTATTGGACAGTTATTTGGCTTTGGCAAAAGCCTCTGAATCCGCCGCACTTTCTTTGAATGCCGAACTCAACCAGCCCATTAAAGCCGGTTGGGGCCGCACGGTGACGGTTGCCCAGTTGGTAAGAGATAACAGCCACCACGTAATGGCCGGCACCTCCACCGCGGATGATTTTGACCGTTTTGAAGAAATGCTCGCTAAAAAAGCGGTTACACTGTCTGCTGAACAACAGGCCGTACTGAAAGAATTTGATTCTTTCCGTCAAAATGCCGCCGCCCAAAAAGAAAGCAGATTTATCGTGCAAAGCATGACGTATTTGATGGACAGCTACTTGGCGTTGCCTGAAAAAGATGCGTTGGCCTTGAACAAAACATTAAACGAACCCTTTGCCGTAGGCTGGACGACTCACAAAGTGACGCTGGCGAGCTTAATCCGTGATTATGGTCATCATGTAATGGCCGGCACCTCTACTGCGGATGACTTTGAGTACTTTGCGGATATGCTTATCAAATAAAAGTCTGTACTTGTTGATTTTGCAAACCGCCCGGGAACTGCCGGGCGGTTTATTTTTTTGAGCAGCGGTTCTTTACAGACGGCTTAATTATCGGGTTATAGCTGGCATTTTGAAGTCCGGCGGCCTCCTCCAAACCACCCCTCAGGGGGAGTGAATCTTCTCCTTCTTCTTACCGTCATCTCTAACAGCGGCACTTACCTTATTTGCGTCACCCTGTATAATTTAACAACAAATCCCCGGCAGAAAGCCTTGGGGATGACAGAATACGAGTAAACATAAACGCAAAAGAATGAGGGACTGCTTAAGTAGCAGTTAGCAGAAAGAGGAGAAAAAGGCGCTCATACCAAAGAGGTTCGCACGGGGCCGTCCAAGGCGATTATCGCCGGGATGTCCAACTCCTATGTCCTTATTAAGAAAAAAACAGCTATACTGGGGTTTTTAGATATAAAAATGCCCGGCTCTTGAACAGGGCCGGGCGGCGGTTAAAAAATAGAAATCAAATCTCTTTGTGCATTACTTTCAACGTCGCTTTTTCTTTGGCGACGGGCAAACATTCCTGTACGCGGTAATTTTTGCCGTTTAAGCGTTGGGTGATAGTAGAAATATCGGCGTCCGTCAACACTTCTTTATCGTAGGTGGTGCGAAATTCATACCCAAGGCCGCTTTGGCGGATTAAATCCATGGATTGGCGTAAAACTTCCGGGTTGAAATCTACGCCCGTAATAAGCGAATACTTTTCCAAGGGCGCTTTAATGTCCATGGCGATATAATCCAGCAGTTTCGCATCCAACAGGCTTTTTAACATATCGGGGCGGGTGCCATTGGTATCCAGCTTGGTGGCGTAGCCCATGGCCTTTAAATCGGCCATAAACGAGGGTAAATCTTCGTGCAGGGTGGGTTCCCCGCCGGATACTACAACGCCTTCTAAAGTGCCTTGGCGGCGTTTTAAGAATGCGTAAATTTCTTCCATAGCAACGGGTTCGGCGAACATATGCGGGTAGACCAGTTCCGGGTTGTGGCAATAGCGGCAGCGGAAGTTGCACCCTTGGGTGAACACCACTGCGGCCGGACGGCCCGGGAAGTCTATTAATGTAAATTTAATTAATCCGCCTATTTTCATCCGAACTCCGTTGCTGTAAAGTTTAAACTATTTGTCGCTGTTGCATTCGCAACCGCAGTTGCAGGCGCCGACGGTCATGGTTTTGCGCATGGCAAATTCTTCTTTTTTGCCGTTGTTCCAGTTCTGTACGGGGCGCAAATAACCTACTACGCGGGAGTACACTTCACATTTGGAACCGTGCGTTTCGTTCATTTCTTGTTTAAGTTCGGAAATTTTGTTTTCAATGGCTTGTTTTTCTTGAGCGGTCATGGTATTTCTCCTAATTGTCTTTTTATTGGTCCGGTTGACGGTGCGGGCCCGTGAAAACCCGTACCTTTATTATGGCACTTTGCGGGTGCCGGTTCAACTTCTTTTTTGGGTTATTTTAACCGTGTAAAAATAACCCAAAAAAGGTAATAATTAAAGAACTATTTGCTGTAGAGCTGTTCTTCCAAAAGTCTTACTTTGCGTTCCAGCTCCTGCATGCGTTCGGCTTTGCACTTGGGGCATTCGAAATGTTCGCCTTCAATGTAGCCGCATTTGGGGCAGACGCTGAACGTCGGCGTGATGGAAAAGTACGGTAAGGTGTATTTTTCGCACACGGTTTTGATGAATTTCTTCATCGCTTCCAAATTTTTAATTTTTTCGCCGGTAAAAATGTGCTGTACCGTTCCGCCTGTGTATTTGGACTGGATGGAGCTTTGCAGATCCAGCATTTCAAATACGTCGTCTGTATAGTTGACGGGCAGCTGCGAAGAGTTGGTGTAGAAAGGCTGGTGGCCTTGTTTATACATAGCTTCGTTGGCGCAGATAATTTCCGGGAATCTTTCTTTATCCAGCTTGGCAAGGCGGTAAGACGTACCTTCGGCCGGCGTGGCTTCCAGATTATAGTTGTTGCCGGTTTCTTCCTGGAATTTTACCAAGGTTTCGCGCATAAACGTCAGCACTTTTTCGGCAAACGCTTTGCCTTTTTCGGTGCCGATGTCTTCACCGATTAAGTTGACGGAGGCTTCGTTTAAGCCCACGAGCCCAATGGTGGAAAAGTGGTTTTTCCAGTATTCGTTAAAGCGCTGGCGCACGGAGCGCAGGTAGAAGCTCATGTACGGATACAGGTTGCCTTTGGTAAAGCGTTCGATTATTTTGCGTTTGATTTCCAAGCTGTTTTTGGCAACTTCCATGCGGTCTTTTAAGTTGGCAAAAAATTCTTCTTCGTTTTTGGACAAATAGCCCAGGCGCGGCAAGTTAATGGTTACCACACCGATAGAACCCGTCAAGGGCGCGGAGCCGAAAAGTCCGCCGCCGCGTTTGCGCAGTTCGCGGTTGTCAATACGTAAGCGGCAGCACATAGAGCGGGCGTCTTCGGGGTTCATGTCGGAATTGATAAAGTTGGCAAAGTACGGAATACCGTATTTGGCTGTCATTTCCCACAACGGGGCGAGTTTGGGGTTGTCCCAGTCGAAATCTTTGGTGATGTTATACGTCGGAATCGGGAACGTGAACACGCGGCCTTTGGCGTCGCCCGCAAGCATTACTTCGCAGAACGCGCGGTTGAGCATGTCCATTTCGTTTTGGAATTCGCCGTACGTTTTGTCCTGCAATTTGCCGCCGATGATGACAGGCTGGTCTTTATAATAAGAAGGAACCGTAAGGTCCAGCGTCAGGTTCGTAAACGGCGTTTGGAAACCCACGCGGGTAGGCACGTTTACGTTAAACAAAAACTCTTGCAAGGCCTGTTTTACTTCTTCATAGGTCAGCTGATCGTAGTAGATGAACGGTGCAAGCAGCGTGTCAAAATTGCTAAAAGCCTGCGCGCCGGCGCTTTCGCCCTGCAAGGTGTAGAAAAAGTTTACTACCTGTCCCAAAGCGGTGCGCAAGTGTTTTGCGGGTTTGCTTTCGGCTTTGCCGACTACGCCCGTAAAACCGCTGAGCAGTAAATCCTGCAAGTCCCAGCCCACGCAGTAAGCGCCCAAAAGGCCCAGATCGTGCATGTGCAAATCGCCTTCCGAGTGCATACGTTTTACGTTGTCCGGGTAGATTTTGTTCAGCCAGTACACTTTGCTGATTTCGGACGAAATATAGTTGTTCAGCCCCTGGAGCGAATAACCCATATTGCTGTTTTCGTTCACCTGCCAGTCGATTTTCTGCAAATACTGGTCTACCAGGTCTACGTTAAACTTGGAGGATATTTCGCGCATGCGGGCGTGTTGGTCGCGGTATAAGATATACGCCTTGGCCGTTTTGTGATAGTTGGAGGTAAGCAGTACGTCTTCTACAATATCCTGTACGTTTTCCACGTTGGGGACGGTGTCGGAATAAAGCTGTTGGATGATGTTAATGGCGCGGATAGTCAGTTTTTTGGCGGTTTCCGCATCAAATTCTCCGGTGGCTTCGGCTGCTTTGGAAATAGCTTTGGTGATTTTTTTAGAATCAAAACGTTGGGTCGTACCGTCTCTTTTGACGATATGCGTGATAACTTCGGAGTTTTCCATAATAGTTAAGTGTCCTGGTAGAAATTAACCGCTAAAAACAGGCGGCTTCTAAAATTTTGGCAAAATCCAACCTAAAATGCAAATCACGTCTAAACGCGGTGATGCGGCGGGTGTGGATTTTTTTATTCTTCGTCGGAAAAAATGGATTTTTTGAATCCGGGAAGCGAGTCCTCTTATTTTTTCTTAATAGTAATTATTACTAATAACGTGCTTTCTGTCAACTTATTTTTGGACCTATATAAATAATGGTTAAAAAATAAGCCGATTTTGATTAAAAAAACCGATTTATTTTTAAGTTGCTAAAGATATAAAACTAAAGGAATAAGGTTTTTTCGTCGGTAAAATTCAGGTTTTAGTTTCTAACCTTTCTTTGGGGTTGACGGGGAAAGAGCAAACTTGTTTAATTTAGAAAAGGTTTAAAGGGGGATGTTATGGACTTTTATCAATGGTGTGTACTTGTTGCCGTAGTTACGTTTGTAGTGTTGGCCGTATTTGCTGTGCGTGCGCTGTTGCAGATAACGCGTACTGCCGAGGCGGTGGAATACTTGGCGGTTGCAACGGCTGAAAATGTAGAAAAAACAAAAAGTGCGTTTGCGTTGATTGACAACGTATCTTCTTTGTTGGATTCTTCTTTTTATAAAGCGATGAAGCTGGGGATAGATTTTATCCGCCGCTACCGCAGATAGAAAATCTTGTATAAAAAGCCCCGCCTGGCAGCGGGGCTTTTTTATATCAGTTTAAGCGCCAAATAGCGTAGTTAAGCACCCAGGCAAAACACAGCCACGCCAAGTAAACGCTCATTAGCCCCGCTGCGGCGCGGGAGCGGCGCAGCATATGCCAAATCAGGCAGGCGGTGAGAATAATCATTGCCGTAATCAGTATGAAGCCCCAAGCAATTTCGTGCAGACCGAAAAATATTGGTGTCCACAGTGCGTTTACAATCAGCTGCACTACAAACCCAAACGTAATTTTGCGAGTCAGTTTGTCCCAGCCTTGGCGCGTAATTAAATAGGCTGCTATCCCCAGCAGAACATACAGCGCTCCCCATGCGGACGCAAACAGCCAGTCCGGCGGCGTAAAACGCGGCAGTGTAAGCGTGTAATACCAATTTAAATTGGCCCGCACGGCTCCCATCCCCAATAACCCGGGCAGCTGGCAGAGCGCCAGCCAAAAAATTAATTTAATTACTTGCATAAAAGCACCCCCTTGTTAGCAGAATAACTGTTAAAAATAAGGTCCTCCACCCCAAAAAAGGATTAGATAAATTTTGTCCCGCAATACAAAAATGCTAAAATAAACATATCGTATTTTTATATCCTTATTTATCCGAGGAACCCATGGATACCAAATTGATAAAAGAAGTAACCGACTGGCTTAAGACCACCGATTTGGCCGAATTTTGCTACGAAAAAGACGGCGATTGCATTGAAGTAAAAACGAAAGAAGCGCTGCCGGAACCCGCCCATTTTGAATGTTCCTTAACGGCGGTAACCGCTCCCGCAGTGGGTATTTACCGCGCGGCGGAAAAAGGCAAAAACTTGGTTTTAAAAGAAGGCCAGGCCGTGAAAGAAGGCGAAGCGCTTGGTTTGGTGGAAACCGTTTCCCAAAAGCATAAAATCACCGCTCCGTTAAGCGGTAAGCTCCGCGTTGTAACCGCACAGGACGGCGCGCCGGTGGAATTTGGTTTGCCGCTTTTCTTTATCGAAAAATAGGAGCCGTCCATGTCCGCCGAAATCAAAATTACTCCCTTTAAAAAAGTTTTAATCGCCAACCGCGGCGAAATTGCTCTGCGCGTCATTCGTACGCTTAAAGAAATGGGCATTAAGTCCGTTGCTGTTTATTCGGAAGCGGACCGCAACTCCATGCACGTTCGTATGGCTGATGAAGCTGTTTGCATCGGTGCGGCCCCGTCCCCCGTCAGCTATTTAAACATCGACGCTATCGTTACCGCCGGTAAAATCACCGGGGCCGACGCGGTTCACCCGGGGTATGGGTTCCTGTCCGAAAACGCCGATTTTGCCGAAGCCGTTACCAAAGCCGGCATGACGTTTATCGGTCCTACCGCCAAAGCCATTGAAATGCTGGGCGTCAAATCCACCGCGCGCGAAATTGCCGTAAACGCGGGCGTGCCGATTACTCCCGGTTCCGACGGTGTGGTGGGCAAAAACTTTCGCGAAGTGGCCCGCAAAATCGGGTTTCCGATTATGATTAAAGCCTCTTTGGGCGGCGGCGGCAAGGGGATGCGCGCGTGCCTGAAAGAAGAAGATTTGGAACGCATGATGAAAACCGCCCAGGGCGAAGCCAAGGCCAACTTTGGCGACGACCGGGTGTATTTTGAAAAACTCGTTTTGAATCCGCGCCATATTGAAGTTCAGGTGGCGGGCGACAATTACGGTAACGTCGTAGCGTTTGCCGAGCGCGACTGCAGCATGCAGCGCCGCCACCAAAAACTGGTGGAAGAATCTCCGTCCCCGTTTGTGGACGAAAAAACGCGCGCCAAACTGCGCGAAGCCGCGTGCAAACTCGTTAAAGCCGCCAAATACCGCGGCGTGGGCACCGTGGAATTTTTAATGGCGCAGAATAAAGAATTTTACTTTATGGAAGTAAATACGCGTCTTCAGGTGGAGCACCCGGTAACGGAATCCGTCTGCGGACAGGATTTGGTAAAAATGCAAATCCAAATCGCCCAGGGCGAGCCTTTGCATATTACGCAGGAAGAAGCGGCCGTTATTAAATGCCACGCCATTGAACACCGCATCAACGCCGAAGACAGCGAACGCAACTTTACGCCTTGCCCCGGCACGATTGAAGAATGGATTCCCGCCGGCGGCTTGGGTGTGCGCGTGGACAGCCATATGTATACGGGTTACACCATTCCCAGCTATTACGACAGCTTAATTGCTAAATTAATCGTTACCGCGCCGGACCGTTCCCACTTATTGGAACGCAGCCGCCGCTGCTTGGGTGAGTTCCAAATTGCGGGTGTAAAAACTACGATTCCGTTCCATCAAAAAATCGTCAATAACGAAGATTTTGTGGCGGGTAATATGGATACGGGCCTGATTGAACGCATGATGGCCAAGGAAAAAGAAGCCGGTGAAAGCGAAAAATAAAATTTTGGGGCCGCGTTCGCTTAAAAAGTTTGTAGACGAACAGCGCGCCGCCGGAAAGAAAATCGTATTTACCAACGGGTGTTTTGATATTTTACACGCCGGGCACGTGAGCGTGCTGGAATTTTCCCGCGCCAAGGGGGACGTGCTTATTGTGGGCATGAACAGCGACGCTTCCGTGCGACGCTTAAAAGGCCCCAGCCGTCCCGTTAATACCCAGTCGGACCGCGCGTTGGTGCTGGCCTCTTTGGAAAGTGTATCCGCCGTCAGTATTTTTGAAGAGGATACGCCGTACAATTTAATTAAAATCGTCCGGCCGGACGTACTCGTCAAAGGCGGGGACTACAAGCCGTCGGAAATCGTCGGCAGAGAATTTGCAAAAAAAGTGGTTCGTTTTGCGCTGTTAAAAGGCCGTTCCACTACTAATATTATTAAAAAGGTAAGTAAATAACCGCTTGCGGGGGGAGTTTTAACCCCGTCGGTTTTGCGCCAAAAGGATAAAAACATGTCTGATATTTTTGAGAAATGCAGAAATTTCAAAGACGCTAAAATTGCCATGCGCATGGGTATTTACGGCTATTTCCAGCCGATTGAATCCGCGCAAGGACCCGAAATTGTGCTGGGCGGAAAAACGTATATTATGGCGGGCTCCAACAACTATCTGGGCCTTGCCAACGACCCGGAAATGAAAAAGGCCGCCAGCGAAGCCGCCCTTAAATACGGCTCCGGCGTGGCGGGCTCCCGCTTTTTAAACGGCAACACCAAAGCGTTGGACGAGTTGGAACAGCGCATTGCTAATTTTAAACGCAAAGAAGCCGGTTTGGTTTTTTCTGCCGGATATCAGATGAATTTGGGCGTAGTGTCGTGCCTGCTTAAAAAAGGCGATTACGCCATTGTAGATAAATTAGACCACGCCAGCATTTTGGACGGCGTAAAACTGTCCGACGGCGAAATGGTGCGCTTTAAACATAACGATATGGCGGACTTGGAACGCGTCCTTGCCAAGCTGCCCGAAGAAGCCGGTAAGCTCATTATTGTGGACGGCGTTTTCAGCATGGAGGGGGATATTTGCCCGCTGCCGGAAATCGTCAAAATCGGCAAAAAATACGGCGCGCGCATTATTGTGGACGACGCGCACGCCACCGGTATTTTGGGTAAAACGGGCCGCGGTACCTGCGAACATTTCGGCCTGGAAAACGGCGAAGTGGACCTGGTGGTCGGCACCTGCTCCAAAACATTTGCCACCGTCGGCGGTTTTGTGGTGGGCGATGCGGATATTATTCACTACATCCGCCACAACGCCCGCAGTCAGATTTTTTCCGCCGCCTTGCCGCCTGCTTCCGTGGCGTCCATTACCAAGGCGCTGGAACTGATTGAAAACGACACCTCCCGCCGCGATAACCTTTTCCGCCTGACCGATAAACTTAAAAAAGGCCTGCGCGATTTGGGGTACGATTTGGGCCACAGCACTACGCCGGTTATCCCGGTACACGTGGGGAGCAACGAAAATTGCTTTAAAATGTGGCGTGCGCTGCACGAGATGGGCATCTTCTCCAACCCGGTCGTCAGCCCGGCGGTGCCGCCTGGCCAAGCGCTTATGCGCCTTACCTTAATGGCTACGCATACCGATGAACACGTCCAAAAAATTATTGACGCGTTTGCCCAGGCGGGCCGGATGGTCGGTATTATTAAATAGTTTTTATCCTGCAAAACCCCGTCATATGGCGGGGTTTTGTTTTTTTAAGGGGGGATTATGAGTATTGAAATCCGTCAGCTCTCTGACAAAGAATTAAACGCTTTTGTTAATTTTCCGTTTGAACTTTACAAAAACGACCCGCACTGGGTGGGGGAATTAAAAGCCGATACCAAAAAATTATTGCGCGCGGACAACGCGTTCTGGACGCATGGCAAACGTGCGCTTTTTATGGCGTATAAGGACGGCAAGGCTGTGGGCCGTATTGCTGCCGTTGTAAACGATGCCTATAACGAATATCATAAGGACAATATCGGCTTTTTCGGCTTTTTTGACTGCGTGGACGACGAAGCTGTTTCCTCTTCTTTGTTTGCGGCGGCGGAAACATGGCTGCGCTGCCAGGGTGTTACGGCCGTGCGCGGCCCGGCTAATCCCTCCAGCAACCATGTGTACGGGCTTTTGGTAGATTCCTTTGATTCTATGCCCGCCATTATGATGCCGTACAACTATCCGTATTATACCAAGCTGATTGAAAATGCGGGTTTTAAAAAAGTAAAAGATTTACTTGCTTTTCACCGTACGAAAGAAGATAAGTTTTCCGAACGGTTTATGAAGGTTTGCGCCCGCTGTGAACGCGCGCAGGGGATTGCCCTGCGGCGGCTGGACCTTAAAAACTTAGCCAAAGAAGCTGAAATTATCCGCGGAATTTATAACAAAGCGTGGGCGGAAAACTGGGGCTTTGTGCCGTTATCTAAACAAGAAATGGCAGACATGGTGGACGAACTGAAACTGATCGTCCGGCCGGAAGGCACCTGCGTGCTGGAAGTGGACGGCGTGCCCGCCGGGTTTTATATTGCCATTCCCAATATGAACCATGCGTTAAAAGAGCTAAAAGGTTCGCTGGCTAATCCGTGGCGCGTTTTAAAAGCGTTACGTGCGTGGCGCAAAATTAAAGACGCGCGCCTTATTATGCTGGGCGTTGCGCCAGAGTTCCGCAAGCGCGGGATTGACCTAATTTTGATTAAGCACATCATCACGCACGGCGTAGCTGTTTGGAATGAGGCGGAACTTTCCTGGGTGCTGGAGGATAACGACGGTATTATTAGAGGCATTTTGGAATGCGGGTGCCGGCAGAGCAAGCGCTACCGTTTGTATCAGAAGGATTTATAACGGCTGATGTTATGTTACGTTTTATGCATAGGGAACGAAAAGGCATTTTCGTTCCCTATGTCTTTTAAGGATAAACAATTTTTCAAATCCTGCCGATTTGCGCATACCTTGGGACTTACGTAACTGCCACTATGCCGCGTCCCAACTAGTCCGCGCAACTCGGAGCGGATTTGAAAAATCATATAATCGTCTATTATGGTATTCTATCCTGCACGGCGTTAGGGTATTGCTTTTGGATAAAGGTCATCCCGTAGGGTTTCTGTACGGGATCACCCTTATATATTTTGTTAAAAAGGGGTAGATCCTGAACAGAGACTTTTCAGGATGACTAATTAAATAGCCAAAAGCCAGCTTTTATTAATAGATTCTCAGGGATGATATCTATACGCTGTCTTAGTCAGAAATATTTTTAATAAAAAACTCATTCCTATATAAAACAAAAAAGGCCTTATCCTTCCCACGGGAATAAGACCTTTTTATTTTTTATGTCCGGTTGGCGGGTCCCCTCCCGCGTCCGGATCGGATAAAATCTATACTTTTACTTTATAGTTTTCTGCTTCTTCCGCCAAGCAGAAAAAGTAATTAGTTTCAAAAAGCCCCGGGTTTTCCGGGCCGGGGCTTTTGATTGGTAAGGACTCTGCCCACATCCGGCTGTCCTTTCATCCCCCGCCGGGCCTGTTTTTCGGTTTTACCGTTCCCCCAAGGCCTCGGCTTCATATTAATAAGATAAGAAATCCGGCTTCCCCCGGCAACCTGAAAAAATGATTAGATTTTGGGCTTAATAACTCCGGCACGGGGAAGAACCCGGCCCAGTGTTGTTGCAGAAATGGATTTAAAAACCCCGTTTGTAAAAACGGGGTTTTTAAATTATTTTGTTTCCGTTACGCGTTGCCAGGCGGCTTCAAAGTCCGGCGGGATGGGGGCTTCAAACATCAGTTTTTTGCCCGTAAACGGATGTTTAAATTCTATCCGCCGTGCGTGCAGCATTAAGCGGTCCGCCGTTGCGCCGCGGTACAGCCAGTCCCCCAGTACAGGGTAGCCCAGCCAGCTTAAGTGTACGCGCAGTTGGTTCGTGCGGCCCGTTTTGGGGTAGAGTTCAATGTAGGTAAACCCATTTTTGCGCTCCAGTACTTTGTAGCCGGTTACGGCTTCGCGCCCGACGTCGGACGCTTTAATTTTTCCGCCCGCCACGCGGCCTATCGGCACATCGATAATGCCCTCATCATCCGGCACTTCGCCGCAGGCGATGGAGTGATATGTTTTATGCACGTCCCGGTTGGAAAACAGGGCTACCATTTCGGACTGGAATTCCGGGTTTTTGGCTACCACCATAACGCCGCTGGTTTCTCGGTCCAAGCGGTGCACCAGGCCCGCGCGGGGGGTGGATAAATCAAACCCTTTGGGCGGGTTTGCCAAAATGACGGAGACCAGCGTTTCTTCTGCCGAGAAGACGGCTTCGGGGTGTTCTTCCCACACGGGGCTTTGCGGGTGCACCAGCATTCCGGCGGGTTTAATAAGCACAAAAAAATCTTTGGCGTCGTGGATGATTAAGTCGGATAGTTTGGTTTTGCTTCCGGCTTCGGGCAGTTCAATTTCCACCGTTTCGCCTTCCGTAAGCGGCCAGGAGGGTTTTACTTTTTTGCCGTTGACGGTAACATGCCCGTCTTTAATTAATTTTTGCACCAGGGAACGAGAAAGCGTTTCCAATTCGTCGGAAACGAATACGTCCAAGCGGCGCGAATATCCTTGAAATACGACGGTCTTTTTTTCAGCCATTTTTTACTTCCTTTTTCTTCAAATAAATCCATACGGCTCCGGCCGCCAGCGCGGTAAGGAGCGAAATCAGCTGGGAGGGGGATAACCCCAGCATATATTCCCCGCGGAAATCCCCGCGGAAAAACTCAATCATAAACCGCATAAACGCATAGCAGGAAACGTACGCCAATAAAATCATCCCGTTTTTATGCGGGCGGTTATAGAGTTTATGCAGTATAAAAAACAGTATTAAATTACCGGCGGCTTCGTACAGCTGGGTAGGGTGAACAGGTACGCCCAGCAGTTCCGGCGCGACAAGCGCATGCGGATTCGTAAACATTACGCCCCAGGGCATATCCGTCGGGCGGCCGTAACAGCAACCCGCCAAAAAACACCCAATGCGCCCAAGCGTATGCCCCAACGGCAGGCCAGTGATTAAAAAATCAGACGTTTTTAAAATGGCGAGTCCCTTTTTTTTCATATACAAAATAAGGGAAGCCACCGATACAATCATCCCGCCAAAGAAAACGAACCCATAGCGGAAATCCCGCACGATAGTGGAGATCTTTTCAGCGAGCGTATTGCCCAGCTGCGGCCAGGATACGATGATAAACAGCAGTTTTGCGCCTAACAACGCGCCCATAAAGGCGATGAAAATCAGGTTCCAAAAAGTATCTTTATCCAAGTTTACTTTTTTTAGGCGGGGAAGCAGGTAAAATGCCGCTGCCGCGTAACCAAGTGCGGTCATGAGACCATAGCTGGCAAGTTCAAAGGAGCCGATTTTTAAAAGTACGGGGTGCATTTATAAAATTTCCTTGTCGCGTATGGCATTGCGCATAAACGGGTTTTTAACGCGTTCGTAGCCAATGGTGGAGCTGCATTTTCCGCCGTAGCTGTGGCCCGCAAAAATTTGCGTGTCTTCCGGCAGTTTAGACAGTTTTAATAAACTTTTGCGCATATCGCGCGGGTTGGACGACGGCAAATCCACCCGTCCGCACGCGCCGGGGAAAAGCGTGTCGCCCGTAAATAGGGCGTTTTCAATTTGAATGCACACGCAGCCCGCCGTGTGGCCGGGGGTAGAAATTATGTTGATGTGAAAGGGGCCGACGTCCAGCGTCTGCGCGCCTTCATATGCGTTTAAAAATTGAGGGTCTATGCCGGAAAGTTCCACATCGTTTTTTTCAATATACGCTTTTACGCCTGTTTCCTGCAGAAGGGTTTGGGCGAATTTAACATGGTCAAAATGTCCGTGCGTAAAGAAGACGGCTAACAGGTTTAAGTTTTTTTGCGCGAGTGTATGTTTTAAAAAATTCATATCCCAGGCCGGGTCAATTAAGAGGGCATTTTGCCCCTCGGTTACGAGGTATGTGCAGTTGTCCATTGGGCCCAGATTGATAACTTCAATGTTCATAGTTTCATCCTATTTAACGTGAAAGCGGAATTCCGTTTCGCCCGGTTTTACCAAATGGTATTGCGTGCGGGCGATGTGTTCCAAGTATTGCGGATCCTCTTTTTCCAACAGTTCTTTGGTGGCGAGGAGTTTTTCGTGCTCTTTATCAAGCTGCACGCTTTGGCGGGTCAGTTTGCTTAGTTCCAACTTGTTATGTACCAAGCTTAAAAAACTGCCGCCCAAAAAAAAGATAACCACTGCCGCCGCAAAAAGCGCCAGCAGCAGTGGTTTTTTGTTTTTTATTAAAACGTCGGTTAATTCTTGCGTCATTAGCGTTTAAATGCGCGGTCCTGCGCGTAGACGGCCTTACCCGCCAATTCGCTCTCAATTTGCAGCAGGCGGTTGTATTTAGCCGTACGTTCCGAACGGGCGGGAGCGCCGGTTTTAATGGCGCCCGCGTTGGTGGCTACGGCTAAGTCGGCGATAAATGTATCTTCTGTTTCGCCGGAGCGGTGCGACACGATGCGCGAGTAGCCGTGCTGTTTGGCCAGTTCCATTACGTCAATCGTTTCGGATACGGTGCCGATTTGGTTGACCTTAATCAAAATAGAGTTGGCGGCTTTAAGTTCAATGCCTTTTTCAAGGCGTTTGATATTTGTTACAAACAGGTCGTCGCCCACTAGATTAATTTTTTTGCCGAGTTTTTTGGTAATGTGCTGCCAGCCGGCCCAGTCGTCTTCCTGCAGCGGGTCTTCGATAGATACAATCGGGTATTTGGCGCACCAGGCGGCGTAGATGGCGGCCATTTGGTCGGCGTCGTATGAACCGCCTTCAAAATGATACGCTCCGTCTTTAAAGAACTCACTGGCGGCGCAGTCCATCGCCAAAGAGATTTCCGGGTGCCCGGCTTTTTTTGCGGCGGCCAGAATGGTTTTTAATACATCTTCATGCTTGGCAATTTTAGGCGCGAAGCCTCCTTCGTCGCCTACGGCGATAACCATGCCCTCGTCTTTTAAAACATTTTTGAGTGAGTGATACGTTTCACTCGCTTCGCGCAGTGCTTCGGCAAATGTTTTAGGCGCGGTGGGTACGATCATAAATTCCTGCACGTCCAGGCCCGAATCGGCGTGTTTGCCGCCGTTAATAATGTTGAGCATCGGCGCGGGCATGACGTAGGCATCGTCTTTTAATTCATAGACGTTGCGGATGTGCTGGTAAAGCGGCAGTTTTGCGCTGTGGCACCCGGCGCGCAGCGTAGCCATAGATACGGCCAGCGTGGCGTTTGCGCCCAGATTGGATTTATTGTCCGTTCCGTCCATGGCGATCATGCTTTCGTCCACCAGGCGGATATCAAACGGGTCCATCCCCGCCAATTGCTGGGAAATGCGTTCCACGTTTTCTACGGCTTTTAAAACGCCTTTGCCGTTATAGCGTTCTCCGCCGTCGCGCAGTTCAAGCGCTTCGTGCGAACCGGTGGAGGCTCCGCTCGGCACCGCGGCGGTGCCGGTGTTTCCGTCATCTAACAGTACGTCGGCGGCAACGGTGGGATACCCGCGGGAATCCAAAATCTCCCGTGCCGTAATTTTTTTAATGCGAACCATAATACTACCCCCTTTGGCCGCCTGACGCGGCCGTTAAATAATACTTTCGATTATCTTTTTGCCTTCTTTGATGAGCGCGGCGGGCAGTTTTTCGTCCTGCGCTTCCGCGTACATACGAATCAGGCGTTCGGTGCCGGACGGCCGGATGGCCAGCCAGCTGCCGCCTTTTAAGATAAATTTAAATCCGTCCGTGGAGTCAATACGCCATACGGACGTTTTGTTAATGGAAAGCGGCGGGCGGATGTCCAGCCGTTCCATAATGCGGTTGATTTCCGTCTCCGTTTTCGGCATGCTGACCTTTTGGTCAAACAGCTGTTTGTATTTTTTATAGAAATCTTTTTTAATTTGTTTGAGCGTTTTGCCTTCCGTCGCCAACATGTCTACGACGAGCAGGCACGCCAGCAGGCCGTCTTTGTCCGGAATGTGGTTGGCTACGGCAAGGCCGCCTGATTCTTCCATGCCCATGATGTACTGGCCGGTGGTCATCAGCTCGGTGATATATTTGAAACCCACGGGCGTTTCGCGCAGCATAAGTCCGTTTGCTTTGGCCACCTGGTCGATGAGGTTAGAAGTGATGACGCTTCTGCAAACGCGGCCTTTAATTTTTTTATTGCGCACCAAATGGTCCAAAATCATGGGGGCGATTTCGTTCGGGGACACCCAGTTGCCTTCGGCGTCGATAATGCCAAATTTATCGCAGTCCGGGTTGCAGGCGATGCCAAGGTGCATTTTTTTGGAGGTAACCAGTTTTTTAAGCTCTGCCAAACTGACGGGGCCCGCGTTGGGCACCACGCCGCCGAACAGCACGTCGTCACCTTCGTGGATTCCTTCCACGGTAACGCCGAATTTTTCCAAGAAATCTCTAAAATAGTTTTTAGCCGTGCCGAAAAGCGGATCTACGGCGATTTTGAGCTTGGATTTTTTCAGCGCTTTTACGTTAATCATCTGTTCCAAACGCGCCATATAGCTTTTGCGCAGGTCTTTGGTGATGGTAACGGCAGCGTTTAAGGTGCCAAACTCGGTGGAAGATGCTTTTAAAATTTGGGCGCTGGGGGAGGGAATGCGTTTTTCGATATCCTCCATAATTTCGTTATTGGCGATGCCGCCGTAGTACGAAATCCATTTTACGCCGTTAACGTAGTATTCCGCTTCGCTGCCAGTGATAACCACCGCGCCGGCGGCGCACTCGTTGAGTACGGCCCATTCGGCCACGGGGGTCGGCAGCGGAAATTCCGCCATGCGTACGGTTAATCCGCTTTGCACGAGGGCATTGGCGGCTACATACGCAAACTGTTTGGATGGGAAACGCGTGTCAAACCCCACGAGTACGAGGGGTTTTTTGGGTTTTTTGCCCTGTTCCTGGCAGTGTTTGCGGTACCCGGTACCTTCAAATCCATAGAAAGGATGTTCCAAAACGTGTTCGGAAATCCCGTAAGCGAGGCGCTGTACGGACTGGGCGGTAAGCCCGTCCGCGGTAACGGCACGGAAGCCGGCGGTGCTAAATTTAATATCTTCACTCATCGTGCCAGTATTATACTAAAAAAAAGCGATTTTTTCACCCCCGCAATAAGGGTTAAATTAAATAAGGGCGCGCGCGGGCGCGTACGGTAGGATTAAAAGTTATAAAATGATAAAATAAATAAAGCCCATTATAAGGATGAACGCATGAATTTTGAATACGTAAAACAATATATCAAAGACGCCGGCCTGCCTAATTTCCGTATTGCGCAGGTGCAGGAAGCGGTTTTTAAACGCGGTATTTCGTCGTGGGAAGAGGCTTCTTCCCTTCCGGCCGATTTGCGCGCCAAGCTGGCCGAAGAACGGCCGATTTTGTCTTTCAAAGTAAGCAAAATCGTCTGCTCGCAGGAAGATAAAGTGGCCAAAGCTCTTTTAACGCTAAAAGACGGTTTGCAAATTGAAACCGTTTTATTAAAACCGCAGGACAGCTGGAGCGTATGCGTATCCAGCCAGGTGGGGTGCCCGCTTCGCTGTGCGTTTTGCAGTACGGGTAAAATGGGTTTTAAGCGCGATCTTACGCAAGAAGAAATTACTGACCAGGTGCTGATGTGGTACCAATACGTGCGTAAAGAAAAACTGGGCGAACGCATTTCCAGCGTGGTATTTATGGGAATGGGGGAACCGCTTTTAAACTATTTAAACGTGGTAAAAGCGGCGCGGGATTTGTCCCGCCCGGACCAATTAAACATCGGCGCGCGGCATATTTCGGTGTCGACCTCCGGCATTGCCGATAAACTGCACAAGCTGGCGGTGGATTTGCCGCAGGCCAATTTGGCTGTTTCCCTGCATAACGCTGACAACGCCGAACGCAGCAAAATCATGCCCGTCAACCGCCGCTTTGATTTGGATGACCTTAAAAAAGCGTTGGAAGAATACATTGCCATGACGGGCCGCCAGGTATTTTTGGAATATTCCGTTATCGAAAACGTGAACAGCCGCCCGGAACATATCCGCAAACTGGCGGACTGGATCTACTCGGTGAAAGACAATTATTTACTGCACGTTAATTTAATTGCGTGTAACTTGGGCCGCGGCGAAAAAACGAGCGACCGTGTTGTGAAAGACTTTGCCGCCGGGCTGAAAGGTATGGGTATTGGCGTGACGATCCGCAAAAGCATGGGCAACGATATTTTGGCCGCGTGCGGACAGTTGGCTTCCCAAAAAAGATAGGAGGGTGTATGAAAAAACTATGGATTTTAACCGTTTTATGCGCGCTGTTTTCGGCGTGTGCGACGCTTGACCAAACGAATGTGGACTGGATTCCGATAGGGCCCGATTTCCCGCCCACAAAAGCCAAAGACGTGCAGATCATCGCCGGACGGGAAGATGTTACTCGTCCCTATGGCAACTTGGGGCTTTTGCGCATTAAAAATTTACGTCCGGACCGCGATACCCTGTTGATGGGGGTGGAAAAAGGCCGCAAAATCGCCGCCTCTAAAGGGGCGGACGCCATTCAAGTTGGCCAGTATAACAGCGCGGAAGACGGCGCGAGCGATCCGCGCGTAACGCTTATCATCTACGCCATTAAATACGTGGACCGTTTAACGGAAGCCGATGAAAAGGCGATTGAAGATTTTAAAGTGTTGGGGATTTTAAATGAACGTACTAATCGCTAGAAGCAAGGAAGAATGTTCTTCGTGGCAGGACGTGGCGGTTGTTATTGACGTACTGCGCGGAGCAACCACCGCGTGTGCACTTTTAGAGCGTGGAAAACAGGACGTACTGCTTTTTTCGGATGCGCAAAAAGCGGACGCTTTTTTGGCTCACCATGCGGATTTTGAAGCGTTTTCCGATGAAGCTCTTTCGTCCGCCCATATGGACAATTCTCCGTACTTGGCGTCCAAATCCGTGGCGCGCCAGCCGGGGCTTTTGCTGGCATCGGCCGGTTGTAAAGCCGCGTGGGACGTGCGCCGTGCCCAAACGGTGTTGTTGGGCGGGTTTTGCAATTTTTACGCACTGGCCGAAGTGCTTACTTCCCAGCCCAAAGACGTATTGTTAATTCCGGCCGCTTTATTCGGCCCGGGCAACGAAGAGGAAGATTTGTTGTGCGCCGAAGCGTTAAAAGATTTTATTCAAGGAGTTGGCACGCCGGAACGCGCTTTGGGAGAATTTGGTAACACTATGCGTATGGCCGATTTTATGAAAAATGGCCCCAAAACGGCGGAGAAAGACTCTCGTCTGTCCTTTAGAATTAACGGCTTGGCCGTGGTCCCGCAAGTTACGTTTGCTGAAGATGCTTCATTTGCCGTCTGCTATCCATACGGCACGGAAGCGCGTTGGCTAAACGTATCCGTTCCTGCGGCGGAAGACTCCGCCCCGGTTGAGCCCGCTCAAGCTCCGGCCGAGCAGAAGACCGAATCGGAAACCGCTCCGGCTGAAGAACCGGCCGTCAAAACCTCTTCTTTAAAAAATCTGTTTGGCGGAATTGCCAAATCCGTAAAAGAGGAAGCCGAGGCCCTTAAAGAAAAAGCCGCCGGAGCCGCTTCCGCCCCGCAGGCCGAAGAAACGAAATCCAAATTAAAAGGCTTTTTCTCCGGTATAGTCCGCTCCGTAAAGGAAGAAAAAAAAGAGTTGGAAGAATCCCTCTTTAAATCCGCTCCGCAAGCCGCGCCGGAACATTCCTATAAATTAAACAGTGATGACCCTTTTGACGCGCTGATGAAACAGTCCGCTCCGGCGGCGGAAGAATCTGCCCAAGCGGAGCCTGCCCAACAGGCTGCTCCAGCGCAAACGAAAGAAGAACCGTCTGCGTTGCAGGACGCTCAACCGGAGCCGGCGCAAGCCGTTTCTTTGCCGGGGGAGGTTACTTTTTCGGGCAAATCAGCCGGGTTTGAAAATACGCAGAAAAAGAAAAAAGCCATCGTACTTTTTTCGGGCGGGCTGGATTCCACCACCTGTTTGTACTGGGCCATTGAGCACGGTTACGAGTGCGAAGCCCTGACTGTTTCCTACGGCCAGCGGCACGACCGCGAAGTGCTTGCCGCGCAGATGATTGCACGCAACTTGGGTGTAAAGCACCATTTAATCACTCTTAATTTGCCGTGGCTTGTTTCCAGCTCTTTGGTGGATAAAAACCAGCAAATCCCCGATGTTGCGCTGGAGGATATTCCCAATGAGGGGATTCCTTCTACGTATGTTCCGGGGCGGAATTTGATGTTTTTGTCTATTGCCGGGTCGCTCCTGGACTCTATCGGGGCGGACGCGATTATTGCCGGTCCGAACGCGATAGATTTTTCTGGCTATCCGGATTGTACGCCCGCTTTCTTTAAAGCGGCGGCGGATGCGCTTAACCGCGGTACCAAAATGGGCGTAACGGAAGGGATTGAAGTGCTTGCTCCGTTAATGCGTTTGTCCAAAACGCAAATCGTACAGTTGGCGGCCAAATTGAAAGTGCCGTTTGAACTGACGTGGAGCTGTTACGCAGGCGGCCAAAAGCCGTGCGGTCACTGCGATTCCTGCAAACTGCGCGCCAAAGGCTTTGCCGAGGCTGGCGTGCATGATACTGCCTTGGATTAAGGAGCGTTTATGAAGAAAATCTTGTTATTGATTCTGCTTGTTGCGCTGTTTGTTCCGGCGTTTGCCGAAACGGATTTGGTAGAAGTTGGCGAGCCTGCCGAATGTAATTTGCCTGTGGAAACCGTCGCTAAAAAAACTGCGCCGGAGCAAAAAATTCTTACGCCCGCAGAGCAGAAGAAACAGTTTAAGGCGCGCCGTAAACTGATTAAAAAATTGGTAAAAGCGTACCGTAAAGCGCCGGAAGCTGAAAAGCCCGCCATTAAGGCGAAGTTAGCGGAAGTGGTTTCGCAAGGGGTGGATGCGGGGCTTGCGTACGTAAAAAACCGTATCGCCGCCGAACGCGCCAATTTGGATAATTGGGAAGCCAAAGTTCAAGCGGAAGAAGCCGATTTGCCGGCCGTTAAAGCGCGGCGGGTAGAAGATCTGCTCTCCGGTGAAGCCAAACGCAAACACAAGGCCGCTAAAAAAGCCTGGAAGAAACAAATTAAAGAGGCTAAACGCGGTATGCGCTAGTTAAATTGTTCTGATAAATACAAAACACGCCTTGGGTATATTCCGGGGCGTGTTTTTTACGGCATAAATTTTGGGTGGCCGCCGGATTTTTTAAGTTTTTGAGTTTATTTTTTCGGCGTTATCTTCCCTGGGTTGTTTTGTTTTTTTTTTTTGATACACTTTAAAAAGCAGTTGGTTTTCTTACCTGTGCGTATTACAATCACTATTAGCCCTTTAAATCAGCTCGTTAAGGAGAAATTATGAAACAAGGTTTTACTTTAATTGAATTATTGGTAGTCGTATTAATTATCGGTATTTTGTCCAGCGTTGCACTGCCGCAATACCAAAAAGCGGTGCTTAAAAGCCGCGCATCTGAGGCATGGACGAACTTAAAAAATATTAATATGGCGGCTGAAGCTTACTGTTTGGAAACGGCTACAGGATGGTCCGATGAACAATTGGATAATGTAAAAGACAGCCTGTCCATAGATATAAAAGATTCTAAAAATTTTAGGTATACTGGAAGAGTGATTTGCAGTCCATCTGGTGAAGTCAGCGGCGGAGGAATAAATGCTATTTGGCAGGGCGGTGGAAATTATAATTTTCAATTAGGCCTTCACCGCCAGACTGGCCGCCGGTCTTGTGAGGGTTCTTCTTGTAAAGATTTAGGGTTTACAAAAGAGGCCAGATACGAAAGCTCCATTTGTTTATGTGGGGTTGGCCTCTGTTACTATGCGGATTAGCATTTGGTAAAGTTTTGTTTGATAAGAGGAGCGGACAATTTTTGTCTGCTCCTTTTCTTTAAACGAAATAGGAAATGTTTGTTAAGCCGGTTGGTGGAAATGCTTTGCTTAAAGAAAAATTTAAACAAAGCCCCGGGTTTTAATGCCTGGGGCTGTTTCTTTGTAGAGATTACTCAAATAAGCTGGATGATTCCAGCGCGTTTAAGGCTTTTGTAATATCGTTTACCACCACAATCCAACGGCTGGTGTTTCCCGGCCCGGCCGCACCATAAATACTGGTGATGTTGATTCCCTGTCCGAAAAGAACGGCACCAATATCCCGCGCCAAACCCACGCGGTCGTGTGCGTCGATGCAAATGGCGTCGGTCTTAACGCTGGTAAATCCCGCTTTAGTCAGTGCGTGACTGATTTCCTGATCGTACGGAACGGCCAAGCGCACGACTGCCGCATCGTAACGGACATCTTGCGATATGGCAATCAAACCTACATTATCGCGCACAAAAAGTTCCGCAAAGTTCTTTAGCGCGCCCGGTTCGTTAATTAAAAATACGCTGTATTGTTTTACTACGCTGATAGACATGCAAACCCCTTTTAACTGCGTATTAGTTTCCCTTTTTTTCATTATATCAAACCTGCATAAAAAACGGAACGGATTTTATAATAAATCCGTTCCGTCGTTTGCCGTCGTAGAAAATAAATTAAATTAACGGTTTTCCGGCTCTGTTTGGCGTATAATTTTAAGCATTTGCAGGTGTACTTTGCCGTTGCTTGCGATTAATGTGTTGCCATAATCGGTAATGTTTTTAAATTTTTTGCCGTCAAAACCCGTTACCTTGCCGCCTGCTTCTTGCAAAATAAGAATGCCGGCCGAAACGTCCCACGGGTTTAAGGAGTCTTCCCAATAGCCGTCCGCGCGTCCGGCGGCCACCCAGCATAAATCAAGCGCGGCCGAGCCCAGCCGGCGTACGTCGTGCGAAGCGTTTAAAAATCCGCCAAAGCGGGTGAGCAGTGCGTCCATACGTTCAAAACGGTCGTACGGAAAGCCCGTAATGAGTAGAGAGTTTTGCAGTTTGTCCGTCTTGGAAACGTGTATTTTTTTACCGTTTAGCGTAGCGCCTTTGCCTTTTTGGGCCAAAAATATTTCGCCCGTAATGGCGTTTTTTACACCGCCCAGCACAGGTTCGTTTTTGTAAAACAAAGCAATAGAAGTGCTGCACTGCGGGAATGTATGGGCAAAATTGGTAGTGCCGTCAATCGGGTCGACGACCCAAGTATAATCCGAACCCGTATTTTTAAGGCCATTTTCTTCAGCCAGATAATCGTGCTGGGGGAAGTTTTTGCGGATGACGGATAAAACGGCCTTTTGGCTGGCTACATCCGCCGCCGTAACCAAGTTGGCTTTGCCTTTGAGTTCGTAGCCTACTTTGCCGAATTTGGCGCGCACCACTTTGGCGGCGGCTTCGAGGGCTTGTTGCAGAACGGCGAATTCTTTTTTCATTTTTTAAGATGCAGTACTTCGGCTTCTTTTAATTTGTTTTCCAAATCCAGCATGGCTTTGCAGTCGTCTTCGTTATACATGAGTACTTTGTTCATTAAGGAATCGTCGCCTGTTTTAAGCCAGTTTGTAAAGTAGACCATGCTGTCCATGGCGCCGCAGTCGTCCTGCCGCCAGTTAAACCCAAAAGCGGGTGCGGCCGCTTTGAGCGAAAAACTGGGCGCGGGCAGATAGAAAGCCTTATTAACGGCCACTTTTAAATCGTAACAGATACCACACAAGGCTTTTAATTTGGCGGCGTCCTGCGGGTTTTTATCCGCCAGGTTTTTCATTTTTTTGACTTCGTATTCCGTCCAGTGGTAAAGGGCGGTGTCTTTGAAGTCTTTGATATAGTCGTAAAACTGTTCGAAAATTTTAATTTCTTCTTGCGGTGTTTTGGCAATAAAGCTGACGTATTTGTCTTCTTCTTTATCCCAAATGCCGATTAGGTAAACAAAAGACACGTTGTCTTTCGTAAATGTTTCCGTGGCTTCAAAATCAAAATATAAATTGTATTTTTTAGGCGGCGGGGGAAAATGGCCCGCTTCGCGCAGAATGGGCTTTTTATGAAAATACGCCAGTGCATTGTAGTAAGAATCCGTGGCGTGGGGTTCTTCCAAAATGCCTTGCAGTTTTTCAAGGCCGGCGCGGGCTACATCGTCCGTATTATGCATGCCGTTTATTTTAAGGCATTGGCGCATTTCTGTATTAAGGCCCGGGAGCATGAGCAAATCTTTCGTTTCCGCCATTACTTTATTGGCGTATATGCGCCACGGCGCACCGGCCGCTTTGGGCGGTTTATGGGCTTCGGGCTTGGCGTGCCCGTCCCGTATGCTGCGCCAGTAAGCCAGTTCACGGGCCAGGCGGTCCGCGTGGTCGGTATAGTCCACGTTAATTTGACGGTCTTTTAAAAATACGCGTGCGGCTTCGGGCGTGTGTTTTTGTATAACGCCCAATATGCGGTTTAGCAGGCTTACCTGCAAGGCGTAATGTTCTTTTAAATCGTGGGCGCGTTTAAATTGGTAAATGCGGTAATGATAATCGCCAAAGCGGCTTTTACCGTCGTTAAAACGTACGAGCAAGTTGACGCTTCCGTAAGTGCTTTCAGGCAGGTTCCACAGCTGGGCGTTGGCTACGGCCGATTCTCCGCGCGCCATGGCGGACAAGGTGTTTTTAAAGCGTTCGGTTTCGTTTTCGCCCGATACAAATATCACGCCCGGGAATTCTTTTTTAATCCATTCGTCGCGCGTGTGGCGGTCGGTGCGGATTTTTAAGTTTTCGTAACGGTTGGCTTCGGGCACGGCTTCTTCGCGCGGCGCGTGAAAAGCGCACCACACGCTGAACGGGTCTTCAAGCAGCGTAAACATCCGGGAGGCGTTAAAGTCTTGTTTCCCGGGGGTGCGGCCGTCCGAAAGGGTATTAAATAAAAGTTGAAGGTCTTGCTCTGTCATTATAAGGTATTTTAGCTTTTTTAGAGAGGGAATAAAACCGTTTTTTGGCTTCTTGCCAAAGTGCGCTTATTTTTGATAGCATAAAATTTCACGTATGACAGCGAATTTACAGCCTAAAATAACCCCGGGCGCTTTGTTGAACCCGGATAAAATTTTAATCATAAACGGGAATCTGTCCAAAAAAGAGCTGATATCCCGTTTGGTACAAACCGCCTGCCGGGGCTTTGCCCAGCTGAACGCGGACGAAGTAACCGCACAAGTGCTCAAAAGGGAAGAAGGGCTCGGCACCGCGCTTGAAACGGGGCTTGCCATCCCGCACGCGCGCGTGGAAGAGTTGGAAGTTTTCTCCGCCGCCATGGCTATTTTACGTACCCCGCTTACAGATGAATTGCAGCCGCAAAATCCTACGCGCGTGATGTTTTTGTTTTTATCTCCGGGGTGCCCGGCGTTTTTTAAACAGCATTTGCAGCTTTTGGCTTCGCTGGCGGAGACATTTCAACCCGCGTTTGTGGATGAAATCGCCCAAGCGGACAGTGCCGTCCAGGCCGCTTACCGGATGAGCCAAAAGAATATGGTAAAATAAAAGTATGGCAATACTGCGCGTAACCAAATACGGCGAAGATATCCTCCGCCAAAAATTAAAACCCGTTGATTTTGAAACGATTAAACCCATTCTGCCCAAATTGCTTAAAGATATGGAAGAAACGTGTCTTGCAGTGCGCGGGGTGGGGCTGGCGGCCAACCAAATCGGTTTGGATTATCGCCTGGCTCTTATTTTAATCCCGGAATCGGACGAAGAAAATGCTCCCTTAAAACGCTACGTTATTATTAACCCGGAAATCGTGTCTATGCGGGGGGAAAAGCTGGAAGAAGAAGGCTGCCTTTCCTTGCCCGGCTTATGGGCCGAAGTAAAACGTGCGACGGATGTAACGCTTAAATACACGGATGAAAACGGCGTAGAACATACTAAACGCGCGCGCGGCCTTTTGGCCAAAGCCTTTCAGCACGAAGTGGACCACTTGGACGGCAAATTATTTGTCGACTTGGTGGACCCAAAACTCAAACCGGAGCTGAAAAAAGTGATTAAAAAACTGCGGCCGAAATGGAACTGATTTTAAAAACGCCCCGGATAATCTCTGGGGCGTTTTACTATTTGCTTTTTGCTTGGTTGGCGACGGATGCCATTTTCTTTTTAATTTCTTCCAGGTCGCCTAAAAAATAATCTTTTTGCAAAATACGTTCGTTATTAAACTCAAACACGTATGGTACGCCTGTCGGCAGGTTTAAATTGACTATTTCTTCATCCGATAGATTTTTTAAGTATTTCACAATGCCGCGTAAACTGTTTCCATGCGCCGCCACCAAAATTTCATCTACCTCCGCCAAACGCGGAAAAATTACTTCTTCCCAATACGGCATTAGCCGCGCCACCGTATCTTTCAATGATTCCGTCAGCGGCAAGTAGGCGGGAGGGATGTTTTCGTAGCGTTTGTCGTTTTGCGGGGCGCGCGGGTCGTCCGGGCTTAAAGCCGGGGGGCGCACGCCGTAACTTCTGCGCCAGATTTTTACCTGTTCTTCTCCGTATTTGGCGGCTGTTTCGGCTTTGTTCAGCCCTTGCAGTGCCCCATAGTGTTTTTCGTTGAGCCTCCAGTCTTTTTCCACTTCCAGCCAGTCCTGGTCCAGTACGTCCAATACTTCGTTTAATGTTTTGACGGCCCGTTTTAAGTACGAGGTATATGCCGCATCAAAATAAAATCCGGCCCGTTTAAGCAGTTCGCCAGCCTGACGGGCTTCCTGCACGCCTTGCGGTGTAAGGTCCACATCCGTCCAGCCCGTAAAGCGGTTTTCCAAATTCCACTGGCTTTGGCCGTGGCGCAAAAGTACGATTCTTTTCATAGTATCCCCCTATATATTAAAGAGCATACGGGAAATGTTTTCTCTGAAAAGCCTAATAAAAGATTAGTTGTGCCGAGTCGTTGTTTTTGTTATACTAAATCCATGAGTTTTATTTTATCCGTTAAACGTGTAAGCAAACAGGACAAAAGCAAAAAACGCTTTTGCGCCTTTGCTTACAATTTTGCGGAAAAATAGCGATTTAATTTAAAACCGGTTTGCAACGCTCCCGCTTAATTGTAAGCGGGAGCTTTTTTTATGGGTTGCGGCCAAGGAGAAAGAATATGTGTTTTCATTATCAGAACGGAGAACTTTATGCGGAAAGTGTGGATTTGAAAGAAATCGCGCGGGAAGTAGGTACGCCTTTTTATTGTTATTCTTCGGATAAACTTTCGCGTAATTTTGAGGCGTACCGCCGGGCGCTGCGGGAATTTAACGCTACGGTGTGTTATTCCGTAAAAGCCAATACAAATTTAGCCGTCGTGTCCACGCTGGCGCGGTTGGGGAGCGGGGCGGATGTGGTATCGGCCGGGGAGATGTATGTGGCTATGCAGGCGGGGATTGCTGCGGATAAAATTGTATTTTCGGGCGTGGGCAAAACAGCGGCGGAGCTGGAGGCTGCGATTGAAAACCGGATTTTACAAATTAATGCCGAATCTGCGGCGGAAGTGGAAACTATTAACCAAATTGCGTTAAGGCTGGGGGTGAAAGCGAATGTTGCACTGCGCGTCAATCCGGACGTAGACGCTCTGACGCATGTTAAAATCACCACCGGCAAGAAAGAAAATAAATTCGGCATAGACTGGGACGACGCCCTCCAGCTGTACCGCCGGGCGTCCAAAATGGAGGGGATTCGTTTGGCCGGGATTGCGGTGCATATCGGTTCCCAATTACTTGATGTGGAGCCGTTCCGTTTGGCGTTTACGAAAATCGCGGATATGGTGCGCGTGTTGGAAGCTGAAGGCATTGTGTTGGACAATATCGATTTAGGCGGCGGACTGGGGATTAATTACAATGTGGAGCTCCCGCCCACCTGTTCGGCGTATGCCGATGTGGTGCGCGAAACGCTGGGGGCTCTGAATAAACATATTATTGTAGAGCCGGGCCGTTCAATAGCGGGGAATGCGGGAATTTTGGTAACGGAAGTGATTTGTACCAAAAAAATGGGAAACAAAAATTTTATTGTAGTAGACGCGGGATTTAACGATTTGGTCCGTCCAGCCATGTACGATGCGTGGCATACCATTTTGCCGGTATCCAAAAAAGGCGTTGCACCGTTGATAGCGGATATTGTCGGCCCCATTTGCGAATCGGGGGATGTGTTTGCAAAAGACCGGATTATTGAACCTGTACAAGCGGGGCGGCTGCTTGCTATAATGTGTGCTGGGGCGTATGGGGCGTCCATGTCGTCTATTTACAATTTTCGCCCGTTGGTGCCGGAAGTGATGGTTCGCGGCGGAGATTTTTCCGTCGTGCGCAAACGTACTTCCTACAAAGAAATGCTGGCGGGACACAATTTGCCCCAATGGTTATAGGATAGAATATGAGACAGATTTGCATTATGAAATTCGGCGGCAACACGCTGGCCAATAAACAAAAACTTCTAATGGCGGCCGATTTGATTAAAGCCCGCTATGACGATAATTTTATTCCCGTCATCGTGGCGTCCGCCAACGGTAATTTGACGGATGTTCTTTTGGACCACGCCTACAGCATTGCCGCCAGCCCGGATAAGCGCGAGCTGGATATGCTTATTACCACCGGCGAACGTGTGAGCGTGGCGTTGTTGTCTATTGCCTTGCGCGCGATTGGGGTGCCGGCCGTATCGCTGACGGGGTCCCAAATCGGGCTGATTACCACGTGCACGCATACGGGAGCGGATATTTTGTCTTTGAAAGGCGACCGTTTGGTGCGGGAAATTGAATTCGGCCATGTGCCCGTAGTGGCGGGATTTCAAGGCATTGGCGAGAATAAAGAAATCACCACGTTAAAACGCGGCGGTTCGGACGTGTCTGCCGTTTTTCTGGCCAGTCAACTGGGGGCGGACCATGTAGAAATGGTAAAAGACGTAGACGGCGTGTACTCCGCCGACCCCAATAAAGACGAAAAAGCCCAAAAGTACGAAGTGCTGGATTTTGACGAAATGTACAAGCTGGCCCTCAACGGTGCAAACGTCCTTCACCCGGATGCTGTCCGCCTGGCTAAAGAAAAAGGGGTGGAAATCCGCATTGTTCACTACCAAACGGGACGGACGGGTACGGTGATCCGCTAGGAGGATTTATGGCTTTTAAACTCAGTTTAATTAATTTGGCGGCCTTTCTTCTTTTGGGCGGAGCCGTTTACCTGTGGGGCCCTGGTTGGGGCGGTTTGTGGCGCGCGGCCGTCAGTCTGGTTTTATACGCCGTGGTATTTTTTGCCTGTTTTGTGGTGGTAAAACGCCGTTGAAACGGACCTCTTTGTTTATTGGAAAAGCGCAAGCATTTGCTTGCGCTTTTTTGCTTATGTGCCCCCGGGCTTGTATCGTTTTTTTTTTTTGATAACATGGGTTTTGTGGAACATAAAATAAAGTCATCCCGTAAAGTTTCTGTACGGGATCTACTTTATATGTATTTTTCCTCAAATTGGTAGATGCTGAACAGAAGCAATCTCTGGATGGCTTTTTAATGGAGAAGTGTATTATATGAAAGGTTTTACGCTTATAGAATTGTTAGTAGTTGTATTAATAATTGGTGTTTTGGCTTCGGTGGCGCTGCCGCAGTACCGTAAAGCAGTGCTAAAGGCGCGGGCGGCGGAGGGGATAACCTTAATTCATTCCATTGAAAAAGCACAGGATATTTATTTTATGGCTAACGGGCAATATACTATAGATTTGGAAGCATTGGATTTGGATTTGCCCAAGTTTCACTGTCGTCCTAATCTGTGTCAATTTTCTTCTACAGGAGACGATTTCTTGTGGGAAATCACTTTTAATGGACCTCTAACCGCTTATTCCTTATATTGCGCCGCCAAAACAAGCGATGCGGTTGCCAACCAAGTATGCGCCTCTTACGGTACGTATACCCATATTAACGGATCCAGGAATTATTATCGTATTTTGTATAAATAAATTGGCATAGGGCATATATCCGATAAACCGAAAATATAATATAATACCTCTAAATGTAAAAAATATTTTCTGTACCACCTAAATATATGAACTTATTATCCCTACTGCCTATTATCATGGTACCTTGGCGGCCGGGCGGCCAGCCGGTTATACGCAATGCTTCCTTGGCTGGACTAAAGGGGTGTTGCGTTTTTGTGATAGTGCTTGGCCTGATAATTTATTTTTGGTTTTTAAAATGGTATCAAGCGCATCCCGTGCTGGGCAAAATCATTATATGGACAGTTGCCGTGTGGTGCGTTTTGAGGCTGGTCGGAATTATCCGTTCTTTTTGTGATGACCCCTATACGCGCGTAAAATCCGGAACGGACAAATAAATCCCATAAAAATATGCTAATATAAGAACATGGAAAACACTGTCATTTTACAACTAATCGGGTTTACCGTTTGCTTTATTTTACTGTTCGTTTTTACGGCCAAATACCGCGCCGCACTGGCGCACGAAACGGATTTTGAGCCGGCGGTGGAAGATTTGACCGTAGTTACCGTGGCCCAGCAGTCCGCATATAAGCCGCGCGCTTCCGTTTTGCAGTCCTTACAGGGGACGGCTTCCTTGGAAACGGCTGATCTTAAAGAAAAAATGAAAGATTTGCATTACCGGCTGGAAGAACTCAAAATCGCGCAGGACAAAACCAGCAGTGATTTTGCCAAACAAATGGCCCGCATCGAACAGCGCATCAGCACTTTTGAACAAGAATATGTAGCCAAACTTCAACCCACGCTTTTGAGCTTGATTGAAGAACTTGAAAATATGAAAGTGTCTGAAAATAAGACCGAAAAATAAACCGCAAGAATTTTTGAAAATGCAAAACCGCCGCATTTTTTGCGGCGGTTTTTCTTTTGGCGTTTTAAAACTGGAGGCGGCTGAATGCAAAAAAACATGTTGTTTTGCAAAAAACGCTTTCCTTATTAAATATGCTCCAACGACGGAAGCGGTCGGTGTGGGTAGTAAATAAGGCTCAAATTCTGATAAGCAGAATTAAGTTTTGTCAACCCTTTGTGTAAAAAAAGCGTGTGTAAATTTGTTTTGACTCTCCTAAAATTATAAAATATACCTATATAGAAGTAAGCAAGGAAAAGGATTTCCGTTAGGAGAACAAATGAAAAATAAACACCTTGAACCTATCGCCGTAGTTGGTATCGGCGCTATCATGCCCGGAGCTTTAACGAAAGACGAGTTCTGGAGCAACATTAAAGAAGGAAAATATTGCATTACCGAAATTCCCGCTTCTTACTGGGACTATAAACTTTTCTACAGCCCAGACCATAAAGCCGAAGACAAACTTTATTCCAAAATCGGCGGTTTTATTCCCCAGTCGTTCAAATTTAATTCCCTGCAGTACCGCATTCCGCCGCAAATCGCCAAACAGATGGATACCGTGCAGCACCTGGCTATCGAAACCACGCGCATGGCGTTGGAAGATTCCGGCTACGACAAAAAAGAATTTGACCGCAACCGCACCGCGGTGATTATCGGCAACTCGATGGGCGGCATGAAGAACGAAATGTCCAACACCCGCCTGAACAGACCTTTCTTGTACGAAATCCTCAAAAACACTTCCGCTTATAAATCTTTAACCCCGGCCGATGCCCAGAAAATGATTGACGAAATGGACGCGGGCGTGCGCGAAAAATTCACTCCGGTAACCGAAGACTCCATGCCGGGCGAACTCGCCAACGTAATTCCGGGCCGCGTGGCCAACGTGTTTGACGTGCACGGTACCAACTTTGCCGTGGACGCGGCGTGCGCCACTTCCCTGGCCGCCATCGACCAGGCCGTAAACGGCCTGCGCATGGGCAATTTTGATATGGCCATCGCCGGCGGCGTGGACCAGATGATGTCCCCGTCCGCTTACATTAAATTCTGCAAAATCGGCGCGTTGTCCGAAAAAGGCTCCTGCCCGTTTGACGCCAAAGCTGACGGATTCGTCATGGCTGAAGGCGCGGGTATGGTAATTTTGAAACGTCTGTCCGACGCGGTAAAAGACGGCGATAAAATTTACTCCGTCATCCGCGCGGTCGGCGCGTCTTCCGACGGTAAAGGCAAAGGCATTACCGCCCCGAACCCGAAAGGGCAAAAAATCGCCGTGGAAAAAGCCTTTGAACAGGTGGAATACACCCCCGGCGACGTGGGCCTTATAGAAGCGCACGGCACCAGCACCCGCGTGGGCGACGCCGTGGAACTGAACGCGTTAAACGAAATTTTCGGCGCGCACGCCAAACCCGGCACCATTGGACTAGGCAGTGTAAAAAGCCAAATCGGCCACGCCAAAGCGGCGGCCGGTATCGCGTCTTTAATCAAAACTTCGCTCGCCTTATATAATAAGGTGTTGCCTCCGTCCGTAAATTTTGAAACCCCGAACCCGACCGTGGACTGGGCCACCTGCCCGTTCCGCGTGATTACCAAAGCGGAAGAATGGAAAACGGACAAAGTGCGCCGCGCCAATGTTTCCGCGTTCGGCTTCGGCGGAACGAACTTCCACGTGGCCATGGAAGAAATGAACGACGGCCTTCTTAAAAAAGAAGAAGAAGCTAAAGCCGACGAAAACAAAGTATGCCACTCTGCCGTAACCGCTACCCCCAAACAGGAGAACGTAAACATGACTTATACCCTTCACGTGCCCGGCGAAAAAATCCAAAGCGACGTTTTAACTTTCTCCGCCGCCACGAAGCAGGAACTTTTTAACGTGCTGGACAAAGCCCTCGTGGCCATTCAGTACGATCCCACTTACCTGCCCAGCATTTCCTACAAAAACCACATCGCCAAACCGAATAAATTTGCGGTAACGATTAACGTGGAATCGCCGGAAAAATTAAAAGATAAAATTGAATTTTTCAAAAAAACCGCTTCTTCCCAAGACGTTTGGGAGCAGGAATCCCTGTACCTGCGCATGAAAGGCATTTATCCGTTTACGCCCAGCGAAATTAAACCCAAAGTCTGCTTTATGTTCCCCGGCCAGGGTTCCCAGTATGTGGACATGATGAAAGATTTGGCTTCCAAATATAAAGTAGTGCAGGATACATTTGACGAAGCCGACCGCTTGCTTACCAACATCATCGGCCAGACCTTAACGGAAACTTTGTGGAGCAAACCCGGCGAAACGAAAGAAAAAATCGCCGAACGCGAAGCCGCCATTAAGAAAACCGAAATGACCCAGCCCGCCGTGTTGACGGCCGACATCGCCATGATGCGTTTGTTGTCCTCCTTCGGCATTAAGCCGGACGTGGTGATGGGCCACAGCTTGGGCGAATACGCCGCCGCCGTCGCCGCCGGAATTTTTGATTTTGAAAACGGTTTGAAAGCCGTTTGCACCCGCGGTAAAGTAATGTCCGAAATTAAAGTGGAAGACAACGGCAAAATGGCCTCCATCGCCGCCCCCGTGGAACGCGTGGAGCCCGAACTCGTACGCATCAGCGGTTACGTGGCCGTAGCCAACAAAAACTGCCCGACGCAGACGGTTATCGCCGGCGCCAGCAAATCTATCGACGATGCTATTAAAATGTTTACCGATATGGGCATCCAAGCCGTGCAGATCCCGGTTTCGCACGCTTTCCACTCCGCTATCGTGCGCCCGGCTATGCCGCAGTACCGCGCTTTCTTGGACACCTTAAAATTCAATGCGCCCACTATGCCCATTACCACTAACGTGACGGCGGAATTCTATCCGTCCGACCCGGAAAAAATCAAAGACCTTATGGTTACGCAGATTTCCCACTCCGTGGAATGGATTAAACAGCTGCAAACCACCTACGACTCCGGCGTGCGCCTGTTCGTAGAATGCGGCCCCAAACGCGTACTTTCCGCCTTGGCTTCCAACACTCTGTCTGACAAGAAAGACATTAAAGTGTTAGCCTCCAACCATCCCAAAAAAGGCGGCATTGTAGAATTTAACGACTTGTTCGCCAACCTTATTTCTTCCGGCATCCACTTGGATTGGACCGGCACCGATATGTTCGGCAACAATTCCACCTATAACCCGGCTTTTGTAAACTGGGTAACCGGCAACGCCACCCCGGTGGAAAAAGCCGAAGGCACCGTTTCCGCCCCCGTGGCCGAAGCCCCAGCCTGCGCCTGCGCTTGCACCGGGAATAACGGTAAAAAATCCGTGGTTATCAGCGGTATCGCCGCCGGCGGCCCCGGCAGCTGGGACAAAATTTTCCGCGAAGGCGTGTTGGACGAAATCCTCTCCGGCCGCAATATGATTGAACCCGTTTCCGCCGAAATCCAGCAGAAACAAATTGATAAACACGTGGAATTTGTCATTAAATCCAAAGACGGCAACCACCGCTTTGAACGCTTGACCTCGCCCATGCAGGCCATTAAACTGGCGGCCAAAGGCGGCGCGTTTGATTTGGAAAAAGAATTCGGCCTCCCCGCCAAATGGGTGCGTTCTATGGACCGCTCCTTCCAGTTGGCGATTGCCGCAGGTATCCTGGCCTTGAAAGACGCGGGTATTCCTTTGGTTCTTTATTACAAACCCACCTCCACGGGCGGCTACTTGCCGGACCGCTGGGGTCTGCCGGCCGATATGATTGACGAAACGGGTGTGATTTTTACCTCCGCTTTCCCCGTGGCCAACAGCATGATGGGTGATCTTTCCAAACGCGTGGCGGGCCTCCTTAATAATAAAACCGCCAAAGAAGTCCGCGCGTTCTGCGATAAATTTATCGCCCAAATTTCCGACCCGGCCTTGAAAGCCGAAATTGAAGCCTGGTATCAGGCCAACTTTAAAGATAAAGAAGTGGAGCCTGAAGCCTTTACTTCCGAATTTATTTTAAAAACCATTATTATTGCCCACTCGCACTTCTGCCAGTGGATCCGCGCCCGCGGGCCGGCCACTGCGATGAGCGCCGCTTGCGCTTCCACCGCCCAGGCCATTTCCGTGGCGCAGGACTGGATTAAGCTCGGCCGCTGCAAACGCGTCATCGTTATCAGCGCCGACGACATCACCAACGACAACGTGTCCGAATGGATTTTGACGGCCTTCTTGGCCTCCGGCGCCGCTACGACGGAAGCCGATGTAACCAAAGCCGCCCTTCCGTTTGACCGCCGCCGCAACGGCATGATTGTGGGTATGGGTGCGGTGTCCCTTATTGTGGAAGACGAAGCGGAAGTCGCCAAACGCGGCATGAAACCGCTCGCCAAATTGCTGTCTACGGAAATTTCCAACAGCGGTTTCCACGTAACCCGCTTGGATGTCGGCCACGTAGCCCAGGTAATGAACCGCTTGGTTGTCACCGCCGAAAAGGAATACGGTTTGAACCGCTCCGACATTGCCAAACAGCTTGTATTTATCTCGCATGAAACGTATACGCCCGCCCGCGGCGGTTCCGCCAGCGCGGAAGCGTATGCCTTAAAATCCACCTTCGGCGCGGACGTAAGCAGTGTAATCGTCAGCAACACCAAAGGTTTTACCGGCCACTCCATGGGTGCCGGTTTGGAAGACGCCATCGCCGTACGCTGCCTGAACACGGGCCTCGTACCGCCGATCGCCAACTTTAAAGAGGCCGATCCCGAACTGGAAGGCATTACGCTTAGCAAAGGCGGACACTACAACTTTAAATACGCCTTGCGCTTGGCCGCCGGTTTCGGTTCCCAATTAGGTATGACTTTACTTGAAAGAGCCTGGCAGGTGGGCGAACCGCGCATCGCGGATGAAGCCAAACACCAAGCGTGGCTGAAAGAAATCTCCGGCCAGCAGGCCCCCGTCTTGGAAGTGGTGCAGAACACCCTTCGCATTAAAGACAACTACCAGCACGGCGTTAAACCCGCCTTGGTAATGGAAGGTTCCCAGGCGTTTGTGGATAAAGTAAACACCGTCCACGCCGCCAAACCCGCCGCTGTTGCCGCTCCGGCCCCGGCTGTAACGCCTGTTCCTGCAGCCCAGCCTGCGCCGGTAGCCGCCGCTCCCAAGGCTGTTGCGCTTGATGAAGCGACCGTGACGAAAGAAGTTGTCAAAATGGTTGGCGAAAAAACGGGTTACCCCGAAGACATGCTCGATATTGACCTCGACATGGAAGCCGATTTGGGTATTGACACCGTTAAACAAGCCGAATTGTTTGCTTCTTTGCGTGAACACTATGGCATTACCCAGCAAGACGGCATCCAGCTTAAAGACTATCCGACGATCCGCCACTGCATTAAATTTGTGCTCTCCAATGCGGGTGCATCTTCTGCTCCTGCGGCGGTGGAAACCCCGGCCGTTGCGTCTGTTGCGGCCCCGGCTCCTGTAGCCGTCCAGCCTGCCTCGCAGGCCACGGTGGCCCCGAAAGCCGCCGCGTTGGACGAAGCGACTGTGACGAAAGAAGTAGTAGCGATGGTAGCCGAAAAAACGGGCTACCCGGAAGACATGCTTGATATTGACCTCGACATGGAGGCCGATTTGGGTATCGACACTGTTAAACAAGCCGAACTGTTTGCCTCTTTGCGCGAACATTATGGTATTGCCCAGCAAGACGGTATTCAGCTCAAAGACTATCCGACGATTCGCCACTGCATTAATTTTGCCTTGAACAACGCCGGTGCGTCTGCTGTCGCTTCCGTAGCGGCTCCCGCCCCGGTGCAAGCTCCCGTCATGCAAGCGGCTGTAACGCCTGCTGCTGTTGTGGCTCCGGCTCCTAAAGCCGCCGCGTTGGACGAAGCGACGGTAACGAAAGAAGTAGTCGCCATGGTTGCCGAAAAAACGGGTTACCCCGAAGATATGCTCGATATCGATCTCGACATGGAAGCCGACCTTGGTATCGACACTGTTAAACAAGCCGAACTGTTTGCCTCTTTGCGCGAGCATTATGGTATTGCCCAGCAAGACGGCATCCAATTAAAAGACTATCCGACGATCCGCCACTGCATTAACTTTGCTTTGAACAATGCGGGGGGAAACACCACCTCTGTAGCGGCCCCTGTGGTTGAACCCGCTCCTGCGGCAGTAACCCCGGTTGTCGCGCCTGCCGTGGCTCCGGCTACTGTTGCAGCCGCTCCTAAAGCCGGCGCTTTGGATGAAGCGACGGTAACGAAAGAAGTGGTCGCCATGGTAGCCGAAAAAACGGGCTACCCGGAAGACATGTTGGACCTCGATCTCGACATGGAAGCCGACCTCGGCATTGACACCGTCAAACAGGCCGAATTGTTTGCCGCTATGCGCGAACATTATGGTATCGCCCAGCAGGAAGGCATTCAGCTCAAAGACTATCCGACGATTCGCCACTGCATTAACTTTGCTTTGAGCAATGCGGGGGCTTCCTCCGCTCCGGCGACGGTGGTTCCGGCGGCCCAACCCGTGGTTGAACCCGCTCCTGCGGCAGTAACCCCGGTTGCCGCGCCTGCCGTGGCTCCTGTAGCCGCTCCTAAAGCCGGCGCTTTGGATGAAGCGACGGTGACGAAAGAAGTGGTCGCCATGGTAGCCGAAAAGACGGGCTACCCGGAAGATATGCTGGACCTCGATCTTGACATGGAAGCCGACCTCGGCATTGACACCGTCAAACAAGCCGAACTGTTTGCCGCTATGCGCGAACATTATGGTATTGCCCAGCAGGAAGGCATTCAGCTCAAAGACTATCCGACGATCCGCCACTGCATTAATTTTGCTTTGAACAACGCTGGTGCGTCTTCTGCTCCGGCGGCTCAACCCGCAGTTGAACCTGCTCCTGCGGCGGTAACTCCGGCTGTGGAAACCCCGGCAGCGGCTCCGGCAGTAACGCCCGCTCCTGCGGCCGCCGAAGTTCAGCCTGCCGTAGTGGAACGGGACAACGGTCTTCCCAAAATCCACGTGGCGACGGTAGAAGAAGCCGTCCCCGCCGCGGACAAAGTGGAAAAACCCTCGGAAGATATGCTGACCACCAACCCTACCGCGCCCATTAAACTGCACGAATCCTTGGCCGAACAACCGGAACGTGAAGGCTATGCGGGCGAACACTGCCACGAAAAGAAACTGCGCAGTGTAACGGTGGTGGCTCCGGCTCCGCTTTCCGAACGTGAAAACAGACGGTTGTCCAAAGATCGCACGGTGCTCATCTTTGCCGATAATTCCCAGCTTATTAAAGCCTATACGGAAGAATGCAAAGAACTGGGCGTTAAATACCACGTGTTCACCACGCTTAAAACCCGCAGCAAAAACACCACGATCGTAAACTGGGAATCGTACGAAGAAACCGAAGCGGCCTTGAAAGAATACGCCGCCGAAGATCCGAACGTACAGGGTATCGTGTACTTGCTGGGCGCGAGCGTTAAGAAATTTGACAAAAAAGCCAGCCCGCACGCCGAACTGACCAAATACGTTATGCCGCTGTTTATTGCGCTGCGCGTATTTGAAAAGGGTCTTTCCAACCGCGCGGACGCCGATACGTTCTTTGCCGTCAACACCAAAATTGACGGGAACTTCGGCTATACGACGGATGAAGAGTTCAACCCGATTTCCGGCGCGCTTACCGGCGGCGTAACCTGCTACCGCAAAGACGTGTACGAACGCACCGGCGCCATCGGCAAACTTTTGGATTTTGAACCTACGGCCACGCCGGATGAAATGGCCCAAAAAACCATGGACGAAGTGCTCCACGGCGATATGCGCCTGATGATTGGCACCCGCGGCGGCGAACGCTCTACGATTCTGTCCGTCCCGGTGCGCTTGGACCGCAGCCAAAAACGCTTTGATTTGACGGGCAAAACCGTCATCTTCACGGGCGCGGGCCGCGGCATCGGTGCGATGCTGTCGCAAAAACTGGCCGCGCAGTACAAGAGCAAAATCATCGTGCTGGATATTATTGAAATCCAAGAAAAAACGCCGCTCTGGGCCACGATGAACGAAGCCGAACTGGCCGCGCTCAAAAAACAAATCTGGGAAGACTTAAAAGCCGATCCGACGCAGAAAGCCACCCCGGTATTGTTGGAACGCGCTTTCGGCCGCGTGAAAGATTCCATTACGCTCTACAACAACTTGCAGAAACTGCGCGAGCTGGGCAGCGAAGTGGAATACTACCACTGCGACGTGATGAACAGCTCTATGGTCAAAGAAGTTTGCACCAAAATTAAAGCCAAAAACGGCCGTGTGGACGGACTGATCCACTTTGCGGGCCTCGAACGCTCCAAGCTGATTTACGACAAAGACCCGGCTGAATACTACCGCATCTTTGACGTTAAAGCCACCAGCTTCGCGTCCTTCCTGGCCAACAACATTGTGCGCGAAAAAGGCTTCTTCGCTTTCGCCTCGTCCATCGCCGGTAAATACGGCAACCTGGGCCAGAGCGACTACGCCTCCGCCAACGACTATTTGGCTAAATCCGCCTTCTCGCTGACCAACCAAGGCTACCGCGCCATTGCCATCGCCATGAGTGCCTACAAAAACGTGGGCATGGGTGTAAGAGCGGGCGTGGAAACCTTCCTGCGCTCCAACGGCGTAGACTTTGTGGACCCCGAAGACGGTATGCAAATCTTCTTGGACGAAATCGTGTACGGCGACGTGCCCGAAATCGTACTGACGGGTTCCTTGGGCCGCTTGGACTGGGATCACCAACACCGTTTGGAAATGGATGAAATCGTCCCCACGGGCGCGCAAAACGCGCCCAAGGGCGGCGACGATTCCAACAACGGTTCCGGTTCCGCCGCTCCGGTAACCCCGGCGCAGACCCCGGCCGTTCCGGCCGCGGACGCGTTTAACGCCACGCACTTTTTAGGCAATGTTTCCAACTTGCAAAAAGGCGCCGAAATCCATTTGGAAAAAGAATTTAACCTGGATTCCGACCCGTATCTGGCCGATCACGCCATTGAAGGCACCCCTTATGTGCCGGGCGTAATGGGCATTGAGACGTTTATGGAAACCGCCAACGCGCTGTTGGGCCAAGTGCCGCAGGGCCTCAAAGATGTTCACTTCTATCTGCCGATTAAACTTTTGCGCAACCGCCCGCAGGCTGTGCGTGTAATTGGCAAGGCCTCCGGTAACGAAGCGTCGATGGAAATTGAATCCGATTTCATTAACAGCAAAGGCGTAAAAATGGGTAACACCCGCCGCCACTTTACGGCTAAAACGCTGGGCTCTTTCACCTCTACGTGGGAAAGCGTAAAAGCTGAAGCCATGAGCGGCCTTAACGGTGCATATGCCGTTACCAAAGAAGAAATTTATAAAAAATACTTCCACGGTCCGTCTTTCCAAGTATTGGGCGGTATCGTGCGCGTAGACAAACATTCTTCTTTGGCTGTGTATAACACGACTCCGCGCCCGCAGTGGAACGACGGACCGCGCACGCTTCTTGCCAACCCGATGTTGATTGAAGCGGCTTTCCAGTGCTGTGGCTTCCAGGATATGAGCATTGAACACAAAATGACGCTGCCCGACGGTATCGCCGAAGTGGCTGTGTTCAACCGCCAGGTTCCGCCGGCCCAGCTGTACTTGTACGGCGTAAGCCGCGGCAATACCGCTGACGGTAAAACGCTGCACGACGCCTACGTGTTTGACGCGCAGGGCAACGTGTGGGTGGAAATCCACGGTTATCAGGCCATTGGCCAGTAACGGGCGTAATGCCTTATCAATTAAAAGCAGTTGATTTATCAAGTCTGCCTCCGGCCGACGGTATTTTAAGCCAAAGGGAACGGGCGTTTTACGAAACGCTCCGTTTCCCCAAGCGGCGTACCGAATGGCTCGGGGGCAGATTTGCGTTAAAACAGTTGGTGTCCGCGTTTTATAGATTAACGGATTTATCATCGGTGGAAGTATTGCCGCACGCGAGCGGAAAACCCGTTTTGCAAGTGGGGGGAAAACCCTGCACACTGGCGTTTAGCATTACGCACAGCCGCGGGTATGCCGTGGCGGCGGTAAGTTCCGCATATGAATTTTTAGGGATTGATTTGGAAAAAACGGAACATCGTATTGAAGCCTGGGCCAAAGATTTTTTTCATCCGTCAGAACTTACCGCCCAAAACGACGCTTTTTTAACTGCGCTTTGGACGCAGAAAGAAGCCTTGGTAAAACTGCTCGGCACGGGGCTTTCTTTAAACAGTTATGACGTGCGCTGTGTGAACGGAAAGCCGCAGTTTTTTGGTCCCGCGCTGGGCGTATACAACAGCCTCGGCACGCCGGAAATAACGGTGGAAACGCGCGAACTTTTACCGGGTTTTATGTTTTCGGCCGCGTATGCCAAACGTGCGTAAGCCGCCCGCGTAGCCTATAATTTAGTAAAATAGAAGTATACAGATTTTGGAGGGAGCATGATAGAACTTTTTGAGGACCCCAGACTGGACAAGCCGTCGGACCAACCCGCTCCGGCCAGCTTGGTTAAGTTTAGACAGATTTCCCAAGACGCTTTAAAAGGCGCCGGCGAAGCGCGCATCAAAGCCCAGAAAGATAAAGGCAAGATGACCGCCCGCGAACGTATTTCGTACTTGCTTGATAAAGACAGCTTTTTTGAAATTAAGAGCTTGATGGAAAGCTCCTGCAGTGATTTTGGTATTAAAGACAAACATATTAAAGGCGACGGTGTAATTACCGGTTTTGGCCGCATTAACGGCCGCGAAGTGGCGCTCTTTGCGCAGGATTTTACACAGCTCGGCGGTTCGTTGGGCTTGGCTCATGCGCAGAAAATCGCCGCGCTTATGGACCGCGCGATGGAAGCCAAAATCCCGGTTATCGGCTTGTACGATTCCGGCGGTGCGCGCATTCAGGAAGGGGTGGACAGCTTAAACGGATATGGCGAAATTTTCTACCGCAACGTAAAAGCGTCCGGTGTAATCCCGCAAATTTCCGTTATTTTGGGCCCGTGCGCGGGCGGCGCGGCGTATTCCCCGGCGTTGACCGATTTTATTTTTATGGTGGAAGGAATCAGCCATATGTTCATCACCGGCCCGGGCGCGGTAAAAGCGGCCACCGGCGAAGAAGTGGACTTTGATACCTTGGGCGGCTCCCAGCCCCACAGCGAAAAAAGCGGTGTGTGCCAGTTTGTCGCCAAGTCGGAGCAGGACTGCTTCCGCCAAGTGCGTGAACTTTTGTCTTTCCTGCCGCAAAACTGCGACGAAAAACCTCCGCTGGATACCACGAGCGACTTGATGGGCCGTACTGTCCCGGTGTTGGAAAACATCTGTGCCATGGACCCCAAAAAAGCGTTCCGCATTCATCACGTTATTTGGCGTTTGGCGGACGATTTCGCGTTTTTTGAAATCCACCAAAATTTCGCTAAAAACGTGGTAACGGGTTTTATCCGCCTGGGCGGCCAGGTGGTAGGTGTTGTGGCCAACAATCCGGCCTGTATGGGCGGTGCGCTTGATTGCGACGCGAGCGACAAAGCCGCGCGCTTTATCCGCTTTTTAAACGCGTTTAACATTCCTCTGTTAACGCTTGTGGACACCGGCGGCTACTTGCCCGGCGTGGAACAGGAACACGGCGGCATTATCCGCCATGGCGCGAAGCTGCTGTATGCATATTCCGAAGCGTCTATCCCGAAAGTAACCTTGGTGCTGCGCAAAGCGTACGGCGGCGCGTATATTGCCATGGGTTCCAAATACCTGCGCGGCGATTTTAACTTCGCTTTCCCGAGTGCGGAAATTGCCGTTATGGGCCCGCGCGGCGCGGTGGAAATTTTGTATTCGCGCGACTTAAAAGCGGAAACCGACCCGGCCAAAAAAGAAGAGCTGAAGCAGAAAATGACGCAGGAATATTCCGACAAATTCGCTTCTCCTTATCAAGCGGCCACCAACGGGTCTATTGACGAGATTATCGAGCCCGCCGAAGCGCGCGCCAAAATTATCCGCGCTTTCCAAGTGCTTAAAGACAAACGTAACCCGAAACATAATCCGCACAAAGGCAACATTCCGCTGTAAGGCGCGTATGTTTGATTTAAAACGGCTCCCGGTAAAGAACCGGGGGCCGTTTTTTGTTGCTTTTTCCGATGAACAAAGTAAGAAGAAAAGCCTTGATTCGTTTTTTTTTTTTGATAATATGGACAAAAGCCGTCATCCCCGAAGGTTGTAGTCGGGGATCTGCAGTTGTGAAAAGGAGTAGATTCCCGATAGAAACACTCGGGAATGACACTTATTTTGAGGAGTTATCAGAATGAAAGGATTTATGTTTTTAAGCAGTCATCCTGAATTTATTTCAGGATCCGGGCGCTGTAAATATCAACGGGACTGGACGCTGAAACAAGTTCAGCGTGACAGGCGGCTTGGTTTTACATTAATAGAGTTATTGGTGGTTGTACTTATTATTGGCATTTTGGCTGGTATAGCACTGCCGCAGTATAATAAAGCGGTGCGCCGCTCTCGCTCGGTGCAAATGATGGTGCTGGCCAAAGCTCTTAAAGATGCAGAAGAGGTGCATTATATGGCTAATGGCAGCTATACGCTTGATTTTGAATCGTTGGATATTCAGCCTCCGGCCGGGTGTACTATACAAGGAAAAACTGTAACGTGTAATAAGCCCGGATATAAGTTAGCAATATCTTTAAGTGCTGTAAATTTATCCAACCCCAGTTATTACTTATTAGCAATACGCGAGAACGCCAATCCCTATATTATGTGGCAGTACCAACTGGATAGGAGTTCTGTTTTACCCGGTAAAAAAATATGTTTTCCACAAGATAATGACGCCGCGGGCCTTGCCTTTTGTAAGAGTTTTGGCGGAACTCCCACCGGGGCGTATAGCGGTTGGTACCCGGGAATGAGCCAAGGATATGTAGTTGACTAAAAAATATCCCCCAGCTATGCCGGGGGATATTTTTTATCGGTCGGAGGCTTTAATCATCCATTTTGATTTTTTGTTAAATGCCATTTGTTTTATCCAGTGCAAGATCCATGCGGTAACGCCGGTAATGGCGCGTTTGGGCTGGTATGTTAATGCGTTCCGCATTCGTATGGCTGGAAGCCTATGGCATTTAAAATAAGCGCAATGACGGAAAAAATTGCTCCTCCCAAAAAGTATGGGTGTCTTCGGCCCAAGTGGCACCAGCTGCGGTTGCTATAATAGCTGACGAGCAACTGAAGCAGCCGCCCGGTTACGGGGATGGGCATTGTTTAGGTTAAAACGGGCTGGAGCGAAAACGCAAAGTTTGATATCATGTTATATATGGAAAACGAGTCTTTAGACAGTGTAAACGAGTATTTTAGACATTTGGGCAAAATCACGAAAGATATGGACCGTGAGGAAACAGCCCGTTTGTGGAAACTCGCCAAAGAAGGCGACCTGGACGCTAAAAATAAAATTATGGAAATGAATTTGCGGTTGGTAATTCCCACGGCAAAGCGTTTCCTGCGCCCCGGCATGGAGTTGATGGATTTAATTGAAGAGGGCAACCTCGGGCTCCTGCAAGCCATTGATAAATTTGAGCCGGAAAAAGGCTACCGTTTTTCTACTTACGCCGTTTATTGGATTGAACAATACATTCGCAAATACATCGAAGAGCAGTCCGGCTCTATCAAAATTCCGTCACATGCTTGGGGCAATTTAAAGAAATGGTTCCGCGCTTGGAATGAACTGAAAGAAACCAACGGGCGCGATCCGTCTTTAAACGAAATGGCCAAAGAACTGAACTTGTCCGCGCGGCAAGTAAAATCTATTATGGATACATTAAGCGCGGCCAAAGGGGTGGATTCGCTGGCTTCTTTAGTGCATGACGAAGACGAAACCACGCTGGAAGATTTAATCAGCGATGACGGAAGAGGCAATCCTCATGATGTATTCGTTAAAAACGAAAACCAACAAAGCCTTAAAAAAAGCATGGAAGATTTAAACGACCGCGACCGCCAAATTTTAATCATGCGTTATGGGCTTGACGACAATGAGCCCAAAACGCTGGGCGAAGTGGCCGAAATTTTGGGTTTGTCGCGCGAGCGTGTTCGCCAAATTGAGGAGCGTGCCATTAGCACGTTGCGCCGCGAAGCGTTGAAAGCGGGCATTTTGGAGCCGTCCGCGGCGGATTTCCGCACGCGTAAACTGCACAGTGCCATGCGGCCGCGCGTAAAAACCAACATTTTGGGAGAAGCCGAAGGTAAGAGCTTTTTGGATAAATTGTTAAAACAAACGCGCGAAGCATTTGGCGCACCCGGCCAAGCAAAAAAGGCTGCTGCAAAAACTTCCGCCGATAAAAAATCGGGTGCGGTTAAAAAAACGTCTTGTGCCAAATCGTCTAAAACAACGAAAACGCAAGGCAAAAAATCCGCTTCCAAAAAAACGAAATAATTTGCGCCCCCGTAGCTCAATTGGATAGAGCGGCTCCGTCCTAAGGAAAACGGGTCGGCACAAGGTTTTTGGAAAGGATTTTATCGTCGGAAAAATAGTTTTGAAGCTGTTTTGATGTTAAGTAGTTGATATTAGATTTTGCGGACAGGTTCAGACGGGCGCGGAAAGTTAAAGTAAACAGCGGTCAACAGCAGTAAGTTTTTTTGGCACGAACTTTGTCACAAAATTTTGAGCAGTTTTTTGCCCCCGTAGCTTAATTGGATAGAGCAGGATCGTCCTAAGGTCAAGGTTGCGAGTTCAAGTCCCGCCGGGGGCACATTTTAAGGTTGCTTTGAAACAAAAAAGCGGCCTATTTTTTTATATTTAATACCTGCGCGGTCGTGAGCAGGGCCTGCATCAAAACTTCTTTATTGGGGCATTTGGCGCACCCGCTGATATGGCAGACAGGCCGCGTATTTTCGCCCGCGTACTCCATAGCTTCCAACTTCTCTATTGCGGCGCGCATATCGTCGGTTACCGGGTGTACGTAAATTTCGGTAGTAGTTTCGCTTTTATGGCCCATAATTTTGCCGGTGGTGGAAAGAGCTTCCCGCATTTTTACCACCATATGGGTTGCCCCGGTGTGGCGGAAAGAGTAGGCTGTTGCGTCTTTAAACCCTAAAGCGGATAACGCCCACGAAACATGACGAAAAAAACGATTAGCCTGCATCGGGCGGCCGTCTGTCAGTTTCTTATTGTAATATCCTTGCGGCCACTCAATGAGATATTTTGATTTTGCGTTCTTTTTCAGCTCCCGCAAATAGTCCCGCAAGTGCGGGGGGATAGGGATTGTTCGGTAAGACTGGACTTTAACATTAAACCCCGATTTTTCTTCGTCCAAAAGTCTATATTCTCCCGCTTCCAGGTTTGCTTGTTCCCAGCGGGCAAACCACGCTTCTGACGGGCGTAACATCATCCGGCGGCACAGTAGCGCAAATAAATACAGTTGGGCGCAGTGTTCTATTGGTTTTGTAGAGTCTTGGTTGTCCGGATTCCAAGCGTGTGTAACGGTTTTAAATTCTTCCAGGGTTAAAAAGACGGGGGCCCCCGGTTTTAAATGTGTATTTTCAACGGCTTTCCACTCTACTTTTTGGATAAGGTCGTTTTTCCAAGCCCAAGTAAAAATGGCAAATCCGGCGCGGATAGTGCGTTCTAGGCCGTGCTTACCCGTTCCTTGGGAAAGCAGTTTAACGCGCATAGCCTCCACTTTGGGGGGAGTTACGTCTATTAATTTATGGGGGGCGATATATTGGTCAGTTAACGAAATAAACCGCTTATACGCGTTTACGGTGCCTTTTTTGCGGGTGGGGTAAAAAGACTGTTGGAGCAAAATTTTAAAATCTTCCCAGCGGATTTGCCCAAATTGCCCGGCGTTGTTGCCAAGCAGAAGGACAATTCTTTTGCGGCGTTTTTCTTCCGTTTCCGCGGCTTCTTTGGACGTGCTCCACGGCTCCCGATGACGTGCGCCTTTTTCATCGGAATAGTCCAAATACCACATTTTGCCGCGTTTATATACCATATTTATTCTTTCGTCCCGCCGTCGTACGGCACAGCGTGGCCCGCTTTCAATAGGGCCGTGGTTAAATCTTTCCCGTTTACTTTTACGTCGCAAAGCAGACGGAAGTATTTATCGCGGCCGCAGTTTCGTAAAAGGATTTTGCCGCTTTTCAAAAAGTTTTTCGTAAATGCTTTGGCGGCTTTTGCCGCGGCTTTGGTTTCTTCCGTCCCGCCGCGCATTTCCGGGCAGTCCACCCCGCGCACGCGCACGGGGATAGCTTTGCAAAATACGGGATAGCGGCACGCTAAATAGACCTTAAAGGTGTCGCCGTCGTACACCGACGCGAGCGACACCTTATTAAAGTTTTGTAGTTTTCCTGCTTGCTGGGCCATCCCAAGCGGTGGAATCAGCAAGAATATAAATGCAATAAAAAATCGGTGCATTATTTTTTATTTGGATTTTCTAAAATAATCCCACCTTGCGGCAACGGAACGCATTTCAAAGTTAATTGGTGGGCTTGAGTATATCGGTTGGTCTGTATTAAATCTGGTAAACTACACGCCAAATCAATAATTGTTCCTGTTTTTTTATTTAAGAAATAATCTTTATTATATTCATTAACAACTAGCCAAATTTCATTTAGACCATCAGAGTATTTGAAAACTCCAGCCCATAGTTTTTGTCCTTTATATTGGGGATAACCGGAAAAAGACGATTCTATTCGTTCTTCCACCCTACCTTCTACTGTAAACCAGTTCTTCGTTGGTAATTCGAGTTTTAAAGAGTTTGGAGTGTTCCGTAAGCGAGTCATTAAATCAGAAACAGAATAGTTCAGCTCTTTATCGATTGTGTCAATGTATAATGTAATACTATCAGTTTCAGGATCAAAATCTTTTTCTTGATTTTTGTCATAGGTAAACACGATATTAGAAGTTATTTTAGCAGAAGTATTAAGAGGCAACTCTGTTTTTTGAAAGGGCAAGGTAAAGGTCGAGCATCCCACTAGCACCCCCAATACAAGGACTAATACGAACAGTTTTTTCATTTTATTTTACTCCTCCGTTAAACCAAGCCAATTTTCTTTGTCTTGGCGGCTCCACGAGCCAATAATCAGCCCGACGATAGTTAATTCTTCGGGTATAAACGGCTTGTATTTCGGGTTAGTGGAGCAAAGCTGGATTGAGCCGTCGGGTAACTTCTTAATTACTTTCATACAAATACCGCGTTCGGTTTTTACCACCATGGCGCGGCCGTTGAGCGGTTCTTCTGTTTTACGAATAACACAGTAGTCGCCCTGGTGCAATTTCGGCTCCAAACTGTCGCCGTTGCACTTTACTACAAAATCAGCCCCGGGGAAAACCCAGCGGGGAATATCCCAAAATGTTTCCACATCGGCTTCGGAAAACTCCGGCAGGCCCGCGGGAACATCGGCCAAAATCGGCAGAGAAATAGTGTTTTTGTCCGTCAAAGGGGTAACACGCAGGGAGCG
>JAAGKN010000697.1_pt1 | contig 69028 bp, 43 predicted proteins | sample 6206371 | NCBI WGS metagenome assembly JAAGKN01 (sample SAMN11533720, study PRJNA540317) | gut metagenome | isolation source: fecal pellets from male and female animal of same cohort | host: Peromyscus leucopus | place: USA:CA | collected 2017
GAATCCCGAAAACATTTACAGCGTGTTCTATCCCACCGTTGCCGGACGCGTAGTGGAGAAGAGCGTTACGCTGCCTGTAAAGAAGGGCGCCAAATATCATGACTTGGTGGTTGCTCCTTCAGATCCGGGAATCGTATTCGAGAAAATAGTCGTTGACTTTGGCGGATACATACCTTCATTCCTGTTTATGGATGAGTCGTCATGCTCACGTAATTCAAAATAACCTCATAACATAAGTATCATGAATAATATACAAGCTACAAGCGGCAAGATGACAAATTACCGTTGGGTTATTTGTACGATGCTGTTTTTCGCATTGGTCATCAACTATCTCGACCGTCAGGTGCTGTCGTTGACTTGGGTCAATTTCATAGCTCCCGAGTTTAACTGGGGCCCCGACGATTACGGATTGATAACCGGATGCTTCTCACTCGTTTATGCCGTGGGAATGTTATTTGTAGGCAAGTTTATCGACTACATAGGCACTCGCCGCGGTTATATGTGGGCGATAGGAATATGGTCGTTCGGCGCTTGCCTTCACGCCTTCTGTGGTGTGCTCACCAACGGCATAGTGTCAGGCGACTGGATTCTGTCGTTCACGGGAGCACGCGAGCACTTGATGGAGCTGCAGTCGGTGGCCAATGTGTCGATGATGATAACCACAGTGAGTGTGTGGCTGTTTCTTGTGGCACGTTGCGTACTGTCGGTGGGAGAGAGCGGAAACTTCCCTTGCTCGATCAAGGCTGTCGCCGAGTATTTTCCCAAGAAGGATCGCGGATTTGCTACAGGTGTGTTCAATTCGGGCTCACAGATAGGTGCATTGCTCGCCCCGTTCACCATACCCTTGATAGCCCGTCACTACGGATGGGAGATGGCGTTCCTGCTCATCGGAGCCCTGGGCTTCGTGTGGATGGGTGTGTGGGTGTTTGTTTACAAGGAGCCGCGCAAGAATCCCCGTGTCAATGAGGCCGAGCTTGCATATATCGAACAGGACGGCATAGGCGAGGACAATCCCGAGTGTGACGCTTCGTCGAAATGCAGCGAGCCTGAGGTGGGAGTGTTCCAGGCGTTTACTTTCCGCCAGACATGGGCGGTGATTTTCGGCCGTTTCCTTCCCGACTCGGTGTGGTGGTTCCTGCTGTTCTGGGCCCCTGCATTCATCAGCAATGTCTACGGTTATCCCACCGATTCAACTGAGGGAATGCTCGCCATATTCACCATCTACCTTATTTCGATGCTTTCGTTGGGCGGCAGTTATTTGCCTACGTTCTTCATCAACCGCAATCGTGTCAATCCTTACAAGGGTCGCATGCGCGCCATGCTGATATTCGCACTGTTCCCGCTGCTCGGAATGCTTGTGATGCCGCTCGGCCAGATGTCGATGTGGTATCCGGTGGTCATAATAGGCATAATGGCTGCCGCTCATCAGAGCTGGAGCGCCAATGTATACAATGTGGTCAGCGACATGTTCCCGAAATCGGTTGTCGCTACAGTGACCGGTGCTGCGGGTCTTGCCAGCGGTCTTGGAAGCTTCACATCCAACTATGGTGCCGGAAAGCTTTTCAAGTACGCTACCGATACCGACATGCAGTTCCTTGGCTTTTCGGGTGAGAATGCCGGTTACATGATCGTGTTCCTGATTGCGTCGGTAGCCTATCTCGTAAGCTGGATTGTGATGAAGGTGCTTGTACCCCGCTATAAGCTTGTGGAGTTAAAAAAGAAATAGATAAACCAAAAATAAATTCATAGGCAATGAATTCAAAAATCCCATTTATGAATCCCGACTTCATGCTCCAGAACGACACCGCCAAGCGGCTCTACCGCGAGCATGCTGCCAATATGCCCATAATCGACTATCACTGCCACCTGTCGCCCAAAATGATAGCCGAGGACCATCGATTCTCGACAATTACCGAGCTGTGGCTTGAGGGTGACCACTACAAATGGCGTGCGATGCGCACGAACGGTGTCGACGAGCGTTCTGCACCGGCAAGGACACGACCGACTGGGAGAAGTTTGAGAAATGGGCCGAAACCGTGCCCTACGTTATGCGTAATCCGCTCTATCACTGGAGTCACATGGAGCTGCGCACCGCATTCGGCATTACCGACACGCTGAATGCACAGTCGGCTCGCCGAATCTACGATATATGTAACGAGAAGCTCGCCGGACCCGGCATGACCGCCCGCGGCCTCATGGAGCATTACAATGTAGAGGTGGTGTGTACGACCGACGACCCTGTGGATACTCTCGAATACCACAAGGCGATAAGGGAGAGCGGGTTCAAGGTCAAGGTATATCCGGCATGGCGTCCCGACAAGGCCATGGCCGTGACCGACCCTGAGGCTTATCGCGCCTACATCGCGACGCTTGGCAAGGCTGCCGATGTCGACATAACTTCTTACGCCGACCTGATGAAGGCACTGCGTGTGCGTCACGACTTCTTTGCTTCGCAGGGTTGTCGCATCGCCGATCACGGAGTGTCACAGTTCCCGTGGGCCGAGTGCAGCGAGGCTGAGGCTTCGGCATTGTTTGACAAGGTTATGAGCGGACAGATGCTTGCCTCCGACGAGGTAATCAAGCTGCAGACATCGATATTGCTCGACCTTTGTCGCATGAACCATGAGAAGGATTGGGTGCAGCAGTTCCACTTCGGAGCTATGCGTAACGTTAATACACGAATGTTCCGCAAGCTGGGACCCGACGCCGGTTTCGACACGATAGGCAGCTACAACTGCACGGAGGCTGTAGCACGCTTCCTCGATGCGCTCGACCGTGACAATTGTCTTGCAAAGAGCATCCTCTATAATCTGAATCCGAGCGACAACGTTTGGTTGGCAGCCATGATCGGTAATTTCCAGGACGGTTCGGTGCCGGGAAAAATTCAGATGGGTTCGGCCTGGTGGTTCAACGACAACCGTTTCGGCATGGAAGCGCAACTCAATGCACTGTCGATGCAGAGCCTTCTGAGCCGTTTTGTAGGTATGTTGACCGACTCCCGCTCATTTGTGTCATATCCGCGTCACGATTATTTCCGCCGCATCGTGTGCACGCTGATAGGGCGTGACATCGAGGAGGGCAAGATTCCGGTGAGCGAGCTTACACGAATAGAGAAGATGGTTGAGGATATAAGCTATTATAACGCTAAGTAATTATTTTAAATTTTAAATCGATATGGAAAAAACTTGGCGCTGGTTCGGCCCCAACGACAAAATCACCCTCGACATGCTCAGGCAGATCGGCGTCGAGGGCATCGTGACATCACTCCACCACATCCCCAACGGCGAGGTGTGGAGCCTCGAGGAGGTTAAGAAGATGAAGGAATACATCGAAAGCCACGGACTGCGCTGGTCGGTGGTCGAGAGTCTCCCCGTGAGCGAGTCCATCAAATATGCCGGCCCCGACCGCGACAAGCTCATCGAGAACTACAAGGAGAGCCTGCGCAATCTCGGCAAGGCCGGAGTGAAGACTATCTGCTACAACTTCATGCCCGTGCTCGACTGGGCGCGCACCGACCTCGAATATCCCAACCCCGACGGCACATCCAACCTCTACTTCAACCGCGCCGAATTTGCCTACTTCGACATCCACATCCTCAAGCGCGAGGATGCCGAGAAGGATTACGATGCCGAGACACTGTCGCGTGTCGAGGACCTTCGTCCCGTGATGACGCCCGATGCCGAGCATCGTCTTGTGGAGAACATCATCGTAAAGACTCAGGGATTTGTCAACGGCAACATAAGCGAGGATGACGAGGCTCCTGTGGCAACTTTCAGAGAGCTCCTCAAGCTGTATGAGGGAATCGATCGTGATGCGTTACGTGCCAACATGAAATACTTCCTTGAGGCCATCATGCCCGTGTGCGACGAATATGACATCAACATGTGCGTGCACCCCGACGATCCTCCGTTGCAGATACTCGGACTGCCGCGCATCGTGACATGCGACGAGGACATCAAGTGGTTTCTTGACGCCGTGCCCGACCCCCACAACGGCTTGACATTCTGCTCGGGCTCGCTGAGCGCAGGAGCCCACAACGACGTGCCCGAGCTTGCCCGCAAATATGCCGACCGCACATGGTTTGTGCATCTGCGCAGCACATCGGTGCTCCCCAACGGCGACTTCCGCGAGGCTTCGCACCTTGGCGGCCGTGCCGATATAGTGGAGCTTGTGAGAATATTCCAGAAGTGTCAATCCCGTCGCTCCCCATGCGTGTCGACCATGCTCCGCTTATGCTTGGCGACGAGAAGATGGGCTATAATGCCGGATACTCGTTCCATGGACGAATGTTGGCACTCGGACAGGTAGGCGGTGTAATGGCAACAGTCGACCGTGACATTAAAGAAGGTAAAATATAAAAAAATACGACATAAATATGAACGAATTGTTTTCAGTAAAGGACCGCGTGGTGGTAATCACCGGTGGAACCGGCGTGTTGGGCGCCTGCATAGGCGAATACCTTGCAAAGCAGGGCGCTAAAGTGGTGCTGATGGGCCGCCGTAAGGAAGAGGGCGACCGCATAGTCGATAAAATACGCGCCGAAGGCGGCGAGGCAATGTTCCTTGTAACGGATGTAATGAATCCCGAGGTAGTGCAGAAGAACTGCGACGACATCATGGCTGCCTACGGTCGTGTCGACGCGCTGCTGAATGCAGCCGGAGGCAACATGCCCGGCGCAACTATCGCTCCCACGGGCACAATATTCGACATAAAGGTCGAGGAGTTCCAGAAGGTGCTTAATGTAAATCTTACAGGAACTGTAATCCCCACTCAGATATTCCTTAAGCCGATGGTTGAGTCCGGTTGCGGCGCAATAGTCAACTTCTCGTCAATGGCCGCATTCCGTCCTATGACACGTGTGCTCGGATATGCTGCAGCCAAAGCCGGTATCAGCAACTTCACCGCATTCCTTGCCAACGAAGTGGCTACAAAGTTCACTCCGTCGATACGCGTAAACGCCATTGCCCCCGGATTTTTCCTTACCAACCAGAACCGTGCGCTTCTCACCAACCCCGACGGCTCGTTGACCGAGCGCGGTGCCGACGTCATCCGCCAGACTCCGTTCAAGCGTTTCGGAAAGCCCGAAGAGCTTTGCGGCACAATCCAGTATCTGATAAGTGACGCAGCATCTTTTGTCACCGGAACAGTTGCAGTGGTCGACGGTGGTTTCAATGCGTTTGCAATGTAATCATATACAATCGGATGAAAAACAAACGGCAGCCTGCATCAACGCAGGCTGCCGTTCTTTCGTTCCAATATACCTAATCAGTGCAAAAATTGCCAAGATTTAAAATTGAACAGCTCGCCGTCGTCACCTCGGAACAGGATGAGCAGGTCGTGTACACCTGCGGCCTTTCCTTTAACCTGTGATTTGAGATGACCCTTGCTGTCGGGGGCGATTTCGATTTTCGCGATGGGACGACCTTCGAGATTGTCGAGGTAGAATTCGACAGTGCCGTTACGTTGCGCGTCGCTCACCTCTACCGTTACAGCCGAAGGAGCATTGTTGCCGAAGTCGACCGAACGCACCTTAAGCCAGTCGCCGTTGTTGATGGAGGTGAGGTAGTGGTTGTCCTTTCCGGCGTTACGGTCGGTCTTAAGGCCGTAGCTTTCAGCCATTGTGGGGGCCGATACCTTCTGATAGGGGTCGAAGTTGCGCAGAGGCTTCGTAACGCCCTCTTTGGTGAACGGGATGAAAGGAATCTTGTCGCCGTCCCAGTTAAACTCCTCGATTGATGTCGAGCGACGGAATCCTCCGCCGTTGGGAAGAAGCCCGTCATGATAGAACATGAAGTTGCGGCCGCCGATTTCGATGCTTCCGCCATGTATGGTGAAGCTGCCTTTGGCTTCGTCCATTATTCGGCCTTGGTATTTCCACGGGCCGTTTATGCTTGATGAGGTAGAGTAGGCCATGTGTTCGGGAACGCCTCCGGCTGCATATACAATATAATATATGCTGTTGCGCTTGAACACCCACGGGCCTTCCTCATAGCCTGTCTTCATTTTGCGCTTTCCGGCCTGATAATCCATTTTCATTACTTTAGGGCCGAAACATTCGGGATCATCGAGTCCGCTCACCGGCATAACTTCGCTTCCGAGCGATATCATGTCGCGGTTTAGCTTGGCATACCACAATCCGTTGTTGCCCCAGAATATGTAAGCCTGTCCGTCATCGTCGATAAATACCGAGGGGTCGATGTAGCCGAAGCCTCCGGCAACGAGCGGCTTGCCGAGCGGGTCGATGTAGGGGCCTTCGGGAGTATCGGATACTCCGACTCCTATTCCGTGAAGGTGAACTGTGGTGTCTTCGGCGCAGATGTACCAATACCACTTTCCGTCACGCTCGATGGCTTGCGACGCCCACGCGTTGTCACCCTGCTTGGCCCACTTGAATGTGACCGTGGACATCGGGGTTCCTTCGTAGGTCCAGTTAAGCATGTCGGTAGAGGCGTAGAGCTGCCAATCCTTCATTTTGAAATATTGGGCATCGTCTTCGTCATGGTCTACAAAGAGGTAGACTGTGTCATTATGCACGTAGGGTGCGGGGTCGGGAGTGTAGGAGGTCTGTATGACCGGATTATTCGCCATTGACATTGAAGCCACGGCAGCCATCGCAGCGACGGCAAGTATCTTGTTGAGATTCATCAGGTGTTTATTAAGGTTAATTAACTGAAACAAAGATAACGCTATATTCTACATCATGAAAATGATGTCGTAACGTAAATCTTTGTTTATGTTACGTTGGATAGATTAATATGTCAATCATGGCGCATAATTGTATCGGCGATAGTGGATAAATCAATCAGTTGTGGTGGTGAAATGAATTTGGTAGAATATAATCATGCGCTAATAAATGGTTATGTCATATTGATTTAAATACATGGAGTTACGTAACAAGAGAAATTTGTTACAATGCTTTTGCATGAGGTTACATGGGGAAAGATATGTGTATCATCATAGTTTTGGCGTGTTGGTGACTGTCGCTAATTTTGCCATGCAATTTAAACCATAATTAACACATTGTAATGCGAAAGCTATTAATTAACTTAACATTCCTTTTGTTAGCCGCAACAATCACAAGCAATGCCGTCGAAGTCGCCGACAAGTCGACATTTGCCAATCCCATGTTGTGGGCCGATGTTCCCGACCCCGATGTAATCAGGGTTGGTGATGATTTTTATATGGTAAGTACGACTATGCATCTTATGCCCGGTTGTCCTATTATGCGTTCCAAGGATTTGGTGAATTGGGAAGTTATCAGCTATGTGTTTGATACCCTTGATGATAATTCGCGCTATCGCCTTATCGACGGAAATGTCTACGGCCGCGGTCAATGGGCCACTTCTATAAGATATCATAAAGGAAAATTCTATGTTCTTTTCTCGCCGAATGACCAGCCTTATCGCTCCTATATATATACTACGGAAGATCCTGCCGGAAAATGGGAACTTGTGAGCCGTACTCCGCACTTCCATGACTCTTCGCTTTTGTTTGACGACGACGGAAGGGTATATGTCTACTCGGGAACGGGTAGCCTTCGCGAACTCAACCCTGACTTGAGCGATGTCAAGGAGGGTGGCGTGGACATGGTGATATTTGAACGTGACTCCACCGAAACCGGATTGCTCGAAGGCAGCCGTGCATTGAAGCTTAACGGCAAATACTATCTGCTCATGATTTCGTGGCCCAACGGAAAGCCCCGCCGTCAGGTGTGCTATCGTGCCGACAAAATCACAGGCCCCTATGAGAAGAAGGTGATTCTTCAGTCGGAATTCGGTGGATTCCCCTATGCCGGTCAAGGTACCATCGTAGATGACGCCAAGGGCAACTGGTGGGGAGTGATATTTCAGGACCGCGGAGGTGTGGGCCGTGTGCTCACCTTGATGCCGTGCCGCTGGATCGACGGTTGGCCTATACTCGGCGATGAAAACGGAAAGATTCCTGCCGTAATGGAACGCCCCGTAGCAGGATGCCCCGACAAAAAGATTGTGACAAGTGATGACTTCAACTCCGACAAGCTCAATATAAACTGGCAGTGGAACCATTGTCCCGTCAATGAAGCATGGTCGCTCACCGACCGTCCCGGACACTTGAGGCTGACGACTTCGCGTGTTGTAGATAATCTATATAACGCACCCAACACCATAAGCCAGCGAATGGAAGGCCCTGAATGCAACGGCATAGTCAAAATAGATGTATCGCACATGAAGGATGGCGATGTTGCCGGATTCGGAGCTTTCAACGGACACTCCGGCCTGCTGTCGATTGAAAAGAGCAATGGTAAGACCGAACTGGTCATGCACACCAATGTCGTTAATATGGAACGACGCACCAAAAATGTACTTGGTGTGGACAATGAGGAGATTCAGCGTGTGGCACTGAACTCTCCGGTAGTGATGCTGCGAATAAATGCCGATTTCCGTCCGGGACGTGACATTGCCCGATTTGCCTACAGCACCGACGGCAAGTCATGGACCAATATCGGCAGCGACTTCAAAATGCGATTTGATTACCAACGACTCTTCATGGGCACTCGATTCGCAATCTACAACTATGCGACTCGCGAAAAAGGCGGATATGTCGATGTTGATTATTTCAACTACGAGCGATTGTCCGATGACGCGCACTCGTTATCTAAAAATGATACAAAATAGTAACCTATGGTAAAAAAGATAATTCGATTTAGTTTTGGGTAATACTAATGTGGCACACACATGTTTGGTAGTGAGGGGTTGCCGGCCTCGGCAACCCCATTCATTACTTTTTAGTTAAAGTGCTGTGTGTCAATGATGATGTTACGTAGATAAAGAAGTCTGTTACAAAATTGAAGCGTGATGTAACGTGCGTAAAGAAAAATGGAATAACGTAACATATCGGTTAACACCTATATATCTAAATTTGTATAATCTTTCTTAACATTAAATCGTAAAAACTGTGTACCATATATGAAGTTTTATTTAACCTTAACGTTTTTTGCCGCTCTGGCCCTGTTGACACAATCTTGTGCAAGCAGCTCGGAGAAAGCTGCCGCAGTAGCTCCTCAAGAATCGTTAGCTCTTTTCGATTCATTCTCCTACAAGGGAATGGACGATTTTTATGCACAGAATACATTGCCCGATGATGGCTCATTCTATAATCCCATCCTGCCCGGATGGTATTCCGATCCTACGATATGCACCAATGGCGATGGCGATTATTTTCTTGCAACATCCACGTTCACCTATTTCCCCGGTGTTCCCCTGTTTCACAGCCGTGACCTTGTCAACTGGAAGCAGATAGGACATGTGCTTACACGTGAATCGCAACTTGTCAACATGAACGGACAGCACGTCAGCGGCGGCATCTTCGCCCCTGACATCGCCTACAATCCGGCCAACAAGACCTACTACATGATCACAACAAATGTAGGTGCCGGAAACTTCTTTGTAAAGACCCAGGACCCCACCGGAGAGTGGAGCGACCCCGTGGCGCTCCCCGAGGTGCAGGGCATCGACCCGGCCTTCTTCTTTGACGAAGGACGGACGTGCCTACATTGTCAACAACGACGACGCCCCCGACGGCAAGCCCGAATATCCCGGCCACCGCACAGTGCGCATCGTGGAGTTTGATCCCGCAACCGACAAGTGCGTGGGCGAACGCAAAATCATCGTCAATAAAGGATGGCGTCCCCAGGACAAGCCCATCTGGTGTGAAGGCCCACACATATATAATATAGACGGAACATATTACCTGATGACTGCCGAAGGCGGAACCGGTGACTGGCACAGCGAAGTTATATATCGCGGCAAGTCGCCTTTCGGTCCGTTTGAACCCTGGGAGGGAAATCCCATACTCACACAGCGTACCCTCGACAACAACCGTCCCGAGCCTATCACCTGTGCCGGACATGCCGACCTCGTGCAGACCAAGGAGGGCGACTGGTGGGCCGTGTTCCTCGCTTGCCGTCCGCTCGACGGTCGATTCGAGAACCTCGGACGCGAGACATTCATGATGCCCGTGAAGTGGACCGATGACGGTTGGCCTTACATGACACGCGGCGAAGAGGTGGTGCCTATGGTGCTCAACCGTCCCGGCGTGAAGCGCGAAGAGAAGGTGACATTCGGTAACTTCTCCGATGTCGACGACTTCGATGCCGACACCCTCGGCCTCCAGTGGATGACGCTGCGCACTCCCGCTACCGACCTCTACTCACTCACATCCAATCCCGGTTACCTGACTATCAACTGTGCCGACATCAACTCGTCGGAGAAGGTGGCTATACCTTATATAGGACGCCGCGTGCAGCATCACAAATATGAGGCCGCAACCCGACTGATATTCAACGCAGGCAATGAAAACCAGTGCGCCGGCCTGCTCGTGTTCAAGGACGAGAATCATCAGTTCCTTCTTGCCCGCGGCCGTGATGCAAAAGGCGGATGCGTGCTCCTTCACAAAATCGACGGCGAAGAAGGTGAAGAACTCGCCAAGGAGCAGCTCAACGACTCTATCTCGGTGCTCGACCTGAAGGTGGTGTCGCAGGGTAAAACCCTCGATTTCTACTATTCGACCGACAACGGTGCAAAGTGGCAGACACTTGCCACCGGAATCGACGCCCAATACACCTCGACGGCCAACGCCGGAGGTTTCACAGGTACTACCGTAGGCCCTTACGCGACCAATAAGAAATAAATAACCCAATTAATTAACCTAAAAAACCAGTAAAAAACTATCAGAGAGAGAGAAAATTTAACCTTACACCATGTCGCTATTTGCTCCAATCGAGAAATCACGACGCAACCTAATGAAAAAAGTAATTATTTGATTTAAACTAATAACAATGGAAAATGTAAAGAAAATATTTCGATGCATTTCGTTTCTCCTACTCTTCATCGCAGGGACTGCTTCAGTCTATGCCGATACGGTAAGAGGAACTGTGGTAGACGATACAGGCGAACCTTTGATAGGTGCCACAATCGCTCTAAAAGGCGGTAGCGCAGCTACAGCCTCCGACATTGACGGCAACTACTCGTTGCAAGTGCCCGACCTCAAGACTGCTGTCTTGAAAGTATCTTATGTAGGATATTTACCTCAGGAAATCAAGGTTAACGGACGCTCAACTGTAGATGTCACTCTTCAAACCAACGCCGAACAGCTCGAAGAAGTCGTTGTGGTTGGTTACGGTCAGCAGAAGAAAGCCTCAGTTGTGGGTGCAATCACTCAGACAACAGGTGAAGTCCTCGAACGTGCTGCCGGTATTCATGACATCAGTGCAGCTCTTACCGGTAACCTCCCCGGCGTTGTTACAATGCAGAGCTCGGGTATGCCCGGTGAAGAAAGCGCTAAGATCACCATTCGTGGTGCCAGCTCTTGGAACAACAGCGACCCCCTCGTGCTCGTCGACGGTATCGAGCGTGACATGAACAGTGTCGATGTAGGTTCTGTAAAATCAATCTCAGTTCTTAAGGATGCATCGGCAACCGCCGTTTACGGTGTGAAGGGTGCTAATGGTGTTATCCTTATCACCACCAAGCGTGGTGAAGAGGGACGCGCCAAAATCGATGTTAGCTTCACCGCTACATTGAAGTCGGCTTCAAAGCTCCCTAACAAGTTTGACTCTTTCGATGCTCTTGCAGCTCGTAACAAGGCCGTTGTTCACGAACTCGGTCTTATGCCCAGCTCTTGGAGCTACATGACTCCTTATGAAACATTGTTGAAGTACCGCAACCCCGCCAACCTCGAAGAGTTTGAGCGTTACCCCAACGTTGACTGGCAGGACTACCTGTTCAAGGACTACGCAATGGCTTACAACGGTGCGGTTTCTATCAGTGGTGGTACTCGCTTCGTGAAGTACTTCGCTGCTATCGACTTCGTTCATGAAGGTGACCTTTTCCGCAACTTCGACAACCATCGCGGTTACGAAACAGGTTTCGGTTACAATCGTATCAACGCCCGTTCTAACCTCGACTTCCAGCTCACCCCGACTACTACTTTCAAGGTGAACTTGTCAGGTTCTAACGGTCAGAAGCGTTCTACTTGGCCTAACGACGGTTCAGGCTTCAACCAGAGCAACTGGAACGACGTTCAGGTATGGGCAGGTGCCTACAACATCGCACCTAACGTGTTCCGTCCCGTTTACGCCGACGGTTCCTACGGTTACTACCCCGCATTCTCGTCGCAGGTTACCAACTCTGCCGACCTTCTTGCCAACGGTGGTGCCTTCAAGACAACTGCAACCCGCATCAACACCGACTTCGTGCTTGAGCAGAACCTCGACTTCATCACCAAGGGCCTCAACTTCCGCGGTATGATATCATGGGACAACCAGTTCCGTGAACAAGGTCGTGGTGTATCCGACCTCTACAACGGTCCCCAGTACAAGTGGATCGACCCCGCTACCGGTGCCGTTACAAAGAAGAACCCCACTGAAACTACAAGCCAGTTTGACTACCTCCCCGGTTCAAAGTGGTCGACTCAGGCAGGTAGCGTTTCCAACGGTAACACTCTCCGTAACCTCAACTATCAGCTCCAGCTCAACTGGAACCGCGAGTTTGGCGTTCACAATGTCGGCTTGACCGGTGTTTGGACCCGTCAGGAAACAGCTATCGGTTCAATGATACCTATGTATCGTGAGGACTGGGTGTTCCGTGCAACCTACAACTTCGCCGACCGTTACTTCGTTGAGTACAACGGTGCTTACAACGGTTCTGAGAAGTTCAAGAAGGGCAAGCGTTTCGGTTTCTTCAACTCAGGCGCTATCGGATGGCGTGTTTCTCAGGAAAAGTTCTGGGAAGGCCTCCGCGACTGGTGGGAAGAACTTAAGATTCGTGCATCTTACGGTGAAATCGGTGACGACTCGGGTGGCCGTTATCTCTACATGGACGAGTGGGGCACAGGTGGTAACACCTCTATGGACATCACCGGCTATGACAACCGTTCAATGTACACATTCTACTACCTCTCGAAGCTTGGTAACCCCGATGCAGGTTGGGAAAAGGTTAAGAAGTTCAACCTCGGTATCGACTACGCATTCCTCAACAACATGTTTGCAGGTTCGGTCGAAATATTCAAGGACAAGCGTGACGGCATCTTGATCAACGGTAACGACCGTGCGATGCCCTCTTACTTCGGTCAGACTCCTCCCACCGCCAACCTCGGTAAGGCTGAGTCAAAGGGTTTTGAAGTTGAAGTTCGCTTCAATAAGAGCATCAACCGTGACCTGCGCGTATGGGCCAACATGAACTTCACTCACGCCGAAAACAAAATCATCGACCGTGACGACCCCGCCCTCAAGCCCGCTTACCAGAAGCAGGCCGGATACGCCATCAACCAGACTCACTCGCACATCAACTCCGGCTTCCTCAACTCATTCGACGAGCTATACGGTAGCCCCGCACATGATGTCAACGACTCTCACCGCCTGCCCGGCGATTACTACATCGTGGACTTCAACGGCGACGGTATCGTTGACAACAAGGACTCTGTTCCCTACGGATATTCGGGTACTCCCCAGAACACCTACAACGCCACTATCGGCTTCGAGTGGAAGGGCTTCAGCTGCTTCGCTCAGTTCTACGGCGTTACCAACGTTACTCGTGAGGTTAGCCTCGTTAGCTTCGGCAACCACATCGACAACGTTTACAACATCGGTGACTGGTGGAGCGGTGAAACCGGTACAGGCGACATCCTGATACCTCGTTGGTACTCTACCGTCAGCGGTTACTCCAACGGTACACAGTATCTCTATGACGGTTCTTATGTCCGTCTTAAGAACGTGGAACTTGCTTATACTTTCACCAACGGATGGATTAAGAAACTCGGTCTTTCCTACATGAAGCTCTACCTCAACGGTAACAACCTTTGGGTATGGTCACGTATGCCCGACGACCGTGAATCAAACTTCTCCGGAGGTTCAGGTTCAGGTGCTTATCCTACCATGCGTCGTTTCAACTTTGGTGTTAGGTTCAGTCTATAAAAAATAGAATAACTATATGAAAACAATATATAAGTCATTTTTGACCTTAGGTGCGGCTCTCACCATGATGTGCGGATTCAGCTCCTGCGAGGACTACCTCGACAAGGACCCTGACTCCAATGTCAGCCCGGAGACTCCGTTTAAGAATTTTCAAAATGCTCAGGGTTACGTAGAGGAAATCTACAACTGTATCCCCAACATTGCACAATGCGACTGGACCACATCGTGGAATCTCGGCGATGATGAGATCCAGAATCCTCAGGCCGATGACATGATGCTTCATCAGGTCGACATAGGTAACTACTATGCTTGGCAGGGTAGTGGCGGTTTCTACTTCGGAAACAAGGCTTTCGGCGGTAACCCGCGTTCCAACAGCCCCTTTGATCACGGTATCTACGCTCACGCATGGTACTGTATCGCCAAGGTTAACAAGGCTCTCAACTCCTTTGAGGACTACTTCACCGGTACAAAGGAAGAGCACGACCTCATTCTCGGTCAGCTCTACTTCTTCCGTGCTTGGTGGCACTTCGAAATGATGAAGTGGCTCGGTGGTCTGCCTTATGTTGACCAGGAATTTTCAGCTTCTGAAACTCCTCAGCTCGAGCGTCTTAGCTATCTTGAGTGCGCCGATAAGGTTGCCGAGGACTTCAGCCGTGCTGCCAGCCTGCTTCCCGTTGACTGGGACAAGACTACCGCCGGTAAGAAGACCATGGGTCACAACGAACTCCGCATCAACAAGATCACCGCTCTCTGCTATCTTGGCAAGAACTACCTCTGGGCTGCAAGCCCCTTGATGCAGCATGGCGCTCAGACAGGCGGTGCCCGCACCTATGACTACGATGCAGGCTACGCTTCAAAGGCTGCCGACGCTCTCGGCGAAGTTCTCCAGATGGTTGAATCGGGTTCTACCCAGTATGCTCTCGTATCTTTCGATTACGAAGACATCTACAACCACAAGAAGTCAAAGACCGCTACCAACTGCTACAGCGACCTCTTCTTCACCACAGGTCAGGCTTGGTTGCAGCCCGGTAGCACCGAAGCTATCTTCCGCGGTCCTTCTACCGGTTGGTCATTCACCCGTTACAACTACTCTCGTACATTCGGTCCCAACGCACTCTGTGCTCAGGATAACAAGATTCACCAGCCCACTGCCAACTATGTTGAGTACTACGGTATGGAGAACGGTCTGCCCCTCGACGATCCCGACTCGGGCTACGACCCCAACTATCCTTTCAAGGGACGCGACCCGCGCTTCTATCACGACATCATCTTTGACGGCGTTCAGTACATCAACGGTGACCCGGGTGCCGATGCTGCCATGAAGTATGCAGGCCTTGCTACAGGCGGTTCGATGCGTGCAGTCAGCAATGCGTCGCGCACAGGATATTTCTATCAGAAGCTCGTCCCACACACTTGCCAGAAGTATGATCAGGGTTCTGCCGACGATTACGGCCCCAACCCCCACGCCTATATCCCCTATATGCGTCTTGCTGATGTGTATCTGATGTATGCTGAGGCTTGTGCTGTCAAGGGCGGTCCCGCCGGCAAGTCCGACAAGTGCTCGCTCACCTCTATCGATGCTCTTAACAAGCTCCGCGACCGCGTAGGCGCAGGACATGTGAGCACCAAGTTCACCGGCAACGCCTATATGGATGAGGTGCGCCGCGAGCGTGCCGTAGAGCTCGCTTTCGAGGGACTCCGCTTCAACGACCTCCAGCGCTGGCTGCTCCTCACCGAGCCCAAGTACACCGTTAAGACTTCGGCCGAGTTCATCCGTGTTGAGGACGAGAGCTTCTTCAAGGACAACGACCCCCGCGACGCCCGCGTCGCCGAGTATCACCAGGAGGTTATCCTTACCCGCGATTTCTCAGCCAAGCACTATTGGTTCCCCCTCATGCGTGACGACACATACATCTTTGATGGATTTGTACAGAATCCTGGATGGGAATAGTAGGCAAATATTAGTAACTATACATCACAGTCAAATATGATATCAAGAAATACAATACTTTTTCCGGCAATCATCGGAATCGTAGGCGCATCGCTCAGCGTCACGGCTGCCGAGTCGGAAGAACGGGTTGACAGCGTCAAAGCCGACGACCTGGTACAAGTAGCTTTCCGAAAGGTCGACAAGAACGAGCTGCTTGGCGGAGTGTCGGTGCTTGACATGGAAGACCTGCAGAAAACCAATTATACCTACGAGCCTCAGAATCTTGAAGGTTACATTTCAGGATGGAACGGTAATTCTATTTGGGGTATGGACGGCGACAACGACGGTGGTTATCTCGTGTTGGTTGACGGTGTTCCCCGTGACATGAACAACATCCCTTCCGATGAAATAAAGTCTATCTCTTTCCTCAAGGGCGCCCAGGCAGTTGTGCTCTACGGTAGCCGTGCCGCAAAGGGTGTGATCCTTATCACAACCAAGCGCGGTAAGGAAGGTCCCCTCACGGTGTCGGTTCGCGCCAATACCGGATGGCATGTGGCTAAGGCTTATCCCGAATATCTCGGTTCGGCCGAATACATGACTCTCTATAACGAGGCACGCCGTAACGACGGATTGAGCAATCTTTACAGCGACGAGGTTATCTACCACACCGCAGCCAAGACCAATCCCTACCGTTACTCCGATGTCAACTTCTACTCCGACGAGTATCTGAAGAAGGTGTACAACCGCACGGATGCGTCGGTGGAGATCTCCGGAGGCAACGAGCGTGCCCGCTACTACACCAACATCAACTACTTCCGCCAGGGCGACTACCTCAAGGTAGGCGAGTCGGGCAGCAACTATACCGACCGCTTCAGCGTGCGCGGCAACATCGATGTCAACATCAGCAAGGTCGTTAGCGCCTACGTTGATGCATCGGCCACCTTCTACGGCTCACGCAGCGGTCACGGCAATTACTGGCAGCAGGCTGCCATGATGCGTCCCAACCGTGTGACTCCCTGGATTCCCGTTGATTTCATCAACCCCAATGTCACCGGCGCTCTTGACCTTATCAACAACAGCTTGAACATTCGCAACGGCATGTTCCCCGCCGGTACTTCAATCGACAAGACCAACATCTTCGCCGACTATGATATCGCCGGTTACACCAAGTTTACAAGCCGTCAGTTCCAGTTTGACGCAGGTGTGAACCTCGACCTCAATCCTCTTGTGAAGGGTCTTACGTTCCACACTCAGTTTGCTGTCGACTACGCTACTACTTACAACACCGCTTATAAGGACACTTACGCAGTATTCGTTCCCGTGTGGGGCAACATCAACGGTAAGGAAGAGATTGTAGGCCTCACTCAGGAAGGTCTTGACAAGCACACCGGTTCTCAGTCGGTAAGCAACTCTACCAGCCGTCAGGTGATCCACTTCTCGGGTAACTTCGACTACAACCGCACATTTGCCGATGTACACAATGTACACGCCCTTGCAGTGGTTTCGGGCTGGCAGCGCACTACCGCCGGTCAGTATCACCGCACAAGCTCGGCCAACATCGGTTTCGAGGTTGACTACAACTACGACCGTCGCTACTATGCCGACTTCGGCATCTCGGGCATCCACTCAGCCAAGCTGGCTCCCGGCCACCGTCAGGCATGGTCGCCCACCGGTACTATCGGATGGCGTATCTCCAATGAGGACTTCCTCAAGGATTCACAGGTAGTCAACGAATTGATGCTCAGCGTTTCGGGTGGCATTCTCCACACCGACCTCGACATCTCCAACTTCTACATGTACTCGGCCAACTACACTCAGGGCGGATGGTTCAGCTGGGCAGCCGGCGGTTATGCAGCCACCTATCCTCAGCGTGGTGCCAATGAGGACCTTACATTCATCAAGCGTAAGGAATTTTCGGTTAACCTGCGCGGTCAGTTCTTCAACAACTTGCTCGGTCTTGAGGGTTCATTCTTCGTTATCAACAACGAGGGTCTTCTCATCAACAACTCGACCAAGTTCCCCTCCTACTTCTCGACCTACTATCCCGAGTCGTCACTCGTGCCCTGGTTGAACTTCAACAACAACCGTCGCGTGGGCTTTGACTTCGGTGTGAAGATCAACAAGCAGATAGGTGAAGTAAACCTTATCGCAGGTGTAAACGGAACTTACTACGACACCAAGGCCACCAAGCGCGACGAGTTGAACGCCGACGCTTATCAGAACCGCGAGGGCAAAGCTCTTGACGGAATCTGGGGATATCGCTGTGCAGGCTTCTTCAACTCTGAAGACGAAATCAAGGGTTGGGCCGACCAGTCAGCTCTCGGTGGATCAAACATCCAGCCCGGTGACCTGAAGTATGTCGACATGAACGACGACGGTGTCATCGACAGCAAGGACCAGGTGTTCCTCGGCAAGGGCGGATGGTATGGCAACCCCTTCACCATGGGTATCAACATCACCGCTCAGTACAAGGGCTTCTCACTCTTCATGATGGGTATCGGCCGCTTCGGCAGCTACGCTATGAAGGGCGACACTCGAATTGACGATAACAACAGTTACAGCTACTGGTGGGTACACGGCGACCGCAAGTACTCGGCTGAAGTCCGCAATCGCTGGACTCCCGAAACTGCAGCTACCGCAACCTATCCTCGTCTGACCACGACCAACGGTGCCAACAACTTCGTTGCTTCCGACTTCTGGATGTACAGCACCGATCGTTTCAGCCTTGCTAAAGTTCAGCTCACCTACGACTTCCCGTCGCGTATGTTTACCGGCCCCATCGTTAAGGGTCTTCAGGTTTACGTTAGCGGAAGCGACCTCCTGACAATCGGCAAGAACCGCAAGATTCTTGAAATGAATGTCGGCAGCGCACCTCAGTCGCGTTTCTACAACTTGGGAGCTAAAGTAATATTCTAATGTTATGTCCAATATGAAAAATATATCGAAACTCATATTATTATCGGCCGTTACAGTATCGCTGGCTTCATGCGACGACTTGTTTGACCCGGCAATCGAGAACATCAAGGATGTTAACTCGATGTACAACGAGCCGACCTATGCCGACGGTATTCTTGGCGACGCCTACATCCTCATGCCTTACAGCAATGGTTCGGTTAACGACGTGGCCACTGACGATGCCGTTTCCAACGACAATGCCAACGGATGGCGTACGATTGCCGGAGGTGCCTGGACTTCTCAGACCGGACTCTCCAACGACAACTGGCGCGACCGTAACGCCTCTATCCAGCACCTCAACACATTCCTTGAGAATGCCGACAAGGTGACCTGGGCTGTCGACGAGAATGTCAACCAGATGTTCATCGACCGCGTTATGGGTGAGGCCTACGGACTCCGTGCGCTCAACCTCTACTTCCTCCTTCAGAACTATGGAGGCAAGACCGCATCGGGCGAGCTCATGGGTGTGCCCATCTGGACATCTTCTTTCACCGCTACTACCGACATGAATGTTCCCCGTAACACTTTTGCCGAGTGTATGCAGCAGATTTTCGATGATGTAAAGATGGCCGAGGAGCTCCTTCCCCTTGACTATGTAAACATCGCCAACGACTCGCAGGTTCCCGCCAAGTACGCTTCGATGGGTGTTAAGAACGATGCTTACAACCGCGTGTTCGGTGCTCCCGTTTGGTGCCGTATGTCGGGCCGTATCGCCAAGGCCATCCGCGCCCAGGCAGCTCTCCTTGCAGCAAGTCCCGCCTTCAACCCCGGTTCGGGTGTGAGCTGGGAGGAAGCAGCTAAATGGGCCGCTGAATCGCTTAAAAGCATAGGCGGTGTGAGCGGTATGCCTCAGAAGGGTCATGTATGGTTCACCGCCGAAGAGGATGCTACTCTCGGTGCTTCGGAAAACCATCCCGAAATCATCTGGCGTGGCGGTTACGAGGACAACTGCTCGGTTGAAACCGACAACTTCCCCCCGAGCCTCTACGGTAAAGGCCGCGTTAACCCCACTCAGAATCTCGTCGATGCATTCCCCATGGCCAACGGCTATCCCATCAACGACGTTCACAGTGCCTATGACCCCGCCAACCCCTATGCCAACCGTGACCCGCGTCTTAGCGAGTACATCACCTACAATGGCGCAACTCAGGGTGTGAATGGCGATGTCATCAACACTTCAGCCGACAATACCACCAATAACGACGGTATCAACAAGGAAGCCGGTTACTCAACCCGTACCGGTTACTACATGCGCAAGCACTGCCGTAGCGATGTCAACCCCAACCAGTCGTCGCTCCTCTACAAGCGTCACTATGTTAAGCGCATCCGCTACACTGAAATCTTCCTCGCCTATGCCGAGGCAGCCAACGAGGCTTGGGGTCCCACTACAGACGGTGGCTCCAACGGTTACAGCGCCTATGATGTCATCAAGGCTATCCGCAAGCGTGCAGGTCTTGGTGTAGGCGGTTCCGACCCCTATCTGGAATCGGCTAAGGCAAGCAAGGAAGCCATGCGTGACCTCATCCGCAACGAGCGCCGTCTTGAACTCTGCTTCGAGAACATCCGCTTCTGGGATCTTCGCCGCTGGAACGCTCCTCTCACCGAAACAGCCAAGGGTGTAAGCATCAAGGGCAACACCTACAACTACATTGAGGTAGAGCCGCGTAAGTACAGCGACTACATGATCTACGGTCCGCTGCCCTACAACGATGTATTGAAGTTCAGCAACCTTGAGCAGAATCAGGGTTGGTAATATTCACTATTAAACCTACGAAACATTATGAATCTCATGAAAAATTCGGTGAAATTAGGCATGGCCGCGCTGCTCGCTTTCGGTGTGTCGTCATGTAAGAACTCTGATGTCGATTTTCCCGACTATGAAGGTGGCATCACGGCTTATTTCGCCTATCAATATCCGGTGAGAACAATAACTCTCGGTACCGATCCCGAGCAGGACAACTCGCTCGACAATCAGCACAAGTGCCGCATCACCGCCACTCACGGCGGTAGCTACGACTCTCGCAACCTGAGCATCGACATCGTGGTTGACCCCTCATTGGTCGATAACCTCACTTTTGGCGACGGACGCCCCGTTAAGGTGATGCCCGAAAGCTACTACAAGCTTGAAAGCACCACTCTCACCAAGGTGAAGGACTTCCTCTTCGGTTCTGAGGTTACGCTTACCGACGCTTTCTTTGCCGATCCTCAGGCGCTCAGCGCCAACTACGTGATTCCCGTGCGCATGGTTGCCGCCCGCGGTGCCGATGCTATCCTCTCGGGTACTCCGCTTGAAGGTGTCACTTCTCCCGCCCGTTGCGATGCTTCGGCTTGGTCGGTGCAGCCCAAGGACTTCATGCTCTACTGTATAAAGTACATCAATCCCTGGCATGCAACTTACCTGCGTCGCGGTGTCGACAAGATCACTGAGAACGGTGCTACTTCTACCAACGTGCGTCACGCCAAATATGTTGAGCAGGACGAGGTTGTTTCGGTAACTACTGCCGGACTCAACAAGAGCATCTTCCCCGTGAAGACTGTCATCACCGACGGTGACACAAAGACTACACTCACCTGTAATCTTGAACTCACCTTCACCGACAATGCCTGCACAATCACTACCTCTACTCCCGGCATGACCGCCTCGGGTTCAGGTAAGTTTGTGGAGAAGGGCGACAAGGACAGCTGGGACCACCGCGACCAGGATGTCATCTATCTTGACTATCAGGTTAACTTCGGCCCCCGTCAGTATGCCACCCTTGACACTCTCGTGGTTCAGTCACGTAACGTGATTATGGAAACATTCACGCCCACCTATAACAAATAAGTAACCGATTATGAATAAATACAGCAAATTACTTTGGGCACTCGCTCTTGCTCCTGCAATGGTGGGTTGCGCCGATGACATAGATACCACTTCCGGTTTCGAGGTCGAAAAGCCCGAATCACTGGCTCAGTATGAGTATCTTAACAGCTACGGCACCCTGAAGTCTTATTTGGAATCAGCAAGCAAGGCATCTCCCGACTTTAAGTTGGGAGTGGCCCTTGCCGCCGATGATTACGCTAAGAAAGGGGCTGTCTATATGCTTGCCAACACCAACTTCATGGAAATGACGGCCGGCAACGCGATGAAGTATGCTTCAATCGTGGGCGACGACGGTTCTATGAACTTCGGTACTGTCGAGCAGTTTATCGACAATGCCAAGGCTGCAAATATGTCGATCTACGGTCACACTCTCTGCTGGCATGAACAGCAGAATCTGAAGTGGCTTAACTCTCTTATCGCCGATAAGGAAATTCCAGTTGATCCCGATGCTCCCGGACAGGAAGTTACAGTAGAACGCCGTTGTATCGAGGTGTGCTCCGACGATATGGTCGACGCCGCTTGGGATACCCAGTTCTGGATTATGACCGACGCCACTTTCGCCGAAGGAGACAAGTGGGAACTGACAATGAATGTTCGAGCCACTTACAGCGCATCAATCGGAACCCAGACCCACAAGGGTGCAGGTGAATATCTGCACTGGGCAGGTTGCGGTACCGTCAACTTCACTCCCGAATGGACCGAGTACAAGGCCAGCGGTACAATGGACGGTTCAATGGCCGGCGGTCATTCATTCGCATTCAACCTCAATGACTTTGCAGCTGCCAATGACTATTATTTCGACGACATCAGCTTGAAAATCAACGGTGTCGAGATGATTAAGAACAGCTCTTGCGACGACGACAACGTGAAGGACAACTACGTGTCGAAGGAGAAGCGCGGCGGCACAGTTCCCTCTCGCTTTGTCGACAGCTATAAGGAGATACAGGCGGCTCCCGGTGAATATGAAGTTACAGTAGAGCGCCGTTGTATTCGCGTAGAAACCGACGACATGGTTGATGCTGCTTGGGACTCTCAGTTCTGGATTATGACCGATGCCACCTTCGCCGAAGGCGACAAGTGGGAATTGTCGATGAACGTTCGTGCCGACTATGAGGCTTCTATCGGAACTCAGACCCACAAGGGTGCAGGTGAATATCTGCACTGGGCAGGTTGCGGTAGCGTCAAGTTCACTCCCAAGTGGACCGAGTACAAGGCCAGCGGTACAATGGACGGCTCAATGGCCGGCGGTCATTCATTCGCATTCAACCTCAATGACTTTGCAGCTGCCAATGCTTATTACTTCGACGACATCAGCTTTAAGATTAACGGTGTCGAGATGATTAAGAACAGCTCTTGCGACGACGACAACATGAAGGACAACTACATCGCCAAGGAGAAGCGCGGCGGAATAGTTCCTGCTACATTCGTCGACAGCTATACCGAACTCGTAAGCGGTAACTCTATTCCTTTGACTCCCGAAGAGAAGGCTGAAGCTCTTACCAACGAATTGGAGCGCTGGATCAAGGGTATGATGGAAGCCTGCGGCGGCTATGTCAAGGCATGGGACGTAGTCAACGAGCCCATCTCGGGCGGCCCGTGGGGTCAGCGCTACGACCTGCAGCACGCTGTCAACGATCCCGAGGCCGACAAGAAGTTCTACTGGCAGGACTATCTGGGCGACGACTTCGTCCGCATCCCCGTCAAGTATGCCCGTCAGTACTTCGAGGAGAACGGCGGCAACCCCGCTGACCTCAAGCTGTTCATCAACGACTATAACCTCGAGAGCGACTGGGACGACAACCAGAAACTCAAGAGCTTATCCAGTGGATAGAGCAGTGGGAGAGCGACGGTGTCACAAAGATAGACGGGATCGGCAGCCAGATGCACGTAAGCTATTACATGAATCCGGCAACCCAGAAGAGCAAGGAAGACCACGTAGTGAAGATGCTTGAGCTTCTCGCATCAACCGGCAAGCTCATCAAGATTTCTGAGCTTGACATGGGTATCGCCGACGCTGAAGGCAACAGCATCAAGACTGCCGATGTAACATTTGAACAGCAGAAGGCTATGGCCGAGTACTACAAGTTCATCGTGACCAAGTACTTCGAGATAATTCCTGCCGCTCAGCAGTACGGCATCACCCAGTGGTGCATCACCGACTCCCCTGACGGATCGGGATGGCGTGCCGGAGAACCTGTAGGTCTTTGGGACATCAATTATGCCCGCAAACCCGCTTACGGAGGCTTCTGCGATGCATTGAGCCAGCAGTAATCTGAAAATTTTTTGATAGCATATTGTCGATTTATTGTCGACAATATGCTATTTTTGTATTCTTAAACTTCATAACCAATCATTTTGCCCATGAGATTCATACTGTCAACATTGTTGGCTATCGTATCGCTTGTCGCTTCAGCACAGGTTTCCGAACCTTACCGTGATGCTTCACTTGGCGCGCATGAACGTGCCGCCGATTTGTTGACTCGTCTTACTCTTGACGAAAAGATATCATTGATGATGGATGTTTCCCCGGCCATTGAAAGGCTGGGCATTCCCGAATATAATTGGTGGAACGAAGCCTTGCACGGCGTGGGCCGCGCCGGACTCGCCACCGTATTTCCTCAATCCATAGGCATGGCCGCAACATTTGACAATGATGCCGTGCTGGCAGCTTTCAACGCAGTCAGCGACGAGGCGCGTGCAAAGTACAACGGCTTCCGACGCGAAGGCCGTCACGGCCGCTATCAGGGATTGACATTCTGGACACCCAACGTCAACATTTTCCGCGACCCGCGATGGGGACGCGGACAGGAGACATACGGCGAGGATCCCTATCTGGCTTCCGTAATGGGCGAAGCCGTGGTCAACGGACTCCAGGGACCTGCCGACGCAAAGTATATGAAGACCCTTGCCGGTGCCAAGCACTTTGCCGTGCACAGCGGTCCCGAGTGGAACCGCCACTCCTTTGACGCCAAGGACATCGACCCGCGCGACCTGTGGGAGACATATCTGCCCGCGTTCAAGACCCTTGTCGACGCAGGGGTGGCACAGGTGATGTGCGCCTACAACCGTTTCGAGGGCGAGCCCTGCTGCAGCAACAAGCGTCTGCTCAACGACATCCTCCGCAACAGATGGGGCTACGACAAGATCATCGTCTCCGACTGCTGGGCCATGAACGACTTCCACAATAAGCGCGCCCACGCTACCCATCAGTCTGGTGTCGACGCAAGTGCCGATGCAGTGCTGTCGGGCACCGACCTCGAGTGCGGCTCCGACTTCGCCAACCTGCGCGAGGCCATCGACCGCGGTCTTATAACCGAAGAGGCCATCGACGAGAGCGTCATGCGACTTCTTGAAGCGCGTTTCAGCCTCGGCGAGATGGACGATGACGCTTCATCGCCCTGGGCATCGATTCCCATGTCGGCTATCGACAGCAAGGCCAACCGCGCCCTCGCTCTCGACATGGCGCGCAAGTCGATGACGCTGTTGAAGAACAACGGCGTGCTTCCGCTGGCACGTAACGCTTCGGTAATCGTCATGGGTCCCAACGCCAACGACTCGGTGATGCAGTGGGGCAACTACAACGGATTTCCGTCCCACACCGTCACCGTGCTTGAAGGAGTGCGTGACATCGCCGGGCGTGACATTCCCTATCTGCGTGGATGCGACCACGTGATCAACAATAATTTCGTGTCGTGCTTCAATCTCCTGTCATCTGACGGAAAGCCGGGACTCACCGCAACCTATTGGAACAACAAGTCACGCGACGGTCAATCGGTGGCCGTGGAGCGACTCACCGTTCCCGTCAACAAGTCGACCGGCGGTGCCACGGTGTTTGCCCCCGGTGTCAACCTCACCGGTTTCTCGGCGCGTTACGTGGGCACATTCAAGCCTGAGGAGTCGGGACGCTACACCATGCAGCTGCGCACCGACAACGGCTTCCGTCGCCTTTCGGTCGATGGCGTTACGCTCGTCGACAACTCGACCAAGGGCAACCGCAACACCTACACCTGCACCTTCAACGCCGAGAAGGGCAAGAGTTACGACATTGAGTTGCTCTACGGTGCCGGCGACCGCACCGCGCTGCTCAGCTTCGACATAGGCATGATCAAGGACTACGACACCAATGCAGGTGACGCCGATGTGGTGATATTCGTAGGCGGAATCGCTCCGTCGCTCGAAGGCGAGGAGATGCCCGTGAGCGTGCCCGGATTCCGAGGCGGCGACCGCGAGTCGATCGAGCTTCCGGCTATGCAGCGCAATCTGCTTAAGAGCCTCAAGGCGCAGGGCAAGAAGATTGTCTATGTCAACTGTTCGGGTTCGGCCGTTGCGCTCGCTCCCGAGGATTCGATATGCGATGCCATTCTCCAGGCATGGTATCCAGGTCAGGCCGGCGGTACTGCTGTCGCCGAGGTGCTTTACGGCGACTACAACCCTGCCGGACGACTTCCCGTGACATTCTACCGCGACGACTCGCAGCTTCCCGACTTCCTCGACTACAGCATGGATGGACGCACCTACCGTTACATGAAGGATAAGCCGCTCTATGCGTTTGGTCACGGATTGAGCTATACGACATTTGACTACGAGTCGGCTTCGCTCGACCGCAAGTCGGCCAAGTGCGGCGACAATGTCAATCTCAATATCAAGCTGCGTAACGCAGGCAAGCGTGACGGCGACGAGGTTGTGCAGGTCTACATCCGCAAGGAGGGTGACTTCGGCGGTCCCGTCAAGACGTTACGTGCCTTCAAGCGTGTGACATTGCCTGCCGGAGCAAGCCGTGACATCGCATTCACGCTCACTCCCGACGCTTTCAAGACCTACGACCAGAAGTCGGGACGCATGGCCGTCACTCCCGGAAAATATGAGATTCTCTATGGCGGCTCGTCGGATAATCTTAAATCATTGCACCTAACTTTAAAATAAATACTACACCAACCAATCAATCAACCAATTATGAACCATCTAATTACCGCTGTGGTCATGACGCTACTGCCAATGACCGCGTTGGCCGTAGACGACACTCCTCACGGAACTCCCGCTTCGACCAACATCCCCGAAGCGCAGTATCCCTGTGTTGATTCACAGTCACGCGCCACGTTTAAGCTTGCTGCTAAGGATGCCAAGGATGTAAAAGTCGACATCTGCGGCAAGAAGTATGACATGACAAAGGATGCCGACGGCGTGTGGACCGGAACCACCGATCCGCTTGTCGAGGGCTTCCACTACTATTTCCTTGTTGTCGACGGTGTTTCGGTCATCGACCCCGCTACCGAGGCCTTCTTCGGCTGCGGCAAGATGTCGGGCGGCATCGAGATTCCCGAGTCAAAGGAGGCTGCCGCTTACTATACGTTTGACAAGAACGTTCCTCACGGACAGGTGCGCGAGTGCAAGTATTACTCCAATCTGGAGAATGCCGAGCGTCGCTGCTATGTCTACACCCCCGCCGAGTATGAGACATCACAGTCCAAGCGTTATCCCGTGCTCTACCTGCAGCACGGCATGGGCGAGGACGAACGCGGCTGGCACCAGCAGGGCAAGATGGCCAACATACTCGACAACCAGATTGCCGCCGGTAAGTGCGTCCCCATGATCGTGGTGATGGACTACGGCAACTGCGGTTACTCATTCGGAGCGCGCAAGGGCGAAACGATGGAGCAGTTTGGCGCATCGTTCACTCCCATCATGCTTGAGGAGATCATTCCTTTCATCGACGGCAACTTCCGCACTCTCACCGACCGTGACAACCGTGCCATGGCAGGCCTCTCATGGGGTGGACGCGAAACATTCCAGACTGCGCTTCCCAATCTTGACAAGTTCTCGCACATAGGCACATTCAGCGGCGCGCTCTTCCTCCCGCTTGATCAGATACCCACTCTCTACGGTGGCGTGTTTGCCGATGCCGACGCTTTCAACTCCAAGGTTCACACCCTCTTCATGGGAATGGGCTCGGAGGAGAATTTCGGAAGCGACCGCATCAGCCAGGCTCTCCGCGACAACGGCATCAACTGCATCTACTATGAGTCGCCCGGCACTCATCATGAGTGGCTCACATGGCGTCGTTGCCTCAATGAATTTTTACCGTTGATATTTAAATCTGACAAGAAATGAAAAAGACATTGATATTCATAATGCTTTTGACGCTGGCACTCGGCAACACCATCGTTGCCGGGGATGCCGGCAAGCCCGAAGGGCAGGTTTCGGTAAATGCCGTGCGTCGTTCGCAGGTGCCCCGCATCCTGCCCGGCAATCGTGCGGCATTTGAGGTTAAGGCTCCCGAAGCCAAGAAGGTTCAGCTCGACCTTGGTCGCCTGTATGACATGACACGCGACGACAACGGTGTGTGGCGTTGCGTCACCGATTCGCTGATGCCCGGTTTCCACTACTATTTCCTCGTCGTTGACGGCGCAAGGGTTGCCGACCCGGCAAGCGAGTCGTTCTTCGGCTGCGGAGTCATGGCTTCGGGTCTTGAAGTGCCCTACGCCGAGGGTGACAAGCGATTTGAGTTGGCCGATGTGCCTCACGGCGAAGTGGTGCAGCGTCGCTATCACTCGTCGGTCGACAATGCCGACAAGCGCATGTTCATTTACACTCCGCCGGGCTACAACAGCTCGACCGACCGTTACCCCGTGCTCTATCTTCAGCATGGTGGAGGCGAGGACGAGCGCGGATGGTCGCAGCAGGGCCGCACCGACATAATCATGGACAACCTCATTGCCCAGGGCAAGGCCGTGCCTATGATCATCGTGATGAGCGACGGCAACAGCCGTGACTTCACCGAGGAGCTTATCAAGGAGTGCATTCCCTTGGTCGAGAGCAACTATCGCGTCATCGCAGGTCCCGAGGGTCGTGCCATCGCCGGCCTTTCGATGGGTGGAATCCATGCGTTGAACGCAGCTATCACGCATCCCGAGCTATTCAGCAATCTCGGCGTGTTCAGTTCGGGCTGGTGGGCCACTTCGGCCGCTCCCGGCGGTATGGGCAACGACACCGAGAAGTATTACGACCGCATCAAGAAGGATACCGATTACTTCAACCGTCAGTTCCGCAATGTGTGGATTTCGATGGGAGGTAAGGAGGATATCGCCTACAATAATTGTCAGGTTATGATGAAGCGTTTCGACGACCTGGGATTGAAGTATGAGTACTTTGAAACTCCCGGCGGCCACACATGGCCCGTTTGGCGCGAAAGCCTATATCGTTTTGCACAGCGAATTTTCAAATAATAGTAATTTTTTAAAGTCACCATGAACCACCGATTTTTAACTATCATTTCTACCGGCGCGTTAGGGTTGGCCTCGATGTTTGCGACGGCCCAGAACCCCATTGTGCGCGACCAGTTTACCGCCGACCCTACGGCGCGAGTTTTTAATGGAAAAATGTATCTTTATCCATCGCACGACATTCCCAGCCCCATCGAGAGCCTCAAGGAATGGTTCTGCATGGCCGATTATCATGTGTTCTCCTCCGACAATCTTGTCGACTGGACCGACCACGGCATGATAATAACTCAGAACAATGTGCCTTGGGTACGCCCCGACTCTTATTCGATGTGGGCGCCCGATTGCGTTTACAAAAACGGAGAGTATTTCTTCTACTTCCCCTCGGCACCCAAGGGTGAGCGTCGCGGATTCCAGATAGGTGTTGCCCGATCGACATCGCCTACCGGCCCGTTCATGCCTATGCGTGAGCCTATCAAGGGTGTAAACGGTATCGACCCGTGCGTCCTCATCGACACCGACGGCCAGAGCTACATCTACTGGTCGGGAGGAGGCATGATGGGAGCAAAGCTTAAGGATAACATGGTCGAGCTCGCTTCCGATCCCGTGAGAATCGAAGGTCTGCCCGACGGCTTCAAGGAAGGTCCTTTTGTATTTGAGCGCAAAGGAAAATACTACTATACATTCCCCTGGGTACGCAAGGACACCGAAACTTTGGCCTATGCAATGGGTGACAATCCCCTCGGCCCGTTTGAGTTCAAGGGCACTATAATGGAAGAATCGCCTACAGGCTGCTGGACCAACCATCACTCGATTGTAGAGTACAACGGTCAGTGGTATCTCTTCTATCATCACAACGACTACTCTCCCGAGTTTGACAAGAACCGTTCGGCTCGCATCGACTCGCTTGAGTTCAATGCCGACGGCACTATCCGTCCGGTAGTTCCCACTCTCCGTGGCGTAGGTATATCCGATGCTCGTCGTCACATTGAGATTGACCGTTACAGCGACATAAGCCCCAAGGGTGTCAAGATTGACTTCCTCAATCCCGACAACAAGTTTGACGGCTGGAAGAGCTCGTTCAGCAAGGGCGGTTCATGGGTACGTTATAATAAGGTAAACTTCGGTGAGAAGCCCGTCAAGACCGTTTCGGCCCGCGTTAAGTCATCTGCAGGAGGCACGCTCAATGTGCTCGTCGACGGTCCCAAGGGCAAGAAGGTTGCTTCGATAAAGGTGCCCAAGTGCAATGACTGGCGTGTAGTTTCAGCCGACATCGTCGGCGATGCTCCTCTTGGCGTTCATGACCTCGTGGTGGCTCTTCAGAACGGCCGCGTCGATGTCGACTGGGTGGGCTTTGACGCTCTTCCCTGGACAGCGGGCGCTATGACCACAGGTCGTTACCGCAACATGTTTGCCGAGGCCGGATATTCTCAGGCCGAAATCGATGCCAAGCTTGCCGCCATCTACGACAGCGTTTTCCACGGTCCCAACAAGGTTTACTTTGAGGTGGGCGATTCGATGGCCTACATCTCCGACATAAAGAACCATGATGTGCGCACCGAAGGTATGTCCTACGGAATGATGATTGCCGTTCAGTTTGACAAGAAGGATGTCTTTGATCGCCTGTGGCGTTGGTGCCGCAAGTACATGCAGCACTCTTCGGGTGACATGGACGGATACTTTGCATGGAGCTGCAAGACCGACGGTACACGTAACTCTCAAGGCCCTGCTTCCGACGGTGAGCTCTACTACATCACATCGCTTATATTCGCCTCCAACCGCTGGGGCAATGACACCGGCATCAACTATCTTGCCGAGGCACGTAACATCCTTGACAAGTCGATGCTCAAGACAGGTCACAACCGTGTGGCTCCGTTGATCGATGTCAACCACAAGCTCATTACATTTACCCCCGATCGTTGGGGGGGACGCTATACCGACCCTTCCTATCATCTGCCCGCATTCTACGAAGTATGGGCCAAATGGGCCGGCGACAACCGTTCGGAGTATTGGCTTGAGTGTGCTCAGGCAAGCCGCGAATATCTGCACAAGTGTACTCACCCCGTTACCGGCCTAAACCCCGACTACAGCAACTACGACGGTACACTGCTCGGCCGTAACGGCATTTTCGGCGACGCTTTCCGCTTCGACTCTTGGCGTGTGCCCATGAACATTGCGCTTGATTACTCTTGGTCGTGTGCCGACGGCGATTGGCAGCGTGCCTATGGCAACCGCATTCAGGACTTCCTCTACTCTCAGGGTATCGATGACTTCGTTGACCAGTACAATGTCGACGGCTCTACAGTTGAGCGCATAGCATCAGCCGGAGGTAAGACAAAACTGCGTCACTCACTCGGTCTTGTGGCTACTTCGGCAGCTGTTTCGCTCACCTGCACCGATCCCAAGTGCTATGAGTTTATCCACAAGTTGTGGAACTCGGGTCATCAGCCTTACGATGACGGTTATTTCGACGCTTATTACGACGGATTGCTGCGACTCTTCGCATTCATGCACCTCAGCGGCAATTATCGTGTAATTTGTCCCGCTGAAAATAGCTCGGAATCAATTTAATTGTGTAACTTAGCTAAAGAAAAAATTATCACATCGATTCTTTAGTTATGGATTACATTCTCAAATGCCTTTCGGCATTTCTATGTGCGATATGTTTTGCAGGCTGCACCGCAAGTGTGCCTGTCGATAATGTGACGGATGCCGGCACTGCTCCCGAAATCACTCCCGACTATACCGGGATAGTGATACCTCCCAATATCGCGCCGATGAACTTTGAGATTGTAAATCCTGGCAAAGAATACGTAACACGCATCACAGGGGCCGACGGCGGTGAACTCACTGCCGCCGGCCGTGTGGTGAAGTGGAATATCGACGATTGGCATAAACTGCTTGAAGCCAATCGCGGAAAGACACTCGACTACGAAGTGTTTGTAAAGGACGACAGCGGCAAGTGGAAGCGTTACACGTTTTCCTGCACTGTGGCTCCCGACGATATAGACCCTTACATCTCTTACCGACTTATCGAACCATCCTATGAGCAATATGCGCTGCTCACCATCAATCAGCGTGACTTGACATCGTTTTATGAGGATGTGGTGTTCAACAACACGTTGCTTAACGACGACAGCCGAGGATTCTGCATCAACTGTCACGTGCCGCGTAACCAATATCGCGACGGCAGTTCGCAGTTTCATGTGCGTCAGTTCCATGGCGGCACGGTATTGATGACCGACGGCAAGGTGCGCAAGGTGAATCTTAAGACCGACAGCACGTTGGCGGCCGGCGTTTACCCCGCATGGCATCCCACGCTCAATCTCATTGCCTATTCGGTCAACACCACCAAGCAGCGATTCTTTTCGGTGGGCGACCGCAAGGTTGAGGTCTACGACACTAAATCCGACATGATTCTCTACGACATCGACCGCGATGAAGTGCGCAACATCGCAGCCGACACTACATTGCTGGAAACTTTCCCGGCATGGCATCCCGACGGCAAGCGCCTCTACTATTCGGTTGCCGCATATCCTGAAGGTTCCGGTCCCGGAAACATCATTGAAAAGTATGACAGTGTGCGTTACGACATAGTGTACCGTGACTTCGATCCCGAAACCTATCGTTTCTCCAGCCCCGACACGATTGTCAATGTAGCGTCATCGGGAAAAAGCGCGTTACTTCCCCGAGTGTCGCCTGACGGCCGTTACCTGCTCTACAGCATGGCCCCGTTCGGCACATTCCATATATGGCATCCTGAAAGCGACCTCTATGTAGTCGATTTGGCAACCGGTGAGAACCGTGAACTTACCGAAGCCAACAGTGACGACACCGAAAGTTACCATTCCTGGTCGTCCAATTCGCGATGGATAGTGTTCAGTTCGCGTCGTGACGACGGATCTTATACGCGTCCCTACATAACCTATTTTTCTCCCGAAGGAAAGGCCTCAAAGGCATTCGTCGTGCCGCAGGAGTCGCCCGACTACTATCGTCACCTGATGAAGTCCTATAACGTTCCTGAATTTTTTGTAGCGCCGGTTGAAGTGCCGCGAGCCGAGTTGCTCGATGCAATTCTCGGCGATGCATGTCCCGTAAAGTTCGTTTCCGACTCGGCTGAATAGCTTAATCGGCCGGTAGCAGTTTGGGTATCGACATGAACTCCTGACTCTGCTTCATCAATTCGGGATTCTCGATGTAACGGTTGTAATGTTCAGCCCAGTTGCGGTGAAACATTGTCGACATCAACAGGTCGTTGTAACGCTTGGCAAGTTTGAAGTCATCGTTTAGCAGCGCACATTTCACCATGTATTTGAGGAAATACACGCGTTTGCCGTATTTCACCGAGTGCTCCATCGCCCATCGGTATGACTGGTTGGTCTTGCCGAGGTGGTAGTTCACGGGAACCTGCACGAATGCGGTCATTGTGAATGATTCATTTTTTCGGGGATTGCCGTCGGGTGTGTTTCGAGGTTTTATCGTGCTGTTGGCACCTCCTCCGAGTTTTATCAATGCAGTGTTGTTGAGCAGCGTCATGTTATAGTCAGGTTGTTCCTTCACGCGTGACATAACGTTCACTACATTGTCCCATCGGTTATGGTCGATGTGATACAACATCAGCACCGTAGCACGCAGTTGTTCGCTTTTCTGTCCGGCTGAATATCCGTAGAGAGCTGTCAGCACCACACACGCTATAGTGAAATAGTTTACGCCTTTCGACGACTTGAATTTGTCGCCGATTAATTTTTGTGTCGCAGCCAATATCACCAGCAGCAGGCTTGTGGTAATCAACGGAATCCACAGATACATGTCCCATCCCTTCATCATCAGCTCGGGAAGACCTTTGACATAGAGGCAGTTGTTGTCGACCGTAGTTCCCGGCATATACCTGAAGTAGAGTTGTGGCACTGCTATTATTGCCGCAATCGTCACCACGATGGCCGTAATGCCTTGATAACGGCGCGAGAGCGTGATTGTAACCGTCTCACAGGCAATGCATATTACCCCGGCAAGCAGGGCGAAGAAACCGAAAAGCGGGTATGTCGCAACGATTATCACCCCTGTCACGGCTCTTAACATCGGATTGCCGATAGAGCGATAGGCAAGTAACGCTGCTGTCGATAGCGTAAATCCGAGTGTGTTGGAAAATAGGTAACCGGGAGTGTTGAGCGAAAGCCACGCCTCGTCGAGCTGCACTATGGTTGCAATCATCAGCAGCGGTGCTATGAGTGTGAGCGGATAGGCCGATCCGTCAAGCGAAAATGTGCGCTTGATTACCCATGACATGAAAATCCACAGCGCAACAAGTATCGTTACACCCAGCCAGGGATAGTACATGAATTGGGTTAGGAACGCGCCGATGTAACGCAATATTCCTCCCGGATAGTTCATGAATGAATCGAAGAAGAGCCGGTTGGGCAGGAAGAGTGACATCTCATCATACCATCGTAACATGTACCCGTTTTTCTCTGCAAGCAGCATATATGAGAATACAATGAATGCCGATAATGTGATGATGTTGGGCGTTAATGTGAATTTGACTTTATTTTTTATTGGTGACATAGCGTGACTTTTTTGCAAAAATAGTGAAATTTATTATTATCGGATAACGAATGAGGGTCAAATAGGCGCATCGTAACATGGGTAGAGATTTATGTTACATATTTAGTTGCCCTATTCGCATTTTAGGCTTAATTTTGTTAAATAACCAAAGATTTTCTTTATTGCAATGGATAAATTCAGTTTATTATTTTTAGGATTGGCCACGGCGTTCTCGGCATCTGCTGCGTCAGATGTTGTTTCAAGCCCCGATGGCAAACTTAGTGTTGAAGTGACCGATGCAGCGGGTACTCCGAAATACAGTGTGAAATACGACGGAGTCGATTTCCTGATGCCGTCACCGCTGGGCTTTGTAAGCGACTTGGGTGACTACACTTCAGGCATGACCATGACCGAAGTGACGCCCGTGACCGAAATCCATGAGAGCTATTCACTCCCCAACATCAAGAAAAGCAACGTTGATTATAACGCCAATCAGCGCACGTTCAAATTCACACGTGACGGCAAGCCTGTATATGATGTCATTTTTCAGGTTGCCGACAACGATGTAGCATTCAAGTATCACATATATCCGCAGCGCGACCGACGCAGCAGCGTCATCAAGAGCGAGGCTACCGGATTTGTCATGCCCGACGGCACAACCACATTCCTGTGTCCGCAGAGCAAGCCTATGGGCGGTTTCGCAGGCACATCGCCGAGTTACGAAACTTCCTACACCGTTGACGATGTACTTGGCAAGAACGGTTATGGCGCGGGTTACTCATTCCCCTGCCTGTTCCGTAACGGCGACAAGGGATGGACTCTCATCTCCGAAACAGGAGTCGACGGCGGTTACTGTGCAAGCCGACTCATGGGAGGTAACGGCAACACCTACAGCATTGGTTATCCCCAGGAGGGTGAGATGAACGGACTCGGCTCGGCTTTTGCCGGAATTCCTCTTCCCGGTGAAACCCCGTGGCGCATAATCACCGTGGGAACCGACCTCGCTCCCATCGTTGAAACCACCGCACCTTTTGATGTAGTGTCACGCAAATATGAACCGTCACAGGACTACGACTACGGCAAGGGTTCGTGGAGCTGGATCATAGGTATGGACGGTGCTACAAATTACGATGAGCAGCGCCGTTACATCGACTTCTCGGCCGCCATGGGCTATGAGTCGATACTTGTAGATGCGCTTTGGGACACCCAGATAGGCTATGACAAGATTGAAGAGCTTGCACGTTACGGAAAGTCAAAGGGCGTTGACCTCTATCTGTGGTACAACTCCAACGGCTACTGGAATCACGCTCCGCAGGGACCGCGTGGCATCATGGATAACGCAATCGCCCGTCGCCGTGAGATGAAGTGGATGCACGACAACGGCATTCGCGGCATAAAGGTCGACTTTTTCGGCGGTGACAAGCAGGAGATGATGCGCATCTATGAGGATATTCTCGCCGATGCCAATGATTACGGACTTCTCGTCATATTCCACGGCTGCACGCTGCCGCGCGGATGGGAGAGGATGTATCCCAACTATGCTGCGAGCGAGGCCGTGCTTGCAAGCGAGAACCTGCACTTCTCGCAGGGTAGCTGCGACGCCGAGGCTTTCAACGCAACACTGCATCCGTTCATTCGCAACACTGTGGGCAGCATGGACTTCGGCGGCAGTGCGCTCAACAAGTTCTACAACTATAAGAACGAACCCAACCGAGGCAGCCGACGCGTGACATCCGATGTATTCGCTCTCGCTACAGCGGTGTTGTTCCAGAGTCCCGTGCAGCACTTCGCTCTTGCTCCCAACAACCTCACCGATGCTCCGGCATGGGCTATCGATTTCATGAAGAGCGTTCCCACTACATGGGACGACATTGAGTTCATCGACGGTTACCCCGGTCGTTATGTCGTTGTGGCACGCCGCAACGGCGACAAGTGGTACATTGCGGGTGTGAACGCTCAGGACGCTCCGTGTGAGCTGTCGCTTGAACTTCCCATGCTCGACCGCGAGCAGCCCGTCATGATGTATACCGACGACAAGACTCTCAACGGCACCGCCAAGGAGATGAAGCTCAACAAGAAGAAGCCTCTCAAGGTGTCTATTCCGAGCAAGGGCGGCCTCGTCGTAGTTGGCAATGCAAAATAGGTATTAACCATAAATCCATATATGCACATTTCATGAAAATTATTGATTTAATGACTTTTGGAGCACTGGTTGCTTTGGGGGCTCCATTTGCTGCGGCTCAGAATCCGCTGATTCAGACAAAGTACACCGCCGACCCCGCGCCGATGGTATATAATGACACTATTTACCTCTACACTACTCACGATGAGGATGATGCTGAGGGATTCAAGATGCTTGACTGGCTGCTTTACACTTCAACCGACATGGTTAACTGGACCGACCGGGGCGCTGTGGCTTCATTGAAGGATTTCAAGTGGATTGACAAGGATAACGGAGCCTGGGCCGAACAGGTAATCGAGCGTAACGGCAAGTTCTACATGTATTGCCCGATTCACGGGAATGGGATAGGCGTTCTTGTCGCCGACTCTCCTTACGGACCGTTCAAAGACCCGCTGGGCAAACCGCTTGTATGGCAGAAAGAGCATTGGGAGGACATTGACCCGACGGTGTTCATCGATGACGATGGTCAGGCTTACATGTATTGGGGCAATCCTAATCTTTATATGGTGAAGCTGAATGAGGACATGATTTCCTATTCCGGGGAAATCGTGAAACTGCCTCATATCGAAGATTATCAGGAGGGGCCATGGTTCTATAAGAGAAACGGACACTACTATCTCGCGTTTGCGTCGACATGCTGCCCCGAGGGTATAGGCTATGCTATGAGCGACAGCCCCACAGGGCCTTGGGAATACAAGGGTCACATCATGGACCACACTCAGCGCACTCGCGGCAACCATCCCGGTATAATCGACTATAAGGGAAAATCCTATGTGTTCGGATTGAATTATGACCTGTTGCGCATTGAAACCGACCAGCACAAGGAACGCCGTTCGGTTTCAGCAGCCGAAATGCACTACAATCCAGATGGAACTATCAAGGAGGTTCCCTATTGGAAGGACAACGTTCTCGAGCAGATAGAATTCTTCAACCCCTATCGCAGAGTTGAGGCCGAAACAATGGCTTGGGGCTACGGATTGAAGACCGCTCCTCTCGCCGACGGAGGTATATGCGTCAACAACATTGACAATGGCGAAACGCTCACATTGCGCGGTGTCGATTTCGGCAAGAAAGGCGCCAAGAACTTCAAAGCGGCAACCCGCAACGCCAAGCCGGGTGCGGTAATCGAGGTGCGTCTTGACAGCGACAAGGGTCCCGTGGTAGCAACACTTCCCCTCAAGTCATCAGCCGACTTCTCTTTGTCGGAGTGCAAGGTCAAGGGAGCCAAGGGTGTACACGATGTAGTGTTCTGCTTCAAGGGCGACGGTGACAATCTGTTTGAATGGGACTACTGGCAATTCAATTAAACGCAGAATAACAAGCTTTAGATAAAAAATGAAATCTTACATTGCAATGGCTGTACTGTGCATGCTTGCAAGCTGTGCCGGTACAGGAACAAAAAAGGGTGAAGCCAATACCGAAGAGCCAAAGGACAGCACTTTCGCTTTCGTAGGCAATCCTATCGTGAAAAACAAGTTTACCGCCGACCCGGCCCCGATGGTGCATGACGGCCGTCTTTACCTCTATGTAGGACATGACGAGTACTATGCCGGTCAGGACTCGGCTTCGGGCGGCAAGGAGTTCAACATCACCGAATGGCTGTGCTACTCTACTCCCGACATGAAGGAGTGGACCGACCACGGTGTAGTGTTGCGCCCCTCCGACTTTGCCTGGTCGCAGAAGACCCGTGAAGTGGGCGATGCCTGGGCTTCGCAGGTGGTTGAGCGTGACGGTAAGTTCTATTACTATACAACTTTGCAGGGCAACGAGGAGTATCCCGGTTATGCAGTGGGTGTTGCCGTGAGCGACAGCCCCACAGGGCCGTTTGTAGATGCAATCGGCAAGCCTCTTGTATCGGATGACATGACCGACAACGGTAAGCGCGGATGGTGGAACGACATCGATCCCACAGTGCTTATCGACGGTGACGATGCATGGCTGTGCTGGGGTAACGGAACCTGCTTCCTTGCCAAGCTGAAGCCCAACATGATCGAAATCGACGGCGACATAAAGGTTGTCGATGTACCTCGTTACGTTGAGGGACCCTGGCTGCACAAGCGTGGCGACATCTACTATTTGACCTATGCTTCAATAGGTAACGGCGGTGAAACTATCGCTTATGCCACAGCCGACAGTGTCAATGGCGAGTGGACTCCGCGCGGTGAGGTGACCGGTGCTGCCAAGAACAGCTTCACAATACACCCGGGAATTGCCGATTTCAACGGTCAGACCTATCTCTTCTATCACAATGCCGACCTTACAATCGACAGCATTCCCGGTGCAATCGGTCGTCGTGCAGTGTGTGTCGACAAACTCAATTACGATGAAAACGGCTTGATGATACCTGTAGAGCAGACGATAGGTGGCGGTATCCTTGAATAATTAAAAAGTTAACGAATATGAAAAGAAGTATTTGGATTTTGTTGATGGTGATGGCTCTTGGCTTGTCGGCCAAGAGTCATCCCGACAAAAACTTTCACATATACCTTTGTTTAGGACAGTCCAACATGGAGGGTAACGCTCCCATTGAAGAGTGTGACCGACTTGGCATAAGCCCGCGACAGCTGATGATGTCGGCGGTGGATTGTCCCGAACTCGGACGTGAAAAAGGCAAGTGGTACACAGCCGTTCCGCCGTTGGCTCGTTGCAACACCGGATTGACTCCGGCCGATTATTTCGGACGCACTTTGGTTGCCAATCTCCCCGAGGATGTAAGGGTGGGCGTGATCAATGTCGCCATTGGCGGCTGCAAGATAGAGCTGTTTGACGAAGATATATGCGAAGAATATCTTTCCAAGCAGGCCGACTGGATGAAGAACTTTGCGTCATCCTACGACGGTCATCCCTATCGTCATCTTGTTGAACTTGCCCGTTCAGCTCAGAAGGATGGTGTGATCAAGGGTATATTGGTTCATCAGGGCGAGTCAAATAACGGCGAAATCGAGTGGCTCGACAAGGTCAAGAAAGTCTATAACCGACTATTGAAGGACTTGAAGCTCAAGGCCAAGGATGTGCCGTTGCTTGTAGGCGAGATGCTTCCTGCCGAATCGGGCGGCCACTGTGCCGGCATGAATACGATCATTGCCAAGATTCCCGAGGTTATACCTACGGGCCATGTCATATCGTCGGCCGGATGTCAGGGCGCTCCCGATGGACTGCATTTCACCGCTCAGGGCTATCGCAAGCTCGGCGAGCGTTATGCGCTTAAGATGCTCGAGCTTATGGGCGTTCCCGCCGAGGTGTCGATTGTACCCGGCGACATGAGGCTCACCTACAATGAGCCGGCCAAGACCTGGGTTGAGGCTCTGCCTATCGGAAACTCCAAGATGGGTGCCATGATATACGGCGGAGTTCCGCGTGACGAGATTCAGTTGAACGAAGAAACATTCTGGGCCGGCGGTCCCTACAGCAACAACAACCCTGCTGCCCGTCAGGCTCTTGACTCGATACGCGGACTGGTGTTTGCCGACAAGTTCGGCGAGGCCCAGAAACTCATCGATGCTACATTCATGACTCCGCAGCACGGAATGCGTTATCTTCCCTTCGGAAGCCTGTTCCTCAATTTCCCCGGACAAAACAACTACAGCGACTACTCCCGTACACTCGACCTTGACAACGCCATGGCGGCCACTACCTATGTTGTCGACGGCGTGCGTTATCGTCGCACTGCTTTTGCTCCATTTGGCAACGACATAATCGTTATGACAATCGAGGCCGACCGCAAGGGTGCGCTCAACTTCAATCTCGGTTACTCTTGTCAGCTCGAGCACACAGTCAAGGCTTCGGGCGACTCGCTCACGATTTCGATAAACGGGGTAGAGCAGGAAGGTGTTCCCGCGGCATTGCATGCCGCTGCAATTGTCAAGGTTGTAACCGACGGACAGCTGTCGTGCAGCGGTGACTCGCTTTCGGTAAAGGATGCGGGCAATGCCACAATCTACATTTCGGGTGCCACCAACTTTGTAAGTTACAACAACACAAGCGGCGATGCTCTTGCATCGGCTTCAAAGACTCTGGCTGCGGCCATGAAGCGTCCCTATTTCATGCTTGCGGCCATGCACGTGCGCAACTATAAAAACATGATGGGTCGTGTGACACTGAATCTCCCCAGCAGTTCCAAGTCGAAAGCCGACACACGCAGTCGCATTGCGGCCTATCGTGACGGAGGCGATGAGCAGCTTGCCGCGCTGTTGTTCCAGTATGGACGTTACCTGCTCATCAGCTCTTCCCAGCCCGGCGGACAGCCTGCCAATCTTCAGGGTATATGGAATGCAAGCTCAAATGCTCCGTGGGACAGCAAATACACTCTCAACATAAATGCCGAGATGAACTATTGGCCCGCCGAGGTTACCAACCTGAGCGAAACACATCAGCCGTTGTTTGACATGATTACCGATCTGTCGAAAACTGGTGTCGTTACCGCCTCCGAGCTATACGGCGCAAAAGGATGGGTTGCCCATCACAACACCGATATATGGCGCGCTTGCGGTCCCGTTGATGCCGCTGCCTGGGGCATGTGGCCCAATGGCGGTGCATGGCTTGCTACCCACTTGTGGCAGCACTACCTCTATACCGGCGACAAGGAGTTCTTGAAGAAGTACTATCCCATAATGAAGGGTTGTGCCGATTTCTGCATGAGCAATATGGTGGAGCATCCCCGTCACGGATGGCTCGTTACCGTCCCTTCTACATCGCCCGAGCACGGTTACAGCAGTGATGGCTCTACAATTATAGCAGGATGCACGATGGACAATCAGATAGCGTTTGACGCGATGAACAACGTTATGCTGGCTGCCGAGGTTCTCGGAGTGGATGCCGCTTACCGTGATTCGCTGCGCCGCACTATCGACCGTCTGCCTCCCATGCAGGTGGGCCGTCACGGACAGTTGCAGGAATGGCTTGTCGATGCCGATAATCCACGTGACGAGCATCGCCATGTGTCACATCTCTACGGACTCTATCCGAGCAATCAGATTTCGCCGTATGCCAATCCCGTTCTTTTCGCAGGCTCACGTAATACATTGAACCAGCGCGGTGACAAGGCTACCGGATGGAGCATAGGATGGAAGCTCAACCTGTGGGCGCGACTGCTCGACGGCAATCATGCCTACGAAATAGTGCGCAATCTCATCTCACTGCTGCCCGACGACCGCAGCGCACGCAAATATCCTGACGGACGATTGTATCCCAACATGTTTGACGCGCATCCGCCGTTCCAGATTGACGGCAACTTCGGATTGACAGCCGGTGTGGCAGAGATGCTCTTGCAGAGTCACGACGGAGCGGTGCAGTTGCTGCCCGCTCTTCCCGATGCATGGAACGCCGGAAGCGTGACCGGACTGAAGGCTCGCGGAAACTTCGATGTCAACATGACATGGAACGATGGAAAACTCAGCGAAGCGCGCATTGCCTCGCGTAACGGCGGTGTTCTGCGCCTGCGTTCCTATGTGCCGCTGAAGGGCGACAATCTGCGCAAGGCTTCGGGCCCATGCCCCAATCCGCTCTATGCAAGCGCCAAGGTGGCTAAGCCCATTGTTAACGGTAATGCTGCCGATGTCCGTGTCGACCTCCCTGAAATATATGAATACGACATTGACACCGCCCCCGGCGATGTAATAACTGTATATGCCGACCTGTAGAAGGACGGCATCGCGTTTCATTTATTTAATGAAAATTGGGATGACACCCCGCTCACTCTTCCGGTGAGTCGGGGTGTTGTTCCATATATACGGTGGGTGAAACGCCAAACAACTCCTTGAACGATGTAGCGAAGTTGTTGGGATTGCGGAATCCTGTAAGGTCGGCCACTTCGGCCACAGTGAGCTTCTTCTCGACAAGAAGTTTGGCCGCCTTGCGCAGGCGTGTGTTGCGGATGAAGTCGCGGGGCGACTGATTGGTAAGCTCTTTCAGCTTGCGGTGGAGGTGTACGCGGCTTATGCCTATCTCGTTGGCGAGTGTTTCCACCGTTATGTCGGGATTGCCGAGGTTCTTGTTGAGAACCTTCATGATGCGCTCCATGAGCTTGTCGTCGCTCGATGTCGTGTCGATGTCGTCGACCTTTTCGTCATGTGTCTGGTTGCCGCTGAAAGTGTTGCGCAACCGCTGGTGACTCTTGAGCAGGTTGTTGACTGTTTTTATGAGAATGTCGATGTTGAACGGCTTGGTCAGATAGGCATCGGCACCGGTTTCAAGACCTTCAAGGTTGTCTTCCTCGCGGCTTTTCGCCGTAAGCAGCACTACGGGTATGTGGTTGAGGTTGATGTTCTTCTTTATGCGTCGTGTCAGTTCAAGACCGTCCATTTCAGGCATCATCACGTCGCTTATCACGAGGTCGGGTTGCTGCTTGAATATTATGTCAAGCGCCTCTTTGCCGTTGGCGCACGTGTCTACCTTGTAGTGGGTCGACAACTCGTGAGCCACGTAGTTGCGAATCTCTTCGTCATCTTCGACCACCAGTACGCGTTCGCTCACCTTTACCTTCACGTTGTCGTTGTCGGTTTCATTGATGTCGGGCACGAGTACCATGTTGGTTGTGTGCTTGGGCACTGACGACTGTGCCAGGGGTATGTTGAGCTGGTTGACAGGCAGATGCTCGTGTCCGAGCGGTATTCTCACGACGAAGCGGGTGCCTTGTCCCTCGGGATTGTCCTCGATGTTGATTGTGCCGTAATGAAGCTTTATAAGCGAACTTGTGAGGTGGAGTCCCACGCCGGTGCCTCCTGTCTGATTGTTGCGCACTTGATAGAAACGCTTGAATATGTGCTGTCGTTCCGATTCGGGTATGCCTATACCCGTGTCGGTGACGCTGATTTCAGCATATCGGTGCAGCGGCCCGGTGGTGTTGTCGTCGGTTCCCGATGTAAGCTTTATGTCAATCTTGCCGCCGTTGGGGGTGTATTTCACCGCATTCGACAGCAGGTTCATGATGATTTTGTCGAAGTTGGCCGGGTCAACCCACAGCTCCATGTCGTCATGCCCCTCGTGGTCAAATGTCAGGGTGATGTCCTTGCTGTCGGCTACGGGTTTAAAGAGGTCGCAGAGGTCGTCGATAAACGGCACTATGGGGGTGTCGGTAAACGACAGCAGCATCTTGCCCTTGTCGATTTTCCTGATGTCCATCAGTTCGTTTACAAGTCGCAGAACTCGTTTGGCGTTTCGGTTGATGGTGCGGTAGTCCTTCTGGCGTGCCGGATTGTCGTCGGATGCCATGAGCTTTTGCAACGGACTCATCACGAGCGTCATAGGAGTGCGTATCTCATGCGATATGTTTATAAAGAACTGGAGCTTGGCCTCGTTGATTTGTGCCTCGTAGTTTCGCTCGATTGCCTCTCTCTTGCGGCGGGCGCGCATCTGAATCACGTAGTAGGCGTAGTATATCACGCCAAGCACGATTATGAGGTAGATCAGCTTGGTCCACCATGAGTTATACCACACCGGGGCGATGTTGATTGTAATCACCGATTCATCTGACTGGATGCCGTTGTCCACGGCTACTATGCGCAGCGTGTGGTTTCCGGGCGACATGTCGCTGAAGTTTACGGCATTGGTTCCGTGGGGTAGGTCGATCCACTTTTCATTGTCGAGCGAATAGCGGTAGATCAGCGATTCGGGACGGTTGTACTCGCGTGTGCCGAATTCAATTGAGAATGAGTTGTCGGTATGGGCGAGCTTAAACTCCTGAGCCTTGAACACCGGAGTTTTTATTATAGTCCTGGAGCCTGATTTCATGCCCGCTTTTATCGCGTTGCCGTGAACATAGAAGTCGGTTATTCTCACTGTCCACTTGCGACCCGGAATTATCACATTCTTGGGATTGAAGTAGGTGATTCCGTTCATTCCGCCGAAGTAGATAGTGCCGTTGGCGTCCTTGAACGACGCGTTTTTGTAGAACTCGTTGCTCTGCAGACCCTCTTCGACATAGAACGTAGTGAATGTTTCCTTTTCGGGATTGAACTGTGCGAGTCCGGCGTTCATGCTTATCCACAGCGATGACGCGTCATCCTCCTGAATTGCATAGATCACATTGCTCGGAAGCCCGTTTTCGGTGGTATAGAGCTTTTCGCTGTTGGTTTTCGGGTCGAAGCGTATCAGGCCGTTGGACGACGCTACCCATATTATGCCCGATTTGCTCTCGAGCATGGAGTATATGATGCTCGACGGCGAGAATTGGCTTATCTTGCGATCACCCGACGGATTCTCTATCTTGTAGAGGCCGCTGTAGGTGCCGAGATAGAGTACATCGTTGGCGGGCGAGTAGTGCAGGGTGCATATCCATGACTCTATTTTGCCCAACAGGTCGTCACAATGCTTGGTCGTCTTTGTGTCGAGATTGTAGCTGAACAATCCCTGACCCATTGTGGCTATCCAGATGTTTCCTTTGTTGTCCTCCGAGAAAGCATAGCATCGCTGCACGTCGCGGTTGTAGATGTCGTGCAGCTTGATGAATTCGATCTGTCCGGTCTTGCGGTTCAGTATGCCGGCTCCGTTCAGGTAGGTGCCGAGCCACAGGTTTTGGCGTGAGTCCTCGAAGATGTTTATCACCACCTCGGGCACCGGATTGAGATAGTGGGCATACTGTGTTCCGTCGGGATTGACTCCATACACGCCGTCGTTGTCGATTCCCACCCACAGGATGCCGTTGGCGTCGCGGCACATCGTCGTGACGCAGTTGTAGCCGATGACATTGTTGGCTATCGACTTGTGGCCGATGTACTTGAATGAATTGGGATGAGCCGGCAGCATCACGAGCCCCTTCTGGTAAATTCCGAGCCACAGGTTGTTGCTGTCGTCCTTGGTCACACTGTGTACTTTCTGCTTGTGGTAGTCGAGGTCGCCGTTTCCAAATTTCACATCGCTTATCTGATTGCTCATGGGGTTGAATATTTTCAACCCTCGTCCATCGGTGGCAAGATATATTTCACCGTTTACATCGGTGTAAAGTTCTTTAACAAACGAATGGTCGTTATTGACCGTATTTACAGGTATGAATTTGTCGGACTTCTTGTCAAATTGGAAAAGTCCGTGCTTCATGCTTCCCGCATATATTACACCGTTGCGACCTATGGTAATTGAGGTGAGTACGGGGTCGCCGGGGCGTCCGAAATAGCGATATATGTTATTGTCGGAATCAAGCCTGTAGGTACCCATCTCCTCTTTCAGGAGCCACAGGTCGCCGTCAATGTCCTCGATGCCGTTGTGTACATACTCTATCTCGGGGTGGTCGGTAAATGCAGGTTCTATTACTATGCTCTTGTTGTCGGCCTTGACTATGCGACCTACTTTGTTGCCTATTACGATTATTTCACCGTTCTTGCGGAATATCAGGTCGTTGATGGCGCTTGCAAACGTTTGTCCGTCAGGTGTCTTTGCCAGCGGTGAAAATGTGTCGGTGGCCGGGTCATGCAACTGCAGACCGGCGTAGGAGCCGATGAATGTGCGACCTTTACTGTCGACATTTATGGTGTTGACAAGGTTGCTTGCGAGCGATGTCGAATCGCCCGGTATGTTTCGGAACACAATGAATTTGGATCCGTCATATCGGTTCAGTCCGTCTTCGGTGGCTACCCAAATCATCCCGTTATTGTCTTGGCACACTTTCATGACGAGGCTGCTCGATATGTCATGGTCGGAGGTGAACAGCTTATAAGATTGACCAGAGCAAATTAGACAATTTAAGGTGATGAATAGCAAAATCACTAAAGGTCTTATCATATTTTATGTCGGTCTAAGGCTATTTTTTTGCTTAATCGGTATTTCAAAAGTATGAAAATATCCCAATTAATCGGTGAAACAGAACTCTGTTTTAAGCTTTTTTAACGGCATTATGCCATTGTTAAAATCGCATTAAAGAGTTGTTACTCCATCTTTTTTCAAGTTGGGAAGGAAGTAGGCCACAAGTCCGAGCAACGGCATGTAGGCGCATGCGTGATACACGGTTTCGATGCCGTAACTGTCGGCGAAATTGCCCAATACGGCCGAGGCCACTCCGGCTATGCCGAAGGCAAACCCGAAAAACAGTCCCGAAACGAGTCCGAGCTTGTTGGGAAGCAACTCCTGTGAGTAAAGCAGTATGGCGGGAAAGGCCGACGACAGCATGAATCCCACGCAGAAGCTGAGAACAACTGTCATTGCAAGTCCGGTGTAGGGCATCAGCATGCTGAACGGTGCTGTGCCGAGAATTGAGACCCATATCACGGGCTTGCGGCCATAACGGTCGCCGATCGGGCCGCCCACAAGGGTTCCGACTGCTGTCGACACAAGGAATACGAAGAGGAATATCTGGGAGTGTTGGATGCTTACGCCGAACTTGTCGATGAGATAGAAGGTGTAGTAGTTGGTGAGGCTCGCCATGTAGATGTACTTCGAGAAGATGAGTACAAGAAGCACACCGATCACGAATATAGTGCGCCTCTTGGACAACGGCAACGGCAGGTGATGCTGCGACTTGCCGCTTGTGCGTGACTTGATGCCGTTGAGGTAACCGCGATACCAGCGGCATATAGGGCGCATGGCGTAGAAAGCGAGTGCCGATATGATGAGAAACCACATCACGTGATGGCGTCCGTAGGGTGCTACGAGCAGAGCCACGAGCAGCGGGCCTGTTGATGTACCGAGGTTGCCGCCCACCTGGAATATGGATTGCGCAAGACCGCGTCGGCCGTGGCTTGCGAGCGATGTTATGCGTGACGCTTCGGGGTGGAGTGTCGACGAACCTACACCTACAAGAAACACCGACACAAGTACCATGGCAAGCGATGACGACCAGGCAAACAGGATGATGCCGAGCGTGGTGGAACACATTCCCATGGGCAGGCTACCTACAAAGGGGCGCTTGTCAAATGCCAATCCCACAGCCGGCTGAAACACTGATGCCGCTATCTGGTAAACGAGAGTTATCAGGCCTATCTGAGCAAAGTTGAGCGACAGATCGTCCTTCAGCATGGGATACACGGCCGAGATGACGGCCTGGAGAAGGTCGTTGAAGCAGTGTACACAGCACAATGCCATGAGTATGGGGAAATTGGAGTCGGAAGCAATATTCTTAAGCTTAAGTGACAGGCTTGACATAGGCGTTATCGTGAAAAAACAGTGCAAAGTTACAAAAAAATGGGTAAATTTGCACACCCATCAACGATTGCAGGGGCTATGAATGAACGCAAGATAATTCACATTGACATGGACGCTTTCTATGCTTCGGTCGAGCAGCGCGACAATCCCGAACTGCGAGGCCGTCCTGTGGCTGTAGGTCATGCCGAGCGTCGCGGGGTGGTGGCTGCCGCAAGCTATGAGGCGCGCCGCTACGGAGTGAGGTCGGCCATGTCGTCGCAGAAGGCAAAGCGTATATGTCCTGAGCTGATTTTCGTCAATGGACGCATGGATGTCTACAAGAGCGTGTCGCAGAGCATCCATGACATATTACATGAATACACCGACATTATCGAGCCTATATCGCTCGACGAGGCATTTCTCGATGTCACGGTCAATAAGCCGGGTATAGAACTGGGTGTCGACATTGCCCGCGAGATAAAACGCAAGATTCGCGAGCGCCTTAATCTTGTGGCTTCGGCTGGAGTGTCCTATAACAAGTTTCTTGCAAAGATCGCGTCGGACTACCGTAAGCCCGACGGACTATGTACGATACATCCGTCACAGGCACTTGACTTTATCGCCAAGTTGCCGATTGAAGATTTCTGGGGTGTGGGACCCGTGACGGCGGGAAAGATGCACTCGATGGGCATTCACACCGGGGCACAGCTGCGCGACTGTCCCAAGCGCATACTGACGCGTGCTTTCGGGAAGGCCGGATTGGTCTACTATGACTTTGCCCGAGGCATTGACAATCGTCCTGTCGAAGCTGTGAGAATCAGAAAGTCGATAGGGTGTGAGCACACTCTTGACGAGGATATAAACGACTCGTCGTCGGTCGACATCGAGTTTGTCAAGGCCGCCGAGGAGTTGTACAGCCGTCTTGAGCGCAAAGGATTCCAAGGCTCTACGCTGACGCTGAAGGTGAAGTTTCACGATTTTGTGCAGATAACGCGCAGTGTCACGCTGCCGGGACATGAGGCCATCGACACTCTCGAAAAGATTATCGCCAACGGACGCAAACTTGTCAATGAGGTGGACTATGCGTCACATCCCATAAGACTTATAGGCCTTTCTGTTTCAAATCCGCGTGACATGACGGCCGTCGGGCCTGTGTGGCGTCAGCTGTGCTTCGACTTCGACAATCCCGACGGTGTGGACTCTTGAATGGATGTGGGGTGACTATACGTTGAATCGGAAGTGCATTATGTCGCCGTCCTGCACCACATACTCCTTGCCTTCGACGCCCATCTTGCCGGCTTCCTTCACGGCGCCTTCGCCTCCGAGAGTCACGTAATCGTCATATTTTATGACTTCGGCGCGGATGAATCCCTTTTCAAAGTCGGTGTGGATGATTCCGGCGCATTGCGGTGCCTTTGAGCCGCGCATGAATGTCCATGCTCTCACCTCGTCGGGGCCGGCGGTGAAATAGGTCTGCAGGTTGAGCAGGGCGTATGCGGCGCGTATCAGACGGCTCACGCCCGACTCCTGAAGGCCGATCTCGGCGAGGAACTCCTGACGCTCCTCCCAAGTGTCGAGCTCGGCTATCTCGCTCTCGGTCTGGGCGGCCACCACGAGGAGTTGTGCGTTCTCGTCCTTGATGGCCTCGCGCACGGCCTCGACATACTTGTTGCCGTCGGCCGCCGACGCATCATCGACGTTGCAGACATAGAGCACGGGCTTGTTGGTGAGCAGGAACAGCTCGCGGGCAAACTTCTGCTCGTCGACGCTCTCAAACTGCACCGAGCGCGCAGGCTTGCCTTGGTAGAGCGCCTCCTTGTACTGACGCAGCACCTCATATTGCATCTTGGCCACCTTGTCGCCGCCGGTCTGAGCCTGTTTCTGAGTCTTGGCTATGCGGCTCTCGACTGTCTCAAGGTCCTTTAGCTGGAGCTCGTAGTCGATTATCTCCTTGTCGCGCACGGGGTCGACGGTGCCGTCGACGTGGGTTATGTTGTCGTCGTCGAAGCAGCGGAGCACGTGGAGTATGGCATCGGTCTCGCGGATGTTGGCGAGGAACTTGTTGCCGAGGCCCTCACCCTTGCTGGCGCCTTTCACGAGTCCGGCGATGTCGACGATCTCGACGGTGGCCGGCACCACGCTGCGGGGTTGCACATCTCCACGAGCTTGTTGAGACGCTCGTCGGGCACGGTGATCACTCCCACATTGGGCTCGATGGTGCAGAACGGGAAATTGGCCGATTGAGCCTTTGCGTTGGATAGACAGTTGAAAAGTGTCGACTTGCCCACATTGGGCAGTCCTACTATGCCGCATTGTAATGCCATGAATATTCGATTTTAAAAATTTCTGCAAAGTTACGAAATTCAATCCTTAATATGAAATATTGGGGAACGTAGTCTTAGATGTTCAGTCCGTCGAGTAGGGCTATATATGTAGCTATGGCTTCGCGTATTTCGTCAAGAGTTATGTATTCGTCGGCTGTGTGGGAGCGTGACGAGTCGCCGGGACCGAGCTTTACCGATTGCCAGGGCATAAGTGCCTGATCGCTTAGGGTAGGCGATCCGAAAGGCTTGGCTCCTAATATTGTCATACGTTTTATAATGGGATGGTCGGGCGATATTCCCGACGGGTTAAGGCGTGTGGAGCGGGGCGTGAGCCTGCATTGCGGCACGGCTTCGCGAAGCCGTGCCAGTGTTTCCTCGTTGGTGTAGGCATCGGTGGTGCGTATATCGACAACCATTTTGCACAGCGAAGGCACTACGTTGTGTTGTGTGCCGGCGTTTATCTGCGTCACGCTTATCTTTACCGGGCCGAGAGTCGCCGACTCCTTAGGTAGACGCAGGTGACGCAGTGTTTCTATTACGGGCATTGCCTGATAGATTGCGTTTACACCCTCGTTGCGGGCGGCATGTCCGGCTACTCCGTCGATTTCGGCATCAAGCACCATCAGCCCCTTTTCGGCTATGGCGGGATTCATCCCTGTGGGCTCGCCCACGATTGCCACATCGATGTGGGGCAACAGCGGGATCGCCGCTTCAATTCCGTCACGCCCGCTGACCTCCTCCTCGCATGATGCGAGAAACACGAGATTGTAGCTGCGTTCTTTACCGCTCATGAACAGATAGGCGGCGAGAAGCGATACAAGCGACGCTCCGGCATCGTTGCTGCCGAGCCCGAAAAGTCGGTTTTCATCGTCGACTTGCGGAGTGAAGGGGTCGTGCTGCCATCCCGGGGCGGGTTTTACGGTGTCGATGTGGGAGTTTAACAGCAGAGTGGGGCGGCTCGGGTCGTAGTCGTCGGCTATTGTCCACACATTATTATTGTGACGCCGGGTTTGATGTCCCGCATTGTTGATGAATTGCTCCACGATGTCGGCTGCGGCGGCTTCGTCACGGCTTATCGAGGGAGTGGATATGAGTTGCTTGAGCAGGTCAACTGCTTGATAAAATAGTTCGTCCATGATGCAAAATTAGTCATTTTCGCTTAATATGATGTAATGTCGACTGCCTCAGTGAGCGGTGGGGGATGTCGTAACGTTGCAGACTGTCGAGGTAACGGTCGTGACGGCGCACGTGGAGGTCGGCGCTCAACATTATCGAGTCGGGCTTCAGCCGCCGGTGTGCGTCGAGCACGTTGCCTCGGAATCCCCGGCACACTATGGCATAATCTACATGGCTGTAATCACGGTAGAGCAGGGAGTCGGCATTTATCAGCGCATATCTTATTCCGTCGACATCTACAACTGCGTCATGTCGCGACATTCCGGCAACGGTGATCGATGCGGGGGCGAGCTGCAGCGAGTCGACTCCGCGCATAGCGAGGAAGTCACGGTGACGGTTGCGTGAGTTTTCCAGCCGTGACGATGCGTTACGTTCGCCTGCCGTGGTTATTAGCCATGCCTCGGTGCCGTTACGGTAAATTATGTCGGTGGCGTAGCTGTCACGCGCTATAAAGTGTTCCGATTCAGGAAACTTGCGCTGCGTTACGTTCAACGTGACGATGATTGCCACAACACCGGCTGCCGCGACACACCATCCTGCAATCTTGCGGCGCCATAGCGCCCATGCCACGGCTCCTGCCGTGATAAAATAGGGAATCATGACCCAGCCCGAAAAGTATATGCCGCTTACCGCCGAGTGGGGTATGTCGCTCACCATGCGGGCGAAAGCGAATATTGCGTTATACATTGCGTCGATGGCCGAGCATAGCCACACAGGGTCGTAACATGCCGCTTCGCACACGATCAGCAGCACTCCGGCTCCCATGATGAATGGAAGCATGAGCAGCACGGGCGTGTTGGCGATTACAAAGCACAAGGGGAATGTGTGGAAATAGTAAGCGGCTATAGCTCCCGAACCTATCGTGGCCGCGATTGACACTACGACAAGCGACGTGATGTAATAGAGCAGCCGTTGTCGCGGACTCACAGGGTTGAGCAGCGGTGTGAAGAGCAGAATTGCCGCCACCGAGGCAAACGACAGCTGAAATCCTACATTGAACAGCTGCAACGGGTCGAAGGCCAGGATGATCAAGGCGGCCAGGAGCAGCGCGTTCATCGACACGTAACGGCGTTGCAGGATATAGCCTATGCCGAGGGTTGTAGCCATGATGACGGCACGTGTTACCGAAGGCGACAGTCCGGTGACGATGGCATATAACCACAGGATTACGATGAGTGATGCCGTCATGGCGTTACGTTTTCGGGCGAGATAGAGGGGCAGCAGGGCTATGCCGACGACAACCGACAATATGCCCACATGAAGTCCGCTGAGAGCAAGGATGTGGGCAAGGCCCGATGCGGTGAAAGTGGCACGTGACTCCTCGGGCATCAATGAATCGTCGCCGGTGAGCGTGGCTGTCAGGAACTCGCATGACCTGCGATCAAGCGAACTGCGCTTCAACAGGTTGCCCATCACGGGACGCAGTCGCTTTATGCGCCACAGCAGCGAATTGTTGGAGGAGATAACGTGTATGTCACCCGGTCTTACGAATGCGGTAGCCGTGACGCCTCTCTTCATGAGTATTGCTGCATAGTCGGGAGAGTCGGGCGAATCGTCACGACGGGGAGCAGTGAATTTTGCCGTCAACTCCACATTGTCGCCGGGGTTGATTTCCGGGATGAGCGACGGCACCGTTATCACGGCCTTGAAGCGCACCCCGGCGGAGTCGCGTGTGGTTATGTTGAGGTGCTGTCCGCTTTCATTGCACGTTACATCATCGACCGTTGCAGTGTAGACTCCTGCATCGTCAGGCAGCGACAGCTCCTGAATTTGCGGCGGCGATTGCATGAGCATGTCGCCCATTGCCAGTGCCGCGGCCAGCAGTAGCCCTCCTATAGGGCGTAACCCTCTTATGCACAGCAGTGTAATGCCGCCTACCAGTAGCGCGGCAATCCACCATGCAGGTAATCCGTAATACGCAGCCAATATGCCGACGACTACACCTGTGGTCGCCGGCAGAAGCGGAATATAGGAGAGAGGAGGACGCATAATGTGATGATGTTAGTTCCGACGGCCTGTGTCGGGATAGCCTTAGGCAGGCTCCTATAGCCAGATCGGGGCAAGATATTTGGCCAGCATATACCCGCCGAATATCAGCCAGACATATAGCCAGAACGCGAGTATAAACGGCTTTGCTCCCGCTTTCTTGAATTTGTCGATGCTCGTTTCGGCGCCAAGGGCGGCCATTGCCATTGTTAGCAGGAATGTATCTACGTAGTTGATGGCATCCACCACAGGAACGGGGAGCAAGTCAAATGAATTGAAGCCGATTACTGCAAGGAATCCAACCGCAAACCAAGGAACGGCGACTTTTGTTTTCTGGACGCTTCCGTCGGCATTCATTCCTGATTTTGCCTTTTTAGCAACCCAATAACCTAAAATCAGCAATACGGGTACAAGCATCATGACGCGTATCATTTTCACGATTATTGAAACATTGGAGATCTCTTGTCCCATTGCGTTGCCGGCACCTACGGCATGCGCCACTTCGTGCAATGTCGCCCCTGAGAATATTCCCATCTGCTGGGGAGTGAGGTCAAGCCATCCAGACCGATAGGCTATAGGATATAAGAACATGGATATTGTTCCGAATATTACGACAGTGGCCACCGCTACGGCTGTTTTATATGGCTTTGTCTGTATGGTCGATTCCGCGCCGAGCACTGCTGCGGCACCGCATATACCGCTGCCTATTGATGTAAGCAATGCGATGTCTTTATCCATCTTCATCAGCTTGCCTATGTAAATTCCTCCGAGTATTGTTACGGCCACTATGATCGAGTCGACGGCGATTCCGGCCATGCCGACATTTACGACATCCTGGAACGTAAGCCTGAATCCGTAAAGGATAATACCGAGCCTAAGGATTTTTTTTGAGCAGAATTGAATTCCGGGCACCCATGTTTCAGGCAGGTGGTTGCGAAGACTGTTGGCATACAACATACCCAAAATGATGCCTATGATCATAGGACTGAATGAAATCTCTTTTAATATCTGTGCTTCGCCTATGTAAAATGCAGCACAAGAAAATAACGCAATAAGCAATACTCCGTGGAGCATGCTGCTTCTTTTTTCGGTGAACATTGATTGTTTAAAGTTTAATTATTCTTGATTTTGGAAGCGAAAAATATACTCGTATTTTCTATACAAACAGATGTCTAATCTTGTTCATTCCAGATGTTCCACGAGGCGAATGCCTGGAGCAGCAGCATTTCAAGCCCGTTTTTTACCTCGGCTCCGTGTTCTGCCGCTTTCTTCATGAACAGGGTTATGTCGGGATTGTAAAGCAGATCATAACACAGATGCTTGGGTGTCAACAGGTTGTAGGGTATGTCGGGACACTCGTCGATGTGAGGATACATTCCAAGAGGAGTGGTGTTCACTATTATCTTATGAGCATCCATGACTTCGGGGGTAAGATCGGAATAGGTCAGTATTCCGGGGCGTGTCGTTCGTGAAACATAGGAAGGAGTAATGCCCATATTTATAAACCCTTGATAAACAGCCTTGGCCGCTCCACCCGTGCCGAGAATCAGTGCCTTTTCACGCTCGGGATTGAGTAGCGGGCGTATTGAGTCGCAGAATCCTATTATGTCGGAGTTATAGCCCTTGAACTTCAAGTCGTTTTTTTTGCGGATGAACTTTATGACATTCACCGCTCCTATCTTGGCTGCATCGTCGTCCATTTCATCCATATACGGAATCACAAGTTCCTTGTAGGGAATCGTCACGTTGAGTCCGCAAAGATTTGGATGCTCGGCAACTACCTCCATAAGGTCGCCTATGTCGGGAATCTCAAAATTTATGTACCGTGCATTTATGTTTTCCGATTCAAATTTCTGATTGAAATAGTTTTGGGAAAAAGAGTGGGTCAAAGGGTAACCTATGAGCCCGTATAGACGTTCGTTCTTATCGGCCATGTTTGTTCAAGTTTTTGTTTCCAGATTGCAAAAATACATAAATGTGGATAAATGTAAATGGTTTTTATTAATAAAATGATTAATCCAAATTATGTGCAATAATAGAGCAGGTTTTATTAAAAGTACAGAAATAACGAAAATTTGTTACGAATAGGAACGATTTTGGCAGCTATGGTGGCAAAGTGATGCTTTTTTATTAAAAAATCAGTGAAAAAATGTTTATAATAAATAATTATAATTACATGTTGCAGACATGGATATAATCCACGATTATAAAACGAATTAATTTCAAACATTTCTTGTTAGTATGAGAAAATTAATATTGATGATGGTGTTGCTGCTTCTTATGGCAGGCAATGCAATGGCGCAAGTAACGCGCACATCAGGACAAGTGCTCTCGCAAGACGACGGCTTGCCCATAATCGGTGCCACCGTAAGGATACAGGGCTCTGATATTGCGACCGCTACCGACGCCGACGGTCGATTCTCTCTTAGCGGATTCAAAGCTTCGAGTAAGTACCTGGAGGTATCGTCGATAGGTTACGAAACGAAGGTTGTGGAGATTAAGCCCGAAGTGACTGTTCATCTTGCCGTGAAGTCGGAAATGATGGATGAGGTCATGGTGGTGGCTTTCGGTAAGCAGAAGCGTGAATCGTTTACCGGTTCGGCAAGCGTGCTTAGCGCCGATGCAATTGCAAAGCAGCAGGTGACAAACCCCATCGAGGCTTTGGACGGACTTGTTACCGGATTGCAGATGACGCAGACCAATTCATTCGGTTCCGATCCCTCGATACTTATTCGCGGTATCGGCTCTATAAACGCGTCAACCGCGCCGCTTATAGTGCTTGACGGACTTCCTTACAACGGATATTGGAATGACATCAATCCCGCCGATATCCAGAATATAACGGTGCTCAAGGATGCCGCATCCAACGCGCTTTACGGTGCGCGCGGTGCCAACGGTGTCATACTAATTACTACCAAGAGCGCGCAGCGTGGCGAAACGAGAGTCAACATCACGGCAAAGTGGGGTGTCAACACCGACGGCCGCATACAGTATGACTACATAGACAACCCCGGGGAGTATTATGCCGCTCATTATACTGCATTGCGCAACTATCTTGTGAATGTAAGGAAGCAGAATCCCGGACAGGCTCACATAAATGCCAACCGCTACATAGGAGAGTCGGCATCGGCCGGTAACGGCGGTCTTGGCTATATGGTCTACAATGTTCCTGCAGGTGAATTGCTTATCGGTACAAACGGCAAGCTCAATCCTAACGCCGTACTTGGCAACCGCGTGGCTTATCAGGGTAACATCTACACGCTATATCCCGACAATTGGCTTGATAACGGTACCCGCGACGGATTTCGTCAGGAATACAACATAAACATTACCGGTGGTAACGACCGCTACACCATACTTGGAAACTTCGGCTACCTAAAGGAGGACGGATTGACCTACGGAAATGATTTCGACCGTATATCGGCACGTATAAAGACCGACTATCAGGCCTATGACTTCTTGCGCATAGGAGGTAACGCAAGTTACAACCACACCGTGACCAACGTTCACAATGCAGCTTTCGGAACAACCTATACCGCGCCGATATACCCGTTGTTCATCCGTGATGCCGACGGCAATATAATGAGCGACGCTCACGGTCTTGCCTACGACTACGGTAACGGTGTCAACGGCGGTCTTACCCGACCGGTCGAAACAAATTACAATCCTATTCAGGATGACTTGCTGTCGGTAAACAACAATAGCAGTAACGCATTCAGTATTCAGGGTTATGCCACAGCCGATTTCTTGAAATATTTCAAATTTACTGTAAACGGTAGTGTGTATGTGACCGAAAACCGCATGAATACGGCTTACGACCCGTGGTACGGTTACAATGCGCTTACGAAAGGCTACGTTTGGGTAGGACATTACCGCACAACCGATACCAACTATCAGCAGCTGCTTAACTTCAATCATGTCATAGGTCTGCACAGTATCGATGTGCTGCTCGGTCATGAATATTCAATGCAGAGCCAGACATCGCTCTCGGCCGACAAGAAGAATGTAGCGCTATATGGTACAAACACCGAGCTCTCGGGCGCCATCATTAACGGTGACATGGGCAGTGACATCAGCAAATATAATGTAGAAGGATTCTTCATGCGTGCCCAGTATGACTACGACAACCGTTACTTCGGTTCGGTTTCGTTCCGCCGCGACGGTTCGTCACGCTTTGCTCCCGATCATCGCTGGGGTAACTTCTGGTCGGTAGGCGGCGCATGGATCATGACCAAGGAGGAGTGGTTTCCCAAAAGCAACATGGTGAATATGTTGAAATACAAGATTTCTTACGGAGAGCAGGGTAACGACGGTATAGGTAACTACCGATATACCGACCTTTACAACATCACCAACTCCAATAACGAAGTGGCATTTGTGTTCAGCTCAAAAGGAAACCGTAACATCACATGGGAAACCGTTGGAAGTTTCAATACCGGAATTGAGTTTGAACTGTTTAACAGTCGCTTGCGCGGTAGCGTGGACTATTACGACCGCAAGACACGCGACATGCTTATATGGTTCTCGGCTCCATCTTCAATCGGTTACAGCGGATACTACGACAATGTGGGTGACATGGTGAACCGAGGCGTTGAAATCGACCTTTCGGGTGATATATTCGCAACACGTGACTTTACTTGGACCGTGGGCCTCAACATGTCATGGCAGCATAACGAAGTTACCTATCTGCCCGAGGACAAAAAGGGCTATACCTGTGACGGATATAATGGTTACACCGATTCCTATTACTTTGTGGGAGAGGGTCTGCCCATGTACACATGGAGGATAAAGCGTTACGCAGGAGTGAACGACAAGGGTGAACCGCTTTATTATAGAACAAATGCCGACGGAAACCTTGAAACAACCAATATTTATTCCAACGGTGACTATTACCTGTGTGGCACCGCTCTTCCCGACTTGTTTGGCGGATTCACCACATCATTCAAGATATTTGACTTCGACCTGAGCGCACAGTTCAATTATTCAATCGGAGGTCGAAAATGGGACAGCGGTTATCAGTCGTTGATGACTCCCCCTTACGGACAGATAGTGGGACGTTCCTATCATCGTGACATTTACAATGCATGGACGCCCGAGAACCCCGACAGCAACATTCCTCGCTGGCAGTATGACGACATGACATTCGCCAATGCATCCGACCGATGGCTGATCGACGGAAGTTATCTCTCATTGCGCAACATCACGCTGGGCTACACTTTCCCGCGCAGCATAACATCCAAGCTTAAGATGCAGTCGCTTCGCATATATGCATCATGTGAGAATCTATATTACTGGACCAAGCGCAAGGGCTTTGACCCGCGTATGTCGTTGGTAGCAGGAAGCTATAGCGACGACTATTCGCCGATGCGTAACATATCAGGCGGTATATCAGTGCAATTCTAAGTAAAAAAATAATACATCATACACAATGATAAATATGAAACGTTATTTAAAACTCATTATATCGGCCGGATTGCTCGGAGTATCGATGACAAGCTGTCTTGAGGAAACATTCCCCACCGACGGGGCAACGAGCGGACAGCTTGAAAGTGCCGACAAGAGCGCGTTCAATGCTGCAATAGCATCTTATATGAACACCATGTCGCTCTATGGTGACGGCGGCGATGCAAGTGATGCGGGTTTTTCGTCGTTCATTATATGGCGTGACGCAATGACTGCCGATTTTGCCATAGTGAACACCGGTTACGATTATTTCTCTTATTATAACCAGCAGCTGTATATTGGAAACGACGGAATATCGGCCACATTTTGGCAGCGTTATTATTATCTGATACAGAAGTGCAACAACCTGTTAAGCATATCGGATCTCGACCCCGACGGATTTGACGCCCTGTATGTGGGAAATGCACTTTCCTATCGAGCTATGGCTTATATGGACTTGGCGCGAATGTTTGAGTTCAAGCGCACCGGAGTGGCATATCTTGATGAAGAGGCTGCCAACCGTGGAATATACGGACTGACTGTTCCCATCGTTACTGAAAATACTACCGAGCGCGAGAGCCGCGACAATCCCCGTGCGCCCTTCTATAAGATGTACCGATTCATAATGGACGACCTGAATCTTGCCGAGGCTTGTCTTGCCGATGTACATTCAGTTGCGGCAAAGAATGATGCGTCGCTTGGTGTGGTATATGGTTTGAAGGCTCGCCTTTGGCTGGAAATGGGTTCGCGTTTTGAGCGTTATGCCGAAGACCTGAACACTCTTATAAGCCATGAGGCCGATGAGGATCTTGCCGATTTCGACAAGCTCGGCATCACTACCGCCAACGATTGCTTCGCTCACGCTGCCGAGTATGCCCGCAAGGCCATCAACGAAGGTTATTCGCCGTTGAGCGAGAGCCAGTGGTTTGATCCTTCCAGCGGTTTCAACACCCCGAATAATTCGTGGCTTTGGGCCAATATAATATCGACCAACGATATCGCCGCTACAACGGGAGAGTGGCAATCGTTTGTGTCGTTCCAATGCGTCGAGGCCAATTGGGGAATCGCGGTTTATCAAGATGAGATAAACTATGCTCACGGGTGGATGATAGACGCCCGTCTATTTGATAAGATTGATGAAGGCGACTGGCGCAAAACAACCTGGATCGATCCTGAAGATGCAGGAGCAAGCAACGCTTTCATCACTAAATATTCGCGAGGAACCAATCTTTCCTACAACGAGTGGCGCAACTATCGTAGTTATGTGGGAATAAAATATCATCCGGCCAACGGCGAACGTAACACAAGCACTATTGGTAATGCTGTAAGCATTCCATTGATGCGAATCGAGGAGATGTTCCTTATCGAGGCCGAGGCTACAGCTCACACATCGGGTGTAGGCGCCGGCAAGCAACTGCTGGAGTCATTCATGAACACTTATCGCATGTCGGCCGGCGAAAGCTACACTTGTAAAGCCGCCGACATGGAGGCGTTTACCGATGAGCTTTTCAAGCAGAAGCGAGTGGAGTTCTGGGGTGAGGGCATTGTTTATTGGGATTACCGTCGTCTTGAACTGCCTATCGAGCGCGGATACCCGGGCTCAAATCATGCCCGTCAGTACTGGTTCAACTCCTATCCCGAACATGTGGCTCCATGGACCAACTTTTATATACCCGATCGTGAGCGAGATCTTAACAAGGGTGTTATTCTTAATCCTGACCCCTCACAGGCTATACCATTGTGGGAAGGAGGCAATTAATTAATCAGTTTACTTAATAAATTATGAAATCGATATATAAATTTGCGATTGCGGTGCTGACATTGCCAATTATGCTCGTGTCATGCTCCGACAACGATGATTATGAGCCGGGACCTGCACCTGCCGAAGACTGCATGTCGGTCTATTTCCCGATTCAGGCATCATATAATTATGAATTTCTTGCCGATGATGATTGCATAGTTCCTGTCACGGTGAAACGTGCAGTGAGCGATGAGGCCGTCACTATTCCGTTGACGGTGACCTCAAGCGAAGATTCACAGGGCGCGTTTGTGATACCCTCTCAGGTGGAGTTTGCCGCCGGAGAGAAGGAAGCAGTGTTCTATGTCGATTGCAGCAAGCTGCCGGTAAGGGCCAAATGCTCGTTTACGGTTAAGCTTCCCGCCGAATATGTGAATCCCTATTCCGAGGGAACCGGCGACCTCACCATGTATGCTTCAATAATAGGCGCATGGGAGCTGTGGGCCGAGAACGTGCCTTTCACCTTCCAGGAGAAATACAACACCGTGTACTCCAACATATATGCCATGCGTGGTACCGGCAAGTTCAAGATTGAGAATTTCATCGGTTCGGGCATCGACCTTCCGTTTGTCGTAGAGGATCCTTCCAAGGAGTATGCCATCATTACTCCCACATCCAACTATGACGACTACTCCAACTATGTCGATCAGGATGATTTTAATTGCTGGTATTTCTACGACTCCGAGAATGCATATTGGCCTTCATGGAGTCCTGACGGAACTACGCTTCCCGGCATATCCTACGCACTCGTGTACGGCTATGACGACTCCTACACCTATACTTACATGCATTTGAGCAACAACGAAGGCCGATTCTACTTCTCGATGACCTACGATGACAGTTCGTCGGGCTGGAACTATGTCGACTTCAATTATGAGCCGTTGTTTGACCCGTTTGAATGACAAATAAAAATTTTTGAGAAATGAAAAATATCAAGATAATAGCTTTCGCTCTTTTCGGCTTGCTCTCTCTGGGGCTTGCCTCATGTAGCGATGACGATTACAAGGCGCCGCTTGAGTCGGCTAAGCCGGTGCATGACGGTGCTACCTACAATTCGCTGACATTTCATTGGGACAAGGTGCCCGGTGCCATTCAATACGGCTATCAGCTGACAGCCCCCGGCGATATCGAGGTTGTCACCGATGTCACCAACCTTACCGAAGTTTCAATAACCGGACTTGAGCCGGCTACTACCTACAAACTGAGCGTATGGGCCTATGCGCCCTATGAAGGCGACAATACCACCTCGGTGGCTACTTTGGAGGCTACTACCGCTCCCATTGTCAAGCTCTCGACTCCGGTGCTTACCGTTAACAACGAAGGCCGGGCTATCGTTGTGACATGGGATGCCGACGAGAATGCCAAGGAGTATGCCTACTCATGCATGCTTGGAAATATCCTGTATGACGAGGGCACCGTTACAACGCCTTCGGTAACATTCCGCAATCTGCCCAAGGGCGACTACTCGGTGAGCGTGACAGCAGTAACCGATGAAGGCGGTTATGAGTCGAGTGCTCCAGGCGTGGCGACATTTGCAGTTACACGTAGTGAACTTTGGCGTGTCAAAGGCACTTATGAGGCTGCATCGGGCAGCAGCTGGGATGCTACACTTGTAGCTTACGACGACAATTCCTACGTGTTGTTGGCGTGGTATGGGGTCGAAGGTTACAACCTTGAGTTTGCCATTGACGAGAACGATGCCGACGGCCCGATGATTCTCACCGGTGATTATAGCTATGACAGCAGTACGGGTTACTATTATGTGCCTGTAGATGACCAGAATGGTGTCTACGTATATCCTTGGAGCGGTTACAGTAACCTCTCGGGCGATGCTGTAGCCGGCGAGCTGACGCTGTCGGTTTATTCAAGTGATTATGGAACCGATGTATTTGTGTGGGGATTGTCTATTGATTCGCTTGTGGGTGAATACGACTATGTTACCGAAGGCAATGATATGTATCTAAGCAATCCTGATTCCGATTGGAATTCATTCAGTTATTCGGGTACGGTAAATGTTGAGAAGGTAGGCGACGATTCGCTGTCGTTTGACGGACTCTTCTGGTCGGGTTATCCCATTGTTGGGAAAGTAGATCTCGATAACCGCACTATAATATTTGAGCCGCAGTCTTGGGGAACCTACGTTTTTGCATCCGAGATTGATTCCAATCAGGCTGTAGTTGCTACAATAGGCGATGACATGAGTGTTACGATAGCAGGTTGGTCGGCATGGTATGATGGATATCCTTATATATATGACAGCCGTTCGGTCTACACCAAGCAATAATTTATCATAGTTATACAGTTTAAGGCAGCCCGGGCATCGGTTACGATGTCCGGGCTGTGTCGTATGTGGCGGGACTAATTGCAAATGTAAACAACAGTGCTCCGAGCTAATCACTTAGACCGGAGCACTCGCATTTTCCTAAAACCTTGAGGCTTGGTTGCAGTCGTCATGCAAGCCTCGATTAGACTATGACCTGTGCATCGACGCACAGAAAAGCGAATTAGTGGGAATAAAGTGATTGACGGTCATCATCGCTATCCCACGAGCGGCGATGCCTGGGTGATGAATGAGGCAGGTATTCTGACTTGCTCGGTGTGCCTGAAGCCTTCCCGGTTATTAACCAGTGGCGATGGGGTGGGGCAACCGTTTAAATGAGCTTACAGCAGCGGGACTGTTGAGGATTTTCACCTCATTCCCTTTTAATGTCGTCGGGCGGATGCCGTCGTGACAACCTCATTCGGCGCAAAATTATATAAAATTCATGAGATTCGGAAATTTTTGTGCAGGGCATTAAATAACAAAGACAGGCTCCCTCAACGGGAACATGTCTTCAACCAACTTAGAGATTATGTGAGTATCTTAAAAAAGTGAATCACAGGCAATCCAAATATCCATAAACAGATAGAAAAGATAAAGGTTGTCTTATATATTCATTTTATTAACTGTGCAAAGATAGGAATTTGTCTTGAAAAATGTGTTATAAAACACATAAAAAGATTGTATAAATTTATAATTTAACATCTTTCTTATTTTTGACAAAGCGATAAAAGATGTATTGCAGCATTTCTCGCTGTATTGTTGAATGGAGTATCGCATTGATTCCCAGATATATTATTGCCGCTGCCGCAAACTGGGCGCATAGCAGCGGAATGTTGCCGGTGATGACATTGCTTAGAGCGAGCATCACAATCGTAATCAGTGCGCCTTGCATCAGGTAAGGCAGCAGGTCGACAATGAATCGTCCGGTGCCGCGGCCTGTAAGATTGGATACCATCTTCAGCGTTACATACCATGTGATAACCGATGCGGCAAGCTGTCCCCACAACATTATGCGCAGTCCCTGAGTGGGGTCGTCGGGTGTTGAGAGCCCCATGTAGGGTAGGGTCGCCACAATTGCTATGATGGAGGCTATGTCCTTGACAAGTTCGGCCACGATGATTTTGGAAGAGCGTCCGAGGGCTACGATGTAGTTGTTGTAGAGCGAAGTCAGTATGGTGAATATGCCACGCAGCAGCAAAATCTGGAACAAGGCGATCGAGGCATCCCATTTTGTGCCAAACAGAAGATGAAATATGGGTGTGGCCATCGCTATGAGCATGCACATCGCCGGGAATGTCACGTAGGCTGTGAAGCGGTTCATCTTGGCTGCGGCACGGCTGAATCGTTCCCTGTCGTCCTGAAATTGCGACAGTACCGGAAGAAACGAGGCTGTAACGACTTGTGAAAGCGATGCCGTGCCCATTACGCTCCACTTGTCGGCTTGGGTGTAGTAACCGAGTGCACGCATTCCGGTGAAGATGCCTATGATGATTGAGCATATTTTTTGCGACAACGTGTTGAGCAGCGAGCTGCCCATTACGCCTACGCCCACGCCGAATATGCACTTGATTGACTCGAATGAGAAGGCGAGCGAGGGCAACCAGCGGCTTGTAATCCATAGAATCAGTGACTTTACAGTGGCGAGTGTTATCGTTTGCCACACCACGGCCCATGCTCCGAAGTCATTAAGTGCGAGATATATGCCTACTACCGAACTTACGATAAGTCCGATGAAGTTGGATATGGCTATCATGCGCACGGTCATCTGCTTCATCAGCCTGTTGGTCTGCACGATGGCGGTTGCATTGATGATGAATGCGAGAAACATGACCCTTGACAGGTCGACAAGCCGCTCGTCGTTGAATGTCAGGGCAATCAGTGGAGCGGCAAGCCACAGGAGAGCATAAATGAGCGTGGCTACGGTGATGTTGAACCAAAGCACCGAGCTGTAGTCGAGTTGTGACGGATTTTTGCGCTGAAGCAGTGCCGACGAGAATCCGCTGTCGACAAATATGTTGGCAAATGCCTGGAAAATGAGCACTGTGCCAACGAGTCCGAAGTCCTCCTGCGACAGCCTGTTGGCCAGCACCCAGCCTGTCACGGCATAGAGCACCTGTGATGAAACCTTGTCGATGAGGTTCCATTTTATGGTGCGTGCCGTGCGTAATTTCAGGCTTGGTTCTTCGGCCATCAGCGGGGTGACGGATTATTGGGCGTTATCGATGGGGATGACTTTCACGCCTATGGCCCGTGACTTTATCTTGGGCGAGCCTTTGTGATATACTTTGCCCGAGCTTGCGCCTACCACGTTGAGGGTCTTGAGGGGGTTGCATTCGATGTAGCCGGTACCGAGAAGCGAACATTTTATGTCGTCGGCATCAAGCTCGTCGGCTTGAATCGAGCCGGTGCCTACGAGGCTCAATTTGGCACTTGCAGCCTTGCCGTAGAGCACGAGCACTCCGTTGCCGGTGTCGAGCGAGCCGTCAAGGGTGTTGGTGTCGACGCCGCGTACCGACAATGTGCCGTTACCAATGAGGCGTGCCTTGAATGAGGGCGAGGGGGCTACCGAGAGCACTCTTACCAGTGAGTCACCGCTGTTTTCCACCTTGTTCAGGAAGCGTGAGTAGACAGTGATTTTGGGTAGGCCATGGTAGTCGATTCCGTCGGTGGAAATCTGAATCTCCAGCTTGTTCTTGTTGTTGGTGAACATTAGGAGCGATGCCATGTCGGGCGATGTCGTGAATACAGCCATGCCGGCTGAATCCTCGCTGCACTTGTAGTCGACCGTCAGGCCTTCGATAACCTTGAGTTCGCTGAAGTCTTTTACATCGATTTCGTAACGCTTCAACTCCTCGGCATTTACGGCGAGGATCGAGGCGGCGATTGCGATTAATGATAGTATCCGTTTAAGCATAGGTATATTTGTGATGAAAGTGAGTTGTCGCTTACTTTATGTGGATGTTTTTAGTGCGTCCCGACAGATTTTTCTTGGAAGGATTGCCGTGACATGTGATTTCGCCTGACAATTCTGTCTTTGCGGTAATTGATTCGCTTGCATGGCAAGTGATGTCGCCTGAACCTGAACAGTTTGCATTAACATCCTTGGCCTTTAACGGGCTGCATGAAATGTCGCCCGAGCCGTTTAGTGCGTAGTTTGCCGAAGAGGTGGTGCCCGACATTGTGAGGTCGCCCGAGCCGTTGACCGATGCATTTACGGTGTTGGCGGTTACCTGCTTAAGCTCGAGGTCGCCCGAACCGTTGACCGATGCGTTGATAGTTTCGCTTTTCAGGGTTGAAACTTCAATGTCGCCCGAACCGTTGACCGAAGCCTGAAGACTGTTTACAGTTATGTTTGCACCGTTGATGTCACCTGAACCGTTTACATTGAGATTCAACTCATTGATGTTCATTGAGGGCAGATTGATGTCACCCGAACCGTTGACTGATGCTGATAAGTTGGATGAGAGTGTCACCTTCTTGCACACCTTTATGTCGCCCGAGCCGTTTACAGCTACTCTCTTCAAGGGAGAGTTGGCAAATATGGTGATGCGGGATATGTTTTCCTTGGTCAATTTCACTCCTCGGTCGGTGGTACATTCAAGTGTGCCGTTCTTTACGATGAAGTGAATTTTGTCTTTTATCTCGGGAGCTATATGATAGACTATCATTCCGGCCGAGTCGGGCTTTTGACACAGCTTTATGTCGGCGGCACAATTAAGGACTATCGATGAGAATGATTTGGCCTTGAGTGTGATGCGTTGTAGATTTGCTGCCGACAATGTCATTGTTGCTGTAATGGCGAGCGCGAGGGTGATTAGATACTTTTTCATAATGTCTTAGTCTTGTTTTGTTTGGGTGTTATGTGTTGATGTATTATTCATGAAAGCCGGTATGATATCGGCTTCGATGTGTTGCAGTATGCTGTCGAGTTCATCCCACGTGTCGGCACGTAACATTGCTATGCGGGTGTCGCGGAAGTGGGGTATTCCTTTGAACAGTGGCGATGCCGCAAGGTGACGCCTTATGTGCAGTATGCCTCGATGTTCATCGATGTTGGCGATGCTCTCGGTGATTTGTCGTCGCAGAAGCTTGAATTTCTCAGCGGTCGACAGCTGACTGTCGGTCGAGCCGTTGACGAGGAGTTGCTTGATGTCGTGGAATACCCACGGCGCACCTATGGAGGCGCGACCTACCATAACGCCGTCAACGCCATAACGCGTGAACGCTTCGAGGGCCTTTTGCGGAATAGTGATGTCGCCGTTGCCTATTACCGGGATGTGCAGTCGGGGATTCTCCTTTACGCGGGCTATCATCTCCCAGTCGGCCTCGCCGTTGTACATCTGCGCGCGTGTGCGTCCGTGTACGGTTAGAGCCTGTATGCCGCAGTCCTGAAGCTGCTCGGCAAGCTCGACGATTATGCGGCTGTCATGGTCCCATCCGAGGCGGGTTTTCACTGTCACGGGCAACTTGACGGCGTTGACCACGGCACGTGTTATCTCAAGCATCTTGGGAATGTCGCGCAGCATACCCGCTCCGGCACCTTTTCCGGCAACTTTCTTTACGGGGCATCCGAAATTTATGTCAAGAATGTCGGGTCCGGCCTCCTCCACTATCTTGGCGGCCTCTACCATCGGTTCGACTTCGCGGCCGTAAATCTGTATGGCCGTGGGGCGTTCAGCCGGGTTTATGTGGAGCTTGCGTGTTGTAGCGCTATGTTGCGTATCAGGGCATCGGCCGATACGAATTCGGTGTACACCATGTCGGCACCCTGTTCCTTACATATGAGCCGAAACGAGCGGTCGGTGACATCCTCCATCGGAGCGAGCATCACCGGGCGTTCTCCTAAGTCGATTTGTCCGATTTTCATTTTCCCGATTACAATTTACTTTATTAGACGATTCTTTTGGGCGAATCGGTTTACGAAGATACTAAAAATTAGACAAATTTAAGAATTTATAGGATATAATGGTGAATTTACTGCCCAAATGTTAGAATCGAGCAGCGTGACGGCGTGAGCTTTTCGGCTGCAAGCCTTATATCCTCGGGCGTTATGCCCATTATGCGTTCAATTATTTCATCGGGATGCAGCGCGTGACGGTGAAATAGCGTTGAGCGTCCGGTGGCGAGGGCTACCTGCTCGGCGTTGGCTCCCGCAACGATGGTCTGTCCGAGATACTGCTTCTTTGCCGCATCGAGCGCGCGCGTGCTCATTGTCGACTGGGCCAGCTCGTCGAGAGTCCTGAAGATGAGTCGCCGACATGGCTTTACATGGTTTTCATCGCATCCGAAGTAGACGGTGAAGAGCCCGCAATCGGTGAATGACGATATGTAAGAGTCTACTGAATATACGTAGCCGTGACGCTCACGCAGCAACACATTAAGGCGAGAGTTCATGCATGGGCCTCCTATTATATTGTTCAGGAGCGCATAGGTGTGGTTGCTTCGGCTGTATATTCCCGGAATTCGAGCGCCTATCACGGTGTGTGACTGGTGTGTGCCGAGCTTCTTCCTAATGTCGAAGGGCGTTACTTCGCGAGGCGTTTCGTCATGAAGTTCCTTGACGGAATAGTTGAGGAATCCGAGATGACGCTCGACAGTTGACATGACGCGTGAAGGAGCGGTGGGACCGGTGTAGAAAAATACCATGTTGCCGGGCGTGTAGTGGGTCGACAGGAAGTCACGGCAACTCTCGGGCGTGAAGGTTTCTATGGTTTCGGCAGTACCGAGAATGTTGTGTCCGAGTGATGACCCTGCGAATATAAGGTCGTTGAAGTCGTCGAATATGGCATCGGACGGCGAGTCGAGATAGGAGTCGATCTCGTCGAGCACCACCTCACGCTCTCGGTCGATTTCGTTTTCGGGGAAGCGTGAGCAGCCTATGAGGTCGGCCATCAGCTCGACGGCTCTTGTGAGGTTGCCCTTGGGGAAGCAGGAGTAGAGCATTGTCACCTCCTCCGATGTATATGCGTTGATTTCGCCGCCTACCGATTCCATGCGGTTTACGATGTGCCATGAGCGGCGACGGTCGGTGCCTTTGAATATGGTGTGCTCGACGAAGTGTGCAAGGCCGTAGTCGGCCGATGATTCGTTGCGGCTTCCGGCTTTTATGGCCACACCGCAATACTCTACATCGGCGGTCGACGCACGATGCACGATGCGCAGTCCGTTGGAGAGGGTATGGTAGGTGAATATGTCGTTGCTGTTGTTTGTCATCGTGTTTTTAATTAAGCGGGTAATTTTATTGCAAAAAAAAATTACTCGTCATCACGACGAATAATCTTTTTACCTTAAATC
>JAAGKN010000681.1_pt1 | contig 68701 bp, 65 predicted proteins | sample 6206371 | NCBI WGS metagenome assembly JAAGKN01 (sample SAMN11533720, study PRJNA540317) | gut metagenome | isolation source: fecal pellets from male and female animal of same cohort | host: Peromyscus leucopus | place: USA:CA | collected 2017
TATTCAGAATTTCAGATCTCTGTGGAACAGGCCGGGGCCGGACATTCTGGCCGGTCAGCCAGAACAGATTCGGTGCCCTTTTTTGCTTTCTTCTCAGCGGACAGTGAATACCACAGGACACTGAGAATCACAATGGCAGCTCCCAGCAGGGAGAGCCCAGTCAGCTGTTCAAAGCCAAAAGCCGCCACCAGCAGCGGATTGAGCACCGGCTCCAGTCCGCTGACCAGGCTGGCCTGCAGAGGCGAGATCAGAGCAGTGCCCAGGGAGAAAAACAGATAAGCAAATCCCACCTGGAACGCTCCCAGCCACACAATGGCCAGGACATTGGTCAGATCCCAGCTGCAGGAGAAGCTGAAGGGCGAAAAACAGAGAAATCCCACAATCTGCCCCAGGAATACAGAGGAAAGAGCGTCTCCTCCCTGCATGGAGTTGATCATGAAGAGAACCCCGTAAAACAGGCCCGACAGCAGCGCCAGCACATCTCCTGCCACATGTCCGGAGGACAGGGAGTCACAGAAGAAACACAGAATGCCGGCGCCTATGAAGACGATGGCCAGCACTTCCCGGCGCGTGGGTTTCCTGTGAAAAAACACAAAACCCAGAAGCATGATCCAGAGGGGACACGTATACTGCAGCACGATCACATTGCCGGCTGCCGTCATTTTGTTGGCTGCCACAAACAGGGTGGTCATCACTGCATAGGAGACGGCCCCCAGCAGCACGGTCTTATTCAGGACCAGCCGGCGCTTTGTCCCCCACATAAATCCGCCGATGATGACAGCCCCAAAGAGCGAGCGGATGCCGTTGACCGCCAGAGAGTTCCAGTCTGTCCATTTCAGAACCAGTCCGCCGGTGGCAAACAGCAGCGAAGCCAGAACCATGTACACAATGCCCTGTCTGGTACGCCGGGCGGCAGACTGCCCAGTCATGAGGCTCATGCAGAAGCCTCTTCTGTTCTGCGTGCAGACAGGACACTGATGGCTGCCCCCAGCCCCTGCAGCATGGTCTGCAGCGACATGGACGGAGTGCCCGCAGGCTTATTCACCGCCTGAACAGGCAGCCAGGGAACATGGACAAATCCGCCCAGCAGCTGCGGCCTGTGCTGGCCGGCATACTGCAGCAGCGAATACAGCAGGCAGTTGCAGACATAGGTTCCGGCTGTATACGAAACGGAAGCCGGAACACCCGCATCCCTGCAGGCCTGCACCATGGCACTCACAGGCACAGTGGAAAACAGTCCATCTGCTGCACCTGGCACAATGGGTTCTTCATGAGGGGTAACTCCGTCGTTGTCAGCCATGGAAGCTTCCATGAGGTTGATGCCGATTTTTTCAAAAGTCAGTCCGGCCCGTCCGCCGGCCTGGCCTAGACACAGCACCCCGTCGGGGTTCACTCTGTCTATCGCGTCTTTAAGATGGGCAAAAGCCGAGTGAAAGCTAACCGGCAGCAGCACTTTTTCAATGCGCACACCTCCGGTCACTGCCGGCAGAGCTTCCAGCAGAAGACTGGCCGGGTTGATGGTTTCCTGGCCAAAGGGTTCAAAGCCACTCACCAGCAGAACGAATTCCCCAGGCTCTCTTCTGCGGTTTCCTGCAGACTCTGTCATACAAATTCCTTCTTTCTCTTTCTCTTTCTCACTTGTTTCTGTCTGAGCTGATTCTCTCAGGCAGCCAGATCTTTCTATTCTGCGCTGACCAGATTGACGGGATGGCCGTCCAGCCAGTTCTGCAGATTGTCAAAGACGATCTCTGCTCTTGCCAGCATGGATTCTTCTGAATCAAATCCCATATGGGGCGTCAGAATGGTGCGGGGAGCCTGCAGAAGCGGATCGTCAGCAGGCAGAGGCGGTTCCGTATCAAAGACATCCAGGGCAGCTCCCGCAATGGTTCCCTGTTCCAGGGCCTGGGCAAGAGACTGTGAATCCACCACTGGTCCTCTGGCGGTATTGATGAGAAAGGCATCCGGTTTCATGGACTGCAGTTCTTCTTTGCCGATGAGACCGCGGGTGCTTTCTGTCAGAGGCAGATGCAGGCTGACCACATCACTGCGCTGCAGCAGCTCTTTCAGAGGCACCTGCTCCTCGATGGCCGGATCCGAAACCGCACTGCGGTTATAGGCCAGTACATGGGCTCCCAGGGCGTGAAACAGCTCCGCAGTCCGTTTTCCGATGTGACCGGCTCCTACTATACCTACAGTTCTGTCCTTGAGCAGACGGCCCCGCAGGCCTTGCTTGGTGCCGCCGGCTTTGCCGGCTTCCTGCAGGGACGGCAGTCTGCGCAGCAGCTCCAGCGCAAAGCAGAGGGCCAGTTCCGCTACGCTTTCTGTGGCATAGCCTGAAGCATTGGAAACCTGAATGCCTCTTGCAGCAACTTCTCTGACCGGAATATGGTCTGTACCGGTGAAGGCCACATCAATGTATTTCAGATGTTCTGCCCCTTCCAGCGCTTTCCAGGGCAGAGGCATGTTGGCCACAATCAGAACGTCTGCCGGACGGATTTCTTCCTGCAAAGTCTTCAGGTCGCCTGTTCTTTCATACACCTGAAGGGTATGTCCCTGCTCTTCGAGTTTTTTTCTGTAACTGTCCAGCACTTCTTCTGGGACAGCCAGATCTTCCAGTAAAACGATGTTCATGGGTTGCTCCTCATTTCTGTCCCGGCTGACAGCCGGGCTCCTGCAAAAAGCGGGAAGCCCAGGCTTCCCGTTTTCTTTGTATGCTTGCAGCTGAAAAAATGCAAAATTGCTGGTCAGAATTATTCTTCGCCGTTCCAGCAGTAGGTGCACAGTCTGCACTTGTCCAGACCGATGGAATCGATCATGTCGTCCAGTCTGTGATACCGCAGGGTGGTGAAACCGGATTTTTCGCGGATGCGTTCCACCATGCGGGCGTACTCTTCCGAATCCGGATCAGCATATTTTCTCAGTGTTTCTCCGGAGACATCGTCACCTTCCAGTTCCCGGATGACCCTTCTGGTGATGAGATCCATTTCCGAACTGGAACGGGAGAAATTCAGGAATTTGCACCCGAACATAATGGGCGGGCAGGCTGGTCTTACGTGCACTTCCCTGGCACCGGAACGGTACAGGAACTGGGTGGTTTCGCCCAGCTGTGTGCCCCGGACAATGGAGTCATCAATCAGCAGCAGAGACTTGCCGGCGATGAGATCTGCCACAGGGATCAGTTTCATTTTGGCAATCTGGTTGCGCTGCTTCTGGCTGGTGGGCATGAAGGAGCGCGGCCAGGTAGGAGTATATTTAATGAACGGACGGGAGAAAGGTATGCCTGTCGCATTGGAGTATCCCACCGCATGGGCAATGCCGGAATCAGGAACGCCAGCTACATTGTCCACCTGAATGGAGCCGTCATCCCGGCGTGCGAGAATCTCACCGCAGCGGTTGCGCATGACTTCCACATTGACGCCTTCATAGCTGGACGTGGGATAGCCGTAGTACACCCACAGGAACGAGCAGATCCGCATGTCTTTGCCCGGTTCCTTCAGAATGGTGATACCATCGGGGCTGATGAAATCAATTTCACCGGGTCCCATATCCTTGACGTACTGATATCCCAGATTCAGAAAAGCACTGCTTTCAAATGTAACGCAGTAGCCTTCTTCCTTTTTGCCCACAATGATGGGCGTGCGGCCTACTTTGTCCCGGCTGGCATACAGTCCATGGTCTGTCAGGATCAGCACAGACAGGGAGCCTTCCACTCTCTCCTGCAGATAGGCCAGGCCTTCGGCGATAGTATCCTTCTGGTTGATCACCGCAGCAGCCAGTTCCGTGGGGTTGATGCCTCCGACGCCCATTTCCATGAAATGACTCCGGACGTTGGAGAAACATTCATCTTTGAGTTCATCCAGGTTGTTGATCTTGCCCACAGTGGTGATGGCAAAAGTTCCCAGATGGGATGTCAGCAGCAGCGGCTGAGATTCAAAATCCGAAATACAGCCAATTCCCAGGTTTCCTCTCATCTTCTCCAGATCCGTATCAAACTTGGTGCGGAAGGGAGAATTCTGAATATTGTGAATGGCTTTTGAAAAGCCGTCCTTCTGGCCGTAAACAGCCATTCCGGCTCTTCTGGTTCCCAGATGGGAATGATAGTCTGTGCCAAAGAACAGGTCCAGGACACAGTCTTTGTGCAGTGCAGTTCCAAAGAATCCGCTCATTCATTTCACCTCTCTCAAAACAGAATTTATTGTATCAGCATTCCCGCCTGCCGGCTGAACTTTCAGGGCAGATTCTTGTCCTTTTTGGTAAATGTGTGCATGACCGAAGTTCCCAACTTCGCCGATTCATATAATATGTGATCCATTCTCTGCCGGGAATGCAAAAAAAGAGATCCGAAGATCTCTTTTTCTTTTTGGTTAAGTACTGATTTACGCGGCAACTGTCCAGGGAACAGGTACCAGAGGTGTGTAACCAGTGCCCAGGATACCAAATGCAGCAGCAACGATACCAACGATAACCAGCAGAAGGATACATTTGATAGGAGTCCATCCTTTTTTCAGCAGGCTGTACATCAGCAGAGTCAGCAGCAGGGGGATCAGCATGGGCAGGATTGCATTCAGGTAGTTCTGCAGAACAACAGGGCTTTCACCGTTTTCGAATACGATACCAGTGGAAGTAGCACCATAGTTAGCTGTCAGGGCACCTACAACGAATACACCCAGAATAGCAGCAGCACGTGTGAATTCTTTAGCATTAGCAGTCAGCATCTTAACAGCATCCAGACCTAAGTTGTAGGACCAGTACATGCAGATGTAACGCAGAGCCATTTCAACGCCGAAGGCGATGATGAAGTACATGATGGGGCCCATCATGTTGCCGTCGATAGCCATACCAGCTGTCATACCAGCGATAATAGGAATCAGTGTGAACCAGAAGATAGCGTCACCAATACCGCCCAGAGGAGCAGCAGTGGAGATACGGACAGCACGGATAGTCTGGATATCCATTTTCTGCTGTTCCATGGAAAGAACAATACCCATTACGAATGTGCAGATGAAGGGGTGAGTGTTCAGGAAGTCCAGGTTCTGAGCCATGGACATGGAAAGGTCAGTTTTGTTTGTGTGAACTTTTTCCAGACCGGGCATCATGGACCAGAGCCAGCCGATGGCCTGCATACGTTCGTAGTTGAAGCAGATCTGCAGGTTGCAGGAACGCCATACCATTTTGTTCAGGGTAGCGTTGTCAACACGGGGTGCAGGAGTCAGATCAGTATAGCTGGTCAGATTTTCAAGGTTGAGATCTTTTTTAGCATTAGATGCCATCAGAGAATCCTCCTAAGCCTGCATTTGCAGCAGCTTCTTTAATGTTGATAGAAGTAAAGTAGTTGCTTGTAGCAATTCCAATACCGATGAAGGCAATGAGAACCAGAGTAGCGGAAGCAGTAGCTTCGATGTTTCCGATTACCAGAGCCATTGCGAAACCAGCGAGGTAGTAACCCCACATATCGTTGGACAGCATGATTTTCAGCAGTACGCCGAATCCGACATAACGCATCATACCACCGGCTACGCCGAGGCCGCCCATGAACCAGGAAGCTTTTTCGGACAGAGTCTGCAGTGCAGGAGCCATAGCTTCACCGCCCAGGTAAGCCAGGACAGCGATAACGGCGAACAGGCCGCCCAGCAGAACTACGTCTGCGATGATGGGTTTAGCCAGCTCTTTGCCGGAAGCTTTCACAGCAGCATCATCAGCCCATGCGTTGAATGTGGAAGCAACGGAGAAGATGATGGTAACTACATAAGTACCGAATGTGGAGAAGATAACAGCTGCACCAAGAGCTGCGTCTACATCCATTCCGCTTCTTACGGCGAAGATCATGGCAACTACAGCACCGATAACGGCGTTAGCAGGCTGAGCACCACCAACAGGCATGGAACCGATCATCATCAGTTCGTATGTTCCACCTACTACCAGACCAGTGTTGACATCACCGAGGATGGCACCGATGATCGGGCAGGCACAGATGGGACGATACAGGATCTCTGTCAGAGAGAACTGGTCAATCGCAAAAATAAAAGTTACGATCGCCAATAATACGACTTGCATAATTTTCTCCTTTTTCTGTGTTTTAAGCGAAGAGTTTGTTTACATCTTCTTTTTCAGTGGACGGGGTTCTCTGGATGTTCAGAGTTACACCCAGATCCTGCAGCTTTTTGAAGGCTGCCACATCAGAATCGTCAACAGCTACAGAAGTAGCAACCTGACGTTTTCCTTCATGCATGTGCATGTTGCCGATGTTCACTTCTTTGATGGGTACACCTTTTTCCACCAGAGTCAGAACATCCTGCGGTTTGTCACAAATGATGAAGATCTTCTGTGCGGAGCTGGCCTTACCGATGATGGCAGCTGTCTTGTCCAGGGTGAAGTAACGTGTCTGCGCATAGGCAGGGGCAGCCATGTTCATCAGACCCTGACGGAAAGTATCACCGGCTACTGCATCATTGGCAACGAGCAGCAGGTTAGCTCCAACGGTTCCAGCCCACTGTGTTGCAACCTGTCCATGAATCAGACGTTCATCTATGCGGACAGCTACAATGTTTGGGTTTGGCATTCTTAGCAATCTCTCCTTTCTTCCAAGCATGCTTAAATGAAAGCACTCTCTTTGCGATTATTATAAACAGAAAAATCCCGAAAATTTTTACACAAATTGCGTCTATGTTTACACTTTTTAGCAGATTTTCTGTTAACCTTGGATAATTTCACAAATTTTTTGTTGAATCTCCTCCTATTTTTCCTACAATGTCATCAAAGAGACTAAAAAGGACCACAAATTATGTTAAAACGGACAACAAATTATCTGTTTCAGCCTTTCGGCGACATTCTGTATTCCATGCCTCTTTCCGTGCTGGAAGATCCTGGCTATTCACAGAATGTCATGGAACTGACTTCCAAAACCTTTGATACTGCCTATGTATCAGACACGCCGGTTTACATTTCCTGCGAACGCGGCATCGTGCTGCTTGCTGTCTCCGATGACGGTGAAAACTTCGACCGTTTTGTGATTCACCGCCATGTAAAGCTCCAGCCTCACAAGTATTTCAACTTTGCCTCCATCTCGGAAACCTCCTGCGTGCTGATGACCTGCCGGAGCAACGATATTTCCCAGAAAGCAATCCGCTGCCCCTTTGAGTTTCAGCCCACCATCTCCAGGCTCCACGTCAACGAGATCCTGACCACCTATTTTCAGGTGCGCAAGGGCAATTACGTCTTCCCCGGAGAAGCTCACCCCTATTACGAACTGATTTACGTGGATCACGGCAGCCTGGAAATGACTGTGGAGGGTGTTCCCTACTCTCTGAGCAAGTACGATCTGATTCTGTATTACCCCAACCAGTTTCATACGCAGTTCACCAGAGAGGACCAGAACTGCTCCTATCTGACCATTATCTTCAGCATGGACGACGACATCGATGAATCCATGAAGAACCGCATCTTCCACACCCGCAAGGACATCTACCATGTCCTGTGCAAGTTCATGAAGGCAGTACAGACCGAAGATTACCTCAACCAGGAGCTGTCCATTCTGTACCTGAAGGAAGTGCTGATTCTCCTGCACCAGTTTGATTTCAAGGAAGAGGAAGAAGCCGGGGCCAATCCCATGCAGCAGCATTACGAAAACACCCTGCTCAACGAGATCCTCGTCTACATCAACAACAACATCTACAACGCCTTTACGGTGGAAGACCTGTGTGCGAAGTTCAGCATTTCCCGCTCTTCCCTGCAGAATCTGTTCCGCACCAACATCCACATTTCACCCAAGCAGTACATTTCGAATCTGAAGCTCTCCCAGGCCAAGATTCTCATCCAGGAACACAAGCGGACCATCTCGGAAATCTCGGACATGCTCGGCTTCACCAGCATCCATTACTTCTCGAGAAAGTTCAAAACCCAGTACGGGCTGTCCCCCACGGACTATTCCAAATCCATCCAGCCCTGACGGGCATTCTGTTTTGGCAAACCTGCTCCATCGGGTATTCTATGAACGAGCCAAGGACAACGGCTCACTTCATAATCAAATTCCCTTTCTTAAACTTTCTTAGGAAAAGCCTCCTCCGGGAGGTTTTTTCTTTTCCCGCAGATCTTTCAGAATATCCTTTTCTGCTGTACCTCCCCTGCTCTTCTCAGCGGCAAAAAAAAGAAGACTGCGTGGATGCAGTCCTCTTTCAAAAAACACATTCAGTTTTAGATGCCGTCAGAGAAATCATCGTTGTCCTGGGCAGCAGGAGCGACGAATTCAAAGCGCTGAACCTGGTCTTTGCCGACGGTAACAGCCTGCTGTGCCAGCATGTCCACGTCGTCCATGAACTGTCTGACAAGGTTGATTTCCACCAGCATGCCGAGGTTGGTGCCGGCTACCACCTGGCAGCCTCTGGGATAGCCCAGTTCTACGGCACATTTGAAGGGAGAACCTCCGGCCAGGTCTGTCAGGAAGATGATGGAATCGCAGTCAGCCATGGAGTCCATGGCAGCCTGGAGACGTTCTTTCAGGTCATCGGTGGAATCGCTGACTTCGAAGTCGCAGTATGCGTAGTTTTCAGCGGGTCCGGCAATAACGTTCAGAGCTTCAGTCAGGCCGGAGCCAAAATGTCCGTGTCCGGTTACGATTAATCCGATCATTATTCACTGACCTCCACTTCTTCGGTTTCCTTAACGGTATAGGGGTAGATGGTTACGCCTTTTACAACGCGGTTTACTTCTCCGGTGGGGCAGGGGTTATCCGGAGTGATGTTCAGAGAGATGGACTTGAACAGTGCGATCACCTGAGCAACCAGGATGTAATCAAAGGCGAGATACATGTTGTTCTTGGCAAAGAGCAGGCCGAAGTCTACATACAGGTCAACCAGTTCTTCGATGTCTTCGTATTTGCGGGCAGCGACAGCGACGATCTTGTTGCCTTTTCTCTGGGAAGCCATTTCCTTCACCAGGTCTACTTCGTACTGTCTCTGATAGGGATCATCAGAGATATAAATCACAGTCAGAGTCTGATCGTTGATGACAGATTTCGGTCCGTGACGGAATCCCATGGGGGAGTCGAAAGTGGTGGTAACGATACCGGCAGTCAGTTCGCAGATTTTCAGCTGAGATTCCTGAGCGATGCCTTTGAGCACGTTGGCGCCCAGGTAAACGATGCGGTTGAAATCATAGCTGTTTACCAGGTCTTCACAGGCTTTGTAACCGTGATCCAGGAAGTGCTGTCCGCGCAGAATGACGTCTTCCAGTTCCACTTCGGTTTTTACCAGATGGTCGATGGTGAAGCACAGGAAAGCAGCCAGCATCATGTTGGAGAAGCTGCTTGTCATGGCAAAGCTCTGGTCGTGTGTTTCAGGAGTCAGGTTGATGTCCAGAACGTTGGATTTGCCTTCTGCAGCTTTGGACAGAGCACCGTTCTTGTTGCAGGTAATGAACAGATGATAGGCGTTGTCACCGCAGACAGTGTTTACTACGTCCACAGCGCCCACGCTTTCGGGGGAGTTTCCGGAACGTCCGAAGCTCACCAGCAGGGTCTTCACGTTCTTGTTCAGGTAGTTTTCAGGGGTTTCTACCAGGTCTGTGGATGCATAGGATTTTGCACGGAAGCCTGTGCAAGTGTTAATGAATGAGAACAGAGCGTTTCCTACGTATTCGCTTGTTCCTGCACCTGTGAAAATAATATCCAGGTTGGGATCGGCCAGCAGGGGATCCAGGAAGCTTTTGATTTCATCGCGGCGCTCTTTAATCTGTTTGAGCGTCTTTTTCCATGTTTCCGGCTGCTGGTAAATTTCTCTGGCAGTCCAGATGCCGTTGCATGCCTGCCAGAAATTTTCTTCATGACCAAACATATGAATTGAGGTCCTCCTTTTGATGTCATTATAACGCAAACAGTCCTTTTTGAACCAAAGCCCATTTAACGCGGAACAAAAAGTGCAAACTCTTTCCTGAATCGCCTTTGGAACATCTGTTCAAACTATCCGCAAAAATTTATAATGGGTCATATGCTTCAGATCATGAGAAAGGAAATGAAATTATGGCCCGTTCTGTGCAAAAGAAGGGATCTGCTGCCCGCACTGCCCGCCGGGGGCAGAGCCGCGTAACGGAAAATCCGGCTCTGGTGGGACTCAATCTGTACACCGATCCCAAGGGAAGACTGGTGTACATCCAGCCCTTTACCAAAAAAGCAGTCTATGTGGCTGCCTATGATCAGAAAAAATTTATCATGTACAAGCGCCGGTATCTGGTGGTGCTGGCTGCGCTGATTCTGCTGTGGACCGTACTGGTCTCCATGTTTGAAATCTCCTTCTGGATCCCGGCCGTGCTCTGCGTTCTGCTGTGGGCCGGTCTGGAATTCAGCTTCAGCAAGTTCCTGGGCACCATGCAGCCTGTCAAGAAACTGCGAATGGAGGATCTGACTCCCACGTATGAAGCCCAGATTTCGGAAGATGAAAAGAAGAAATACTGGGTGCGCGCCGGTCTGTACATGCTCCTGGGCGTCATGCTGGTGATGAATGCCTACCAGCAGCAGTACGATGGATTCACCATGTTTTTCTGCTGGGCAGCCTGTCTCTTCTGCGTAGGCTGCGGCATCTACCAGATGTACATCATCAGCCGCTTCACCCGAAAAAAGCCCGCCGCACAGTCTGCAGCAGGCAAATAACCAAAAAAACCGCCATCGGCGGTTTTTTTTAATACACTTTCAGGCTCCAGGAAGCGCGGAAGGTTTCCTGCGGTTTCAGAATCTGGGTGCCTTCCCTTTCTTCGAAGGGAACTTCCGTTTTTTCGAAATCACCGTGACCGTACCAGGGCTCAATGCAGACGAAATCGCTGGGGGTGGAGTGGGACCAGATGGCCAGAAACGGGTAGCCTTCAAACTCCATGGTCACCCGGGGTTCCTCTTCGTGGCACAGGGTCACCGCATGGGTGGAGAAGTTTTCAAACACCAGGGTGTCCCTCTCGCGGAGTTCTTCCCGGTCCAGTCTCCATTCCTTCAGAGGCCGGCTGATGCGTTTCACAGGAGATTTATCGGCATAAAACACAATCTGGTCTCCGTCCAGCGCCGGCTCAAAGCGCAGCACAAAGTCTTCAAATTTTTCCTCCGGATTCTGGGAAGTCTTAAAGGCGGGATGCAGCCCGAAGGAGAAAGGCATGTCTTCTTCGGAAGTGTTGGTGATGGCGTAGTCCACATGCAGGCGGTCTCCTTCCAGGGAATAGCGAACCCTGAAGTCAAAATCAAAGGGATACTGCTTCCGGGTTTCCTCATCGGAGGTCAGGCGCAGCACGATCCCGTCGGGATCGTCTTCAAAGGTCAGAGTGCTGTAGCGCACCAGACCATGGTTTTTCATGGCATAGGTTTTGCCGCCGATCTCGTATTCCCCTTTTTTCCAGGTGGAACCCACCATGGGAAACAGCACCGGGTTGCGGCCGCTCCATCCCTGGTCGGCCTGGTAGAGGATTTCCCTGTTCTTTTCCTTGTCAAACAGGGAGTGCATCTGGGCTGCTTCATCACTGACTGTGAGACGCAGTCTCTCGTTTTCAACTGTTCTTTCCATACGTTTCTTCTTTTCCTTTCTTCTGCCTGGCAGGGGCAGCCGGCTGTGTCTGCGGAATCAGTCTGCTTCCTTCTGCAGGCTCTGCACCGTCCGCAGAGACATTTCCGGAATAATTCTCTGTTCACACAGAAAATGGTAAATGCCGTCTTCTTCGATGGGACCGATGATGTAGTCAGCCGCTTCCTTGGCTGCTGCGCTGGCATTGCCCACGGCTACACCGGTATCCGCTGCCTCCAGCATGCCGGCATCGTTGTTGCCGTCGCCAAAGCAGATCACATCAGAATAGCGGTATTTCTGCCGCATGGCTGCCAGGGCATTTTCCTTAGAGATGCCAGGAGCACGGATTTCCAGACAGTCGGGGTATTCCACAATGGAATGGTCCGCAAAGAAATCCCGCACAGCCTGTTTTTCCTGCGCATTAGAGACCCACACCAGAATGTTCAGGGGAGCATCCCGTTTTGGATCAAAGTCCCGGCGCACCGGGGCGTTGAGGTAGAGCCGGTTCATGATGTATCGCTCAGACAGGGTGGGATCGCTGCCAAAATAGTTGCCTTCCAGGGTGGAAAAGCGCCACACCAGGCCTTTTTCTGCGGCATACCGGGCAAAGGACTCCACCAGAGCCGGATCCATGGGGAAGGTCTGCTGCGTATCGTCCTGACGGTCCATGACCAGCGCGCCGCCTTCGAGAATCAGAGCATCAAAAGGAAAAGCTCTGACGCGGCTTTCCAGATTGTCCATTTCGTGCAGGCTCCGGCTGCTGATCAGGGAAACCCGGTAGCCATGGTTCTGCAGCTGCTTCAGGGCATACAGGGTCAGGGGGCTGACTGCATGCCGGCGGGTTTCATACAGCGTGCCGTCCATATCGAAAAAAAATGCATGTGTCATATCTTCAGTGTAAGAAGAAGGCTCCAAATTGCAAGAGCGGAAACAGCCAGCCTGAACTCTGTCCTGCTGCAGCTGTCCGCTGGCTTCTTCCTTGTCCTTTCTGTCTTGTCCTTTCTGTCATAAAAGAAAAGACAGCGCTCTGCCTGAAGCAGACCGCTGTCTGAAGGGCTCAGCAGGGCCGGAACCATTCCGGAAACTGTGCACTCAGTTTGTCTGGTGGAAGCTCTGCAGAAGCTTGGCACGCTGCGGGCCTTTCAGCTTCTTAATTGCCTTGGCTTCAATCTGACGAATCCTTTCACGCGTTACATTGAATTCCTTACCAATTTCCTCCAGAGTCCAGGTGCGGCCGTTGTCCAGTCCGAAGCGAAGACGGATAACTTTCTCTTCCCTTTCTGTCAGAGTGGAAAGCACTTCCTGAATGGTTTCCTTCAGCAGCTGGGTATGGGCGTATTCTTCAGGAGTCATGGTAGTTTTGTCTTCAATGAAGTCTCCCAGGAATGTGTCGTTTTCATCACCCACCGGCGTTTCCATGGAAACGGGATCCAGAGCACTGCGCTGGATTTCAATGATCTTTTCCGCGGTCATGTCTTCCATTTTTTCGGCAATTTCTTCCGGGATGGGATCACGGCCCAGATCCTGAACCAGCTGACGCTGGATGCGGGTCATTTTATTGATGGTTTCCACCATATGAACCGGAATTCGGATCGTTCTGGCCTGGTCGGCAATGGCACGGGTAATGGCCTGACGGATCCACCATGTGGCATAGGTGGAAAATTTGAATCCTTTGGTATAGTCGAATTTTTCGACTGCTTTGATCAGACCGATGTTTCCTTCCTGAATCAGATCAAGAAACAGCAGGCCGCGTCCTACATATTTCTTGGCAATGGATACCACAAGACGCAGGTTGGAGTCAATCAGAGTCTGCTTGGCTTCCATATCGCCTTCCTGAATGCGTTTGGCGACTTCCACTTCCTTGGCGGGGGTCAGCAGGGGGATGGCTCCGATTTCCTTCAGATAGGCTTTGACGGGGTCGCTGGTTTTGTTGCTGGCGCCGGCGGCAAAGGTGCGTTCGAGTTCTGCGAGTTCGCTGTTCTCTTCATCGCTGTCGTCTTCATGATCCTTATCGTCTGCGTCGGCAGAATCGAGATCTTCTTCATCCGGTTCTTCTTCCCGGTCTTCTGCAAGGCTGATCTGATTGGTCTGGGCCCATTCAATCAGTTCGTTCATCTCATCGTCGTCAAGGTTGAGCTTGCTCAGAGCTACGGAGAATTCTTTCTGGTCTACATCCACACCTGCGTCTTTGGCAGATTCAAGAAACAGCTTGACGTCGTCAGCTGACTCAAAATGCAGATGATTCTTTTTCTTTTGCTGGGGCATTCCAATCTTCCTTCCTAAACAATGCGTTATAAAAACAGATCCGGCATTCCGGCCGGTTCTGAATCATTTTTATTGTACAACCGTCCGGGGATGTCCATGAAAAATTGCCCAAAAAACTTTGAGGAATCTGCACGGGAATCCCTGAAAAAACTCTCCCTCTGCCCCGGAGGACAGGAGAAAGAAAGCTGCAGAATTCTTCCTTCCGCAGCTTTCTGAGAGTCTATTCGGCAAGAGGCAGCACCGGCTCTTTCAGCCGTTCTTCTGCCTGTCTGTTCCACGTCTCTTCACAGGCATCCACCTGACAGAAAGCGCGGATTTCTTCAATGCGCTCTTCGGTTTCGTCATAGCCCAGCTGGAACCAGGGGCGCAGCTTTTCCGGATCGGTGGTATACCTTGTAACCCCCAGATCTTTATGGGGGCGCAGCACCATGGCCCTGCCTTCTTTTTCCAGCTGGTGGATCAGATCCCACTGCTCCTTATAGCGTACATGCCGCTCCAGGAGCTGTTCAGCCACCGTTCTGTCCCGGTAGATGAGTCTGGCCAGCCAGGACTGCCATTTCGGTGCCGGCTTTCGCACATACCCTTCTTCCTTAGTGGAAAGAATCAGATGTCTCGTGCATCCTTTGCGGATGGACTGTTCAATGGAAATCATGTCCACCAGACCGGCATCGATGTATTTTCTGTTCTGGAAGGAATACGGTTTGGCCAGAAGCAGCAGGGCGCAGCTGGCCTTCACCAGTGTCATGCTTTCATCCACATATTCCTTGCCAAAGTATTCCACCTTGTGGGTTTCCAGATTGTAGATGCCAATGTCCAGTTCTGTATCCGAACCCAGGAAGGTCATAAAATCCAGGGGCGCATGCTTTTCAATGTACTCATTGGTGGCTTCGATGCCGAAAATAGAGCCTTCATGGACAATGGCTCCCCATCCCACAGCCCCCTTCTGGCTGGCTGCGTCGATGGAAGTAACTTCCAGCCGGTCCTTCTGGCGTGAAACATAGGCCAGGGCCACCTCGGCACCGGAAGAAATTCCCACCGCATAGGGCAGATAGATTTTGTGCTCCAGCAGACACTGCAGCACACCGGCGGTGTAGGCAATTTTGGTGCCGCCGCCTTCAATAACCAGTCCCGTTCTTTCCGTACAGGCCGTTTCAGCCATTGCGGGTCACACCTTCCCTGCGGGCTGCTTCTGCCACAGCCTGGCCCACCGCATCTTTGACCCGTTTATCTAAAGCGTCCACAATGACGTAGTCATCGGACAGCTCTTCTTCTGGAATCAGACCGGCCAGAGCCTGGGAAGCGGCCATTTTCATGCCTTCTGTAATGCGGGTGGCACCGGCATCCAGTGCTCCCCGGAACAGCGCAGGGAAAATCAGGACGTTGTTGATCTGGTTGGGGAAGTCGCTGCGTCCGCAGCCCACCACCCGGGCACCGGCCAGACGGGCTTTTTCCGGAGAAATTTCCGGCACCGGATTGGCCATGGCAAAGACGATGGCATCCTTATTCATGGAGGCTACCATGTCTTCATCCACCAGATTGCCTCTGGAAACGCCGATGAAAATGTCTGCGCCTTCCAGGGCATCTTTCAGGGTGCCGGTTCTGCCTTCGCTGTTGGTTTTTTCAGCCATGTCTTTCTGGGCTTCGTTCAGGGCATTGTCCGGAGTCAGAATGCCCGGCAGGTCGCACATGAGAATGTTGTGAAAGCCGTAATTGTATAACAGCTTAGCAATCGCAATGCCGGCGGCTCCGGCTCCAGAGAAGACCACTCTGGATGTCTCAGGCGTGCGGCCCGTCAGTTTCAGGGCGTTAATCAGCGCTGCCAGCACCACGCAGGCAGTGCCGTGCTGGTCATCGTGAAAGACGGGAATGCCCATCTTCTCCTGCAGTCTGGCTTCGATTTCAAAGCAGCGGGGGGCTGCGATGTCTTCCAGGTTGATGCCGCCAAAGCCGGGCTCCAGCGCGGAGATGATCTGTACGATCTCATCCGGATCCTGGGTGTTCAGCACCAGAGGAATGGCGTTGACGCCGCCAAGCTCCTTGAACAGGACGCATTTTCCTTCCATAACCGGCAGGGAGGCTTCTGCGCCGATGTTGCCCAGGCCCAGCACTGCGGAGCCGTCAGAGACCACCGCAATGGTGTTGCCTTTCTGGGTATAGGTATATACATCTTCCGGGTGTTTTTCGATTTCCACGCAGGGTGCGGCTACGCCCGGGGTATAGGCCACGGCCAGGTCATCCTTGGTTTCCAGCCGGGGCTTGGAAACCATGTCCACCTTGCCTTTCCATTCTGCGTGTTTTTTCAGTGCTTCTTTTGCATAATCCATAAATTAATCCTCTGCAATGTGATGGAGCACATCCACCATTCTGTCCATTTTGGTGATGGATGCAAATTCAAACCGGCCATGGCAGTTGCCGCCGCCTGTGCCCAGGTTGGGGGTGATGAGACCTCTGACCGTCAGCATGGCACCGTCGGTGCCTCCGCGCACAGGAACGCTCACCGGTGTAATGCCGCAGGCTTCCAGAGCGGCTCTGGCTCTGTCCACCGACCGGAAATCTCCGTTCATGTATTCCACCATGTTCAGATACTGATCCCGCACATCCACAGTGCACACTGGACCATACTGCGCATTGATCAGATCTGCAGCCGACTGCAGGAACGCCTTGCGTTCGTTGAACTTCTCCAGGTCGTGGTCCCGGATCAGGTAGGTCAGTCTGGCCTGTTCGCACTCGCCTTCCATGTTCAGCAGATGAAAGAAACCTTCACGGCCTTCGGTGTGGGAAGGAGTCTGCTCTGCCGGCAGAAGCATGGCATACTGGCAGGCAATCTGGGCGGCATTGAGCATCTGGTTTTTGGCGCTGCCGGGATGAATGCTGCGGCCTTTGAAGTTTACCGCTGCCTGGGCAGCGTTGAAGGTTTCATAGTCGATGTTTTCAATGGGCTCGCCGTCTACAGTGTAGGCGTAGTCACAGGGGAATTTGTCCAGGTCAAAGTTTTCCACGCCCCGTCCGATTTCTTCATCCGGCGTGAAGGCGATGCGGATTTCCCCGTGTTCTGTGGGGTTTTTCAGCAGTTCTTCCGCAAACTGCATGATGATGGCGATGCCTCCCTTGTCATCGTTGCCCAGCAGGGTGGTGCCGTCTGTGACGATGATGTCATCCCCGATGACATTTTCCAGTTCGGGCATGGTCTGCGGGGACATGGAATATTCCTCGTTGAGCTGAATCAGCCCGCCGTCATACTGTTCGATGATCCGGGGACGGACATTTTTGCCGGACAGTTCTCCGGCGGTGTCCATGTGGGCGATGAATCCAATGGTTTCCCTGGGCTCGCTGGCGGTAGCGGGGATGGTGCCGTAGACAATGCCTTCTTCAGTCAGCTCCACATCCTGAACGCCCATGGCCTGCATTTCATCGGCCAGGACCTGAGCCAGCAGCAGCTGCTTGGCCGTGGAGGGGGAGGTGTCAGAATTTTCGTCTGACTGGGTATCATAGGTTACATATCGGAGAAACTTTTCACTTGCGCTCATAATCTGAATATTTTCCTTTCCTGTTCTTCTTCTGAGATTCTCCTCAATTATAAAGCAGAACTCCGCTGCATCCCCATGGAAATAGCAGGGATGACGGCAGAACAGGCTCTTTATGCATCGGCGCAGGTCATCCTCTTAAAAAAGGACAGAGGCAGATCTCTCCGCTTCTGTCCTGGAATGGACTTCCGGCTACTTCAGAGCACTGGCAATGCCAGGCACAATCTGTTTTTTGCGGGAAACATATCCTTTTTTCTCAAAGCCGTCGATGGCTTCTCCGACTTTGGAGGACAGCGGTCCGGTATACAGGAACCGGCTGCCGTCTCCCTTGACGCTGGTGAAGGCCATGACCCACAGAGCCATGCCGGCTTTTTTGCGTTCTTCTTCCATGTATTCCAGGAAGCCGTCCCGGATTTTGTCCACATCGGAATAGTCATAGACAAACACCTGGGAAATCTGCACCTTGTTGCCGTCGATGTCGAATTCCTTGGAATCGTTGAACAGAATCTGCTGGAAATCCTTGTCCCGGATGGTGGCGGTGTGCCGGTAGAGATCCTCCGCCATGGCATCCGCATTGAGATGGTATTCTTTCTCCAGCCGTTTCGCCGTTCTGACATCAAGCGGTGTGCAGGTGGGGGAGGTGAAGTTCATGGTGTCGCTGATCATGGCATACAGAATCAGCTGGGCGATGTACTTTGGCATCTCAATGTCGTTTTCCTGATACATCAGCGCCACGATGGTGCAGGAGCTGCCTACGATCATGTTGCGGAACACAATGGGCCGGTCGGTGGTGACATCCCCGATGCGGTGATGGTCCACAATTTCCAGAATTTCGCCCTGCTCCAGATCATCAATGGACTGCTTGGACTCATTGTGGTCCACCAGAATGAACTGCTTTTTGCCGGCTTTCAGCAGGTGATAGCGGGCAGCGGAACCGACAATGCGGCCGCCTTCCACTATGGGATAGCTGGAATGACGGGTTTTGAGCATCTCCCGCTCCACGTCCTCCGTATATTCCGAAGGATGGAAGGTAATGCTTTCGGCCGCCGGAGTCATGATGAATTCCACGGGAATGGCGCGGTAAATCATCTGGATAATCTTCATCAGGTTATATGGAGTACTGATCAGAGTCACACCCATAGCTTTGGCCATTTCAAAAATATAGTCGTTGGGCACAAAGTCCTCCGCAATGATGATGACCGCAGCCCCTTTAGCCATGGCCTTGATCATATTGTCTTCATGGTCATTGAGCACCATGATTGCGCCGGTCAGATCCCGTTCCATCATTTTCTTGTCAGAAATCCGGACATCACCGCTCTTTTTGCGGGTGCCTTCATACAGAATCCGGCCGTGGACTACGTCGTTGAGATTCTGGGTGGGTGTATCCTTGAGCAGTTCCTTGGTGATGTTCAGATCCTGCATCTGGATTTTGGAAATCTCTGCCAGGGTAACAACGCCGTAGAAGTGACCGTCGTCGTCCACCACATAAATGGTTTTGGTGTTGTTAGCCAGCATCAGATCCCAGCCGTACCGCAGGGTTTCCATCCGGTTGATGACCACCGGAGTGTCTGTTTCAATTTCTTTGAGAATATTTTTAGCCGTGCGGATGTGAATGGGAGGTTCCACGCCGACTTTCTGCAGAATATACTTGGTTTCCGGATTCAGATGCCCGATGCGGGCGGCCACAGCAGGAATGCCCTGCTGCTGCTTCATATACGCCAGGGCAATGGCTGCACAGACTGAATCCGTATCCGGCCGTTTGTGGCCGATGACAAAAATTGGCTGTTCCATAGTTAATTTGGCTGTCTCCTCTCGTCTCATTATAACCGGACGGCCCTGCCGGACAGACCCCGAAACCGCTTATTTCAGCACCGCAGTAGACGGGTTCCTGAAATGGTCAGTTTGCGAATCAGCCATATTGAAAAATGCATATAAATTTCATCTCGAAAAATTGAAAAATTTCTCTCTGAAGGGGTTGCGATCCCCCTGTAAATCTTGTAGTATAAACAGGCATTCAGCAAGGGGATGCAAAACACAGAACATCTTAAATCAGCCTGCCGGCATAGTATAATGGCAATACACGTCCATGGTAAGGATGAGCTCGTGGTTCAATTCCGCGTGCCGGCACCATTTGAAAAGACAACCGCTTCGGCGGTTTTTTTCTTTTTCCGGACTTCCGTCTTCATTTTCCTCTGCTGTCTCTCTTCCCTGCCCTTTCTTCTGGTACTCAGTCCTACTTTCTTTCCGTCTTTTTTCTCTTTTCCGGGCAGATTGTTTCCTCCTGCAGCTTTTCCCTCTTTCTTTTATCTTTCTGTCTTTCGCTTCCTGGTTCTGTCAGCACCATTCCATACACATCTTTCTGATCAGCCAGATCCCCGGACTCCACAAAAAAACAGCCTGCACTGCAGGCTGTGATGTGAAACATTCATTTCTGCTTCAAAATTTACTGATCAGAAAGACACACGGGGGTCCTTGAGTGTCTCCTTGAGCAGCATGTCTGTGCGGGTCAGAGGAAGACCCACCACATTGGAATAGCTGCCTTCGTACTGGTCGACGAAATCCGTTTCCTGAATGCCGTAGCTGCCGGCTTTGTCCAGGCAGGTTCCCCGGTTTACATAGTCCAGGATTTCCTGATCGCTCAGCGTCCTGAAATGAACCCGGGTGGTTTCTGTCCCGGAAAACACATGGCTGCTGCACACCAGAGCCATTCCGGTTTTGACCTCATGCCAGCGGCCGGACAGACCTTTCAGCATCCGGAAAGCATCCTCTTTGTTCCGGGGCTTGCCCAGGATGTTTCCATCCTGCAGGACAATGGTGTCCGCTGCCAGGACAATGTCCTGGGGATGTCTGTCAAACACATTGTAGGCTTTTTCCAGCGCTACCCGCTTAATGGCTTCATCCAGAGGCAGTGCCGGATCAAAGATTTCTTCGCTGCTGGAAGGAATCACTTCAAACGCATATCCCAGACCCTCGAGAAGTTCCTTTCTGCGGGGGGACTGGCTGGCCAGTATCAGTTTCATAAAAGTATCTCTCCAGACCGGTCCTGGACTGAATCAGTGTCAGAACCGGATTCGTATTTTTCTCTGTCGTTCTCTTATGATTTTACACTCTTTTAGGAAGGTGTCTGCCCGTTCTGTGTTTTTTGCCGGGTGTAAGGGATTGCATCCATAAATCCGATGGGCATGCGCTTTTTCAGCACCCAGAGGCTGACTGCACTGAGCAGGCCTACCCCCAGCAGACAGCGCAGGCAGATGCTGCGGATCATGGTGGAGAACATGGCTTCCGGACAGATGACAATCATAAAATCCGTTGCCGGATTCAGACTCCACAGATCGTTGGAAAAGAAAACATGGTGGAAGCTGATCCAGAAGCTGGTGAAATCCACTGCCATCCACATGCCCAGAAAAATCAGCACAATCGCAAAGGCAGCCAGTGCCTGCAGAAATCCGAAGCTCAGCCAGCCTGCCCAGGTTTTCCCATCCAGGAAGATCACACCAGCCCCCAGCAGAACAAAGAAAGCCAGGCACCACCAGCGCACCAGGGACGCACTCTGCCAGAGCACGCGCACATCCTTCATATGCAGTATTTCTTTTTCATTGAATGTGGGCTGCGTGCGGCCTCTCCAGACGATTTCTCCGTTGAGATCGTTCCTCTTTCCTTCCACATAGTCGGTCATCATAAAGATGGACTCTTCCAGATCGTCCTGGCTGATGCCTTCCTTTTCGGCCAGCTGCAGACTGTCGTACAGTTTCAGATAAAACCCTTGGTCAAACACCACCGATTCCACACTGGAAATCAGCAGAAAGACAATCAGGCAGGCTCCGGCCCCAAAGGAAGCAGCCTGCAGAAGGCCTCTGTACAGACGCGGGCTCATTCGACAGCAACCAGTTCCACTTTTCGCACCCGGTCCAGTTTCTGCAGCAGTTCCCGCAGCACCTGCACGGAAATATCCAGCTCAAAAATGTCCAGAGTCAGCACCACGTTGGAAACCCCGTTGATCGGAATGGTCTGATTGATGGCCAGAACGTTGCAGTTTTTTTCAGCGATCACCGCCAGAATCTTGGACAGAACGCCTTTTTCATCCGCGATGATCATCGTCAGAATGGCCTTTCTTCTGGAATTTTCCTCATGAAAGGAAAAAACCGCATCCTTATATTTATAGAATGTTCCCCGGGAGATGCCCACTTCCTTTACCGCTTCAGAAATACGGCGGGTCTGGCCGGTCTGCAGCAGCGTCTGGGCTTCCATGACCTTTTCCAGAACTTCGGGCAGAATCTCCGAAGACACCACATAATACTTAGACATGCTCCACCTCGGCTCCTTTCAGATCCAGTGTCAGTCTGCGCAGCTGCAGAGAGGGATACAGTTCCCGGACTGTCTTTTCGAACTGATCCAGTTTTTCATCCTGCAGGCTCAGCGCCAGCATGGTGGGCCCCGATCCGGAAATCCAGAAGGGCAGCCCGGCGGCTTTTGCAGCCTGGCTCAGGCTTTCATATTCTTCAATGAGATTTTTGCGGTAGGGCTCATGCAGTCTGTCTTCACAGCAGGCGGCCAGCAGCTCTTCATTGCCCTGCTCCAGTGCCTTTTCAAACACCAGTGCGTGGCCGGTCTGGCGCACCGCCTCTTTAAAGGGAAGACTCTCCGGCAGCACCCGGCGGGCCTCCGGTGTGGACACTTCATAGTCGGGCACCATAGCCAGAGCTTTCCAGGCCGGCAGATCCAGTCTGGCACACCAGGGCTTTCCGTCCAGACTGACGCAGGCACAGGCACCGCCAAACAGAGCAGGCGCTGCATTGTCGGGGTGACCCTCCATTTCTGTGGCCAGGGCCAGTTTTTCCTCGTCGCTCATGTGCAGATCAAACCAGGCATCGGCGGCCAGAATTCCTGCCGCCACACAGGTGGAAGAAGATCCCAGGCCTCTGGCAAAGGGGACGTCCGTGCTGGTGTGCATGGCCAGGCCTTCCCGCTTTCTGCCGTATTTTGCTGCGGTGCGGTCAAAAGCATGAATGACCAGATTGTCCTCAGTGCAGTACGCCTGCGGGCAGCCGGTGATCACCAGAGACTCGGCCGGTTCAAAGTCAAACTGGGCTTTCCAGTCCAGTGCCAGGCCCATGGAGTCAAATCCGATGCAGCAGTTGGCGCTGGTGGCCGGAACCCGGATGCGGATCATCCCAGTTTCTCCGAAGAAACCTTCCGGACAGCTTCTTTCATCTCATCCACCGCAATAACATCCTTATGCAAAATCTCCGCCTCTTCCAGAGCAGCCAGAGGTGCAGGAACCGGCTGGGGGTTCACTTTTTCCAGAGCCCGCAGAGCTTCCCATTCGCCATAGCGGACACCGTCGATGGCTTCCATGACGTCCTGGCTGAATTTATAGGGAGAGGCCGTAGCCAGACATACAATGACACCCGCATCCGGATCGGCAGCGGCAGCATCCTGAGCCAGGGCATAGCCAATGGCAGAATGAGGATCCAGCACGTAGCCGGTTTTTTCATAGACATCCTTAATGGTCTGTCTGGTGGCTTCATCGTCATAGCAGCCGGCCGCAAACAGTTCATTAATCGTATTTTTCATGGTTTCACCCACATCGTAGCGGCCGTTCTCTGCCAGAGAATCCATCCAGCTGCGGACCTGCTCATGATCCTGTCCGGACATATAGAAAAGGAGTCTTTCCAGATTGGAGGAAATGAGAATGTCCATGCTGGGGGAAATGGTCTGCACAAAATCCCGGTTGCGGTCGTAGACGCCGGTTTCCAGGAAATCGGTCAGGACGTTGTTGGCATTGCTGGCCACATAGAACTTCTTCACCGGCAGTCCCATCCTGTATGCATAGTAGCCCGCCAGCACGTCCCCGAAGTTGCCTGTGGGCACAGAGAAGGACACCTTGTCATCGCGGCCGATGACACCCTGGTTGACCAGCTGCTTCCAGGCTTCGAAATAGTAGACCACCTGCGGCACGAGACGGCCGACATTGATGGAGTTGGCGCTGGACAGACGGATGCCCTTTTTGGCCAGTTCGTCGCTGAGGGAAGCATCCAGGAACAGCTTTTTCACCTGGCTCTGGGCATCGTCGAAGTTGCCTTCCACCGCAAACACAGCGGTGTTGTCCCCCTTCTGGCAGGCCATCTGCCTGTACTGGATCTGGGAGACCTTATTGTGAGGATAGAAGACGCAGATGCCGGTGGAGGGCACATCCTGGAAACCGGACAGGGCAGCCTTGCCGGTGTCTCCGCTGGTGGCGGTCAGGATCATGGCCTTTTCCCCCTGGGGCAGGGCCTTACTCATGAGCTGGGGCAGCAGGGTCAGAGCCACATCCTTGAAGGCGGAAGTGGGACCGTGAAACAGCTCAAGAACATACAGGCTGCCCGTTTTGTCCGGCTGGACAACGGGTGTAATTTTTTCGTCAGCAAACGATGTGCTGTATGCGTTCTGTATACATTCTGCAAGCTCTTCCGGGGTGTAATCATCCAGCAGAAGAGACAGGACAGTCTGGGCGTTTTCAAGATAAGACTGGGAGCAGATCTGCTTCAGATCGGCTTTCTGCTGGCCCAGATCCGGGCGGACAAAAAGGCCGCCGTCCGGCGAAATCCCTTTAAGTACGGACTCTTTGGCACTTTTTCGAATGGCCGGGTTCCGTGTGGATTCGTATGAAACTTTCATTCAGAAACCTCCTTGAAAATGAATATTTCCCATGATACAATGTGCAAGTTTTAAAAACAAGTGTTTTTTGCAGAAGAACAATTCTGATTCAACGAAAAAGGAGAACCTTATGAACGCAGTCTTATTAGGATACGGAACCGTAGGCAAAGGGGTGGAAGCCCTTGCAAAGCAGACCCCGGGTCTGGACCTGACCAACGTATTTGTTCTGCCTGAATTCGCAGACGAACCTTACTTCACCACCGACGGACTGGGCATTGTTACCAGACCGGAAACCGATATTGTCTTTGAATGCATGGGCGGCCTGGAACCCGCCAACACCCTGATCACAGAAGCGCTGAAAGCCGGCAAGCACGTCATCACCTCCAACAAGGCTGTGGTCTCACCCAACCTGGCACGGTACGTGCAGCTGGCAAAGGAACACGGCGGCTCCATCCAGATTGAAGCCGCTGTAGCCGGCGGCATTCCCTTTCTGGATGCCCTGCTGAAGCTGTCCCTGCTGGAAAACCTGGAAGGCTATGAAGGCATCTTCAACGGCACCAGCAACTACATTCTGGATGCCATGCAGAAAAAGGGCGACAGCTATGAGGACGCCCTGCAGGAAGCCCAGAAACTGGGCTATGCCGAAGCCGATCCCTCCAGCGATGTGGAAGGCTGGGACGTATGGTACAAATCCACCATCGCCAATTCCCTGGGCGCTCACACAGACTGCCACAGCCTGCACGATCCCCTGGGCATTTCCCGCCTCACTGTGCAGGATATTGAGAAAGCAAAAAAAGAAGGCAAGGTCATCCGCCATATTTCCCGTTCCGTTTTCCGGGACGGCGGCTACGACACCATCATCGCCCCGGCCTTCCTGGATCAGGAAGACTACCTGGCCAATGTGCCTTCCAACTACAACGCCCAGCTGATCTATGCGCCTTCCTTTGAAAAGCTCGGCTACTTTGGCCAGGGAGCCGGCCGCTTTGCCACCGCCCAGGCCATGCTGGCCAACGCCATCGATACCCTGCGGAGCACAGAACGGGAAATCACCCTGGACAGCCAGGCACAGTACACACCCGGACTGCTGAAAGAAAACTGGATTGTAAGAGCTGACACCGATCTCTCCTCTCTTGCAGGATTTGAAAAAGAGGAAGAAGGCTATTCCTTTTTTACAGACCGGGATATAACATTAGCCGATGAGATTCAGGCGCTTGATCCCCAGGCGCTCATCGCACTCTGGAGGTAAGAAATTTGTCTTTAAAAATCACCAAATTCGGCGGATCCAGCGTCGCCCAGGCTTCGCAGTTCCGCAAGGTAAAGGACATTGTCCTTTCCGATCCGGACAGACGCTACGTTGTGGTCTCTGCTCCCGGCAAGCGTTTTTCCACCGATTCCAAAATCACCGACCTGCTCTATCTGCTGGATGCCCACCGTGTCTATCACGTGGATGCTTCCAACGTCTTTAAACTGATCCGGGAACGCTTCCTGGAAATCAAGGAAAGCCTGCACCTGCAGCAGCCCATTGAAAAGGAACTGGATTATTTCTACACCCATCTCAATGAGTATTCCCAGAACGAGATCGTCTCCAGAGGAGAATACTTCTGCGCCAAGCTCATGGCGGAATACCTGGGCTTTCCCTTTGTGGATGCAGCCGAAGTCATCCGTCTGAATCTGGACAAATCCATTGACTGGGATGCCACCAAAGCCAGACTGAAAGCCAAGATGAACGAATACGACCGTTTCGTCTTCCCTGGCTTCTACGGCACCACCGCCAGCAACAAGATCCAGGTGTTCTCCCGGGGCGGCGGCGACATCACCGGCGCCATTCTGGCTAATGCCCTGAATGCGGATGTCTATGAAAACTGGACCGATGTTTCCGGTTTCCTCATGGCCGATCCCCGCATTGTGGACAATCCCAGAAAGATCACCCAGATCACCTACTCGGAACTTCGCGAGCTGTCCTACATGGGCGCTTCCGTTCTGCATGAAGAAGCGATTTTCCCGGTAAAGGAAAACAACATTCCCATCCACATCCTGAATACAAACCGCCCGCTGGATGCCGGCACGATCATTCAGGAAACCAGCGCTGTCCCCAGACGCTTTGGCATCACAGGCATCGCCGGCAAGCCCGGATTCATGTCCATCTATATTTATAAGAAGCACATGTCCAGCGAAATCGGCTACATCCGCAAGGTGCTTTCCATCCTGGAACGCTACAACGTATCCGTAGAGCATCTGCCTTCCGGCATCGATTCCTTTACGGTCATTGTCAGCGCCGCTGAAGTCGAGGATTCCCTGTACGAAATCCTGCACCAGATCAAGCGGGAAGTGAAACCCGATGAGCTGAAGACCAAGAGCAACATCGCCCTGATCTCCACCGTAGGCAATTCCATGTCCCATACCCCTGGCATGGCCGGCCGGCTGTTCCAGGCCATGGGCCGGGAAAAGATCAACATTGTGATGATCGCCCAGGACTCCAACGAGATCAACATCACCGTCGGTGTCGAAGAAAAGGACATCGACCGCACCATCCGTGTTATTTACGACGAATTTGTCGGGGAGGACTAACATGCCTGTAATTGCGATTGCCGGTGCTACCGGTGCCGTTGGCCAGCAGATGCTGGAATGCCTGAGAGAGCGGAATGTGGACGCAGACATCCGTCTGCTGGCCTCTGCCCGCAGCAAAGGAAAAGTCATCGACGGACTGACCGTGGAAGAACTGACACCCGAATCCTTTGAGGGCGTAGATTACGTCCTCGGCGCCTGCGAAAACGACGTTACCAAAAAATGGATGCCCTGGGCCCAGAAAGCCGGTGCTGTGGTGGTGGACAACTCCTCTGCCTACCGGCTGGATGAAAACGTGCCTCTGGTAGTCCCTGAAATCAACGAAGAGGACATCTACACCCACAACGGCATCATTGCCAACCCCAACTGCTCCACCATCATTGCTCTGATGGCTCTGCACGATCTGCACGATCAGGCAGAAATTGAAAAAATCTGGTGCACCACCTTCCAGGCAGTCAGCGGTGCAGGCGTCAAGGGCATCAGCGATCTGGAACGCCAGATCGAGGATATCAACGCCGAACCGGAAGCTTTCCCCTGCCAGATTGCCTTCAACGTCATCCCCCAGATCGGCGGATTTGACGAAAACGGCATCACCAGCGAAGAGTGGAAAATGCAGAACGAAGGCCGCAAGATCCTGCATGCACCGGAACTGCTGGTCAACTGCACCTGCGTCAGAGTTCCTGTCTGGAGAAGCCATTCCGAGTCCATTACCGCCGTGTGCAAAAACCCGGTGGACCTGGACCAGCTGAGAAAAACCCTGGCCTCTTCCGAAGGCGTGCAGCTGAAGGATGAGCCGGAAAAAGGCATCTATCCCATGCCCAAAGACACCAGCAACCAGGACGATGTGTTCGTCGGCCGTCTGAGACTGGACCCCAACGATCCCACCGGTCATTCTGTGACCCTGTTCTGTGCCGGAGACCAGATCCGCAAAGGAGCTGCCTCCAATGCAGTGCAGATCCTGGAAAAACTCCTGGCCAGAGATGCAAGCAAGTAATTCCTGCTGAAACCCATAAACTGAACCACTGCCGTCCTGCCAGTCAGGACGGCTTTTTATTTTCGCTGCCTTTTTGAGGCACAAAAAAACGGACCGCCAGGAGCAATCCGTTCATTAATGTATAGAGAATGGACAGGATATTTATTAAAGGTATCCATCCGCAGACAGTCTGTTCTGTCAGAAACTGGGTTCTGGCCAGAACATCCGCACAGAGCAGGCAGCTCTATTCCACTTCAGTGACAGTAATGGAAGTGATCACAGGCTGGTCTGCAGGATCGATGGTACCGTTGCCGTCTACAGGCTGGGCTTCATCTGCGATCTTTTCTACAACGTCCATGCCTTCTGTCACATATCCGAAGGCTGCATAATCGCCGTCCAGGAATGTGGAGTCTTCATCCACAATGAAGAACTGAGAGCTGGCTGAATCGGGATTGGAAGAACGGGCCATGGAGATGACACCTTTCTTATGTGAGAGAGTATTGTTGAATCCGTTGCTTTTGAATTCTCCCACAACGGTCTCATCGCTGCCGCCTGTTCCGTTGCCTTCGGGGTCGCCGCCCTGGATCATGAATCCGTTAATGATCCGGTGGAACGTCAGACCGTCATAGAAGCCTTCGCTGGCCAGTTTGACAAAGTTGTCCACTGTCTTAGGCGCAATGCCTTCGTCCAGAAGCACACGGACATCTCCATAGTTGGCAATGGAAATGACAGCTTCATACTTCTTTCCGCCTTCCGTAGATCCGGGCATGTCTTCTTCTTTGGGAGCCTCTTTTTTCGGAGTCTCCGTTTTGGTTTCGTCTTTTTTGGTTTCGTCCTTTTTCGTTTCTTCTGTTTTCTCAGAATTTGTGGTTCCTTTAGCCGGTGCGCTGGAGCAGGCTGTGTTCAGCACGGCTGCCGACAGGCACAGAAAGGCAAGAAGGAGTTTTTTCATAATCAATTCACCTCGCGTTCATGATAGCACGTTCTGCAAAACGCAGATACCTCTTTCCGGTAAAAAGACTTTTAATATTCTTTTAACATCCGGATTATCTATTTATAGAAGTAATAACTAAAATATATTCCATAGAAAATTTCTCGAATTTTCTCTTTCCTTTCCGGCCGGATCCTGTATAATAACAAAGCACAAAGCAATGAGGCCGTGGTGGAATCGGCAGACACGCTACTTTGAGGGGGTAGTGAGCTTAGCTCGTGTGCGTTCAAGTCGCATCGGCCTCACCATTCGAGATAGACACGAACAAAATATTCGTCGATTTAAATAATCTGCGAATCATTATCGTGTATAACCTGTGATTTGTTCACAGGTTTTTTTATTTTCCTTTTTCCAGATATCTGAAACCATCCTCTTTCCTGGCGGGAGCTCCTCTGCCTTCCCCTGCCCAGTATTCCGGTTCCCTGTCCGGATCCCTGTTTCCCTTCTTTCTTCTGCCATTTCTGTTTTCCATCTCGTGGCTTCCGGCCGTCATGAGAACCGTCTGACAGAATTCACTTTCATACTTTTTCACACATCTGAATACAGCTCTCGATACGGTATCCGACGCGGCAGTCTGCAGTTAAAACGTTTCCAGTTCTTTTTTCGCACACTTTTTATTTTAAACACTAAATTCCCACAATTTGTGGAAAATATCTCTGTCTCTGTGCAAATCATGTGATTCCTGTCGGATTATAAATATAATTTCAATAGTATGCATACAACTATCAGTTTTAACCAACGAACAGGAGGACCCAGTTATGGTGGGATTTATCATCGCCAGCCATGGGGAATTTGCCAGCGGGATGCTGCAGTCGGGAAGCATGATTTTCGGCGAGCAGCAGAATGTAAAAGCCTGCTGTCTGATGCCCAGCATGGGGCCGGATGAAATTCGAAAACAGATGGAAGATGCCATCGCATCTTTCGAAAACCCCGATGAGGTTCTGTTCCTGATTGATCTGTGGGGAGGCACTCCCTTCAATCAGGCCAGTTCCCTGATCAGCGGACACGAAGACACCTGGGCAATTATCACAGGTATGAACCTCCCGATGCTGATTGAGGGCTATGCCGCACGCTTTTCCATGGAATCCGCCCATGAAATCGCCGCAAAAATCGCTCCCATCGGCCAGGAAGGCATCCGCACCGTTCCGGAAAATCTCATGCCGGAGAAAAAAGAAGAGGAAACCGCAGAAACACAGGAAGAGCCAAAGGGCGCTATTCCGCCGGGGACTGTCCTCGGGGACGGACATATCAAATATGTTCTGGCCCGGGTGGACACCCGTCTTCTGCATGGGCAGGTCGCTACAGCCTGGACTAAAACCACACAGCCCAGCCGCATTATTGTCGTTTCAGACAACGTAGCCAAAGACAGTCTGCGTAAAAGCATGATCGAGCAGGCCGCTCCTCCCGGAGTGAAGGCCAATGTCGTCCCCATCAAAAAAATGATCGAAGTAGCTAAGGATCCCCGTTTTGGGGCCACAAAAGCTCTGCTTCTGTTTGAAAACCCGGAGGATGCCCTGAAAGCCATCGAAGGCGGCGTGGACATTAAGACCCTGAACATCGGTTCCATGGCCCACACCAAAGGAAAAGTGGCCGTGAACAAGGTGCTCTCTCTGGGCAGGGAGGATCTGGATACGTTTGAGAAACTGAAGAAACTGGGTGTACAGTTTGATGTGCGCAAAGTGCCTTCGGATTCTCCCGAAGACATGGACAGACTGCTGGCTCAGGCCAGATCTGAACTGAAATAGAAGCTGTATAAAGAGGAAAATTCATTATGTCAACAATATCCATGATTCTTGTTGTGATCATCGCCTTCCTGGCGGGCATGGAAGGCATTCTCGACCAGTTCCAGTTTCACCAGCCGCTGGTTGCCTGCACCCTCATCGGCCTGGCCTGCGGACAGCTGGAAGCCGGCGTTGTGCTGGGCGGCACTCTGCAGATGATTGCATTAGGCTGGGCTAACATCGGCGCAGCCGTAGCCCCCGATGCCGCCCTGGCTTCCGTCGCCAGTGCCATTATTCTGATGCTGGGCGGACAGGGCATTGCCGGCGTGGACACCGCTATTGCGGTGGCCGTGCCCCTGGCAGTAGCCGGTCTGTTTCTGACCATGCTGGCCAGAACTCTGGCGGTGCCCATCGTCCATGAAATGGACAAAGCCGCTGAACAGGCCAACTTTGGCAAGATGGAAATGTGGCAGTGGGTCGGCATCTGCATGCAGGGCCTGCGCATTGCCATTCCTGCAGCCGCTCTGCTGTTTATCCCCGCTGACATCGTCCGCGGTTTCCTGGAAAGCATGCCGGCCTGGCTTACACAAGGCATGACCGTAGGCGGAGGCATGGTGGTTGCCGTAGGTTACGCCATGGTCATCAACATGATGGCCACCAGAGAAGTCTGGCCCTTCTTCATCATCGGCTTCTGCATCGCGGCCATCTCTTCCCTGACTCTGATGGCTATCGGTCTCATCGCCCTGGCCATTGCCCTGATTTATCTGAAGCTGACGGAGACCAGCGGCAGTACAGCCGCAGGTGCCCCGGCGGGTGCAGGAGATCCGCTGGGGGATATCCTCAATGACTACTAGGAAGCAGAGGAGAACAACAATGTCAGATACAAATAAAATCAAACTGTCCAAAAAGGATCTGTCAGCCGTTGAATGGCGCTCCCAGTTCCTGCAGGGTTCCTGGAACTACGAACGCATGCAGAACGGCGGTGTCGCCTATGCCATGATTCCGGCCATCAAAAAACTGTACAGATCGAAGGAAGACCGTGCTGCTGCCCTGCAGAGGCACATGGAGTTTTTTAACACCCAGCCCTATGTCAGTGCCCCCATTCTGGGTGTCACCCTGGCGCTGGAAGAAGAAAAAGCCAACGGCGCCCCGGTGGACGATGCCGCCATTCAGGGTGTCAAGGTAGGCATGATGGGCCCTCTGGCCGGTGTAGGAGATCCGGTCTTCTGGTTTACCCTGCGTCCCATGATTGCTGCGCTGGGGGCTTCCCTGGCCATGAGCGGCAACGTGATCGGCCCCATTCTGTTCTTTGTTCTTTGGAACCTGTGCCGCTGGCTCTTTATAAAATACACCCTGGAATTCGGCTACAAAGCCGGCACAGCCATTACCCAGGATCTCTCCGGCGGTCTGCTGCAGAAAATCACCAAGGGAGCTTCCGTACTGGGCATGTTCGTACTGGGTGCTCTGGTGGAACGCTGGGTGACCATCGACTTCAAACCCGTGGTTTCCACCGTGCAGCTGCAGAAAGGCGCCTATATCGACTGGCAGAATCTGCCGGCCGGCTGGGAAGGCATGCAGAAAGCCTTTGAGCAGTATGCTTCCGGTCTGTCCCTGACTCCGGATAAAGTCACCACGCTGCAGCAGAATCTGAACGATCTGCTTCCTGGTCTGGTGCCGCTGCTGCTGACTCTGTTCTGCATGTGGCTGCTCAAGAAAAACGTCTCTCCGATCGTCATCATCCTGGGTCTGTTCGTTGTCGGCATCCTGGGACATGTCATCGGACTGCTCTAGATGCCCCAGTCACTGAACCGCACAGCAGACTTTGTGATCCAGGCCTCATGGCTTGGCGGCCTGAACGCCTATGGCCGGATCCTGATCGGAGACCGTGCCTTTGAGTTCTACAATGACCGCAATGTGCAGCAGTTTATCCAGATTCCCTGGGAAAACATTGAGTACATTGCCGCTTCTGTGTACTTTAAAAAGTACATCTCCCGGTTTGTGGTCCGCACCACAGACGGCATCCAGTATACCTTTGGCAGCCGGAACTCCAGAAAGCTTCTGAGCCGCTGCCGGAGATATCTGCCGGATGAAAAGTTTGTTCATTCCCTCAGCCTGATGCAGGCTGTCCGGTTAAAATTCCGCACAAAGTCCTCTGCTGCTGCATGAGGTCTGCCCCGCTGCCTGCGGGGCTTTTTTAGTCCACCCCTGTCTTCCGTTTTTGCGCAAGGAAAAACCCCGGACAGGTGTCCGGGGCGATGTGCTGCAGATACATATTTCGGGATCTTACAGACCCAGTTTTCTCTTCATTTCTTCCAGTTCGGAATCTACAGAAGCGCTGGAGCCGGAAGCGGAATACTTGTCGGCGAGATCTTCTGTGGAAGAAGCGGTGTTCAGCTGGGCTTCAGCCATGGCAGCATCCAGCTGCTTGTCGGCTTTGGCTTCCATGCGGGCGAAGGCTTCCAGTGAAGTATTGGTATCGGGCAGGCTGGAAACCATCTTGTTCATGGACTGCTGAGCCTTGGCGGCTGCGGCTTTGGCCTTGATGGTGTCCTTTCTGGCTTCGAGAGTCTCAATATCACTGGCCAGCTTGTCGTACATCTGGCGCATCTTGTCGGCGTTGGCACTGGCCAGGTCGGCGGTCTGTTTCAGAGCGGTGTACTTCTCTTCCAGTTTCTGTTTCTGGGCAATCAGTTTCTTGGCATCGCCTTCATTGCCGGCGATGAGCGCATTCTGCGCTGCTTTTTCATAGCGGGAAATGTCTGCCTGGCAGCTTGCTGCATCTCTGTTGGCTTTGGCAGCATCTGCCATGACGGAAGCGGTCTGGGCCTTGACTTCGGCAAACTGTTCTCTGGTGTTGCGCAGCATCTGATCGGCCATTTTTTCAGGGTCTTCTGCTCTGTCTAAAAGCGCGTTGATGTTGCTTTTCATGATTTCACTGAATCGACTCAGGATTCCCATATATTATCCTCCATAGCGGTGAACCAGATCATCATCATCCGGATCATCCGTCTGCAGCGGCGTTTCCAGAATCCGCTGCGTTTCCTCCGCTTTTTCTTTGTCCCGGCGGTGCTTCATCATCAGTACCGCAATCACGGCACCGGCGACAATCGCAATGCCCAGGACCCAGAGCCAGCTTCTGGTCACATCTTTCGATGTGGTGGTTTTGGTCATGATGCGGTCTGCTGTAGAATCAAAGACATTCACAAACAGATCATCGGTGCTCTGGTCGGAAGTCCATTCCGAATCCATGTAGTCCCAGAAGATCTGGCGGGCCTGGCTGTCCATGACCGATTCGATATTTTTGCCGTTGACTGTCTGCATGTAGCCCACGCTGCTGGGGTCGGCGTCGGCAAAATACATGTACAGAAGCGTATTCTCATCGGGAATATACTTGTCGTAATAGTCAATGGCGTACTGCTCTTTCTGTGCGTCCGTCTTTAAGGACGGATCGTAGGACTGAATGACAACATACGGCTGGATGCCGGTTTTGTCATAGAAGGTTTTCAGACGCTGTGCAGTCCGGGAAGGCTCCTCAAAGAAGCCTTCTTCGTCCACAATGCAGTCTGCATTGAAGGCATTGGGGTTGCTGATCTTTTCCCGGTTGTAGGTGCTGGCCGCGATGGTGCCGCTGCCTGCAGGCTGGCTGGAAGCGGAAGAAGAGCATCCGCTGCAGCTGAACATGCCAAAGATCAGGACCAGGAAAATCAGACCCAGCACCAGCCAGACACCACCGGAATTCCGTCTTCGGGGCGGCTGGGATCCCATGTTGTACACAGGAGTGGGACCCACCGGGGGAATGCCTCCGGTGCCTCGGCTGCGGTTTTTCGACATCATGGAGCCAAGCAGGAAGCCTGGCAGAAAACTGCTGCGGCCGGGACCCTGATATCCCCGGTTATACCCCGGCTGTCTGCGGCCGAAAGCCGGGCCGGAAGACGAGAAGCTGGTATTGGGCCGGTTTCCGGAGGAAAACGGAGATCCTGTCTGACCGGATCCGGGTCTGGAAGTGCGGCCGGCATTCATTCTGTGGCCGCTGGTCGTTCGATTGGAATAAGAATGGCCGGAAGTGCTCCGGTTGGAGGAACCTCCCTGGGGACGGGGCATACATCCCCCTCCTTTCTTCTGCACAAAGGTGCAGGGCAGACAGGGCGCGCGCTGTAAAAATTCCTGTCTGGCAGATTTCAGAGAAAAGCAGCCATATCCGTTCAGGTCTCAGATTGACATCACATCATTTGACATAATTAATATTATTGAACTGTGCGTATATGCTCTGTTTTTCATGGAAATTATCCGGAATCTATCGGATTTTTTCAATTTTCCCGCCTGTTCAATTGGCAGGACCATCCGGTCATCTGGCTTGTCAGAATCAGCAGAAAACACGTTGTCTCTGCAGCAGGATGCAGCGCTGTTTCTGCTTCGCGTCTGATGCTGCAGCAGGCAGAACCGGCCGTTTTTCCTTTGCCGGCCGGTCTGTTGAAGGTATGATTTTTGCAGGAGGTATCCGTATGAAAAAAGTTCTCTTTGTCTGTCACGGCAACATCTGCCGCTCTGCCATGGCGCAGTCCATCATGCAGGAGCTGGTGCACAGAGCCGGTCTGGACGATCAGTTTTATATTGACAGCGCTGCTGTCTCCCGGGAAGAAACCGGGAATGCCATGTATCCCCCGGCCCGGCGCAAGCTGCGCCAGAAAGGCATTCCCATCCAGGAGCATTACGCCAGACAGGTGACGAAGAAAGACTACAGGCTGTTTGATGTCATCTACTATATGGATGAAAACAACCGCCGGGGGCTGAAGCGCCTTCTGCCGGAAAACCCCGACCACAAAATCCACCGCCTGCTGCCGGACCGGGACATTGCCGATCCCTGGTACACCGATGATTTTGAAAAAGCCTTTCAGGACATTCTGGAAGGCTGCCAGCTGCGGCTGGATGAACTGGTCTATCCGGAACGGTAGGAAAAACCATGGACTCTTTTTCCTTTTCTGACAACCTGGCTGCGCTGCGGCATGCCCGCAGCCTGACCCAGCAGCAGGTGGCAGACCAGGTGCATGTCACCAAAGCCTCCGTCTCCAAATGGGAAAACGGCCAGGCGCTGCCGGATCTGCAGATTCTGGTGCGCCTGGCCTCCCTGTTTGATGTGACCCTGGATGCTCTGCTGGGCTATGTCCCCAGGCTCAGTCCCGAGCAGATTGAAAACCGCCACCAGCGCTGGTGCGCCGGATTTGTATCAGAGCCTTTTTCTCAGGTCTTTGCACAGATCCAGGAGGAAGCCCGCTCTTACTGGCACGACTGGGTGCTGCTCTGTGAAATCAGCCTGCTGCTGCTCAATCATCTGCCTTCTGCAGGACCGGAGCGCTCTGCAGCCATGGACTATATTTTTCTGCTCACCCGCCGAATCTGTGAAAACTGCACAGACCGCACTCTGCAGGAAACTGCACTGCAGATCCGGTCCCTCCTGTATATGATGGACGGCCAGCCCCAGGAAGCTGCCAGGCTTCTGGAAGCGGACCGGGAGCTGCGGCAGGTGATGCTTCTGAGCAACGATCTGCTGATCCAGTCTCTGGTGCAGAAAGAGGAACCCCGGCAGGCCGCCAGTCTGGCCAGGCAGTCTTTGTTTCTGTGTCTTCATGAAGCTCTCGAACAGATCCGGACCATGCTGTATCTGGAACAGGATCCAGATGCCCGCAGTGAACTGGAGCAGCTGGCAGATCTGCTGATCACAGACGGTGGCATGCAGCAGGCGGATCCCAGTCTGGTGACAGGCCTTCTGTATGCCGGCATCGTGCAGGATCTGCAAAATCACCAGCCGCAGGAAGCCGCTTTGCGGATGGAGCGCCTGGCGGACTGTCTGGAAGATCTGGATGCTCTGCTGCAGGAAAAAACCACAGGGCCTCTGTCTGCTGCTCTGGAAAGACCGGATAGTCTGCACGATCTTCCTTCCCTGCTGCCCCGGGATCCTGTGCTCATCTGGCAGGATGTGCTGGATCTGCTCAACAGCCCTGTCCTTCTGCCTCTCCATCCGGATTCCGGATGGAAGCGGGCTGTTTCGCTGGCACAGGGATACCTGCGCCAGGCACAGGACTGCTGAAGCTTCCAGAGCTCTGTTTTCTGTCTGTCTCATTCCCCGGTTTTCTGTTTCCGGCTCTGTGCAGAGAGACAGATCTGAGGCCAGAAACAGATCCATTCCGCAGCGAACGACCAGTCTGGACACATTGTGAACCAGCTGCGGACAACTGCAGAGAAAGCGGTTTCTGTCTGGTACACTGGAATCACCGGAGGAAGGAACAGTCCTTGCTCCAGGATGAGGCAAAGGAGGTATCCGGCAGGCACGTCAGACAAGACGTTAAAATCACCAGTCCAGATACGATGAACCGATGACAGGACGCCTGAAAAGGCCGAGTAGTTATCCGTGCAGTCATTTTCACAGGGTATAAAAATATAGAGCGTGCAGCTGTTTCAGATCAGAAGGATGAAACGAAAACATTCTTCGCATGGTGCCATAGCATCCACACAGCGCACAGACAATAACCATCCCAGTGCCCGCGGTCAGCAGACTGAACTGACAGACCAAAAGCACATCACATCCCACTGTAAGGGGAAGCCCGAAAATGAAACTGCAGAAGGCAGGAGAAGCATACGATCCCGCAGTTTACGGCCAGTCAGAACAGACGGCCGATCCCCGCTGCACATTCCGTCTCCAGGCAGAACCTGGAAGACGAAGAATCTCTTTTGGATCCGTGTAAGTAAAGAAAGCGCGAAAGAGAACCGGAGGAAATGAAAGTCCAGGTCACAGACCCCGCAGGATGAACGCAGAAGCAGAGCTTCCAGTGTTCCGGCCGGGGAAAACAATCCTTTGAAAACCAGGTGAACCGACTGTATACATTCACCGACAGCCTGAAGAACCATATTGGATATCAATGCCCCATCCAGGGAAGAGCTGCATGCAGCTCTTCCCTTTTTCTGTTCCTGTTCCTGTGAGCCTCTCTGTTCTCTCCGTTCCTCTTTTCGGCCTTTATATTCCCGGGTATATTCCCGGGATATCCTTTTCCTCTTCCCTCCCCCATTTCCTCTCTGGACTGTGTCCTGAAAGATCACAATGCCCCGCATAAAAATCCCGGAAGGATTCTGCCCTTCCGGGATTGTCCGTTCTTTGGATTCTGTTGTTTACTGTTCTTCTTTCTGTGCGGATCGTTCCGGTTTTTCTGTCTGCCCGCAGGCACTGCATGGGTGCAGCAAGGCGATGCATTCAATGCCGCTGGTGTGGCTGAACATATCCACCGGCTGGATCCTGGAACAGAGATAGCCGTCCTTCTGCAGCAGCTGCAGGTCTCTTTGCAGAGTGCGGGGGTTACAGGAAATATAGACCAGACGTTCCGGATGAATCCGGACAATGTTTTCGATGCCCTGCGCAGACAGTCCCTTGCGGGGCGGATCCACAATGAGCACATCTGCCTGGCCATGAAAGCCGGCCGCAAAGTCGCTGGCATCCTGGCAGACAAACTGGGCGTTTCGGATGTGGTTGATCCGGGCGTTTTCCCTGGCGTTCTCCACCGCTTCCGGCACAATTTCCACGCCTGTCACTTCCGCTGCCTGACGGCTGGCCAGAAGGCCGATGGTGCCGGTGCCGGAATACAGTTCCACCACTCTGTCGGTTTTCTTCAGATCCGCCATTTTGAGAGCAGTGCTGTACAGCACTTCCATCTGGGCCGGGTTGACCTGGAAAAAGGATTTAAAATGCAGGGAAATGGTCAGGCCCAGGCAGTCCTCCTCCAGACTGTCGCTGCCATACAGAACGCGGTACTTTTCTCCCAGAATGACATTGTCGTCCCGCAGGTTTTCATTGAAGACCACACTGACAATTTCCGGGAAAACCTTGACCAGCCGGCGGACAAAGCCCTCGAGCCTCGGGTTCCAGCGTCCGATGAACACCACCTGCATCTGGTGCCGCTTTTCGGAATCCCGGATGAACAGATGCCGGAGATCTTCCGCCACGGACACCGGCAGATTGGCGCGGATCCAGCGGTACACTTCGTTGATGCGCTCTGACTGGATGGCACAGTCCTCCACATCCACGATGGTGTTGGTCCTGGGCCGGTAAAAGCCGCTGATGATCTTTCCGTCTCTGACCTGGATGGGAAACTGCGCTTTGTTGCGGTAATAATATGGATCTTCCATGCCCAGCACCGGCAGCACTTCCGGAGCCGGATCCAGGACGGAAAACAGATGGTCCAGCTGCTGGTGTTTCCATAAGAGCTGGTCTTCGTATTTCACATGCTGAAAACTGCAGCCGCCGCACTGGGCAGCATAAGGACAGCGGGGTTCTGTTCGGATGGGGGAATCGCTGAATCGCTCCATGACTCTGGCGATGGCGTACCGGGAAGCCGGTTTGATGATGCGGACTCTGGCTTTCTCACCAGGCAGCAGATTGGCGGCAAAGACGGTCATTCCGCCGATATGGCCGATGCCGTAGCCCTGGTCGCTGAGACCGGTGCACTCCAGAGTGTATTCTTCGTTCTTTTTCATAGCTACACTGTAGCATACCTGTCCCAAAGGCGGACTGGCATTCCTTTTTCACATGCAGTCCTCGGATTCCATTCATTTTGCGGCTGAAGTTTTTAACAATGTTTTATATAGTTTGTTATGCTTTATCGTTGAATCGACTGGCAGGCTATGGTATAAAACAATAGTTAGCAAGCTATAGAAAAGGAGAAAAGAAATGCTCGAGAACAAAGGTATCACTTTTTATACCAAATGCATCACCAATCAGGTGAGCAAGCGCGTCAACGAACGCATTACCAGCGAAGGACTGACCAAAAGCCAGTTTGATGTGCTTCTCTTTGTCATCCAGAATTTTGAAAAAGAGAACCCCATCAAACAGAAGGACATCGAACAGTTCTTCCATATTTCCAACCCCACAGTGTCCGGTCTGCTGACCCGACTGGAACTGAAGGATCTCATTAAGCGCACCCAGAACCCCAAGGACATGCGCATTCACTACATCGTTCCCACCGACAGCGCCATCGCCCTGGCCAACAACTGCCGTGAGGAACTGGATAAGATGGAACAGGAGATGACTGAGGGCATCTCAAAAGAGGAAGTCAACACTGCACTCGATGTTCTCAGACAGATTCTGGCGAATCTGACCCGAGAAGGAGGCGATGCGGATGATCAGAACTCTTGCTGCTCAGATTAAGCAGTACAAAAAACAGACCATCCTCACTCCCATTTTCGTAGCGCTGGAAGTTCTGTTTGATATCCTGATCCCCTGGCTCATGAGCCGCATGGTGGATCTGGGCATCACTCCCGGCAACATGTCCGAAGTCTGGAAATACGGCCTGCTCATGATTGGGGCTGCCATACTGGCCCTGATCTGCGGCTGGATGTCCGGCCGGTATGCTGCCATTGCGTCAGCCGGCTTTGCCCGGAACGTCCGGGATGCGGAATTCCGGAACATCCAGAACTTTTCCTTCTCCAATATCGACGAGTACTCCACAGGCGGTCTGATTACCCGCCTGACCACCGATGTCAGCAACCTGCAGATGTCCTTTCAGATGCTCATCCGCATTGCGGTGCGCTCCCCGCTGAACTTCTTTATGTCCCTGTTCATGGTTCTGTCCCTGAACTGGCACATTGGCCTGATTCTGCTGGGCGTTGTCATCGTGCTGGGCGTTCTGATTTTCACCATGATGAGCCGCGTGCATCCCATCTTCATGAAAATGTTCAAGATGTACGATGCCCTCAATGAAAACGTCCAGGAAAACATTTCCGGCATCCGTCCGGTGAAATCCTTTGTCCGGGAAAACTATGAAATTGAACGATTCAACCAGAAGTCCCAGGATATCTATAAGATCAACCGCAAGGCGGAACTGATTCTGGTGCTCAACCAGCCCCTGATGCAGGCTGCGGTCTACACTTGCATTCTGGCCGTGGCCTGGTTTGGTGCCCACAACGTCGTCTCCGGTGTCATGGAAATCGGTACCCTCATGTCCCTGTTCACCTACATCATGAGCCTGCTGATGTCCCTGATGATGTTCTCCATGGTTTTCATCATGATGGTCATGTCCGTGGCCGCTGCCCAGCGTGTCACCGAAGTCATCAACCAGGAATCCTACCTGACTTCCCCCGAAAACGGCATCCGGGACGTGCCCGATGGTTCCGTGGAATTCGACCATGTGTACTTCAACTATGCCGAACAGGTGGACGGCCATTATGTTCTGCGGGACATTAACTTTAAGATTCCCTCCGGCACCACCATGGGCATTTTAGGCGGAACGGGTTCCTCTAAAACCTCTCTGGTTTCCCTGATCCCGCGTCTGTACGATGCCACAAAAGGCTCCGTCAAAGTCGGCGGCATCAACGTCAAAAGACTATGATCTGAAATGCCTGCGGGACAAGGTAGCCATGGTGCTGCAGAAAAATGTCCTGTTTTCCGGCTCCATCAACGACAACATGCGCTGGGGCGACGAACATGCCACCGATGAGGAAATCATCGAGGCCTGCCGTCTGGCCCAGGCCGATGAATTCATCTCCAGAATGCCGGACGGATACGATACCTACATTGAGCAGGGCGGAACCAACGTATCCGGCGGACAGCGGCAGCGTCTGACCATTGCCAGAGCCCTGCTGAAGAAGCCGAAAATTCTGATTCTGGACGATTCCACTTCTGCGGTGGATACCAAGACCGATTCTCTGATCCGGGAAGCCTTCCGTACGAAGATTCCCGACACCACCAAAATCATCATCTCCCAGCGAATTTCCTCCATCCAGGATGCCGATGTCATCATGGTGCTGGACAAGGGACATCTGGTGGATATGGGCACCCATGAAGAACTGCTGAAAAACAGTCCCATTTATGCCCAGACCTATCAGGCACAGCAGAAAGGAGATGACGAAGATGCCGAATAAGACCCCAGCCGGACGCCCAAAAATGAAAACAGGCGGACTGAAACGGGTATTCCGCCTTGTCTGGTCCACCTACAAGTGGCAGTGCATTGTGGTTTTTGTGCTGATTGTCTTCTCTGCCCTGGTAACCGTCTACGGTTCCACCTTCCAGAGAACCCTGATCGATGACTACATCCTCCCTCTGCAGAAACAGGCCGATCCCGACTATGCGCCTCTGACGGTGGCCATTCTGCAGCTGGCCGGCATTTACATCGCCGGCATCATTTCCACCTATGTGTGGAACCGGCTCATGGTGACCATTTCCCTGGGCACCCTGAATGAAGTCCGGGAAAAACTGTTCGCCCACATGGAAAGCCTGCCGCTGCGCTATTTCGACACCAATGCCCACGGCGACATCATGTCTGTGTACACCAACGACACCGATACTCTGCGCCAGCTGATTTCCCAGTCTGTGCCGCAGATGATTTCCTCGGGTGTCACCATTCTGCTGGTCATGGTGTCCATGCTGCTGATGGGATGGCAGCTGGCTCTGATCACCCTTGTCTGCTCTTCCACCATGCTGTTTGTGGCCAGAAGAATCAGCCGCCAGTCTGGCAAATACTTCATGTCTCAGCAGCAGCAGCTGGGCAAGGTCAACGGCTACATTGAAGAAATGATCGAAGGCACCCGCGTGGTCAAAGTCTTCAACCATGAAAACAAAGTCATTGACGAGTTTGGGGCCATCAACGACAGACTGTGTGAAGCCAGCACCCAGGCCAATATCTATGCCAACATCCTGATGCCCATCTGCATGAACCTGGGCTATCTCTCCTATGTTATTACCGCCATCAGCGGTGCCTACTTTGCCATCAACGGCATGTTTGGCATCACCCTGGGCTCCATTGCGGCGATCCTGACTCTGAACCGCAGCTTCAACCAGCCCATCGCCCAGATCTCTCAGCAGGTCAACTCCATTGTCATGGCCGGAGCCGGTGCCTCCCGTATCTTTGAACTTATGGACCAGAAACCGGAAACCGACAGCGGCACCGTTACCCTGGTGCGTTCCAAAATGAACGACGGACAGTGGATCGAAACTCAGGAATACACCGGTCACTGGTGCTGGAAGCACCCCAGAGCCAATGGTGCCTTTGAACTGGTGCCTCTGGAAGGCAACGTGGTGTTTGATGATGTCACCTTCGGATACAATCCGGACAAGACCGTTCTGCACGACATTTCCCTGTATGCCAAGGCCGGTCAGAAAATTGCCTTTGTCGGTGCCACCGGTGCCGGCAAGACCACCATCACCAACCTGATCAACCGCTTCTATGAGATCAACGACGGCCAGATCACATACGACGGCATCGACATCAAACTGATCAAAAAACCGGACCTGCGCCGGTCTCTGGGCATCGTGCTCCAGGATACGCAGCTGTTCTCCGGAACCGTTATGGACAATATCCGCTTCGGCAAACTGGATGCAACAGATGAAGAGTGCATCGCGGCAGCCAAACTGGCCAATGCCGATGGATTCATCAACCACCTGGAAAACGGCTACAACACCTATCTGACCGCCGGCGGTGAATCCCTGTCTCAGGGTCAGCGTCAGCTGCTTGCCATTGCCCGTGCGGCAGTAGCCAACCCTCCGGTGCTGATTCTGGATGAAGCGACTTCCTCCATCGATACCCGTACCGAACGTCTGGTACAGGATGGCATGGACCAGCTGATGGAAGGCCGTACCGTATTTGTCATTGCCCACCGTCTGAGCACCATCATGAACTCGGATGCCATCATGGTTCTTGACCAGGGCCGGATCATCGAACGCGGTGACCATGATTCCCTGCTGGAGAAAAAAGGCGTGTACTACCAGCTGTATACCGGAAAACTGGAAATGGACTAAGCTCTTCCTTCCGGAACTGCAGACCCAAAGAACGTCCGAAGCCTCAGGCTCCGGACGTTCTTTTTCATTGATATTGAGCAGGCCTGAATTCGAGGCCTGCTTTTTCAGTATGGTGCAGCAGACTCCTTTGCCTTCTTCCTTTTCAATAAAGTCCGCCAGTCGACACACTGTGTGAAAAATGGTATCGTCTGAATAAGAATACAGGTCTTTTTAAAACAGAATCTTCGCACAGGAAGTTTCAGCTTCACAGGCCTGTGTGAACCAGAACCACAGGAGGGAGCCGATATGAAAAAAGAGAACAGACCAGATCCCGGACAGCTGCAGAAAAGAGGAAACATTCTCACACTTGTTCTCTGCCTGCTGTATCTTGCCGGAGTGATTTTTATCCGAATCCATTACAGCGTATTTCATTACAACGAGTTTATTTTAATCTCATTATCTCTGGCAATCGGACTGTTTCTGCTGAACCATCCAGGCAAAGTCCGCATTTCAAAAACAGTCTCAGATGTTTTAAATCTGATTTTAATTGTTGTTTTCGTTGTTCTTGTTGGCACACCGCATGGCATGAACGCCCTGGAATACTCCACAAAGATCTTTGGAGCAGCAGCGGTTCTGTGTGTGTGGAAAATGTTCCTGTCTGTGGTTTCTTCAGCCGCAGAGGATGCATCCCGTTCCTGAAGCCAGTCTGCTCTGTATGTAAGACCATTTTAAAAATGACTGGAATCCCTTCTTTCTCCTGGGATTCCAGTCATTTTCTGTTTTCCGGAACCGTAGCATTCCGCCCTCCCATCCGGGTTCTTCCTGAAACCATGATTCTGTATTCGCCAGGATCTGAAAGATGCAGTTCCCCTCCCTTTTGTCTTTTTCGTCCTTCTCAGCAGACACGCGTCAGATTTTTAAAATCCTGGTTCTCTGCTGTGGGAATATGCCTCAGGCAAAAAGGAGAAACCAATGCAAACGATTCATCACAGACAACAGGAAACCTTCAGAAAAGAGACGGCAGACTTCCGGAAAAGCCGGGTCCAGGAGACCCTCCAGATCCTGCAGGAAGGCCTGCGGGAGATCCGGGACAGCAGCAGCTTCAAAGAGTATCTGCGCACCATGTCCCGCTTTCCCGAATATTCCATGAAAAATTCCATGCTGATTTTCCGCCAGTGTCCTCAGGCCACCTTTGTGGCTGGCTATAAAACCTGGGAGAAAGAATTTTCCCGGCATGTGCGCAAAGGAGAAAAAGGCATCCGCATTCTGGCACCCAGTCTGGTGCGTCTGGAAACGGAGGACGAAGAAAAACCAGACCGCAGAGAGAACACCGCAAAATCCTCACGAGGCCCCCGTGTGCAGGGCAGGCGGCTGGTGGGCTACCGGACCATTTACGTCTTTGACATTTCCCAGACAGAAGGAAAGCCTCTGCCCACCTTCGGTGTGGAACAGCTGCGGGAAAACGTGGAAGAATATGAAACGCTGTTTGAAGCTCTCTGCGCCCTGACCACCTTCCGGGTGGTCCTTACGGATCTTGAGGAAGGCACCAACGGGCTGACCCGGTACACCTCTTCCACCATTCTGCTGGACCGCAGTCTGCCCCAGCTGCAGACCATCAAAACCCTGCTCCATGAAATCGCCCATTCCAGACTGCACAATCCTCTTATGGCCAGAGAAGAAGACATGGAACGGCTGCAGGACAGTGCCATGAAGGAAACAGAAGCCGAAAGTGTGGCCTTCGTGGTGGCCAGCTACTTTGGCCTGGATACTTCCGCCTATTCCTTTCCGTATCTGGTGCTCTGGGCCGGGAAACAGGAAAACGTCCTGGAAAAATCACTGGAGCGGATCTCCCAGACCGCTTCGGCTCTCATTGAAGGCCTGGAAGTTCAGCTGCGAAAACGCAGCCACCCCCTGCTGCATCCGGAAATTCTGCACCACAGAAGCAGACAGGAAAGAATGCCCCAGACTGCCTGAGTTCCGCTGCCTCTGTTCTCCTAGAGATGCAGAAGCGGACATATGAAAAAGGGTCTTTCTTCGAAAAGAAAGACCCGGATGGTGATCAGAATATTCTCAGTGTGCTTCCAGAATGGCCTTGCAGGCGGAATGGCACAGGATATGGTCCAGCACCACAGCACAGGCCACGCACAGGCCAAATCCAACCAGGGAGGCCCAGGGAGCATCCCCCAGAACAAAGAACATGGGGACGCACACAATAGCCAGGACAATCCAGGAAATGAACATTTCATACAGCACATTGTAGTTGTTTTTCACCGCAGCTGTTTCATCGTCCCACACCAGCTTCGGATGGAAAGCATCCACCAGAAGGCCAATCTGGTTGACGATGAGCACGGAAACCAGACAGCCCATGATGAAGAAGATGTCCGTCAGGGGATTGTACACAAGAAACATGTGCAGCACCGGCAGAAACAGCAGGCTGCCTATGGCAGAAATAACGGTAGCCACCAGCAGACGCGCCCGCATCTGCTGTTCCATGGGCATGGGAATCGCCTTGTAAAACGCCAGGTTCTGGCCGTCTCTGGAAAAAGAAGTGCCGGCAATACCGTTCATGGAACCGGAAAAGAAGCCAAATCCCAGTCCTATGAGCAGAAACAGGGCCCACAGAGGCATGACGGATTCCAGGTCCAGGGAACGGGTCATCTCCTGCAGTTCCTTAAATGTCGGCAGCACCAGACACATGGCCAGGACAATGACTGGCATCATGAAGGCGCTCATCACCAGGTTGGTGACATAGGCCGGTGTGCGCAGAAGCAGACGGCAGCGGTTTTTGCAGTAGGAGAAAAAGAGACTGCTCTGCTTTGCCTGTTCCTGCTTTTTTGAACCCGAGGTCTGCACCATGGCCGCCGCAGCACTGCGAAAATACAGCCGGGAAGCCAGCAGCAGAAAGAGACCGCACACAGCCGCAAAGAACGCCGCCGACAGCAGCAGCCACCAGACATCCGGTCCGGTCGCCGGTCCGATGCTTTTCACCGCCAGCATGCACTGTACAAAGACGCCGGTGCCGATTTCCATGAGCTCCGGACTGGTCTGCAGCAGCACAATCAGTTCGTTCTGGGATTCTGCTCCCACCATGCTCTGTCCCATGAGGTTACCACCAATGGAGGCAGTCAGAGCCAGGACAATGGTCAGAACGCCCACCACCAGATTGAACCGGTCTTTGTTGACGGATCCCGGCAGCAGCGCCATCACCAGAATGGTCAGGATGCCCAGCACCAGCAGGGTATCCACCGGCACCAGGAGGCACTGCAGTATAAGCAGAAGCACCTGCAGCACACTGCCGGCTCCCGAAATGGCATAGGCAAGCACCAGGGGCAGTTCAATCATCAGCACGGTGCCTAACTGGGCAGCGCACACCACCAGAAATTTGGCGGCCACAATGACCCAGGAAGGCAGAGGCAGCGGCATCAGCAGGCTGACATCCCGGGAAAAATAGAACACCGTGGGAAAGCTGAACAGCACTGTAAAGGCACCGATGGCCGCACTGGCCAGCAGACCAAACTGCAGAGCCGCAGTGCTCAGGCCTGCCTGAAAAAACTGCATAAACTGAAAGTACAGCAGGGCTGCGAAGGGCAGTTCACACAGGGCCATCAGCGCAATGGTGCCGCCCAGGGATTTCTTCTTCCCGTTTTTGGCCAGAGGTGTGTAGTTGTTTTTCAGCAGAATCTTTGTCAGCAGCAGGACGTCATGCATCTTTCATGACCTCCAGGAAAATTTCTTCCAGGGACAGTCCGGGATACTGTGCTTTCAGGGCATCCAGTGTTCCGTCAAAGCGGATCTGCCCGTGGTTGATCATGATGATCTTGTCGCACAGTTTTTCTGCCACTTCCAGCACATGGGTGGAAAAGAAGACTGTATTGCCCTTTGCGGCATGTTCCCGCATTTTTTCCTTGAGCAGGAAAGCCGCGGACGGATCCAGGCCAGTCATGGGTTCATCGAGAATCCAGATGTTGGGATCGCATACCAGCGCTCCCATGATGATGGCTTTCTGACGCATGCCGTGGGAATAGCTGTTCATCTGGCTGCCCAGATCGTTTACCATGTCAAACTCCCTGGCCAGGGCCTTCACCCTCTGTTCCCGCTCCGCGGTGGGAATCTGATAGAGATCCGCCATGAAATTGATGTACTCCATCCCTGTCAGACGCAGCAGCAGATCCGGAGAATCAGGCACCAGTCCGAATTCCCGCTTGGCCTGCAGAGGTTCTGAGACAATGTTTTTTCCATTGAGCGTGATGGTTCCCGTATCCGGACGCAGCACACCGGTCATCATATGAATGGTGGTGGTTTTGCCCGCTCCGTTGGGGCCGATAAAACCTGTAATCATTCCCGAAGGAATGGTAACAGTCACATCCTGTACGGCTTTTTTGGAGCCGAAGGATTTAGAAATATGTTCAAGCTGAATCATATTTATGTTTCCTTTCTGAAGATGCTCCTAGTATGACAAATCGGAAGACACACCACAATCCCATCGGCAGTTGACAGTCTGTGCACCTGGTCAACTGACAGGAACCATGAAAGGGTCCCTTCTGCTCCCCCGCCCTGAAAGAACCTGGACTCAGACTGGGTCCAAAGAGAAGAAAATCCTGTTCTGCCTGGATGTCTGCTGCGTTTCAGGCAGTCTTTCTGTAAGGAATGCTCCACTGAAAAAGCCCGCACGGATGCGGGCTGTCAAAGTGATGATACGGAATACGTGATACGCAGTTCAGAAGTGAAGGGATCAGGGACGCAGTCCAAGGCCGCCTTCGAGGGTGATGGTTTCACCGGTCATATACTTGAAGTCCGGTCCGGCAATCTGCACGCAGACTCTGCCGATTTCCTTTTCCACATCGCCATAGTGGCCCATGGGTGGCATGTGCACGTTGGCTTTGAAGGCTTCCGGATAAGCATTGGCGAAGTTTTCCAGCTGGCTGGTCCAGGCCAGCGGGCAGATGACATTGACGTTGATGCCGTCTTTGCCCCATTCTGTAGCAGCTACACGGGTCAGACCGCGGATTCCTTCCTTGGCGGCCGCATAGGCGCACTGACCAAAGTTGCCGAACAGTCCGGCACCGGAAGCAAAATTGATGACAGAGCCTTTGCTTTCCTTCAGATAGGGATAAGCCGCTTTCATGTAATAGAAGGCAGCATACAGTCCGGAATAGACAGCCAGGTCAAACTGGGCTGTGGTGTGTTCTGCCAGGGTCACACCGGAAGCGGAAGCCTGCGCATTGTTGATCAGAACATCAATCCGTCCGAATTTTACCACGGTTTTAACAATTACTTCATTGACTTTGGCTTCGTTGTCGCTGCCAGCCGAAACATCTGCGGCCACAGGCAGAACTTCAATACCGTACAGTCTTTCCAGTTCTTCCTTGGCATCGGTCAGCTTCTTCTCGTTGCGTCCGGTCAGAACCAGATTATATCCTTCCTTGGCAAATGCGGTGGCAATGCCATAGCCAATGGAACCGGCAGAGCCGTCACTGAGGGCTGCTTTTCCGCCGCCGGTAATAATACATGTTTTTCCTTTGTTATCAGACATACTGTTCCTCTTTCATGGAGAATCTCTGTTCTCCCGCTGCAGGCATACCCTGCACGAGTCATCATAGCCCTTTCTGTAAGTGATTACAAGATCAATCGGAATACGGTTCAGTGAAGAGATCCATTTTTAATAAGAGTGAAAAATATTTTTCACAGACAAGTCCAGCTCTGCTGTATACCGCAGACAGCCTGACTCTGTCAGCTTTTTTTCCGGAAGCTTCGCAGGGCCAGCCGCACTGCCCCCAAATCCAGCAGATAAAAGACAGCCAGGAAGCCCAGCCAGTCAGGATTCAGGAAGGCGGGTTTCATCAGAAGCAGAAGTACGCTGCTGATGAGTGATGCCTCTGCATACGACAGCCGGGCACTGCGAAGCACTTCATTGTTCAGAGCAGCATCAGAAACACCCAGGCTGTGATACGTTTCAAAATCTCTTCGGTATTTTTCCATGGATCCCTTCTGGATCAGAAAGAATGTGTACAGACCGCATGCCAGCACCAGTGCTCCGGCAGCCAGGGCGCAGCCCAGAAGCAGAATCTCTCTGGTCTGCTGCATCCGGAACGATTCCGCATTGTTGGCCAGGGAAACCTGGAACCGGTCATAGAGAGGTGTACAGGTCTCCAGCTTCTGAACAGTCAGAGCAGGATCTTCCGAATCCAGCTGAAGATAAATGGAAGCCTGCCAGTCCGTTCTTTCATCTTCAGGAAGCTGGCTGTTTTCCTTCAGCCAGTTTTCCAGCGTTGTAAAGGAAACCAGGATCTCAGAAGGACTGTTTTCATTCTGATAGCTGCCATAATCCTGTACGATGCAGGCATTGACTTCCACAAACTGCGACTGAAAGGCAACAGGAGTCTGCAGCTGCAGCGTCTGCTGACCAGCCAGGGATGGATCCTGGGAAATAAACTGACTGTCTGAAGGATCACACTGCTCACCAGTTCTGAGAAGATCCTCAAATACCCCGTCTGGGACAGCCATCACTGTGGTGCTGCGCATTGAGACATTGGGGGACACAGTCATCCGAAAGCCGTAGACTTCCGGAAAGTCTTCGTTCAGACCGGAAAGAAATGCCAGATCTTCCGCGGAAAGATTCTCACTCAGCAGATCCGCACTGATCCGGTGTTCATTGCCAGGGTCGCTGCGGTAAAACCGGATCCAGGACAGAAAGGACTGGCTGGAAATCTGCCAGAGAACCTGCAGAAGCACCAGCAGCAGCACGATCAGAGCCCGGCCATGGATTCGCCGGAGGCTTTTCCGGTACCCTGGAACCCGGAAATCCTTCTCCGTATTCTTCAGCCGCACTGACCTTCTGAACCCCTCCGACGGGGCAAAGGAAGAGGCAAACGACAGAAGGCTGACCACCAGAACAAATGCCAGAACGGCAAGCCAGTCTCCTGCACTCAGAGAACAGACATACCTGTACTGTCCGCTGAGGATCTGCCAGGCAGGAAAGAGCATCTGCACCGTCTTCTCATTGAGCAAAAGGGAGCAGACGGCCGCAGAGGTGAGCACCCCGGCTGTCAGGATACAGAATGGTATCACGAAATAATCAAGCAGGCGCAGGCGCATCTGGTCTTTGCGGGAAAGCCCCAGAATCTGCAGCTGCTTCCTCATTTCTCTGTTCTGCTGCACCAGAATCCGGCAGTAGACCAGAATAAACAGCGCAAAGCACCCCATCAGAACAGGCACAGCCTGCAGTACAAAGTGCAGCGTCTCTACTTTCTGTGAAGAGAGACTGCCCGCAAAATCATCCAGCCTGAGACCCGGCGGCAGATTCTCCATAATCTGCGGATCAAAGCGGGGGCCCTTTTTCAGGGCAATCTGCCCCTGCCCTTCTGCGGTCTCCGGATCCAGCAGACTGATCAGCGTCTCACCTGCCTGGGTGGATTCATAGATACCGCTGATCACTGCTGTAAAGGGATGGGCTCCTTCCATATCCGTGATTTCCACCGTGTCTCCTGGCTGAACCTGATGCCGGCTGGCCCAGGACTGCCGCACCAGGACTTCCTGAGAGGAAGACGGCAGTCTGCCTTCCGTAATCCGGAAAGGTGCATTTTCAAAATCAAGATACGACTGGACAGGCAGAGGATTCTTTTCTCTGGTCAGTCCCGTGGTCTGCCATACAAACAGAATTTCAAAGGCCTCCTCATCGTCCAGCGTCAGACCTTCCTGCAGCTCAGCAGAACTGTTGAAATAGTAAATCGCATCCGATCCGCCTGTCAGATTGGCTGCTCCCAGCTCACTGAGCCGGAAATAAGCCGTCTTCAGAGACAGCAGAGTGCCCATCAGAAAGCCGGCACAGAACAGAATCCGCAGAAACGGTTTCCAGACCCGGCTGTTTCTTTTCCGGGTTTTCCGGTTCAGAGAGAAAAGTTCCCCTGCTTTCATGAGCGGACCCTGCCATTTTCCAGCACCAGGACCCGCCCGGTTCTCTGGGCCAGGACCATATCATGGGTCACCAGCAAAATGGTCTTGCCTCTGGCATGGAGATCTTCCAGCAAAGCAAAGACCGATTCCGATGTCTGCGGATCCAGGCTGCCTGTGGGTTCATCTGCCAGAATCAGGTCCGGATCCTGCAGCAGCACCCGGGCAATGGCGGTTCTCTGCTTTTCTCCGCCGGACAGCTGATCTGGAAACTTGTCCTTTTTATCCAGCAGATCCAGCGAGGCCAGAATACTTTCCAGTTCCTGCATGGAACAGGGTTTTCCTTTCAGCTGGGCCCCCAGAAGGACATTTTCTGCCACAGTCAGCGTGGAAATCAGGTTGTAATCCTGAAAGATGATTCCGGTTTTTTCTCTGCGCAGGGCCAGCCACTCATCTTCAGCAGCCGACGAGACATCCTTGCCATCCATCAGATAGGTTCCGGTGTAGTCCCGGTCCAGCCTGGAAAGAATCCGGAACAGTGTGGTTTTCCCCGTGCCGCTGCGGCCGATGATGGCCAGAAACTCCCCCTGTTCTACGCTCAGCGAGCAGTCCGTCAGGCACTTCTGTTTCACATCTCCAGTGATGTATTCTTTGCAGATATTCTTCAGTTCAATCCGCATCCTGTCTCTCCCTTCCTTATAAACAGAAAATCAGAACAGGATTTCCTCCTGTTCTGATCCATGAAGATAGGATGGCTGATCTTTTCCCTTCCGGGCTTCAGCGGCCAGGCGATGACTTTGCAGCACATCCCTGTTTTGTCTGGTCTGTCCATTCAAAATTTTTCCTATCTTATGTGTAATCTAAAAAGAATATAACACATCACACCAGACATGAATATTTAAATTCGATGTTCATGAATTCATTTGATTTCAGAATGGTACACACTGTCAGATCCAGAAAAACAGTTTCTGATTTCCTCAGGCCTTGCCGTCAGGGTATCTGCTCTCAAAGATGCCGCCGTATGCACTGTGCCGGTAGTTTTTCCGGACAATGAATGCAATTAGCGCTGCTGCTGCAGCAATGCCCAGAATCACCGGGAGCGTTGGGTCTGTCTTAAAATACAGTACCGCCGCCAGACAGCCGGCTATGCACAGCGCAAAGACTGCCAGTAAAACGTAGTCGATTGTGTAGGATTTTTTATCCATGCTGGTTCCTCCTTTGTCATGGAAAGATGGCTGGTTGTGCCTGCCGGACGGACCCGCTGCATCCCCTCCTGTTCTGTTTCCTTCTGCTGTTTCCGATTCTGGTGTGAAAAATGGTTTCTGGAATTTGCATGTAACATACAATGTGTATTCCGGTTTATGGAGCTGTTTCTTCTGTCCTTCCTGTCTTAGTACCTGTTGTTTATCCGTCCGTACTTATAATTCCATTGTAAACGAATACATTTTTTTGCAACAGTCACCTTAAAACGGACATTCAGAGTACAGGATGATGATTTTCTTTGCCGTTTCCCTGCCCGCAAAGAACCCTTCCGGCGCATAAAAAGACCCCGGAGCGTACAGGCACGCTGTCCTGTTCTCTGGGGTCTGTTTTTCTGAAATGAATGGCAGTGCGGCTGCTCAGAAACATCCGCTTTTCTGCAGGGTTCTGGTGCAGCTATTCACTCTCCCTGCGTATGGAATCCGTCAGTTCCTGGTTGCGGGCTTTGGTCAGATTGTCCACAACTTTGGTGCCCGCACCGGTCTTGGTGATCTTGATGTAAATCTGTGAATCCTGAGGATGGGAATCGTCCACCAGGAAGTTATAGGCATCGATTTCCAGGTCGTAGTTCTTGGAGCCTTCGGTGTTGGTGAAGTAGGTATCAATGGGCAGAACGCCGTTGACCACTTCATAGGCCTGGTTGGCTGCATTTTCAATGGCTCCTTCATCCAGACCATCCTGCATGTTGATATGACAGCGCAGGGTGGCCGACTGCATGTTCACCGTGGCGCTTTCTACACCTTCGATGTTCATGAGTTCGTTGCTCAGGGTGTTCATGACACTTTCCTGAATGCGCGGATTCAGGTCATTGGAAGTAAACCGGCTGCCTTCCACAGGCTTGCCGCTCTCCTCCATGCTGGTCAGCAGCATGTAGCCGACGATGGCAATGGGCACCAGTATGATAATCAGGGTAAACCAGACCAGTTTATGACCCTGTCTGACTTTCTGTTTACGGGGTTTTCTTACTTTTTTCACAGGCTGTACGGCCATAAAAAATCCTCCTTAAATCTTATTCAGTATACCACACTTGGCGCATTCCTTTTCTTACCGCAGTGCAAGCTGTTCCCGGACGAGCTGGTTAGCCTTTTTCGGGTTGGCCTGGCCTCTGGAAGCCTTCATGACCTGGCCTACCAGGAAGCCCACGGCTCTGTCCTTGCCGTTTTTAAAGTCTTCAATGCTCTTGGGATTGGCATCCAGCACCTGGCTGATGATGGCCAGGATGGCAGAATCGTCGTCTATCTGCTTCATGCCCTTTTCTTCAATGACAGCGGCCGGATCTTTCCCCAGCATCACTTCTTCAAAGACTTCCTTGCCCTGCTTGCCGGAAATGGTGCCGTCCGCAATGAAGTTCACCAGATCCGCAATGGCTTTCGGAGTGCAGGGAATGTCCCGGAATTTTTTGCCGTTTTTGTTGAGCCAGGCGGTGACATCGCCAATGATCCAGTTGGCGGCCTTCTTGGGATCTTTTGCGGTGGCTGCGGTTTCTTCATAGAAATCGGCCATTTCCGGTGCGTTGACCAGTACAACGGCATCGTATTCACCCAGTCCATAGTCCTTCATGAACCGTGCCCGGCGGGCTGCCGGCAGCTCTTCCAGGCTGTCCTGGATGTCTCAATCCAGGCTGCATCCAGCTGGATCGGGAAAATGTTGGGTTCCGGGAAATACTTGTAGTCCACATTCCCTTCTTTTTTCCGCATCAGAACGGTGGTCTTCTGGGTCTCGTCGTAACGGCGGGTTGCCTGTTCCACTTTTTCTCCGGCATCGAGCAGGGCGGACTGTCTTTCGATTTCCGCCTGCACGGCTTTCTGCACATTGGCAATGGAGTTCAGGTTTTTGATCTCCGTCTTGGTGCCAAGCTTTTCCGGATCGTCAGAAAGCGAAATGTTGACATCGCAGCGCATGCTTCCCTCTTCCATCTTGACGTCGGAAACATTCAGATAGAACAGAATGCGGCGCAGTGCTTCCACATAGGCAGCAGCTTCAGCAGCTGTATGCATATCCGGACGGGATACAATTTCCACCAGCGGAGTTCCGGCCCGGTTGAAGTCGATGTAGGTGCCGGTGTCTTTATGGAACTGTTTGGCCGTGTCTTCTTCCATATGAATCCGCTCGATGCGGATGGTCCGGGGACCTTCGCTGGTTTCGATCTCTACACTGCCGTCCCGGCCGATGGGGTGAAACTGCTGGGTGATCTGATACCCTTTGGGCAGATCGGAATAGTAGTAGTTTTTCCGGTCAAACTTCACCAGGGGATCGATGGTGCAGTTGAGGCCGGTGCAGGCCTTGATGGCCAGCCGGACGGCTTCCTTATTTACGCAGGGCAGCGTGCCGGGCAGCGCCAGGTCCACACAGACGTGCAGGTGTTGGCCGTTTCCCCGAAACGGACCGGGGCTCCGGAGAACATTTTGGTGTTGGTCTTCAGCTCGCAGTGAATCTCGATGCCGATGGTGGTGTAATACTTGCTCATAAAACGTGTGCAGCTCCTTTCATGCCAGTGAGGTTTTCCAGTCCCAGAGCCGTATCAAAGAGTTCCTGCTCAGCGAAGGGACGGGCCGTCAGGTTGATGCCCAGGGGCATGCCGTCCTTGGTGCCCATGGGCAGGGTCAGGGACGGGTAGCCGGAGAAGTTGGCCAGCTGCATATATTCGTTTTCAAAGCTGTCTTTTGCATCCTTTGGACGGTTCAGCACATCTTCCACCAGGGGAGCGATATCCGGCGTGGCGGGAGCGGCAATGACATCCGCCTGCTCAAACAGTCCGGCATAGGCTTCCACCAGCAGACGGCGGATTTTCTGAGCTTTGCGGAAAATGCGGTCCTGGTTTTCCTCAAAGAGAGAATAGGAGCCCACCACAAAGCGTTCCCGGACCTGGCTGGAGAAGCCGGCGGTGCGGGAGGCGGTCATAACCTCTTCCACGCTTTCTCCGGGCTTTCTGACGCCAAAGCGCAGACCGTCCAGGTTGGAATGGTTGGCGGTGGCTTCCGCGTTGGCAATGGTCTTATAAACTGGTGCAATGAAATCCATGAGTTCATCCGGCATGCGGACGTTCACGAGCTCAGCCCCCTGTTCCTTTGCCTGCTGCATCAGATCCTCAAAGGCCTGTCTGACCTGGGGATCACTGATGCGTTCTGTGACATTGGTGAGAATGCCGATTTTCCGGCCTTTGAGGCTGCCGTTGAGGTTTTCGGCATAGTTTTCCACGGGCAGGTTCGAGGAAGTCATATCGTGGTCATCCCGGCCGGCCAGCACTTCCAGAGCCAGCGCTGCATCTTCAATGCCTGTGGTGAAGTAGCCCACATGGTCCAGAGAGGAAGCATAGGGAATGATGCCATAACGGGAAATCCGGCCGTAGGTGGGCTTCACGCCCACAATGCCGCAATAGGCGGCGGGCTTGCGGATGGAGTCTCCGGTGTCGGTGCCGATGGCTAAAGGCACGGCTCCGGCAGCCACCACAGCGGCAGAACCCGAGGAGCTGCCGGCGGGAATGCGGGAAAGATCCCAGGGATTGCCCACGGGACCGGTGCAGGCGTTGAGGCCGGTGCCGCCCATGCCCAGTTCATCCATGGCGGTCTTGCAGACGATGATGGCTCCGGCATCCTTCAGCTTCTGCACAATGGTGGCATCGTAGACGGGAACATAGTTGTCCAGAATCTCCGAGCTGGCGGTGGTGCGCAGTCCGGCGGTGGATACGTTGTCCTTGAGGGCTACCTGAATGCCGTCCAGTTTTCTCCCCTGGACACTCTGAGCCGGGTCGGCGGCGAATTCAGTGACGCAGTTGAGATCCGGCTGAATTTTCAGCAGGTATTCCATGGTCTGCTGCAGGGTTCCGTTGTTCTTCATTATTTCACCACCTTGGGCACATGCACGTGTCCCAGTCTCACTTCATCGGCATTGGCCAGAGCATCCTTCTGCTCCAGCGTGTCACACACAGTATCTTCCCGCAGGAAGACTGTGGGGGTTTCAAAGGGATACACCATGGGTTCTACGCCCTCGGTATCCAGGGTTTCAAAGAAAGCGACCTGTTCTTCCAGGGTCGCAAAGCTGTCCCGCAGATGATCGCATTCTTCATCGGACAGGCTGAATTTCAGATCGCCGGCCAGCTTTCTGAAATATTCGTTGCTCAAATTTTCCATTGCTTTCCTTTCTGTTGCATTTTTCTGTTTTCACCAGGGACCCGCTGCCCTTTATGGTGCAGCGGGTCTGTCTGTTTACTGAAATGTGGTCAGCACATGCACATCGGTGCTGCCGGCTTCCCGGCGCAGGAGTGCCTGCATCTGGTCGTTGTTTTCAATCTGCACAATATAGGTGCATTCCAGAGACTGGAAGGAAGCCAGTTCCTGCTTGACGCTCTGGATCACTGCCAGAATTTCCCCGGCTGTCTTGCCGTGGGATTCCACGGTCAGCTTCAGCACCGAGCAGGCATCGTCATTGAAGGAGGCCTCCCCGGTCACATAGGTATAATCCGGCAGGACCGATTTGACCTTATTGCGGAAGTCTTCAAACTCTGCGGCCATGGTCTCATCCAGCTTTGTAAAATCTGCCGAGGGAACCAGCACATGGTTCTGGCTGATGGCCTGGAAGCTGCCGCTGGTGCCGTTGAAATAGCCTTCGTAAATATAGCCGCCCTTGCTCCAGGCGTCCGGGTCGGTGTTCAGCTCATAGGCTGCCACCAGAATGGGGACGCTGGCAGAGATGTCGTTGAAGCGCTGGCGCATATAGGTCACCAGCTTGCTGGCGGTGACCTCAATGTAGGCGTTCATTTTCTCAGGGGTGATTTCCACCCGCTCCCCGTTGAGGTCCAGGGCATCGTTTACAACGAGGCCCAGAGAAATGCCCGTGAGCCGGTCGCTGGCATAAAAGTCCAGCTCATACAGATCCACCACAATGGTGGCATTGGTCACGGTGCCGTTGCCGGTGTCAAAGGCTTCATCCGCCGGCGGATTCAGGCCGTTGGGGTTGTCATCCCGCAGGGTGCCTAAGAGCCCTCTGGAAAAGTCTGTGGCATCCAGTTCATCATAGTCCAGGAAAACATGGTTTTTAAACCCGTTTTCTTCCGGCGGAAACCACTGCTTGGACAGTTCCATGAGCCCGTTCTCCACCTGGGTGCGCACATCCAGGTCGCTGAGCAGGCCCACATGCTTGACCCGCATGTCGGCGGCGTCATAGGGCAGAATGGCAGAATACTGGCCGCTGTTCAGAGCCCTGGCGGAATGGGTATTGCCGCTGGAGCAGCCTGCAGCAAGCAGGCACAGCGCCAGAAGCAGACTGCCTGTTTTCCTGTTCAAAGTCCCGCCTCCTTCCGGAATTCCTCCTCGCTCATCACCGGCACGCCCAGGCTCCGGGCTTTTTCCAGTTTGCTGCCGGCGTTTTCTCCGGCAATGAGCAGGTCTGTTTTTTTCGAAACGGAAGACGAGACCGAAGCGCCCAGGCCTTTGAGCAGCTCCGCGGCTTCCTTGCGCCCCATGGTCTGCAGGGTGCCGGTGAGCACCACAGTTTTGCCGGTGAAGGGCGATTCCTTTGTTTCGCTTTTTGGCTGGCACATATTCAGTCCCATCTGCTGCAGGGAGGCGATGAGCCGCTGGTTTTCCGGCTGGTCAAAGAAATCGCGGATGCTGGCGGCAGAAACCGAACCGATGAACTTGAGGGCGGCCAGTTCTTCCTCGCTGGCCTGCATAATGGCGTCCATGGTGCCAAAGGCCTCCGCTAAAATGGATGCAGCCTTGGAGCCCACCTGCCGGATGCCCAGACCAAACAGCAGCCGGTCCAGGGGCATGGCCTTGGATTTTTCAATATTGGCAAAGAGCTTCTCCAGCCCTTTGTCCGTGAATCCTTTGTGTTCCAGGATGGCGTCTTTCTTTTCATGCAGACGGTAAATGTCTTCAATGGAGTTCAGCAGATGCCAGTCATGGAACTGCTCAATGCGCTTCTGTCCCATGCCGTCGATGTTCATGGCATCCCGGCTGACAAAATGAATCATGCTTTCCACAATCCGCGCCGGACAGTCCGGATTGGGACAGAAATGCTCTGCCTCCCCTTCCAGTCTCACCAGCGCCGAACCGCACACCGGACACTCTGTTGGAAATACATACACCTGCTGGGTACCGTCCCGTTTTTCAGGCAGAGCCTTCACCACTTCCGGAATGATGTCTCCGGCCTTGCGGATAATGACCCGGTCGTTGATGCGCAGGTCGTAGTCCCGGATGCGGTCCTCATTGTGCAGCGTTGCCGCGGACACCAGGGTACCGGCCACCCGGACGGGTTCCAGCACCGCATTGGGAGTGATCCGGCCTGTGCGACCCACACTCAGGAAAATGTCCGTCAGACGGGTTTCCACTTCCTGGGCCGGGAATTTATAGGCGATGGCATACCGGGGCACCTTGGTGGTGATGCCCAGTTTCTGCTGGTCTTCCAGGGAATTCAGCTTGATGACCATGCCGTCGATTTCATAGGGCAGGGATTCTCTTTTTCCGGTGACGGAAGAAATCCAGTTCCAGATCTGCTCCGGATCCGAGAAAACAGCGTAGTCCGGATTGACCCGGAATCCCATTTCCTTCATTTTTTCCAGAGCCCCCTGCTGGGTGGTGATGCCATGATCCAGAGCATTCTGGAAATAGTAAACAAAAATATCCAGTTTCCGCTGTCTGCACACGGCCGTGTCCAGATTGCGGATGGTGCCGGCGGCAGCATTGCGGGGATTGGCAAACAGGGGCAGATTCAGGGAAGCCTGCAGCGCATTGAGAGTCTCAAAGCTGGCTTTGGGCATATAGATTTCCCCGCGCACCTCCACGTAGCCAGGCTCGGGAATGCTCATGGGCACCGAAGCGATGGTCCGGACATTGGCGGAAACATCTTCTCCCACCAGGCCGTCTCCCCGGGTTACCGCCCGCACAAACCGTCCGTCCTGGTACTGCAGGGAAACCGCCAGGCCGTCATATTTGTTTTCCACCACAAAGGAAGAATCCGGATACTCCTTCAGAATTCTCTGCAGAAATTCATCCAGCTCTTCTTTGTTGAACACGTCCCCCAGAGACAGCATTCTCTGGGCGTGGGTAACTTTTTCAAATCCGTCCAGCACCTGTCCGATGATCCGGCGGGTGGGAGAATTGGGATCCTCCATTTCGGGATGCTTTTCTTCCAGATGCTGGAGCTCCTCCAGCAGGCGGTCATATTCCTGATCGCTGACGCTGGGAGCATCGTTGATGTAATATTCTTTCGCGTACTGTTCCAGCTGTTTCCGCAGCTGCAGTATGCGTTCCTGTTCCTGATCCATGGGACACGTCCTTCCTCTGTTTCCGTCTGCCGGCTTCTGGAGCCGCCTGCAGAAACCTGTTAATTATATCATGCCTGCAGAAGGCGGAATCAGGCATCGTTCTGACCATAGCGCTGCTGCAGGGTGTAGATGGACTGGTTGCGGTTGACCAGATAGGCCACGGAGCATACCAGGAAAAAGTACGGAAACCAGGCAAAGCCAAAGATTTCCATGCCGATCATGATGGCAGCCAGCCAGGTGTTTGTGCCGGCTCCGAATACAGATGCATAGCCCAGAGCGGCACAGATCATGGGATCCAGGCCAAACACCGGGGCCAGGGCGGCTCCCAGACTGGCCCCCATGGCAAACAGCGGTGTCACTTCACCGCCCACAAAGCCCAGGGACAGCGTCAGAATGGTCAGCAGACCCTTCAGCAGCCAGTCGTAGCTGTAAATAACCCCGCCGTTCAGGGACAGCCGGATCAGGTTTTCTCCGGAGCCGGAATAGCGTCCGTGGTGCAGCAGATACAGCAGGGCTGCCAGAAGAACAGAAAGATAGAATACTCTTCTGTACAGATCCGGCATCTTTTTTGGCAGGTATGAATGGAGCTTTCGGCTGCACCAGGCAAAGAGGCCTCCGGCAATTCCAAAGAGCACGCCCAGGAAGATCAGCTTCCACAGCTGGCTGTTCAGCACTGGCATCATCAGACCATCCAGAGTAAAGGTGCTGGCATGGACCCCCAGCCTGGAGGAGACCCAGGAAGCCGTGAAACTGGCACACAGGGCCGGTGCCAGGGCCCGGTATTTCAGCGTGCCGGCCACCAGCACCTCCAGAGCGAAGAACACAGCCGTAAAGGGGGTGCCAAACAGACCCGCAAAACCGGCGGCCATGCCGGTCACCAGGAAAATGGTCCGGGAGTGGGGCCGGTCGGTGAGCCGGCGGCCCACCACATGGGAAATGGTGGCACCAATCTGCATGGCCACCCCTTCCTTGCCGGTGCTTGCTCCCACCAGGTGGGACAGCCAGGTGCCCAGGGTCATCATGGTGACAGTCCGTTTGGGAATCCAGCGGGACTTGCCCTGGGACACTTCAAACACCAGGTTCATGCCCCGCCGGGCAGTTTTGCCAAACCGGGAGAACGCCCAGGCCAGCACCAGGCCTGCGGCCGGCAGCGCCAGCAGAGGCCAGCAGCCCCAGCCCTGGCGCCACTGCTGGATCAGGCCCAGCCCATAGCCAAAGAGGACTTCCGCCAGCCCTACAACCAGCCCGATGAACACGCCTACGGCTGAAAAGAGCAGAAGCTCCGAATACTGAATGCACCAGATCAGAACCCGGCGGACAATGGAATCTAACTTCATACCTGCACTCCTTTTCTCAAACATTGTACTCAGACCAGGAAGTCTGGGCAATCGCTCAAAAAAGCATGACAAAAGGCAGGCTGTCAGGCCTGCCCTGCTGTGCATCTTTGTCTGTCTTTACAATATCTGTCCAGTCCGCTTCTTCAGGCAGAGGTCTTCCTGCTTTTGACAGTCAGTCCTTTGTAGTCAGAACGGATCACCTGAATCCGGTGGGGTTCGCTGAACGCCACCTGGATCCGGTCGTCCTGGGCCTGGACCACCACGCCTTCTCCGAACACATCGTGCTCCACCAGCATCCCCGCCCGGAACCGGACGGCTCTGCCGTTTTTGCGGCTGGAGAGCACATTGTCCTGCAGCAGACTGCGCTTTTCCCTTTGGCCAGTTTCATTTCGCCGGGTGTTCTGGGTAAAGGTGTATTCGTCAGGAATCTCCGCCAGAAAGCGGGAAGCAGACCGGGGAATGCCTGTGACATAATCCATGGTCCGGTTCCAGGAGATGGTCAGCACTTTCCTGGCCCGGGTCATGGCTACATAGAGCAGACGCCGCTCTTCTTCTGTGCCTTTCTCTCTGTTTTCTTCCATAGCCCGGTGGGAAGGAAAGATATTCTCATTGAAGGAAGCCACAAACACGGCATCGTATTCCGTGCCCTTGGCCGCATGGACGGTCATCAGAGAAACACCGTCCTGCCTGTCTGTATCGGTATCGGTGAGCAGGGCGACTTCCTGCAGATAGTCTTCCAGAGTCAGCCCCGGTTCCTCCTTCAGACGGGTTACCAGGTCTGCGGTGATTTCCTGCACGTTTTCCAGCCGCTCTTCTTCCTTTGCACTCTCCAGCATCTCCCGGTATCCGGTTTTTTCCAGCACCAGGTCCACCAGACCGGGCAGAGGCTGGCTCTCCTTTTCCTGACGCATTTCCATGATCAGCGCATGCAGATTCTGAACTTTTTTCTTTGTGGCCCCTTTCAGAGACTCCGGATTTTCCAGGGTTTCCAGCAGAGACTGTCCTTTTTGTGCTGCTTCCGCATGCAGTTTTTCCAGTGTGACGGCCCCGATGCCCCGTCTGGGAACATTGATAATCCGCTCCAGATACAGATCCAGAGCCCGTTCATGGGGATCGCTTTCCTCAGGTCTGCACAGCAGATGGAGATAGGAGAGCATATCCTTAACTTCGGCGCGTTCATAAAAGCGCACACCCCCGTAAATCCGGTAGGGGATGCCATAATGGCGCATGGCATTTTCCAGATACCGGGAGAGGTAGTTGGTGCGGTAGAGCACAGCCATCTCCGTCCAGGGCATGTTCCGCTTTTTATGGAGAAGCTTCATCTTCAGGGCGATGAACGCTGCCTCGGTTTCCCCGTCTATGCCTTCATACAGTTCAATGGCTTCATCCTCGCTGCGGGTAGAAAACAGGTCCTTCTTAATGCGGTTGCGGTTGTGAGCAATCACCGCATTGGAAGCTTTCAGAATGGTGGGGGTCGAGCGGTAATTCTGGTCGAGAATCACCGTATGGCACGGCGTAAAATCGTGGTCAAACAGCAGAAGAATGTTCATGGCTGCTCCGCGCCACGTATAGATGGTCTGGTCCGGGTCTCCCACCACACATAACATGGCGTCCTTGCGCACCAGCTGACGGATAATCTCGTACTGAACCGGGTCAATGTCCTGAAACTCATCCACATGGATGTAATCCAGACGGTTCTGCCATTTGGTGCGGACCTGCTCATCCTGCTTCAGCAGGCGGTCTGCTTCCACCAGCAGATCATCAAAGTCCATGGCCCGCAGTTCCCGTTTCTCCTGCTCATACAGTCCGTACAGTTCCCCGGCCGCCTGCACCGCCGGATCATGACTGTTTTCAGCGGAGCGTCTGGCCCTGGATTCCGAGACGCCTTTTGTTTTCCAGGAAGAGATGACATGGATCAGGGCTGCAGGCTTCACCTTCGTCTGGTCCATGCCCCTTTCCTTCATATACCGGGAAATGATGCGCTTCTGGTCATCGGCATCCAGAATGGAAAAGGATTTAGGATAGCCAAGACTCTGGGCGTCCTCCCGCAGAATGCGCACGCACAGCCGGTGGATGGTGGAAATCCGCACCCGGTCAGCTTCATCGGGCAGGATTTTTTCCAGACGCTCCTTCATTTCATTGGCTGCCTTGTTGGTGAAGGTAATGGCCATAATGCGGCTGGGATAAATGCCGATTTCCTGGATCAGGTACTGGATGCGGGCCATGAGCATCCGGGTCTTCCCCGAACCGGCACCGGCCACCACCCGGACGTGTCTGTCGATTTTGACGGCGGCTTCCCGCTGCCGGTCATTGAGCTGCTGCAGTGCTTCTTCCATGCTGAACCCTCCTTCTGCTCTCTTTCGGTTCTTTTCAAAATACCATCAATCCGCCCCTATGAAAAGAAAACAGGGTCCAGGCCATGTCCTGCAGCAGCACAGACTCTGGTTTTTGGGAAAAAGAAAACAGCAGCCGAAGCTGCTGTTCTGGTTTACTGGCGGAAAAATCCGGACTGCAGAATGCAGGAGCGCAGATAAGGAATGGTTTTCTCTTCTGCGGCAACGGCGTGAATGTACAGGAACTGATCATCCTGTTCAATCACCGCATCGATGGTGGGAATGCCGTCTTCTGTGAATGTGTCTATCCACACGGTTTTCCCCTCTTCTTCCAGAGGTTCCTCCTCCATAACCTTCTTGTATTCAGGCAGAATGTCCGGCTTCTTCGAAGCCTGAATGAGCCAGCTCCACTGCCCTTCTTCTGTGTAGGGTGCCATCAGATTGATGGAGGACGTTACAGGATCGTAGCTCCTCTCAGCGGTTCCCGGAGCCACAACCCGTGCATCTTCAAAAAGGTGGTAGACTTCGCGTGTCCTGTACTGAACGGCTTCTTTCTCCATTTCCGGGGCATCCTTCAGTTTGTTGTCTCTGTCCATGAGCTCGGCCAGTTCTGCATACTGTTTCACAGGCAGCGGCAGATCCGGGTCTTTTTCGTGGGCTATTTCCAGATAGTCCAGAATTTCATTGCTCACTTTTTCGGTTTCGTCATTCATGCGGGCATACAGTCCCCGGCCTTCCTTGGCCAGCAGCGTCAGAGCAGCGTTGCGGTAAAAGCGGGCATCCCTGTCCCAGTCGTTCCAGACATAGAAATGATCCATCAGATCGTGCACTTCCGACTTGATGAACTCATTTTTGTCCATCTCTCCTGTGGAGGTCAGAATTTTGCCTTCTTCGCTGCGGGGCAGGAAGTAGGTCTCATCGTACAGATAGTTGCGGTCCCGGAACTCCGGATCTGTAAGAATCATATTCTTCACATAATCCAGTTCATGTTCATAAATATGATGGAGCCGGTGGAAGTCTCCGTCGTTGACGTATTCGAGATCGTCCACCACTTCATATTCTCCGGGCACCTCCTGCTGGATGGCGTCGTAGAGCTCAATGACAAACGCATGGAAGCCAGCTCCGGCATGGCGGGTATTGGCGGTGAGAATCATGGTTCTGTCGTCTTCGCTGACCACAATTTTGCCCTGGGGGCAGACCAGAATTTCCACCCTGTCTCCTCTGTCTTCGATCTGGATGCCTTCTCTTTCGCAGAGAGCGCCCAGAACCTGATAGAGTTCGTCCATTTCCTTGTGGTTTCTGTCTTTACAAATTAACTGTGCTAACATTCGAATTCCTTTCAAAAGGCCTTTTCAGAATGACAGATATATTATTCCATATACATTTCAGACATTGAAATTTCCTGCCCTCTGTTTTTCTTTTTCAATCTGGCTGAAAAAGAAGTATGTCCTGCCAGTCTGTGCAGCCTGATAACAGGACAGTCAGGCCTGCTTTCATTATCGACCATACAGCGGGGTTCTGACCAGATGGTGCTTCCTGTCCCAGTCAGCAGAACAGAAGACTGTCTCCTTTTTTATGGCCTGACTTATAATGGTTGAGAGGACCCGTCGGTCCTGAAGGAGATAACTATGAATCAGATCAGCAACCGCTGGAAAGAATATGAAGTGCTCGATGCGGGAAACAAGACCAAACTGGAGCGCTGGAAAAACATCATACTGGACCGGCCCGATCCGGTGGCCATCTGGCCCAGGGAAGACGAACAGCTCTGGAAAAAAGCCGATGCCGTCTACCACCGCTCCAGCAAGGGAGGCGGCCAGTGGGAATTCAAAAAACCCCTGGAGGAATTCTGGACCATCCGCTACGGAGAGCTGCGCTTCAAGATCTCTCCCACCGGTTTCAAGCACACCGGTCTGTTCCCGGAACAGGCAGCCAACTGGGATTTCATCATGAACAGCATCCGGACAGCGGCAGCTGATGGCCGTGACGACATTAAAGTCCTGAACCTCTTTGCCTATACAGGCGGTGCCACCATGGCAGCAGCCAGAGCCGGTGCCAGTGAAGTGGTGCATCTGGATGCCTCCAAAGGCATCAACCAGTGGGCCAGAGAAAACATGATGCTCAATCACCTGGAAGACAGGAAGATCCGCTTCCTCGTGGACGATGTTATGAAGTTCATCCGCCGGGAAATCCGCAGAGGACGCAAATACGATGCCATCATCATGGATCCCCCTTCCTATGGACGGGGCCCCAACGGAGAAGTCTGGAAAATCGAAGACAGCATTTTTGATCTGATTTCCGAAGCTTCCCAGCTGCTTTCCGACAATGCCCTTTTCTTTCTGGTCAATATTTATTCCACCGGCTTTCCCCTGTCCAGTCTGCAGCAGACCATGGACAAGATTCTCGTGCGCCAGCACGGAGGCAGTGTGGAAACCGGAGAAACTCTGCTGCCCATTACCAGCGGCGGCGTGCTGCCCTGCGGACAGTTCGGGCGATGGACATCTTCCTGGCTGGCAGAACACCAGGAACCCGCTTCTGACGAGGAAAACTGAGAGAGTCTGGTCTGCCTGAAGCAGACTGACAACGAGCCCCATCATGCAAAAAAACCGGCCGGAGCCGGTTTTTCATTTTTACAGATATCGTTGAAGTCTGCTTCTTTACTTGGCAGGCTGGGCAAGATCGCCGAATTTTTCAACGATGAATGCCTTGATGTCGTCGGACTTGAGCACTTCCACCAGCTTCTGGATGGCAGGATCGTCTTTTCTGGATTCCTTCACCGCAATGATGTTCTGGTATGTCTGGGCTGCATCGGAATCGGATGCTTCGGATACCAGTAGATAGTCGGTGATGCCGGAAGACAGAGCGTAGTTGCCGTTGACCACTACATAGTCTGCATCCTGCAGCTTGGTGGCAATCTGGTCAGCAGCCAGTTCCACAATGTCCAGGTTTCTGGGGTTTTCCTTGATGTCGGCCACAGTGGCTTTTTCCAGAGCGGCATCGTCATCCAGGGTGATCAGCCCCTGATCCTGCAGCAGCAGCAGAGCTCTGGCTTCGTTGGAAGGATCGTTGGGAATCAGAATCTGAGCGCCGTCAGAGATTTCCTCCACAGTGGCGTATTTGTCAGAATAGATGCCCAGGGGTTCATAGTGGACCGCACCGGCGCTCACCAGGTAGCCTTCATCTCCTTCGGAAAACCCGTTGTCAGCGTTGTAGCTTTCCAGATAGGGAAAGTGCTGGAAATAGTTGGCATCCAGGGAACCGTCAGAAGTGGATGGGTTGATGTTGGGGTAATCAGAGAACTCGGTGATTTCCAGAGTGATGCCTTCCTTTTCCAGCAGAGGCTTGGCTTCTGCCAGAATTTCTCCGTGGGGAGAAGTTGTGGCGCCCACCACCAGGGTGGTTGTGTCGCTGGTGGTATTGCTGTTGTCTTTGTCTGCATCTGCAGGAGCAGAAGAGCAGGCTGTCAGGCCCAGGGCCAGCGCAGCGGCCGCAAAAATTTTCAGTGTTCTGTTCATAATATATTCTCTCCTTGGCAGTTTCTGCCGGCAGCAGATCCTTTCTCTGCTGCGAATTTTTTCTGGCTGAAGCCGTCGGGCTCAGTGGGTGGTTTTGCGGGCCAGCCAGTTTCCCGCGGACTGGATCACTGAAATCAGAATCAGGATCAGCAGCACCACCACGTATGTAATGTCTGTCATCTGTCTCTGCCAGCCAAACCGGATGGCCAGATCTCCCAGTCCCCCGGCACCGACGGCACCCACAATGGCGATCTGTCCGATCAGGGCGATCAGGGTGATGGTCACGCCCCGGATCATGCCCGGGATGTTTTCCCGCAGATACACCTGGGTGATGATCTGCCAGTTGGTCATGCCCATGGCCACAGATGCTTCCACAATGCCCTCCGGAATTTCTTCCAGGGAGGATTCCATCTGACGGGCCATGAAGGGAATGGTGCCCACCACCAGAGGAATCAGAGCACCCTTGATGCCGATTGTGGTATGAAACACCGCACGGGTCACCACCAGCAGCATGGGGATCAGGATAATAAAGGGAATCGCCCGGAACAGGTTGATCACCTTGTCCAGAATCCACCAGACCACTTTGTTTTCCAGAATGCCGCCGGGTTTGGTGACGATCACCAGAACCGCGAAGATCAGTCCGAAAACAAAGGAGATGGATCCTGCCAGCACCAGCATAATCAGGGTGTCTACAATGGCCTGCGGAAACTGGTCCGCAAACTGAATTACATTTGGGATCAGATCAGTCAATGTGCCCACGCTTAATCACCTCCACATGGACGCCGTCGTCCTTCAGTCTGTCCACCGCTCTGCGGATGGAATCGTCCAGTCCCCGGAACACCGTCACCAGTGTACCGATGGGTGTCTCTTTGATCACTTCCACACTGCCAAAGATAATGGAGCAGTCCACACCTAACTCTCTGGAAATACCGGAGATCACAGCCTGGCTGGTGGTGCTGCCTGAGTAGGTCAGCAGGATCATCTGCTCATTGGGTTTCAGCAGGGTCAGCGGATGTTTCTGTTCGATGAGCTCATAAATCTTGTTCACCGAAGAAGTGGTGCTGATGAAGTTTCTTGTCAGCTCCTGCACCGGGTTGGTGAAGACAGGAACAATGTCACCTTTTTCAATCACCCGGCCGCCGTCCATGACTGCCACCCGGTCACAGATCTCCTTGACCACAAACATTTCGTGGGTGATGATCACCACGGTCAGCTTCATTTCCTGATTGATCTTCTTAATCAGCTTCAGAATGGACTGGGTGGTCTGCGGATCGAGTGCTGAGGTCGCTTCGTCGCAGAGCAGAATTCTGGGATGGCTGGCCAGGGCTCTGGCAATGGCAACTCTCTGCTTCTGTCCGCCGGACAGCTGGCTGGGATAGGAGTCTTTGCGCTCTGCCAGATCCACCAGTTCCAGCAGCTCCATGACTCTGCGGTCGATTTCCGCTTTCGGTTTTCCCATGTTTCGCATAGGCAGCGCGATGTTTTCGAAAATCGTCCGGGAACGCATCAGATTAAAATGCTGAAAAATCATGGACATTTTCCGTCTGGCGGCTCTCAGATCCGCAGCGGAAAGCTTCATCAGATCCTTTCCGTCAAAGATCACCTTGCCGGAGTCCGGTACCTCCAGCAGATTCATGCAGCGGACCAGCGTTGACTTGCCGGCACCGGAAAAACCGATTATGCCGTATATGGTTCCTTCCTTGACGTGAAGACTGATGTCTTTTACCGCATGGACATCTCCATCCTTCGTTTTGAAGGTTTTTGTTACATGTTCAAGCTGAATCATTGTGTGCCTCCAGTTCAACAAAAAAAGCTCTCATCCATTAGGACGAAAGCTGCAGCTTCGTGTTACCACCTAAATTCGCAGATCCATCACTGGGTCTGCCTCACAGAGTACAAACATACTCCTGCGCTGTAACGGGCGCTCCCGTCAGGCCTGCCAATCGGCCATGCTGCTCCAAGACCATGTTCCCTGCCGCTTCGACGTTTCTTTACACCATCCAGAAACTCTCTTTGCTCTCCCTGACAGGTACTCTTCTCTTCTTCGCTGATTTATGAGAGAACTTTACCATAATCCTGCGGTTTTTCAATCGAAACGGAACACTTTCTGAAAATTTCTGCAAGCAGCCGGAAGCAGGCTCG
>JAAGKN010000729.1_pt1 | contig 68611 bp, 66 predicted proteins | sample 6206371 | NCBI WGS metagenome assembly JAAGKN01 (sample SAMN11533720, study PRJNA540317) | gut metagenome | isolation source: fecal pellets from male and female animal of same cohort | host: Peromyscus leucopus | place: USA:CA | collected 2017
CAAAAAAAAAAAACAATGCAAGGCCTTCTAAAAGCAAACAAAAAATATCCGCAAATGTTTGAGGAATTGCATCCCCCCCGTTTTAGCCGCCCCAGAGATACCGCACGCATAAAATACAAATTTGTTAAGATATGTTATATGTCCGCCAAACGCACCAAAAAAATAAACGCCGCCCCCCTCACGGCTTCTCCCGCCGCCGCATTCATCCGGTTCACCCATAATGCGCTGGTACACGCCACGGGCGTATTGGGGGCGCTTGTCAGCATTTCTTTTTTTACCGCAACGTACGACAGCGCCCAAGTAAAACTGACTCTTTTGCAAATGGGGGCCGTTATTTTACTTGCGTTATGGGCCGCTTTAAACATCACCCGCCGCAAAAGCCCGTTTACGCGAAAAAATCTTCCTTTTTTATTGCCCGTTTTTGCTTATTTAGGATGGAATACGCTGTCGTTTTGTTTTCTGCCGTATAAAATGGAAGCGGCCGAAGAGTTTACCCGTTTTTGGCTCTACGGCGCAATAACCCTAATGGCGGCGACGGAGTTTACGCTGGCCGACGTGCGCACCTTCGTTAAATACCTGCTGGCCGCCGCGTGGATTTCCTTCTTATACGGCGCGGTGCAAGTAGTGGACGGATTTTTTCCGGGGGCGGATATTATGCCCTGGCGCGGATTTTTTACAAAACGCGTATTTTCAACCCACGCCAACCCTAATTTTTACGCCGACTTTGTGATTTTTGCTTCCTGTTTGGCGGCGGCGCAATTCCTTATAACGCGCCAAAAGAAACTGCTTATTTTATTGGGCACGGGGCTTGTTACGCTGTTTTTTACCGAAAGCAAAGGCGCGTGGGTGGCATACGCCGCGGCCGCCGTTACGGCGGCTGCGCTGTACGGCAACTGCTTGGCCAACGGAATAAAAAAACATATTAAAACCATTAACCTGGCCGCGGCTGCGCTGTTAGTGGCCGCCGCCGTATTGGCGGGAATGTTTACGGCAAAACGCTTCCAGTCCGTCAGCTTCCGCGCATACACCTGGCTGTCCGCTTTTGAAATGGTGCAAGATTCCCCCGTGTTGGGCACGGGCCCCGGCGGTTTCAAAATTATCTATTCAGCGTATCGCCGTCCGCAAATTTTTTATATTGAAAACGCCCACAACACCGAAACCCAACACGCCGAAAATGAATTTTTGGAACAATGGGCCGCCGGCGGAACCGTCGGGTTGGCGGTTTTTTTATGGATGACGGGTTTTATACTGATTTTAGCCGTTAAAAATTTAAAACGCACCGGGGCCGATAATGCACTGCACGAGCGGAACGCATACCTGCTGGGATTAACCGCCGCATTTACGGGAATGCTGGCCCATTCGGCGGTAGACATCAGCGTACGTTTTGCATCCAGCGGGCTTTTTTGGGCTTTATTTATGGGGCTGATTATCGCACTTTGTACCCCCAAAGAAGAAACCGCCCCCGCAAACGCACCCGCACCCGCCGCTTTACTGGCGGTCCTGCGCGCCCTGGTATGGGCGGCCGCGTTATGGACGGCGTACCTGCTGCTCACGCAATTTTATGAAATAACATCCGTCGTAGGCGTTACTTCCGCCGGGCAATTTATTTTAATGCGTTGCGCCTGGCTGGTGTTAGCCGCCTGTACGGCCGGGGGCGTATACATTTACTTCCGCACGGCCAAACTGTGCCCCTCCGCCGCGGCCTTGGCTATATTGCTGGCCTCCCTGGCGCCCGTTTACGGCGCGTGGGGATTCTTCCGCGCAAACCATTATTACAGTTTAGGCGTCAGTATGATTAACGTGCGCAACGCCGAAGGAGCCCTCGCCTATTTTTCAAAAGCAATCCGCTTAAACCCCTTTCAAACGGAATACCGGCAGTTCCGCGCCAACACGCTGGCGGGCACACTAAATTTAACCCAAACGTTTTCCCCCGCACGCGGAGATAAAAAAATGCCCTCCAACGATTACGAACGCGCTTTAAAAGATTTAAACGCGGTATACGCCCAAACCCCCAATCATCCGCTGCTGCACCATAATTACGGCCAGCTTTACTTTGCTATGGCAATGCGACGCTCGCAGGATGCGGCCCAAGCCAAAAGCCCGGCGGAATACGAAATGTTCCGCGCTGACGCCGTTAAAAATATGGAACTTGCAAAAAAAGCGTTCAAACGCGCCCTCTTGGCGGACCCCGTCAATGCGGATACGTACTTTTATTTGACGCAAATCGCTTTGTTGGAGCGGGACGGGCAGACGGCCCTGGACTGGATTAACGCGTACCGCCAAGGCCCGGCTGGAGTTACGGAAAAAGAATTTTTACGCAAAAACCGCGAGAACCCCGTTTTTTGGCCGCTTGAACAGCAGGCGCGCGCGTTAGCTTCCCGTCGGGGAAAATAGTTTTGGTGCAAAAATCTCGCTTTTTTTGTAAAATATATGAGTAGCAGGAAAAACCGTTTTTCGCCAAGATAGCTCAGCTGGTAGAGCAACCGCTTCGTAAGCGGTAGGTCGGGGGTTCGATCCCCCCTCTTGGCTTATTTATAAAAAACCCCGCAGATAGCGGGGTTTTTTATTGGCTAAAAAGTACGCAAATAACTTTGCGTGCGAGAAAAAGAAGACACCATCAAGAGCGTCCTCAGCATTTTGTCAGCCGTTGGCAGCCTTCCGCACCCGGATTGCACACGCAATAAAACGCCAACATTGCCCGCGCGTTTTGTTCGTTTACACCAGGGTCAGCATAGTCAAATTTAATTAGACAAATTGCCGCGTCACTTTTTACGGGCGATGTTCTGCAACCGCCGGCGCACATCGTCAGCAGGCAAATGATCCACGCTATCGATAACCTTATCCACTTTTTCACGTTCCAAAGCCTCCTTTTCGGCTTGTTCCAAGGCCGCGCTTTTGCGGGCCAGTTTAGCGGATAGGGCGGCAATAATCCACACCGCCCCGACGCTTAATGCAATTTTGCCCAATTCGGCCCACATTATTTAATTCCCTTGGGTGGTTCAAAGCCGCCCCTGCCGTGGAAACGGATGCCTTTACCCCGGCCCGGCACCTTTTTAACCGCGCGTCCGCGCAGACAAACTGTTCCATACCTATTTCTCCTTTATTTCAATATGCGGATAATCTTTGAAGTTTGGCCAAAAGGCACCGTATTCAAAGTGGCTTTGGATTTCGCCGTGGGCCCGCAATACGGCGGCTACGGCGTCAAAGCGGGTAATCATTTCCTGGAAACGGGCTAAATTGCCCCAGTCAATCGGATAAGGCGCGATGTCCACCGCCAAAGAAGGCGTTTTGTTATGCGCCGAGTGTGGGTAGCGCAAATGGCTGTTTCCCGCCTCATACGCCGCGTTTTGGGCGGTGCTGTTTCTGTACCCCTCCAGTACGGCAAAATCGTACTGTTTAATCAGTTCCCGGCACACGGCCTGCAAATCCGGGTGGCACGTTGCAAGCCGCGTTTCGCTTGTTTTGGAAAACGCAGGCATTATACCAGCCCCGCCAAATAACAGATGTCTTTAATCTGCGGCTTCACCAGGGGCCTCCAACGCGTTTATTTCATACCGCCACGCTTGCCGCAGGGCTTTGGTTTCGGCATACTCCTCTTCGCTTAACAATCCCTCGGCATACTTAATCGCCTTATAATCCGTGGCGGATAATTTTGCTTTAAGTGCCGCGATTTTAGACGCGTTGAGTTCCGTGTCTGTCAACTTAGCGTTTTCTGCAAGCACGTATTGCCCGCCCTGTTTTTCAATATGCGCGCCGTTCGCGTTGCACCAAATGGCGGCTTTGGTGTAGTTTTCTTTATTCAAGATTTGTCCGATCGTAAACATATTTATTCTCCTTTAATTTATGGCTCCCTGTCCTTCCGCTGTCCAACTGCGTGATATTGTGTATCTAATTTGGACACCGGTTACTGTTCTTTTGTCTGGTATTTGCTGATTGGTAGTGTATTCTACCGTGTAAGCCGTATCAAAAGTGCCCGCATATAAAACATTATTAGTAAATGTATAATTGGTGTTGGCAAATGCTTTTAGAAAGGTTATTGTTTGCACTTCCATCAAAGTTGTTGTTATTAACACCCCGCCTTGCCTAAGCCAGCCATCGCTATATACTTCGTACCAGTTCCCATCCGCGTCCGAATAGGTTTCTACAATAGCCCGCGCGGGTTTGGCAGTATTTTTCATATCCCGGTCCGCTTTATCGTTTAACGCCTCACTAAGGGCGCCAATATTTATATCACTCATTACCTATTCTCCTTGACCGCAAGCATACCATCTAACAATTCCCGGGTTTGATGTACTGTCATCAGAAAACCAAATATTACATCCTGTTACCGTGTAATCTTTAAAACTGGCAAAACCCTGCCAGTTTGAACTATCTGTTCTATATCCACTACCACTTATGTGATATAACGTGTTTAAAAACGGGATTGGATATGTCAGAGCGCTCCAGACACCATTCCAACTAAACATCCCGCCCTGTTCCAGCCACCCGCTTTTGTACTTGCGGTACCAGTTGCCGGCCTCATCCGAGTAACTCTCCACCACAAAGTCAATGTTAGGGGCAACATTCGCCAGTCCAATATCCGCTTTAGCGTTAAACTGTTCCGTTTTGAGCCCTACCGTCTGTTCTACGGCGCTTTGTTCATAGTTGCCTACAAAGAAGTACAGGTACATCTCGGTAGCCGCAGGCTGCAGTTTTTCAACCCGGCCAAATGCGCCGTCTGCCACCGGGTCCGTGGTAACCATATTACCGCCGAAATCCGCCCCGCTCCCGCTAAAGCCGCCGCCACCGCCGGAACCGTTCCATCCGCGGTATCCGTTAAAGCGGTTTTTCCCGGTTTGGTTATTTGGGGAGGCGACAAAAGAACCGTTATTATTGCCAGAGTTGGCCCCAAACACGTGGAAGTGGGTTAAATTGATATCCGCCTCCGCCGCTACAAAATTCCCCGGGGAAGACCTTAACCCGGTAAACCCGTGTTGGGTGCGGGGCAGTTTGAAACGTTGGTTCTCCGTGTCTAATATGTAATACCAGGCACTGCCGTAAGCGCTGTACGCCGCGGCCACATTATCCTGCTGGTCCGCTGCGCAAATCTTATACCCTTTTGGCGTACGTTTAAAGGTTACGCCGTTTTCGGTTTCTTCTAAGGAGTCCGCCCGATTATACTGCATCAAAAGCTCGTTATATGCCGCCGTGTAAACCGTACCGCTATGCCAGCTGAACGTGTCGGCACGTAAAAAACTAATATCACCAAGAATATGGTCCACCCAAACAGGCGTTAAAAGAGGCAGCCCGCTTTTTGCGTGTTCGGCATAATACCTTGCGCTGTAAACCTCTCCCTCTACGGGGCCGTCGGTTTTGGAGGCCCAGTCCTCCGCTTTTTGGAGCGCCGGGCCTAACTGGGCGTTTATGTGTTCAATTTGTTCCGCACCGGCGGATTCAATTTTGGCGACTTCCTCATCGCCCGACTGCTTCGTCAAAACCTTTAAAGCATCCGGCAGCTGGATAACATCCTTTTCCGGCGTAAGGCCGGCAAGCGTAATACATTCCTGAATTTCATTTTTGATTTGGTTATAGTCCGCCGCCTTAATGCGGCTGGGGCTGTCGGGTATATAAACGGCGTCTACTTTATTTTCAATTCGCATAATTACTCCTTATAGTCTAGTGGCGTCGGGAAGACAGTTTGGTACGCATAAAACTCTTTTTCCGGCGCGTTGTTTTTGTTGGACTCGTCGCGCAAAGTGTATTTGATTTGGCGTTTGGCGAAATCGTAATTTAAACCCGTTATTTTGCACGCGCGGTAAAACGTATTTAACCGCTCATACTTGGTGTAATCCGCCCAATCCTCCGGCACGGTAAGCGGCATTTCGCGCTTTAAATTGACTACGTCGCCAAGTTCCAAATTTAAATTCCACCGGCCCGTGCATCCAATCACGTTGCGCAAATCCGAATATAACGTCAGCAGCTGCGGGCCGATGGCCTGGGCCAGTTCCGGGTTGTCGTAATTAATAATTTGGGGCTTATCAATGTTTTTATTAATCACGCCGTATTTGTCCACCGGCGTGGGACGCAAGCCCGTGTCGGCGTAAAATTCCAGCGGGATTTCGGCAAAGTTTAAAGTCAGTTTGGTGGCCAAATCGTTAAACGCCCGCTTTACCGTGTCCACCTTTACAAGCTCCGTTTCGTCCAGCACATACACGGGAGTAGTGCTGACTGTTCGCGGGCGGAAGAAAAACACGTTTTGGCGGTTAATGCCAAATTCGTAACCGGAAACCAGCGCTAAATCTTTCAACACGTCCAGTACGTTTTGGCCAGATAAATCCACATAATCAAACACTAAAATTTTATCCAGCCTAAATACGGTAACGTTGGAAAAGTCCGTGGTGGCCGTATTGACGGGCGTTTGCGGTTCTATTTTAAAATAGGCTTGTTCGGCGGTAATAGGCAGATAGCGGCCCAAATCGGCCATATTCCACCCGTTCCCATCGTTGTACTGGGCAATATACTTAACGTTTTCGTTGTCGGGTACGGCCTCCAGCCGGACGGGGTTGTTTTGGGCGTTTACCAACAGTCCGTTGCCGTTAATAACCAGGTTCGTATCCGTAACGGCCAGGCTGTAATCGTAAATGTACGAACCCGCCGTATCCCACCCGGCTTCGTTTATTTGGTTGTTCGGGATATTAAGCTCGCCGTCCCACGTCCAACGCCAACCGCCGGAGATGGCAAAATCGTAATGCGTCCCGCGTTTGGTGATGGTTACATCGGGATACCGGTTATCGGCGCGGTTGCGGCTAAAGCCTTGCCCGGCCACCCGCCGGCCGTTTTGATAGACGGAGATTTCAAACACTTCCGCGTCGCTGTTGTGCCCGTGGCGGTTTTTGCGCCCGGCCATAATGCGTATACCGTCGCCAACGGGCCTGGCGCTGGGAAGAGCCTGGTTTAAGTCGCCCAGTTGGTAATACACATATTCGTACTCGTAGCTTCTGCTTTGGCGCAAAAAATAATGGATTGTAAAATCCGCGGGGAAATTATTCACGCGCGCGCCGTATTTCAGCCCGCCCACGCCCTCAAAAAATCCGTTGTCGCCGGCGTATACATAATTATCGCCCTCCGTTTTGTACCCCACTGTCATTACCGCGGCGGGAGAAAACCCCACCCGCACGTCCGACTGCCACGCCACCGGCGAGATTGCCAGTTTATCTTCCGGCCATCCTGCCGCCAATAATAAACAGGTGATGATGTCTTCCGCGCGTTTATTGCGCCGCCACGCATAATAATCGGCGGTAAGAACGGCGTTGTTGTAGGCGGGGTTAATAACTTCCACCAAAGCGGGTTTGTTTCGTTCGTTTACTTGCGAAACTTCGTAATCCACCCCGTCATATAGTTTCGTGCCGTCCGCGTATACGGCGCTAAAACCGCCTACGCCCAGGTGGGCTGTTTTATAAACGGGGCGGTTGTCGCTTTCGCGGTGGTCCAGCGTTAAGGCTTCGCCCGGATATTCGTCCGAATACGCTTTCGCCTCCACCCCCTCTAAAAGTTCCAAAGGCGAAACAAGCGTCAAAGACAGCTGGTAATTCTCCGGCGTGTGGTTGGGCATATCTTTGATTACCCCGTGAAACAAGGGCGTTGCCTGCGCCGCGGTTTCGCCGTAAAAAATACTCACGCGCGAACCATAAATTTGATAACCGTCCGGGAAGTAACTGTCCGGCGTTTGTTCCACAAAACGGCTTTTCGTGTCGGACAGCGTCAGCGTCATATTACTGGCCGTATATTCGTTAATTTCCCCCACATTCAGGTTGGTGGACAGCGCGCCGCACTTTACCAACATCGGCGTAATGTCTATGGGGGCGGATTCCGTTTCAAACGCTTCTTTTACAGCGTTCCATTTGTTGCGGTACAGATAGGCAAATACCCTAAGGCCGCGCAGGTCGCCGCTTTTTATACGGGCCGACAATTTAGGTGGAAGGTTCATCATAATTCTTTCAACTCCAGCGTAAGGCTGTACAGGCCCGTTTTACGGTCCAGCTCAAACGAGTATTCCGGGCTGACGTAACACTCATAAATTTTGCCTACGGCATCATCGTAAAAAGGCAGAACCGTCAGCTTATTGTGCGCGTCAATTTGCGCGGTTAACGCTTCAAACTGCGCTTTGGGGAGATTTTCAGCTTTTAGTTTAGTATCCAATTTATTGTAATCACCGTAAAAAACGGTCTGCCCCGCAACGGTGCGGTAACTGCCCTGGCCTGTATCTTTTTTAAACTGCGCGTCGGTAAGCGCGAGTAAATCCAGCAAATACCGGTACACGCCGATTTTGCCGATGTTAACCGTCTGCGGATTGCCGTCTTCCGCGTCTCCCAATGTAAAACGCAAAGAGGATGTGGTAACGGGCGCGGGCAGTTTTAACAAAAAATCACTCTCCGTATTACCCGTAATGTCCCACAAAGCGGCATATTCGCCCGTATTATCGGCCGCTTCCACCGTTACGCTTGCCAGATTGGTGCCGGAAAATATAACCGTATCTATTTCGCGGTTTACCACGTTGCCCCATTTATCGGTAAAGAATACGGTCTGTTCGTTTGGTAAATCCTGTAACGAAAGGCCGCTTAAAACGCCGGATAAATCCGTATCCTGCCCGTTTGAAATGTTTACCCCAAAATCGGCCGACAAGAATATAAAAGGCCGTTTAATCATACACTCAGTCCTCCTTGCGCGCGTCCCGCTTTTACGGCCACGTTGGCGTATCGCAACGCTTCCGTCACGCCGTTTTGCGTGGCCGTGGTCAGTTCGTCTAAAAACGGCAGTAGTCCGCCGGACGCATTGATGTTTACATTAATGGTGGTTCCGCCGCCGAGGCCGCCGCTTTCATCGGCAATCGCCCCGCCGATACGGCGTATGGCGCGCGCGTTATCCAGCGGAAGGACAGCTTCATCCGACCCACCCTCGCCGATAAGGGCAGGCACGCCGCCCGTAACAGCTTTAATCAAACCGCCATCGGCAAGTTTAATACTATTAATCTGCGCTACCTGATTTAAACCAAAAGCAATAGCTGCTGCAGCTGCTGCGGCACCCAGTACCGGGCCAATAACAGGAATGCCTGCCATAGCCGAATAGGCACTAACAGCCGATTTATAGGTTTCAATTGTGGCTTGAGCGGTTGCTGTGGCTTTGCCTACTGCTGCCATTTTGGCATTGCTGGAATTTTGCAAGCTGGCAAGGTTATCAAGCGCAGTCTTCATTGTCGCCTGGCGTTTTTTTGCCACCTGCATATCCAGCTCTGCTCCTTGCACCGCAAATTGGGTATCTAATTCTACTTTCGCTTTGGCATAGGTTTCTTCGTCTAATTGGCCTTGCTGTAAAAGTTTCAGTTTTTCGTCGTACAATTCTTTAAGACCCGCTTTTTGCTGGTCTATATTCTCAAAAAATCGGCTCGTTTCATCCAAATCCGTGCCAGTCAGCATACTGGCCATACTCATGGGGGCTTCCTGCTGATCACTGGACGTGTCCCAACCGGATGTAGACTGTTTGGGGCCGACCCCGGCATCATTTAATACCTGCCGGACGCGTCTTTTTTCTTTTTCCTCTTTCGCTTTTTTCTCGGCTTCGGCTTCTTGGGCTTTGGCCTTTGCTTCTTCTTGGGTTAATCTGCCTATCTTATTTTTAGTGTTGATTTGCTCGGCCTGCCTGTCGCGGATTTCCTCCTCTTTTTTAGCCGCCAGCGCACGCTGATAATTTTGTTTTTCTAACGCCTGTTGTGCTGATTTATAAAAATTGAGTTCTTTTTCTAAATCAGCCCGGCGTTTTTCATAAACATTCTGGTTATACGCTTTTCCGCTAGTTTCTTTCGCGCTATCCAAGTTATGTATCTTTTTTTGTATTTCGGCAATTTTTTCCAAATTTTTTTCATAGGCTATTTGGTCAACGGTTCTGTCTTTATTAAATAATCGGTTCCACATATCCATCGCTTTGTTACCGACATTGACCAAATTCTCAAGGACAGGGATAAGATTATCGCCTATCTCTTCGCGCAAGTCTCCCCACCGCTCTTTTAAAGCACTTACTTGTGAGGCGGTGTTCCCCATAGCCGCCTGCGCGCTGGCTCCAAATTTTTCATTGATTTGTGACAAAACGGCATCAAGTTTTTCACCGTCTTTTACATTGTCGCCTAAGACAATGCCGTAATTGGATAAGGCATCGGCAGACCCCGCCGCCGCACGCGCGACAAGCTGCAACGCGCTTTCAAACGACATCCCCTGACTGGCGGACAGCGCATACGCGGCCTGCACAGCCTCTTGCGCCTGTACCCCCACTACGTTCACGTTGGCAAGCTGCCTTTGGGCATCCAAAAAAACTTCATCACCCATACCCGTAAGGCTTTGCATTTTAGTTGCAAAATCCTGCGCCTGCTGCATCGCCCCGGTGGCCGTATAGCCTACGTTTTGGTAAGCGCCGGCCAGCATATTAACGGCGCGGGCGTTTTCGGCGGCGGCCCACACACACTCCCCAAACCACCCAATTACGGACTGTATACTCCCCCACGCACTTGCAATACCACTAATTCCCGAGACGGCATCCGTCAACTTAATCTTTGATTCTTCCGCCCCCCGGGCTATATTTTTATTGGTTTTATCCGCTTCAGCTTCCAAGTTCTTATAGGCTTTTTCCGCGGCTTTGGTACCTTTGTCATCAAAAGTACTTTTAATAGAAACAACTACTTTTTTATCTTCCGCCATATTGAATATACCCTCTTTTAAAACTACAATGTAAACAGTAAATATCTAATATTGGAAACTTCTATGCGTTCAACAAAAAAGATTTCCAATTTTCCGGCGGGAAAAAATAACCTTACTTCTTCACTTTTATTTTTATCCCCATACCTGCCAGCGAATTAAGCGGCGTGTTTGAATGGACCGTCTTGGTCTTTGCGCCATAATTTTTACCAGCCGCGCCCTGTGCTTTCTGCCCTTTTACATACTCCAACACATACGCGTTTATTTGCGTAAGGCTTAAATCTTCCAGCCTTTTGCGCAAAGTTTTCGTTTAAGATTTTGGCGATGAAACCAAACCCCGCGTTAGTTGGCGCGATTGAGCCCGCCGCCTGCGTAAAATTTTGCAAAATGCGCTCCAAATCGTTTACGCACCAAACGGCCAGCGTTAAATCGGCAAATTCCGCAAGAGTCACGTCTTCCGGGCGGATTTTTATACCCGGCGCGCAAAAAGCCAATATTTCAGGCAGTTTGGCAAGTAAAATACGGTTAAACGCCGCCATGTCCTTTTGCGCCAGTACTGCAAGCGGGGCAAGGCTCCCCAGCAGTTCCAACAGTTCCAGCGCGCGGGAGAGTTTAAAGGCCTCTATCACTACCGGCTGTCCGCCGATAGTGATAGTCGCCCGTTTACGCGTTAAAGCGTCTGTAATATCCAGCTCTTTTTTGGACGATTTGAACAGAAACATTATTCAGCCGCTCCGTACGTATCCGTGATTTGCAAAAAGTTCACGTTTTCGCCTTCCGCCGGGCAGTTAATAAGCACGCCTTCCAAATTGGCGGTTTGCGCTTCGGTTTTGCTAAACGCAAGTTCCATCGTGCCGCCTAACGCCAATTTAGGGATGTAAATTTCGCGCTGGGCTTTTACGCCTTGGTCGTTTACCGGGCCGTCCGTTTCCAGCCACACTTGAAAGTAGCGTTCCTGCGCGATTACGGCCATCCCGTCCGCGCCAAAATCTACGCCCAGCCCAAGGGCCAGGTTTTCCAGCGTCATACCGGCCAGCGGCGCGGCGAAGTTATATCCTACGGACGTAGCAATGCGGCGCACGGGCATCAGGCTTTGGTCCACCGTTACGTCGGCGTATTCAAACGCGGCCGTAAGGGTTACGTTACCGTTGGTAAACCCCACGTCCCGCGCGTCTTCTTTCTTTACGCCAACCGGCGCGATAAGCATTTTTTTAATGCTTGAAAGTACAATGTTTTGGCATTCTTTTCCCATATTATTCTCCTTTTTGCGCTTTTATACGGCGCATTTTGTATATGTAAAATTAAAACTGATTACTTTTGCTTTCTCCTGCTCCGTTTCCAGCGTGGACCGGGTTGAAGCGGACGGATTAACCGCGTGCGCTTCCCGGATAATAATTCCGCTGTCTTTTAAATCGGCGTAGAAAAAATTATCGTATTTCTGCAAAATTCCATAAAACCGGGCGCATACGGCCCGGGCGGTTTCCGCATCCCCGGCGTAAATGGTAAAGGTTACGTTTTGGCTGCAGCACCACGGTTCGCTTACGGGGCTTACCGGCGCGCCCGCATCTATTACTACGGCGGGCAGAACGCTTACTTGCGCCGCTTCAGGGTAGATGCGCCCGTCAATAAGTTCCGCCAGTTTTGCATCCGCTTTTAAAACTTTTAAAATTATGTTTTCAATCATTTTCTTCTCCCGGATAAATTAAAAATGCTGTTACACTACCATCTTTCCCCCAGTTTAAACTGCACCCGGCGCCACCCTGGGGCATACAGGCAAAAAACGCACGGCGGTATTGTTTTTACAACGTTTTTTGCTATACTATTTTAAGACGCTTATGCGAATTTTAACCCAGGGAGAAAGATATGAATAAAGGTTTTACCTTAATTGAACTTTTAGTCGTTGTATTGATTATCGGCATTTTATCCGCCGTGGCGCTGCCGCAATACACCACCGCGGTGGAAAAGGCCCGCTCCGCCGAAGCTTTGACGTTAATGAGCTCCGTTGCCGACGCCGCTGAACGTTACCGTTTGCAAAAAGACGTATGGCCGGACAGCGACAAGTTTGGCAAATTGGATATTGAAGTACCGCAAGTTTATGCTGGTTCTGTAAACAGCCCGTACGGCGGAAAAAACTTTAAAATTAAGATGGGCGGCTCCGGCGATACATTCTATGTCGTGGCGGAACGCTCCATTTCCAACGGGAAATACTCTCTCCAAACGATATTGAAGGACCAAACCTCCGGAGCCATTACCAGAACACGCAGATGCTGCATAGGCGCGGCCACCACATCCGCCGAATGCACGCCTGCCCCCGGCACCTCCGACGAAAAAGCCGACAAATACTGCCAGGCCGTTTCCAACGGTAAGCCCGCTAATTTTTAACGGTCTGCCACTCCATAAAATCCCCCCGCCCACACGCCGGGGGGATTTTTTTGTGCTGCCTGTTCAGCACCCGGCCCCCAGGCACCTGCTTACTTGGATTTACCGATAAAAGATCCGTCCGGATTAACCAAAGACAGAGCGGCCAGCACCCCGATTACTTTTGCCAATACGGCGTCATCTTTGGGAGTGGGCGTCAATTTTACAATGGCGGTGGCCAACGTTACAGCCGCGCCGATTACGGCCAATACCCCCTGCCCGTTTTCTCCAAACCAATTAATAATTTCCGTCATTTTTCTCCTCCTTTTAAGGCGGAAGCCCGCAAAAGCATTACTTTAATGCTTTTTACATCGTCCGCTATCATATCCAGTTTTACGTCCGAACGGGCCAGACGGCCTTCGTGTTCAGATACTTTCTCTTCCAACCTATCCACCCGCGGAGGCAAGCCGTACATCGTGGCGAACCACATCACAACTCCACCTACAATTCCCGCCAGCACCAGCCATTCTTTTACTTTCGTCGGGTTCATTCTTCCGCCTCCTGCTCTTCTTGCACCGCGGCATCCGGCTTGGGATATTTAGCCTTTACCGCCGCTACCGTTTCCGCCCATACGTTTGTACCGTTCATACGGTCCCAATACATCATATCCAGCTGCTCGGCCACGGACGGATACGCCGCCGCGCGATTCTCGGCATACGTCTTTTCCGGCACGGGCGCGTTTTTTACAATCATATATTGCCCGCCCTGTTTTTCAATGTGCGCGCCGTTTTGGTTGCACCATACGGCCGCACGCGTATAATTTCCTTTCGTTATAATTTGCCCGATTTCAAACATAATTAAGCTCCTTGCCCGCAGGCGCGCCAACTATATGGTGTACTTGGCACTGTGCCGCCATCAGTTGTTGCATATCCCTTAAATGAAGTAGATGTTTTGTCATATATATTCAAGCTCTTAGTATAGATGTCCGAAGAATATCCGCCCGTTGTTATAGAGTAAACATCATTCAAAAATGCTTTCAAAAAAGTTATGGTAGTTCCACTGGAGGAAAAATATGTAAACCCACCCTGCTCAATCCACCCGCTTTTGTACTTGCGGTACCAGTTGCCGTTTTCGTCCGAGTAGCTCTCCACCACAAAGTCAAGGTTGGGGGCAACATTCGCCAGTCCAACATCCGCTTTGCCGCTTAACGCCTGCTGGAACTCCGCCGCCACAGCCGTACTAACCGGCACCGCCGCGTTAAACGCGCACACCCACGGATAGAGCGTCGTATGTGCAGGCGTTACCGTATCCGAAGCCCCGTAAATCCCCGAACCGTCAACCGCGTTTCCTATAATATTTGTTAATGTGGCCGAATTGTTTGTCCCGTTACCAAACGCATTATTTGACGTACCATTATAATTTGCTGAACCTACAACGGTATGCGTATGCTGCGGCAGCCCCGCTTTGCCCTGCGTAATTCCCTCTTGCGCATTCGCCATTTTTATATAATTTTTCAAAAGCGGCAGACGCAAAGAACCGTCGGACAAAACGTATTTCGGGCATTCACCGTACTCCGCCAGAGTGGCTTCGTATGTTTCCGCCGGACAACTTAGTTCCGGGTGTTTTTGAAGCCAGGCGTAAAAATCCGGGTATAACGTGTCAGCCGAAGCGATTGTCTCCCCGGTAAATAAAGGCAGTGCGCCGGGGTTATCCTCCCCTTTCGGGCTCTGCGACCAATAAACCTCCCCCACCGTTTTGCCAATACTGCGCTCTGCATAATACCGGGCCGTCTGGGCTTCCTCCCGCGCGATGGCGGCATATTCCCCCAGCACGGCCTCTTCCTTACGGGCCTGCTCAGCCAGCCGGTCCTGTGCTTGCTGGCAGGAAGACGAGATGCTCTGCACCGCCGAGTCCGCCAATGTTTGGGCATTTTTGGCGCTTTGGCGGGCCTCCTCCGCGGCGGAAACAGCCGAGGAAGAAGCCGTTAAAGCTTCTTGTTTAACGTCTAAAATAGTTTTTAGGAAGTTATCCGTTTCCAAATTGCTTACTTGAGAAGATACGGGATATTTAATACTGCGCGAAATTTTTTCATCCAGTTCCTGCACAATCAGCGTTAATTTGTCATATCCGCCTTCCAACACTTCCGCGTCCAGTTCGCCCTGGCGCAAGAGATCCACTTCCTGCGTCAGCGGGGTTTGGCGCACAATCGTCAGCTGCCATCCGCCGGGCAAGGCGGGGCGGCCGCTCTCTTCGGTGGGATAGATTAACACTCTTCCCGGAAAATCCAGCGAAAAGAATTCCTTTATCTCCTCTTCCGCTCCGGCGGGAGAGGTAACAAATAAACGCAAGTCCGCCGCGCCGGAAAACGGGAAATCCACATCCCACTGGCGCGTAACCCCGTTGCCCGCGTAAATACGTTTGGTAAGTTGCGTTGAAACCGTCATATATTTTAAACCTCCAGATAGTTTTTAATTTCTTTCCAGGCTTCCACAAAAGGCTGAGAAGAAGAAAGTACCGTATACTGCGCTAGAGCAATATCCCCGTCAGAAAAACCTTTTTTGCGCATCCACGCGTCCACCGAGCCCAAGCTAAGCCGCTCGGCGGAAGACCAATCCCCCGCCTGTTTGTGGTGCCGGGCCGCCTCCAAGCGTAAAAAATCCCGCGCGGAAACTTGCCCCCGTTTAAAAGCACGCCGGTTATCCGCCTGGTCCGCCGCCCCATAAAGGCGCATAAAAACGTCGGCATCCGTCTGAACCGCATCCGCATCCAAGCGCGAAACGGCTTCTGACACGTGCTGTAAATCTTCCCCGGAGAAAACGTCTTTTCCGTCTAATGCCGCCTGCGCGGACGGCCCGTCCGCCGCCGCCAACCCGAAAAGCGTATCGGCCGCACTGCGGTGAAGGTCTTTTTGGGCGCGCAGGGACAGAACCTCCAGTTCTCTCCGTATTAGCGCGGACAGGTCTTTATCCGGTTCGCGCAACCTGTTTTGGGCAGAGCCCAGTTTTTCTTTCGGGGTGGAACCTTCCGCCGCGCGCCACAATTTTTCGCTATAAGAACGCGCGTAAGCCGCACGGGTTTTGGCGGCGCAGGCCTGGCGGGTTTCTTGGGGAAGCGTTGTTCCGTGATGGGCAAGGGTTTGGGAGGCCGACTGCCAGTCCCCCGTTGAAAGAGCGCGCAAAATATTATCCCGCACCGTATCCGCACGCAGTTTTTCCACACGTGCGGCGGCCTCGTCACCGTCCGTCCCGGCGGCGGACAAATGCTGTTTGTAAGCGTCAATCTGTCCGGCAAGATATTCATCCAACGCTTGCGGCGTGCGCACCAAAGCCCCCACCCGGCGAACTTGGGATGCTTCCGCATTAATCGTATTCTTTAAAGCGGACGTTTCCGCGTTTTTTTGCGCTTCGTGCGCGGCGGAATATAAGACGGCGTAATCCCGGCCTGCGGAGCCCAGCGCATCCTGCGGCGTAAAGTGTTTAGCGGCAAAAGCTTCCAGGGAAGAAGCGGACAGCGTACCCGTTTTCGCCACCTCTTTTTGAGCCATTTCCGTTAAACCGGCGCGGAGAGAAACAACATTTTTCCACGCTTCGGGTGGCGCCATTCCGTCTGAAGCAGCCTTTTTGGGCGCCGTGTTCTTACCGGAATCCGAAAAATTACTTTTTTCCATCCCCAATGCCAAAACGGAAGGCAGCATCTGGCCCGTGCGGGTTAAATTGTTCACATAGGCTTGCTGCAGCCGCACCGGCGAAGCAGCCTCCGTATTTACGCCCGGCGTTTGGCGGGTAACTTGTTTTTTATATGTAGGCACTAAAGGCATACGTCCTCCTAGCGGTTTAACCAATCCAGTATATTTCCGCCTACCGTCCACGCGTTAAACGAATTTTTAGCCGCGCGGCGGTATTGGTTGGCCGTGATATTCAGCCCGCGGATGCGTTCCAGCGCGGACAGATCGTTTTCTTGCAGGGCGTCGCGCAAATTTTCCTGTACGGTACGCTCATCCAACAACGCGCTTAAACGCGTATTTTTCAAAATACTTTGAACCGTGGCCGAATTGTTTGCTAAACCCGAAGCCGCCAACGCCGTTTTTTGCGCCGCCGCCGTTTGGCGGTAACCGGCGTATAAATCGCGGCTTCGCTCCGCCGCCGATTTAAACAAATACGTACCCTGCCGCCGGGCCGCACGGGCCGTATAATCCGCCTGATAATCTGCGTCCGACGCCAACGAACGGTAATAATCCCGCCCGGATTTTTGGCCTCCAAACGCCATAAGCGCGGAAGACACTTTTCCACCCACGCCGCTTACTATTCCTCCCATAAGTTCCTCCTGAAAGTAAAATACAAAAACCGTATGTCGCCGCAGGTTCTAAACGAACCGTCAAACCGTCCGCCCAAACGCTTGATAAAACGCAAGGCGGAAACGTAACGCTCATCGGTAAAATTATAAAGTTCGGGATAGTGTCCCAAAAAACGCGCCAGCATCATACGTGCCACACGCACAAACGAAACGGGCATCCGCTCCACGGCGTTTCCGGTCAAAAGCCATACGCAGCCCCGGCGCGCCAGCCAGCACGGGGCCGATACGCCAAACAACGCGGCGGGCCGCCCGGCCAGTTCCAGCCAATAACATTCCCGTGAGGCCGCCCGAAAGCGCTCCAACAGTACACCGGGGGATTCACCCGGGAAAGACGCCTGCAATTCGGCTCCGTCCGCCGCCCGCAATTCCGGTGCCAGCCGCAGGCCGTCACCCGGGCGTGCGGAACGGAGTAAAATATTATTCTTGAAATACAAACAGGTCATAAAAAATATAAAATATAAGAAAGAATTTAATTTAAGGAGCATTTATGAGCGGACTCATAATTTTGTTGTTAATCGCCGCGGGCGTTGTGTTTGCGGTTTTCTTCCTGATTTTCAAATTAATCTGGATGATGTTTAAAAAAGAGGGAAATAAATGGCCTCTTATTTGGTCCGGCGTATGCACGGTGGCATTCTGCGCCGTAACCGCCTTTATGATAGGCACAAGCGTATATAAAATCGTTAAACCGTTTACCGGAATGATTGAATACGTACAAAAAAACCCCGCCCCCGTATACGGGGAACACGTTTATACCGACCCGGATTACCACTTCTCCCTGGACGTATTTAACGGGATGTATTTTTCCGACTGGATCAATATCAAAGAAGCCAACCTCAAAGCCGGGATAGACACTAACGTATTTAGAAATACTAATAACGACAGCAACTCTTTCACGCTGGCCGGCGTATTACGCCTGCCGCTGAGCAAAAAAACATCGGTTCAAGCTTTCAAAAAAGGCTTAAGCCAAAATAAAGACCGCCGGTTGGAGGTACACGAAGCCAAAAACGTTACCCTGCACGGCCTGCCCGGTTATTATGTACGCGCCACCATCTACAGCAACCGCGGCGAACAGGTGCCCGGTTGGTTAAGCGCCGTTGAAAAAGACGGTTATGTGTACTACGTAGCGGTCATCTATGCCGGGGAACAAACTTCTTCCGGCTCCGAACCGGAAACTACGGTAAAAAGCATCCGCTTTGAAACGCAGGAATAAACTTTCCGCCGTCGCTATACAAGGGCTTACGGGCAACCGTAAGCCCTTTTTTTACCCTGCCGCGCTCTGCTTGTTTACACCACCCGCGTAATCACGCCAAGCAGCGTAACGGGAAGCGGGTCCGTTTGGCGGAAAATAACCGAAGGAACCAACCCGTGCGCGCCGGAAACGGCCAACGTATAATCACCTGTTTTAAGCGAAATCGGCTCGTTAAACGGTTCCGTAGAACGCTGGATTAACGCATCCAGCCCGTTTTCTTCCGTGCCGGCGGCTCCGCCGCGGCTGTCCAACATTTTAAGCGTTATGGACACCAAACGGCGTTTTCTGTCCTGCAACGTACCGCTTCCGTCCGCCAACGCCGCGGGCAGCGTTTGCAATTCAGCCGAATAATCCAGCCCCGCGTGAACGCACGTCATCGGGCGGGGAAGGATAATCTTGCCGTCTTTTACCAATAAACCGGGCAGCGGGCTTCCGTCCGCCAGCGCGCAGACGGTTTTCCCTTCCAAGTGCTGTAATCCGCCCAACTCCGTAAAAGGAGTATCCGACTTTTTGGACACGGACGCATCCAAAAACACCTGATCCTGCGGAGCTTTGCTGGAAAGCCGGCGCAATAATTTTTCAATAAACCACTTTCCGTCCCGCTCCACGGCAAACCACACTTCGTCATAGCCCCGGTTGGGAATGGTACACACGCTGCGGAAAAAGCCCTGCGTATTGTGATGCGTCCACGCACAGAGGTTTTCTTCGGCTAAATAGGTAAGAGAGGCGATTTCTCCGCCGGAAAGTACGCACCAAACCAAATTGTCCGGCTCCTGCTGGTAACACACTTCCCGGATTTCCTGATTAAAAAACAGATGTTTGGCGCAAAGGGTCAAATCGCTCCCGGTATAGGAGGCGGAATTATAATCGTAATAAAAATCCCGCAAGGCCCCGCCGCGCGCCTGTACAAAAAGCGCTTTATTACCCACCATAACGGGAAGAGCACGGCTGGCCCCGCGTTCGCTTTGTTGTTCAATTTGCAAATTATACGGGGTAAGCGCGCCGGAACAGGAAACAGTCCACTCACTCCCCGCCGTAAATACAAGGAGCTTCCCCGCTACTGCTACAGAATGAATGGCGTTTAGTTTTTTGCCGGACAGATTAACACTAAAACTGTCCGCATCTTCCAATGCGCCGCGCGTATGCCCGAAATGCGCGTGTTCCCCTGTTTTTGAAAACCAAATCGTCTGCGCCTCGGCGCGGGTGCCGGCAAGTCCTAACCGGTCCTGATAAAAAAATACGCACGACGGATAGCCGGACTTGGGGCTAAACGACCCCTCCGCCCATTCCGCCGTCCAATCTTCTGAACCGGGGGCGCGCATAATTTCCACCACCGCTTTGCGCGGGCCGGCCACCTCTAAAATACGCACAATGCCTTCCTGCAAAAAACTTTCCGCCTGCAGTTCATATCCGGCTTCCCCCGCCACTTCCACCGCGCGAAGCCGCAACAAAAGCATTACGCCGGTATCATCTATATTTCCCAACGCGGCGGGAGCCGTTTCGCCCGCTTGGCGGGAAATATACGTTACGTTTTCCCACGTTGCGCCCCCGTCGGCGGATTTTTCAAGCGCCAACCGGCCCGTCCAATTGCCCGACGTACGGACGCGCCAGTCGGACCCGGTTTTAATGGAAGCGGATACGCTGTCGTACCCCAACGTACCCGAGGTATATTGGTTCTCTATCCGGTGCGTCAGGCTGACAAGCGCCCCGGAATGGGAAGATGTAAACGCGTCAAAATCGCTCTCCAAGATAACTTTTTCTTCCCCGGAGGCAATAATCTCGCCGGCATTAATTCCGCCCGCCAGCTCGTACACTACGGTAGAAACGGGCGGACGGGTCAGCGCGTAACGGTACTCCAGGGTAAGCTGCGCGCCGTTCCAGTCCCCGCCGTTGTCGCCTGAAGAACGAATCGTAATCACACCGCCCAAACACACCGCGCTCAAGCCAAAAGCGGCGTATGCGCGGTTAAATTCCGATGTAAAAAACGCCGCGTCAAAACCATAGCTGTGCGCCACAAAAAAACGCGCGCCGTTTAAATAGGCCACCACAAAATAGTTGGGGTCCGCCACCGGCTGAAACGATATTCCCGCCGGCGCACCCTCCGTCGTTACCGTTTCCTGCTGGCGGATGACGCGCAATTTTTTATTCCCCTGCTGGTTTGCCGTTTTAAACGGCCCGTTTACAAGGGCTAAATCACCGAATTCAAACTCTCCGCCGGATACCCGGGTAAGCCGTTTGGGCGGATGAGAGGGGTGGGCAAAAAACAATTCCTGCCCATACTGGGTGTAATACAAAGAAGACAAATCCCGGGCGGAGTAGGGGGTTGGCAATTCATACGCAAGCCCGGCGGAATTAAGCACCTGCCCGGAGGAGGTATATATACGCAAGTATTTTTCCCCCATTTCCAATACATAGGCTTCTTCTTCCCCCAATACAAACGGTATAACGCGGCAAGCCTTGCCGGGCAGCTTAGCCTCCCCCATAAAGGCCGTACCGGGACGGTTGGACGCACCGCCCTGCGGATGAACGTAAAAGTTACGCGCCGTTTTTAACCAGGATGCATACGCCGCACTGTCCGTACGGGCATACAGGGAAGGGCTGATTTCTCCTCCGGCAAAAGAAGGCTGCAGATGATGTAAAAGCATCAGCGTACCCCGCTAAATGCGTCTTCATCCGAAGAACGCAAGAAATTTTCCGTCATATTGCTGCGGCGGGCTTCTTCCAGGCTGAGCGTATATTTTTGCAAAATCTGGGAAGCCAGCTGCGCATCCCCCGTCAGAGCAACAGCCAAATCGCACGCCAACGCCAGGGAAAAAGATTTTACAAACGCCGGATCAAACAAGTTTTCATCCGTAATGCGGCGCGTATACTCGGCGGCGGCGTATGGAGTGGCCACCGCCAGCGCGCGGCTGTGTAAATCGGCCCGGAACCGCTCCCTAAAAGGCAAGGCCTTTCCCGCATTCTGCAAGGAAAACACGCGGCGGATAAAAAGCGCTTCAGCCGGATATTTATAGGTATAACGCCCCTCTTTATCCGGTTCCGTTTCCAACAGAGCCAAGGGCTCCTGGGCCCCGGCAAAAGCCCAGTTATGCGTTCGGAGTACTTCATCGCGCACCGGCCCATAGAACAAATTAAGGCGGCGCGCTTTCTCATCTTCTTGTTCTAAAGAAGATATCGGCGATTGTCCCAGTTGGGCTAAAGCCAAATTACAAATTGTAATTTTTGATATCATTTTTTATACTCCTTTTAATTTTATTTATTTTTTAAATATTTTTATTTTTAATATTATTTTTACTACTAACTAAAAACAAAAATTACACAAAATTATATTTTTAAAAATATAAACATAAATTTATTTATTACTATTTTTTAAACAAAATTATTTTTAATAATATTTTTAAATACAAAAATTTACATATTTTTACGATTTTTTAAAACATAAAAAATAAATCTGTTTTTAAAAATTATTATTTTTTAAGTGTTTTTATTTTTACAATAATTTTTAAATAAAATAAAAATCTGATTTTAAAAATATATTTCTATTCAAACATATTCAAAACTTTTCATTTCAAACGACAACAAAAATACTATATTTTAATTATTTTTTATCAACATCCGCCCCAAAAGCATATAGAAGTTAATTTTTATCTAAATAAAAAAGCCAAATATGGCACAGGGAGGCGCTCTTTTTACAATTTTTAAGGCAGTTTGGAGCAAAATACCGCCAAATTTAATACTTTTAACAACATCCTAAGCCCCATTACCCCCCAAACGCAAAAAATAAACCCTTCGCTTTTTTAAAGTTCCCTTTAAGCTTCTTATTTAACCGTTGGAGGCATTTTCCAATCCAAAGGAGCGGGGCGGTTACAACCCACCGCCCCACCACAACTTATTTCATATCCACCGCATCCGTAAGGAAAAACGACAGCTTCCCCGCGGTAGCGGAACCCGTTACGGTGTAATAAGCGCGAACATACCGTTTTACGCCCGCAGGCACAGCCACGGCAAATACGGTCTTTCCGGCGGTTAAATCCGCCGCGGCAAAAGACGCACCGGCAAGCTCCTGCGGCGTGGCGAAATCTTCCGTATCCGCAGTTTGAAGCGCAACCCCCACGGCACTCGCCCCAGCCACGGTTTCATCCACACGGCAAACGGCAAACAACCCGCCGGGAACCGCGTTTCCGGCCACGCCCAGATCCATCACGTTTTCGGATGCGGCATTAGCGGCAACCGCCTGCGCATCGGACAAAACGGCATTTTGGTCTAATAACATGATTCCTCCTATTTCACCAAGGCTTCGGTGTCAACGATAGCGTCGCACACGTGCACGGGAATTTCGTTAAACGTCATTAACGGGCGGGACGTTACCTGATCCGGCGTATACTGCACGTTGGTTTTGTTGCTGGTCAGTTTTCTCAACGCGGCTTTAACGGTGCGGTTCATATACCACACGGGGCGGCCCATGGAAAGGCTTTGGATGCGTTCTTCCAATTCGCACATTTGGTCAATCAGGTCCGCCGGGACGTTTTTTACATCAATATTGCAAATGCGTCCGGCAAAACGCCAATCCTGTACGGCAAGGCCCAGTTTCCATTCAAAATACTCCTTATAGGCAGGGTATTCGTTGCCGTCCGCGTCAATATGGTTGACAAGGCCGTGGTCTACGCGCTGAATACCCGCTTTGGAGCCTTTCGGAAAGAAGGTAAACACCTTATCCGTATCCCACACCACCAAGTAAATAGAGGAGTTCTGCCCTTCCGTTTCGCCGCCTGCGTCAATTACGTTGCGGGAAGATTCCGCTCCGTCCAACTCGCAGTAGCGCGCGGCCAGCCCGGTAAAGCGTTCCGGATTTTTGCCCACATTGCCGTAAATCAAATTGGAAGCCATAGTGTTGGACATCCCGGCGATAATCGCCTTGGACTGCCCGGTGCGTACCGCTTCGGTATGGCCGCCTTTTTCGGCCACCAGTTTATCTACTACACTGTAAGCGGACAAGGTGCCGTACGACTCCACCACCACTTTGGTAGTGGCTTTAGCGGGTTCAATGCCCTGATAGGCGCGGCGCCAGGTACCTTCCGGGATGCCGGTGCGCACGGCGTATTCGTGACCGCTGTCAAGCGAGCTTTCCGTCACCAGCGCATCCGCGATAATTTCGTTGGACTGGCTGAGTACCTCGGCGATGGCCAGTTCCTGGCCGGAGGGATCAAACTGTTTGGCGTAATCCACCAAACTGTATTGTTTGTCTGCAATAATTGCCATTTTCTATAATCTCCTTAATTGTTTTTTCCGTATAACGCTTCGGCGAAGGTTTTATCCTGCGGGGCGGCGGGTTTGCCGCCGGGGAACGCGTCCTCGCCGATTGATTTGCCTACCCCGCTTAACATACGGATAATAACGGGATGGTTGCCAAGCCCCGTGTCTTCCAGCAGAGAGCGGAAGTCCGGGCCGCCAAACGTATCAGCGGCGCGCAGCGCGTAGGATAGCTCCTCTTCCAGCGCCGCGCCGTAGAGTGTTTTGGTCTGGCTGGCCCAGCGTTCCAGCATTTGGCGTTTTTCTTCTTCAGCTTCTTCTCCGCCGCGCAAGGCGAGGGAGGCTTCGTAATCCACCAGTTTTTGCGCTTGCTCTTCCGTTAAATTAATCTCCCGCGCCAACGCTTTAAAATTCTCCAGCGTTTCCGGCGCGGCGGAATAATGTTCCGGCAGTGTTAAGTTCTCGTAAGACAACGGGTCCTGCAACGGCGCGGTCTGCGTGTTGGGGAGGTTTCCGTCCGCTTGCGGCGCGGAACCCTCGCCCGCGGCGGTTGAAGCCGGGGCGGACGGCGCTTGTAAAAAATCCGGGGCGGTTTCAGCCGCCAAAACGGTTTGTTCAGTCATTGGACATTTCCTCCGATTTACGGTTAATTTCGTTTTGTTTGGAAGTAAGTTCGGACAGATACTCCCCCCGCATTTGCATATAAGCCGCGGGAGCGGCGTCCTCTATTTCGGCCAGCAGAAACAGGCCGACGCTTTGCTGCCCGCATTGAAATGCGGTAGCGTAAGAATCCCCGGGCACAAAAGCGTGGCGGCGCACCTGCGCGGCTTGTAAAATGCGCCATAAAACGCGCCGTCCCTGGGCGGTTCTTAAAACAGTCTGCAAATCGCAGACGTTCCGTTTACACAGTTGTTTTTCATTCATAAATAAAACGGGAGGAAGGCGCGTTCCGGCCCGCCCGTTCCTCCCCGCCGGGGCAGCGTTCGTTAATTTTAGACGCCTGCCCCGGACGGTTTGCGGTGTTGTGTTAAAACGGGAGATTTTCCGCCGGAGGAATCTCTCCCGCCGCCGCGCCGGACCGTAACGCTTATAAGGACGCGTCCGCGCGCGGGCTTGCTCTCTTTATTTTTCCGAAAGGGAAAGAGGAGGTTCCTCTTCTTGCGTGCCTTTTAACAAGGCGGGGGCCACCCCCAACGCTTTCAAACCCTCTTCCAGCGCGCGGGAATAATCCACCTTTTCCAGCACGCCCGGATGGGTTGCGGCCAGCCGGGCCACAAAATCCAGCCCCTGCGACAGGGAGGATACCCCCGCCGCCTTTTGCGCCTGCGCAATCATAGATACATATTCCACTTTTACAGACTGCCCTTGAATACTTTCCGGCGGCGGAGGCAAAAGCCCCTGGCGCGCCAGCAAGTTAAACGCGCGGTCCACCAACGGGTCCAACAACTCGTTTTTTAAGCGTTCCAATACGGGGCCCAGCACCAGCATTTTTTCTTGATGGCGTTCGGCCACTTCGGCGGCGGTCATATTGGAATAGTTTTGGGAAGTAAGGGATAAAAATACGTCGGCAAAAAACTGGGCTCGGACGGTGGAGCGCACTTGCGCAATGGACGCTTCCAGCGCGCTTAAATCCGGCTGGACCTGATAAGCGGGACGGACCGCACCGTCCGCGGAACCGTTGTAACGGGTAATTCCGCCCGGCAATAAGTTTACTTCTCCCTGCACGCCCGAAGAAACCATTACGGGCGGGTTGGTGCTTTTGTCCAAGGCCACCAGTTTGGTTTTTTGCATTTTCTGCAGCATTTTAACGTCACCCAAACATTTCCAGCCCGGGCCGCGGCCGTACGAATCGGAGGCGTTTTTTACTTCCCAGCGGGCGGCAATAACGGGGAACTCGCGGTAACCGCTTTGACGTAAGAGATGCCCTCCGTCCATAAAATGTACACTGGTAAACGGCATATGCAGCCGATCGCGCTTGCTTTCGTCATAAGACGTATTGGGTAAAATAAGGTGATACACTTTATGCCACACGCCCGTTTTTCCGCCTTCACACTCCCGGCGCACGGCGGGAGGCAAAACTTCCGCCCCAAATGCTGCGGCCAACTGTTCCGCCGTCATAAAGAATTCCCGCCCAAAACGGTTCACGCGGCCCGAAGCGTCCGTCCCCAGGCAATACTCCCCTACCGTAAACGGACGGCAGCGCAAACCTTTTTCGCGGTCTTCTTCCAGCAAAAAAGCCGCCGTACCGAAAACGGCTATTTCCTGATAAAATCCGTGGAGCACGCCATACACGTTGCTTTTGGCAAACACGTCTTCCAACCGTTTTTTTACTTCAAACACCCACTCGCGCGCACCGGGCAATTCCATAAGTTCCTCTGGTGAAAGGGATAAATCAAACCACCCGCGGGAGGGACTCGTCAGGCCGGACATCATCCCCGCGCACAGCACCTCTACGGCCAGGCACGGGTCTGAATCCAGCAATGTTTTATGGTCGACGCGGCGGCCGTGATTGGGCGTTTGCCCGTCAAAAAATCCGCGCGTGGGCGCCAGATAAGCGCTGAGGTCTTTCCAAACGGGCAGCCAGGTGGCGCGCTCGTTTTTCATTTCGTCGTAAAGACGCATATAATCGGTGTGATTTTGTTTCATAAAACGGTCTAATGCAAAAGGGGACGGGAAAAAGAAGAAAAAATTTATTACTATACAAGGGAGAGGGAGGGTAAAAATATGATAAGTATAATAGGGATTTTAGTGTTTGTGGTATTGTTGGCGGTGCCGGGTTTTTATATTATTACCCGTAAAGTGTTCCCGCGGGGAAGTAAAAAAGCCGCAATGACACTGGCCGTGTTACTGACTGTATTATTAGTAGGGATTTTGGCGGCGGTAACGGCGTTTACACCCGTCGCCTGATAAGATATAGGCTGGCTAAACCGCTCCGCAAGGGGCGGTTTTTTTATATACAACAACGTTCACGCCCGGTTATTATCCGGATCTAAACGATTTTGTGATAAATTATTGGAAAATAAAGAATTATTGGTAGGATTACTGCTATATTTTGATTATATCATAAAAACATTATATTTGTCAAGCAAATACTTATAAAAAAAGACAGGCATCCGTTACACTTTCCGTCGGAAAACGTAAATCAAAAGCTCAGAAAATAATAGGAAATTATTTGGAAAGTTTCTGCCAAAAGGATTTTTTTTCTTCTTCCCGGGGCAGGCAAACGACAGGCAGAACGCCTAACAAAACGCCATTTTTATCGGTTACGGGCAAGCAGTCCAAACCGGTTTGTTCAAAAACGGCGCGAGCGGAACGGGCAGCGTCCTGCGGATGAAGATAAGCCGCTTCGCTCATGACCGACCCGGCCGCACTTTGCGGCGCATAAAACGCCAATTCCGCCGACCGGATAACGCCTTTTAAAACACCGTCCTTATCCGTCACCCAGCAAAACTGCGGCAATTTTTTGCGCGGTAAATTTTTAAGCCGTTCCACTAACTGCGAAAGTTTCGTTTCCGTACGCACGGTCACCAAATCCGTACGCATAAGCGCCCCCACACTGCCCGGCGCATAGGACGAAGCATCCGTCAATAATTTTACAAAAGAGGGCTCCAACACCCCGGAAATACGTTCCCGGTACGGGGCGGAAAACTCTTTCATCAGCCGCGCCGCCTGCGGCACCGAAAGCCGCGAAAGCACATACGACGCCTGCCTAAGCGGCAAACGGCGCAAAATAGCCGCCGCTTTGGCGGGCTCCATAGGGTTCAAACACGCTACTACAAGCTGCGCTTTTAACGGGGATAAAAGCAAAATCGCCTCATGCGTAGCCATGGAAGACAGCGCGCGGGCGGCGGCTTCGGGGGCCGCCTCAATAAATTTTTCAGTAATTGCGCCTGCCAGCGCGTGCATGGGGGTATTCATATATAAAAATCCTTGAAAGTTTCCGCTTTTACGGCAATAATGTTATTATAATAAATAAAAAGCCCCAGGGCCAAAAAGCGAGGGATACGCCTATGTTTTTCGATAAACCTTTCCATAATGTTACGTTCCACGATGTGGCCGAATTTTGCCGCCGAGGCCTGCCCGAGGGCAAACAGCTGGACTACAAATACATGCTGCCCAAAAACCACGAAAAATTCGCAAAGACGATTGCCTCGTTTGCCAACGCGATGGGCGGCATAATCATCGTGGGCGTGCAAGACGATAAAAACGACAAACCCAAACCGCCCTTTACCGGTATCCCCTACCACGAAAAAATGCGTAACAGCATTGAGGATATCATCCAAACCCATATCGATCCGGTGGTGTTTGTAGACATTAATATTTGCGTGAACAAAACGGGAGACCGAATGTTCGTGCTGATTAACATTCCGCAAAGCAACTTAACGCCGCATTTAGTGGGCAAATTAAAACGCGCCTATATCCGCACCGGGCAGAGCAGCCGCCCGGAAGCTATCGTCCACCCGGAAAAACTGCCCTGGCTATTGGACCACCGCCAAAAGTCCGAACGGTTGCGCCATATTCTGCACGACAAAGCCGAAAGCCATTTCGACAATTATTTAAAAACCCGCGCCGCCAGCCCGGCGGGCGAAGCCGTGGCGGCCCTTTCTGTCATTCCCTTATACCCCGAAGAACCCCTGACCGACTATAAACGGCTGCCCGCGCTGATTGCCGCCTCGTCCACGCGCGCGCCGTACGGCATCATGGCCGACCCGGCATTCCCGCTTTTGCCGGTACAGGACGGCGCGGCCGTAATTTCCAATAAGCGCGGCATTTTAAAAATGACGGAATTTAACTCGTACGGGCTGGTAATGAACAAGCAGATTGTATCTTCGGAAGAAATGGTAAACGGGCACGCGGCCAAAACGGTGCGCTTGGAAAACCTGGCCCAAAACCTGACGCTTTTTTTGCTGACGGCGCAAAAATTTTTAGAGCAAATTTCTTTCGGCGGGCCGTTGTCTTTCCGGTTTAAAATGGACAATACGCGGGCACTTCGCGTCCTGCTGGGCGGACGGCAAGCCACCGCGCTGGAAGATTATTTGCGGTTGGAACGCTCTTTAACGCTTCCGCAAATCCAAACAGAACTAACAAAAATCTGGGAAGACATTATGCACGAAACCGCCTGGTCCCTGGGCCTCCAGGCCAGCGAGGCGGAAATCCGCGCGTTGGGCGAAAAGTTAATCAAAGAGGCAAAGTAAATGCAAAAAGGGTTTACACTTATAGAATTGTTGGCTGCGGTGTTGATTATCGGCATTTTGACGGCCGTCGCGCTGCCCTACTATTACAACGCCGTGGAAAACGCTCGCATTACCGAAGTGGTGGTCTTATGGGGACACCACAAAAATTTTGCGTCCGGGCGTTATATGACGCAGGAACAGGCCGATTCTATGACCCGCCGCCTGCAGCAAACTAAACTAAAAAATTTTACGGGACGCGTCGTTTGCATAGGGGAGCAAAACGCTTCACAGCCTTGTTGGGAAGCCGTTTTTACTAAATTAGATACTAATCCGCACGCCGACTACAAACTGCTCACCGCCGACAATTTTATGCGGCTTGCGTGCATTGCGCACAACGCCGCCGGGAAAGATTTCTGCCAGTCCCAGGCGGACGGAGCCCCCGTCACCCTGGATGGACAGGAAGCCTTTTTAATACGGTAGACTTCACCGCCGGGCCAAAAGCCTAAAGGCTTACTGGATTAACACCCTTACGTAATCACCCGTCGTAACGGGAGCACCAAAAGTTTTGCATAAACGGACCCCCTTTTCATCTGCCGGCTTAGAAACACAGTATAATTTCCCCGTTACAGACACCTGGTCCGTACGGTTATCAAAACTGTAGATAATACCGTAATTTTCATTTTTACGTTTAAAACTAATTTTATCCCCCACACTGCTCGAAAACATATCACGGCGAAATAAACATTCAAAACCGGACGGGCAGGTATAAGAAACATCCAAATCTTCCGGGTCTGCGGCGTATTGGCCGTTAGCCATATAAAAACGCTCCTGGGCGTCTTTTAACGCACGCGCCACCGGCACGACTTGCATTAAACGGCTTTTTTCCACCGCCATTTGATATTGCGGCAGTGCAACGCCTGCCAAAATACCGATTATTAATACAACAACTAATAATTCTATCAATGTAAAACCTTTCATATGTATTCCCCTATTTATAAAAGTCATCCTGAGGCGTTTCCGCTCAGGATCTCCCTTTTTTAAGAGAAAATGACATACAAGAAACATCCCAGGCAGAAATACTACGGAATGCCCTTACTTTATCAAAAAAAAAAAACGCGTCAAGGTGTGAGGCACACTCCCCGCTGTACGTGCCCCTTTGATTAGCCGGGCCACACTGCTTTGGATAGGTTGCTAATTTACGAAAGGGACGGCACGGAGAGGAGTACATCCATTTGTACGCAAAAAAGCGGATAAGATTTTTCTTATCCGCTTTTTATTTCCTTCTAAAACGGCTTTATCTTTCGTCACGCACAATGTAGCCAAAGCGCTCCAGCATTTTGGTACTGTTGCGCCAATCGGGCGATACAACCACATTTAATTCCAACCGATACTTGCGGCCTAAAAATTCTTCCAACCGTTTTTGGGCGCGCTTCCGCAGTTCGGCAATCGCCGCTCCGCCTTTACCGATTAAAATAGGCTTTTGGCTTTCGCGCTCCACGTGAATGTTGGCGCGAATATAGTTTTTGGGCCCCAAATCTTCGGTAAATGTTTCAATTTCTACATACGTGCTGTACGGGATTTCTTTTTTGTACAACAGGAAAATCTGCTCGCGGATAAACTCCGCCGCGTAGAACCGCTCCCAGCGGTCCGTCCACTGCCCGGGCGGGAAATACGCCGGGCTAACGGGCATGGCGGCCACTACGGCTTCTTTTAAAGCGGCTGTCCCTTCGCCTTTGGCGGCGCAAACGCGGAATGTTTTTTGAATAGGCAAATCCTGCTTTACGCGCGCTTCCAGCGCATCTAATACGGACGAATCTTGCATCAAATCAATTTTATTTAAGACGAGAAAAATAGGGCAGTAAACGGTTTTTAATTTTTCAACCAGTTTGGCGTTTAAGGAATAATCGGCGGAAGCGTCCAACATAAAAAGAACAAGATCCGCATCTTCCCCCACCGCACGGTCCACACACGCGGCCATGGTTTGCTGGAGTTTGTACTGCGCCGATAAAAAACCGGGCGTATCCACAAACACCACTTGGTAATTATCCCCGTCCGCAATAGCCAAAATATTTTGGCGCGTTGTTTGCGGCTTATAAGACACGGCGGACAACAGCCCGCCCGCCAAATTGTTTAGAAGCGTAGACTTACCCGCATTGGGCAGGCCCGCCAGTACGGCAAAACCGCTTTTGAAGTTTTTTTCGTCCATAGAAGTATTATACTTATTTTTTGGCGCAGAAGTCCGCCAACGGCGGAGGGCTTACACCCTGCCGTCCATTTCTTTTAACGCCGCAATGCGTTTTTCAATCGGCGGATGAGTAGACATCAAGCCGGAAAGACCGGAAAACAAACCCATCTTTTTAAGCGGATTGGCAATACACATAGCGGCCATACTTTCGCGTCCGGCCAACGCCTCTACGCGGCTGTCGCCCGAAATTTTAGCAAGCGCGCTGGCCAACGCGCTGGGGTTGCGCGTAGTAAGTGCGGCGGTAGCGTCGGCCTGGTATTCGCGCTGACGGGAAACCGCCAAACGGATCAGCGGCGCGATTACATACCCGTACACCAACATAATCAGCCCAATGACGAGCAACAACGCACCCCCGTTGTTTTTGCTGTTGCGGCGGCTGGCGCTCGCCGCGGCGCGGAAACAAATTTCTCCCGCCACCGTAAAAAACGAAATCCCGGCTACGGTAATTAACATCAAGCGGATATCGCGGTTTTCCACGTGCGCCAATTCGTGCGCGGCGACGCCTTCCAGTTCCGCCCGGTCCAGCTTTTGAATAATGCCTTTGGTAAACGCAATGGAAGCGTGCTGCGGGTCCCGCCCGGTGGCAAAGGCGTTTAGGGAATCGTCGTCCATAATATAAATTTTAGGCGTGGGAAGTCCGCGGGAAATGCACAGATTTTCCACCAGGCGGTATATTTCCGGCTGGTCCTCTTTTTGAATTTCAATGGCGCCCGCACTGCGCAAAAGCATTGAGTCTCCTGCAAAGTAAGCGATAAAAATCCAAATCATCGCGCCCAGCCAACAAAGAGGGCCGATAATCACCATCCATTCGCTGGCCGTTTGCACCCCGCTTTTAGCGGGCTGATAAGAAGCCGTGCGGGAGGAACCTGCAGGCACTCTTACTTTTACGTGTTTCAGGCGTCCGTCCGCGGTGCGAACGATGCGCGTTTGCGTACGCGTTTTTACCGCGGCGGAGCGGGAAGAATTTCCGCCCGAAAGGCCAAATACGCCCCACAGCACCAACCACGTAAACAACGCAAAAGTAATGGGAAACAACAAAACAAGCAGCACGGTGCGCCGCTTGTTTTGGGCAATATGTTCGTAAGTGGTGGCCATACGTTAAAACTGCACTTTTACCGCCTGGCGGGCTTCCTGTTCGTTATCGGCCAGCTGGAAAAGCTCACGTTTTTCAAAATGGAACATAGACGCAAAAATATTGCTGGGGAACAGCTCAATTTTCGTATTCAGCGCCAAAACATTGCCGTTATAAAAGCGGCGGGCGGCCTGAATTTTGTCTTCCGTATCGCGCAGTTCGCGCTGGAGTTCCATAAAATTGGCGTTGGCTTTTAAATCGGGATAATTTTCCGTCAGCGCAAAAAGCGATTTAAGCGTGCCCGTCAGCATATTTTCCGATTCGGCGGTTTCTTTTACCCCTCCGCGGGCGGCCATAGCCATATTACGCGCCTGGATTACTTTTTCCAGCGTACCGCTTTCGTGCGCGGCGTATCCCTTTACCGTTTCAACCAAATTAGGGATTAAATCATAGCGGCGTTTCATCTGCACTTCAATATCGCTCCACGCCTCGTTCACGCGGTTCTTAAGCACCACCAAACCGTTATATACGCTGACGGCATATACGGCCACTACCACTAAAACAATCACTACAATCCAAAGTCCGTTCATTGGGTTCTCCTATTTTTGAATATCTTTTTGGTTGTGATAAAACTGGTAACGCGACGTTTCATACAACCCCTGCGCCAAATTTTTCATATGCTCAAAAAGTTTCGGCTCTTTTTGGGATATATCTTCATTGTAATTATCGGCTTTATATTTGTAAAGGCCTTCTTTTTCACCTTGGTGATGATAATAATAATCGCCCTGCACAAAGCCGATGACGGAGGGCGATACGGCCCATCCGTAAATCAGTGCGCCCGGTTCGGGTTTGTCTTTAGCAAGCACATCGCGCCCGATTGCGCGGTTAACGTACGGACGGCCCAAAAGCCCCATCGCCGTGGGCAAAATATCCACCTGGCTGGCGACTTCGTTGATTACGCACGCTTTTTTAACGGGTCCGCCCGTAATAATAAGCGGAATTTGGTGGTTAATTAAATTAAACTCCACATATCCGCGCGGCATATTTTCAGCCTGTGCCGCCGCCAAACCGTGGTCTCCAAAGATAAAAAACAGCGTATTGTCATACCAATCCTGTTTTTCGGCCAGTTTAAAAAATTCGCGCAACGCATGGTCGGAAAACCGCAGGGAATTATATTCTTCCACGCTTACAAAACTGCGTTTATGCGCCAAGTCCGCGCTTATGTTTTTCAATTCAAACCCGGCATTATCTTCGGGGATTGTATACGGACGGTGATAGCCGGAGGTTTGAATAAACGCAAAGAACGGTTTTTTAAGTGTTTTTTGCTCTTCGGTTAATACGCGGTCCGCTTCGCGGAAAAGGTCCAGGTCCGAAATGCCCCACACGTCATTGCGGCGTTCGTTTTCAAACGCGCCTTCCTCATACATATGCACGTCCGTTAAATTATGCTCCAAAATCCCGCGTATGTTGCCCCAGCTGGCGCTGCCGCCGATAAAATAATACTTTTCATAATCGGCCAAAGAGTTAACCACTAAATGCTGGTCTACAATTAACGGATTGCGGGAACTGGTTTTAAAAGAAGTTACGTCCGGGATAGCCGTTACCGTGGCAAACACCGCGCGCGCAGTGGCCGACGTAGGCGCAAAGAAATGCGTAAATAAAATGGAACGGTCCGCCAGCTCTTTTACAAACGGAGTGGGGTCAATGTCCGGGTTGGTAATGGAAAGCTTGTTCCACGCCAAAGATTCCATAAAAATTACGACTACGTTGTAATCTTTCCGCGCAGATGCTTTAGGCGTTACGGCGCGGGTAAAATCCAGCTTTTCCTTGTCCGGGTTTTGCACGCCCAAATACTTGGAAACAGTATCGTAGTATTGGGCAGTTTTTTCCGCATCAAAACTGTCGGCCTTTACAAAACGGGCCGTATCAAATAAATTAAGCGCGGGATTGAGCGTTAAATTGCAAATAAAATTATTGGTGGAATGGTACGCGTTGCTCCAGCGCAGCGGATACTGGCTGATTTGCCCAAACATTAACGCCGCCGTCGCCAACAAGCCAAAGACAAACCACGCCAGGCGCCCTTTCCAATAATATACGTCGCTGTTTTTAAACGCTTTTTTTTGCAGCCGGTTTACCCACCAGCCCCACACGCCGCCCCAAACAAGCAGGCCGAACACGGCCCACAGCAGCGGATACGTTTCCCAGGCCATTTGCAGGGAAATTAACGCATTTTCGGAGTATTTAAAGATGGAATAATTAATACGCATAGCAATGTAAGCGTAATGGGCAAAATCGGCGAAATAAACCAACAGCACCGCCGCTTCCAGCAACCCGTAAAACGCGGCCACCAATTTACGGCAAGGGCGCAGCGCGCGGAAGCACAAACACAGCCCTAAATAAAAACCCAGCGGTATCGCCAGCGCGCAGGCCAGGCGGGCGTCAAACTTTGCGCCGATATAAAAAGTTTCCCAAAGTTCACCGTAATTTGCCGGCAAAAGCGCGGCGCGGAAAACAAATAAAAAAATAAAGCGAAACGCGGTAAATACCAGCCAGTTCGCCAAAATAAAAGTAAAATACGATTTAATCCATCCCGGCACAAGGGTTCTTTTCATGGTTTAAAAGCTCCTAATGTTACGTAGTTATATGATATCAAATTTAGCTATCTACAAAAAAACCGTTTCGTACGCGCGCGAAAAGGCTTCTCTTTTTAGCGGGAAAATGATATGCTGGGGGTAAGCCGTACATAACCATAAAGGAGGATGCACCCATGAGAATGATTGATGTGATTATCAAGAAAAGAAACGGGCGTACGCTGTCGCAGGACGAATTTGACTTTGTAGCCAAAGGCGCGGCCAAAGGAACCGTGCCGGACTATCAGCTTTCCGCATTCTTAATGGCGTGCTTTTTAAACCCGCTGACCGATAAAGAAACGGCCCTGTTTACCAAAGCGATGGCCCATTCGGGCGGGCGGTTGGATTTTTCTTCCACCAAACTGCCTAAAGTGGACAAACACTCTACAGGCGGTGTGGGCGACGGTGTATCTATGGCGCTCGCGCCCTTGGTGGCTTGCGCCGGGGTGGCGGTGCCGATGATGTCCGGCCGCGGCCTGGGCCACACGGGCGGCACGCTGGACAAGCTGGAATCTATGAAAAATTTTGAAGTACGCGTACCCGCCAAGCTGATTTACCGCCAAATCCAAAAGCTCGGCGTATGTATGTTCGGCCAAACGAAAGACTTAGCCCCCGCCGACAAAAAACTCTATTCACTGCGCGACGCCACCGGCACCGTGGAAAGCCGCCCGCTGATTGTAGCCAGCATTCTTTCCAAAAAATACGCCGAAGGCGTAGACAGCTTATTGATGGACGTTAAATACGGCTCCGGCGCGTTTATGCAAAAGCTGGAAGACAGCCGCAAACTGGCCCGCGCGCTGGTAAATACCGCCAAACTGCTGGGCCTTAAATGCCGCGCGTTGATTACGTATATGGACCAGCCGCTCGGCCGCGCCATCGGCAACGCCAACGAAATGCTGCAAACGGTATTGGTGCTGAAAGGCGATAAAACCCTCGCGCCGGATTTTTACGAACTGTTAATGCGCGAAGCGGTGGAAATGTTACTTTTAAGCGGTAAATATAAAGACACCAAAAAAGCGCGTGCCCTCTTGGAAGAAAAAATTGACAACGGCGAAGCCGCTGCCAAACTGCGCGAAATGATTAAATGGCAGGGCGCCAGCCCCGACGCCGTGGACAACCCGAAAAAATACTTTAAAACCGCCAAATTAAAATTTGAATACAAAGCGGAAAAAGCGGGTTATGTGGAACACATTGACGCCAAAACCGCCGGGATGGCTGGCGTACTTTTGGGTGCGGGCCGCAACACGATGGAAGACGTTATTGATTACGGCGCAGGTATTTGGCTGGATAAAAAATCCGGCGACGCCGTAAAGAAAGGAGACGTTATCGCCACCTTGTACGCGTCCGACAAAAAACGGCTGGAAGACGGCGTGAATCTGTTTAAACAAGCGGTAAAACTTTCCGCCAAGAAACCGTCGCCTTACAAAATCGTAAAAGAAGTAATTAAGTAAAAACGGTTTAACCCAAATCCCCCGGTTTTGCCGGGGGATTTTTTTATAAAAAGGAACGTAAAGAAAAGCTCTTTACGTTCCGGTAATATCCAGTTATAGCGGCGGTTATTTTAACGCTTCCAACATGGCGGGGAGGACGTCGTACAAATCCCCCTCCACGGCATAATTGGCTACCTTCATAATAGGAGCTTCCGGGTCTTTATTAACGGCAACAATCACATCCGATCCGCTCATCCCAGCCATATGCTGAATCTGGCCCGAAATACCGCACGCGATATAAAGTTTCGGTTTTACCGTGCGGCCCGTTAAACCAATTTGATAGCGGTAATCAATCCAGCCGTTGTCCACCGGCGCGCGGGAAGCCGCCACGGCTCCGCCCAAACGGTCGGCCAATTTTTTAAGCAAGGTAAATCCTTCCGCCTTGCCCACGCCGCGGCCGCCGGCCACAATAACTTCGGCTTCCGACAAATCCAGTCCGTCGCCTTCGCTTTTAATAAATTGCAAAAACTTGGCGAGGGAGGTATGTTTGGCGGCGTTAAAATTAAATTTAACCACTTCACCCGTGCGGCCCGGCTGAACCGGGGCTTTTTCGTAAGACATCGGCCGCAAAGAGCACATTTCCGGCCGCGTATGCGCGCAAGTGATAGTAGCCATCAAGTTGCCGCCAAAAGTGGGGCGGGTGGCGTGGAGCTGTCCGTCTTCTTTATTAATAAGCACTTCGGTAGCATCCGCCGTCAAGCCCGTACCGATAAACACGGCCGCCTTGGCCGATAAAGAACGGCCTAAATTTGTGGCCGGAAGTAAAAATTTATTCGGCTTGTATTCGGCAACCATATCAGCCAACACTTTGGCGTAAACGTCGTCTACATAGTTTTCCAAAGCCGGGTTATCACACACGTACACTACATCCGCGCCGCGTTCAAACAAATCTTTGGCAAATTGTTCCACGTTGTGCCCGAGGAGTACGGCGCATAATTTTTCACCCAAATCGTCGGCCAATTTGCGCCCGGCGGTTAGTAGTTCAAACGCCGTGGGGCTTAACTTGCCGCGCTGGGCCTGGGCAAAAATCCAAACATTCTTAAAATCTTTCATAATTTATAATCCTTAAATATATTTGTTTTCTTTGAGGATATCCACCAATTTGGCGGCTCTTTCCTTGGCGGTGGCGCCTTCCACGCAGGCGGCGCATACTTCACGCTTGGGAACGAACGATTTTACCACGCGCGTCGGGCAGTTTTTCATACCCAGTTTGGTTTTGTCCGCCGCTACGTCGTCCGCCGTCCATTTGGTTACTTCGGTGCGTTTGGCGGCGATACGTCCTTTTACACTGCGCACGCGCGGGCTGTTAATGTCTTTTACTACACTTAAAACGCACGGGAAAGGAAGTTCCAGGGTTTCGCTGCCGTCTTCAGTCAAGCGTTCGACGGTAATAGATTTTTCGTTTACCGCCGCCACTTTTTTTACAAACGCGGCGTTGGGCCAGTTAAGCCAAGCCGACACCTGCGGGCCGATGTGGCCAGTGTCGCTATCGTTGGTTTGTTTGCCGCAGATAACAAGATCCACGGGTTCAATGGAATTGATTTTTTCAATCCCCTTGGAAAGCGCATAACTGGTAGACCAAGTATCGGACCCGGCAAACGCCATATCACCCAACTGGTAGACTTTGTCCGCCCCGCGCGCGATACTGTCGCGCAAAACGGCTTCGGCCTGCGGCGGGCCCATGGTAATGACGGATACCGTGCCGCCTAATTGTTCTTTTAACATAACGGCCTCTTCCAAGGCGTATTCGTCAAAAGGGTTCATTGCGCTCGCCGCGCCGGAGCGGATTAAACAGCCGGTGGCGGGGTCGATTTTTACGTTGTCGGATTTAGGGGTTTGTTTAACGCAAGCTACAATATGCATAATTACTCCTCATCGCCTTTGGCGGCGTATTCTTTAATGAGCGCCGTGATGATTTCGTTCTTTTGAATGTGCACGGTCCCTTCGTAAATTTGGGTGATTTTAGCGTCGCGCATGTATTTTTCAAGCGGAAAATCGCGCATATACGCGATACCGCCGCACAGCGTTACGCATTCGTCGGCCACTTCCATCGCCACATTGGAGCAGAACAATTTGGCCTCGGCGCTGTATTTGGTCCAGCGCGCGCCTTTTAATTTTTTCAGCTCGTCGTGCACCGTAGTGCCGTTGGCTAAGGCGTTTTTAACGGCGGGCAAAAATTCTTCGTCCATGCGGTGTGTTAAGTTGTACACCATGGCGCGGCCGGCTTCGGTCTTGGCGGCCAGTTCGGCCACCTTGTGCCCCAAGGCCTGGAATGTGATAATCGGCTGGCCAAATTGTTTGCGCGTACGCAAGTACGGAATGGTTACGTCCAGCGCGCCCTGGGCAATGCCTACGGCCTGCGCAGCCACGCCGGGGCGGGAATAATCCAAGGTTTCCTGCAAGTAGAGAAGGCCACGGCCTTCGCTTCCAAGCAGGTTTTCTTTCGGTACGCGGACGTTTTCAAAAATCAGTTCGTACGTCGGGTTGGAGCGGATACCCATTTTTTCTTCTTTCTTGCCGAACGAAAAACCGGACGTTCCCTTTTCAATTACCAAAAGCGAAATGCCGCGCGCGCCGCGGGACGGGTTTGTATTTACGGCCACGGTGTAAAAATCGGCTTCTTTGCCGGTGGAAATAAAATGTTTGGAACCGTTTACCACATAATAATCGCCGTCTTTAATGGCGGTGGTTTTGAGAGCGGTAGCGTCGGAACCGGCTTCGGGCTCCGTCAAGGCAAACGCCCACAGTTTTTTGCCGCTTGCAAGGTCCGGGCACCAGCGTTCGCGCTGTTCTTTGGTGGCGGCCAAATACATGGGAATCGCGCCCAAGGCGGACGTGCCGGGCGTTAAAGCAAGGCCGGCGCAGGCGCGGGATAATTCTTCAAACGCCATGGCGAGGCACGTAATCCCCCCGCCGAGGCCGCCGTATTCTTCGGGCAGCCACAGGCCGAAAATACCGGATTTTTTATATTCTTCCAGCATTTCGTTGGAAAACTGTTCTTTCGCGTCCATTTCGGCGCGCAGGGGTTTTATTTTCTTCTGGGCCAGTTCCCGCGTGGTGTTGAGAACCTCTTGCTCCAGTTCGTTAATTGCGTAATCCATTTTTTACTCCCGGGTTAGATTTTTTAAAATTTCTGCGTTTTCTAAAAAAGCGTCTTTTGCCACCGTTCTTTTTGGTGGGCGGAACCAGGCTTCTGTATAAGCGTTCCTGTTTTTTTACCATAGTGGAAGAAGTAAATTCAGAAAAATCGCGGTGGTCGATAGCGGCTTCAAAGCGTTCACGCAAAGCGGCGTGGCGTAAAAGCACTTTTAGCTTATCGGCAAAGGTATTGATATCGTTGGGTTTCACCAAAAAACCCGTTTTATTATCCGTAATCACTTCGCTGATGCCGTCCACATCGTAGCATACGGCGGGGACGCGCATGGACATGGCTTCCAATAAAGACATCGGCAGCCCTTCACGCAAAGAAACGCTGGCAAATACGTCGCTCACAGCCAATAGCTCCAGCGCGTCGTTGCGCCAGCCGGGAAAGATGACCTGTTTTTCAATGCTTAAATTCTTGGCTAAATTTTCCGCCGTCTGTTTCAGCGGGCCTTCGCCCGTAAAAATAAAGTAGACGTTTTTCATCTGCGTCAGCACTTTATAAGCGGCCAGCACAAAGTGAATCGGGTTTTTAAGCGCTTTAAAATTGGCTAAAGCCAGCACCACTTTGGCGTTGGCGGGAATTTTTAAAGAGGCTTTTTTGGCGGCCGGATCGAACTTTAAGGGCAGAATGGGGTTAAAGTTCACGCCCGCGCGGATAAGTTCCGTACGCACGCCTTTGCCAATCCCCAGCTGCTTGGCTTCGGCGGCGTTTTTGCGCGAAACAAAAACGAGCACGTCCGTAAATTTGGAACAGAATTTTTCCACCGCCACGAAAAATTTAAACCGTTTCTCCCCCTGTTCTTTGGCGAAGCCAAGCCCGTGGAACGTGTGCACCACTTTGGCTTTACGCCAGAACAAACGCGCCGCAATACGCCCCAGCACCCCCGCTTTCGGAGCGTTGGTGTGCACGATATCGGGCCGGACTTTGCGTAAAATGCGGCCCATTTGAAACACGGCCCACAAATCGTGGAAGAAATAGCGCGGGCGGATATCATGGCGCAAAGCGGAAATAAAAAATACGTTTTTAGCGTCATTTTTTACCTTACCGTCCAAACGGCCGCCGGGGCCGGAGGCCAAGTACCCTTCAAACTGTTGTTTGTTTAACGTCTTTAACGTCATCAGCACGCTGGCTTGCGCGCCCCCCTGGTCCAAGCGGGTAATAAAGTATAGGATTTTTGTCTTTTCCATTAGTTTACCGTTCCTGTTGTAGTGTTGAGGATGCGGGCCTGCGGAAAGTAATACTTGATGATTGCCATATAGTCCGCGCCCTCTTTGGCTAAACCATCCGCGCCGCGCAGACAAAGCCCGTAGCCAAGCCCCGTATCATAGCCGCGCACCAAGACGCTTTTGATGTTTTTGCCCTTATACAGCGGCACAATATCAAACAGGTTGGAGCGCATTGTGCCCGCGCTTAAAACAAACGCGGTCTCCTGCGGGGATTGGGTTTCATACGAACCTTTGCTGCCTTCAAAACGCATGGACAATACGCGCCCCTGCGGAGTCATCCGCACGGGAACAATCGCGCGCAGTTTGCCGATATTTTGTTTATAGGCGAGGCGGTTTTGTATTTCTTTTGCGTCATACAAATACATCCATTTTACGGCGGCCCACTGGGTGGGGTCGTGCGGGCGGGAATACAAATCCGCCGGCGGATTGGAAAGGATGTACTTACTGACGTTTGCGGGCGAATACGCATAGCCCGGGAGGACGGCCGTATTTTCCAGCGAGTCCGCCGTTACCACACCGCAGCTGGCATAAAAACCGGCTTGGGCTTCGGTCAGGCGGATTTCACCGGAGTGTTTGGACGCGTCCAGCAAATCTTTAAAAATAAGGTTGACGCCTTTAAATCTAAACGCGTCATCGTTATCGGTAATGTGGTAAGCCGTATCGGCATGGGCTTCAACCGCCTGCAAAAGGGCGGAGCGGAACACCACCGCAAGAGCCTTTAAGGCGGCGGGATCTTTGACGTCCTGCGCCTGGGTGGCTAAAAGCGCGGGGATTAAATCTTCGGCATACACGGTGTTAACCAACGTAAAACCGTCCGGGCCGGGAATGACGGTCAGAGAGCCTTTCAGTTCTTTATCGCTTAAATCCGCTGAGAAAATATTTTGGGCGCGGGCGTTACGCACCAAAAGCGTACGGGATGTATTTTCCGTCGCCAGCGTAAACGGACGTTTGGCGGAAAATTCGATATGGCCTTTGGCATTTTTTAAATCAACGCCGCCCGTTTCGGGGTTGAAAACGACGGTTTTTTCCACATACGACGGCACACGCAGTACTTCGCCTAATTTTGAGTCCGTCACCTTTAACGTGCCGGAACCGACGAAAGAGGCCGACACCAGCGGCTGAGGCAGGTGTTCCCGGTTGGCGTAAAGCGCCATTTTTACTTCGGCGGACGGGGTGGACTCCATTACATGCACGATAGGCTGGTCCAAGCGCAGATAAAAAAGATAATCAATGGCTTTATCACCCAAATCTTTGGAATATTTGGCCAGTTTTTTGGCAAGCGTTTTATTGGAGGGATCCAAGCTGAACAGGGTGGCGTAATACTGCCAGGCGCGGAGGTTGTTTTTTTCTTTGGCGGAAAGCTGGGCATAGAGTTCGGCGGCGGCGTAATTTTTTTCGTCGTGGGATAAAGACTGCTGTAAAAACACCGGGGCTAATTTTTTGGAGGCTTTCATTTCCGACGCAATCCGCCCCAGCATGTAAGACACAAACGAAATGGAATACGGATTAGAAGTATACAAATACTGCAGTTCGGCGGCGGATTTTTCTTTATTCCCCCCAAAATACCACGCAAGCGCAGTGCCCAGTTTGGCGGAGGAAACGTATTCAAAATCGGCAGTGAGGTACATCAGTTCGCTGAACGCCTGGCGGGATTTTTTATATTTCCCGGCCGACAGAAGCATCCAGCCGCGGGTAAGCTCCATAAACGGATCATCCGGGTTTAACGTACAGGCGCGGTCAATATATTGCAAGGCTTGTTTGACGAGCCCCCGCTGCATAGAAAGCACGGCCAATTCCAGGTTGGCTGCGGCGGCCGTGGCTTGGTCCGGCGCATTTTCAAAAGTTTTTAAGGAAAAATAACACTCGTCCGCATCACCCGCCGCGCATTTCTTGGTGATGGCGGCTATATCGGCGGGCAGCGTATAATCCAACACGCTTTTATGCAAAACGGTTTCGTTTAATTTGCTGTCCACGCGGCTGGCCGCCAAAGAAGATTTTGTAACAGTCTGCCCCGTCGCAGGCTGCTCCTGCGGGGTTTGTTGTGCGCCTTGTGCAAACGCCAGCGCCGTTTGCGCACACAACGCAAACAAAAAAACAGGCCGGAAAAAGGTATGTTTCCTCATATACAAATTATAGCAAATTAGGGCTAAAAAAACGGTCCTAATCCCCGCCGCGCACAACCCGCAAAAACCTTTTATTTCTGTTTTGCTCCCCGCGGGCCTGCAAAACGTACGAATTGCATCCAAGCCAACTCCATCCGCGTATCCGGCTTATAGACGGGGCCGTCTGACAAAACGCCGTTTTGTATAAAATCCCGCCACCAATTTTGCCATTCGTCCGCGTCCGGCTCCGGCCGGTTCTCCGCGGCAAAAAACGTATTATATACAAGCAGCAAAGAACGCAGCAAAACATCCTGCGACGGGCTGCATAAACGGCCCTCGCGGGAATAAACGGAAACACACAGCAACGCCGCCCGGTAAAAGAGGGCGTTTTCCAAATCAATTTGTTGGGATTTCGTCATAAAAAAAGGCCCCGTAAAGGGGCCCCTTAAACGGATAAGAAGTTATTTCCAGTTAAATAAATACGGAGGGACTAACAGCAGCATGGATAAAACGGCCAATATAATTTGCAGCGGCACGTTCCAACGGGCCCATTTCAGCCACGGAATACCGGCCATACCAATAGCCGCCATGGTAACAGGCGCAGTGGGAATAATGGCATTCGTCCAGCCTTCGCCAAACTGGTAGGCCAGAATGGAAAGCTGCGGGCTGACGCCGATTAAATCCGAAAGAGGAATCATTACAGGCATAGTCAGCACGGCCTGGCCGGAACCCGACGCCACAAAAAAGTTGATAAACGAATGCGCCCAGAACATCCCTTCGGCGGCCATAAGCGGGTGAAGCTGGCCGATACCGTCGGCAATCGCGTGCAAAACGGTATCTAAAATCCGCCCGTCGGAAGCGATTACCACAATCGCCCGCGCCAATGCCAGCATAACGGACACGCTCACCATACTGCGCGCCCCGTCCACAATAGCGTCCGTCGTTTGGTTGAGTTTTAAGCGGCCGATAAGAGCGCAAATTAAACCCACGCCCAAAAACAGGCCGGAAATTTCCACGATATACCAATGGAATACAGCCACCCCGTAGACAAGCACCGCCATCCCCAATGCAAATACGATAGAAATTAGTATGTGGGATTTTTTAAATTCCGGTTTTTCCAAAACATTTAAATTCAACTGTTTACGGCGTTCCAAATCCGCTTCGTACGTAATACTTTGGTGCGGATTTTTACGCACCTTTTCCCCATACCAAGACACAAAACCGATAACCACCGCCGTACAAAACGCCCACACCAGCAAGCGGTAGCCCAGGCCGGAATACAAGGGCAGCTGGGCAATCCCCTGCGAAATACCTACGGTAAACGGGTTCATAAACGCAGAGCCAAACCCTACCCACGCGCCTAAAAACGGAATGCTCACCCCAACCGCCGTATCATACCCCAAAGACAAGGCCAACGGAATAAAAAGAGGAATAAAAATAAGTGTTTCCTCTTCCATCCCAAACACGGCGCCCCCCAACGAAAACAGCAACATAGATACGGGAATAAAAAACTTTTTTAACTTTTCTTTCCGGGAAAACAAATAACTTGTTCCCAAAATGACCGCATTCACGGTGCCGGTGCGTTCCAAAATAGTAAATACCGCGCCCGTAATAAAAATAAAGACGATGATGTCTGCACAGTCGCCAAACGCTTTGGCGGGTGCCGTCAACACAGCCCCAAGCCCCTGCGGATTGGAATCCACATGATGGTAAGAACCCGCCACGGTATAAGTACGCCCGTCTTTTTCAACGGTATTGTACTGGCCGGCGGGGAGCAGATACGTCAATGCGGCCATGACCAGCATAATGGCAAAAATCAGGCCGTAAATATTAATGGAAAATCCGGATTTCATTTATATATTATAGATTATTTAGGTTAATTATCCGGCATTTTCCACTTTAGCCGCGCCAAAAAGCCCGCCACTCCAGCCAGCATCCGCACCCTAAAACCGCTAACAAAACATCCACTATAACGGACATCAGCATAATGAATACTCCGGCCGGTTGGCGCAAAGCTAAGCGGACGGCCTTAGGCCCTTTTCACTTGGGGAGGCGCATCAAGCGTTAACTTTGCTAACCCAAACGGCTTTTTATTTGCTACAATAAACTACACAGTTCCTGGCGGAATTATGCAGTTTTGGGCGCAACGAAGCCCAAAACGCCGCGGGCGCGGCGCAGGTTTATAAAGATAAACCCCTCCGTATTTGGTTTTCCTCTGATTGTAACGGATACCCCTATACGCCGGTAAGATGAAAAGCGGGTGCTTCCGCCTTTCATATTGTTAGTATAGTAAGTATTGCTAGCGTTTGTCAAGCATTTTTTACGCCAGAATCCAATCCCAACAAATAAAGGAGTATCCATTCTATGAATAAATTTGAAAAACAGCTTGAAAAATGGAACGGAGGAATTCTGCGCGGGGCTCAGGCAAAGTTAGCAAAAATCCTGCAAGTTTCCACCGCCACCGTCGCCCTTTGGGCCACGGGAAAACGCCGCCCCTCCAAAGGATTTATAAATAAAATGGCGCAATTATTCGCCTTGGACGAATATGCCGTCGTCCGCCTTTTTCCGGCGGCTACGCTTTACCCGGAATTGTCCAAAAACAGGCCGGCAGCCTCCCTGCGCGATGCCCAAGCCGCGGAAAACGCTTACAGCGCTGACTTTTTAGCGGACGGAGGGAACAGCGTATCCATCCCGCTGCTAACCCGCATCGGGCCAAATTTTCCCCAATACGAAGAAGAAAACGTGGCCGAATGCTGGACACTGCCCCGCCGCGCCGCGCTGGGAGCCAAATGCCTGGTGGCATACCCGTCCGGCAAGGCCCCGGAAGAGGCCGACCTATATCTTATCCGGCCGGGAAACACGTGGGAAGAGCAGGGCATATTGCTTATTTATCTAAACGGGGAAGCGAGGCTGGCGCGCGTACAGACGCTAAATGGGCAAACCTCCGTTAACCTGTTAGACGGTACGCCCGTGCCCGGAACCAAGGAAACTATTTCTGTATTGGGCGCAGCAGTGCGAAAAATAACAGGACGGCTGTAACGCCCCTTGATTTTAGAAAGAATTCCATTATACTATTATTATCCCTAAGGGGTGGATACAGAAAACGCCCCCGGGCGCGAAAGCCTTTCCTAAAGACGTCAGGCAACGCGCATTGGGTGAAACTGCTCCGTCCGTGCGGCGCGCAGGCGTGAAGAACGCGGTGCGGCGGGCGGCGGAAAGCAGAAAACAAACGGTCTTTGCTTGAGTACGGCGCGGCAGGTTCGTTAGGTTGCGCAGTGGCGGTTCACAAGCTTTTGGCCCGGCGTTTGAGGACGCATACGGGAGCCCCAAAAGACGTGGGTCGCGGCAACCGGCTTCAGGCAGCGTGCAGCACGGCAAAACGTTCAAACTGTAACCGGCCGGATTAGGGAAAGAGAGTATACATGGAAGAAACTGCTAAATAGTCCTCCGCGTTGAACAAACGCGGAGGACGCTTTTTATAGTATACAGCCCCAAGAAATCCGTTTTTTCTACAAAAAAACAACGGGCAAGAAAACGCTCTGCCCGTTGTTAAAATTTCCTGCGAACTGTTTATTTCTTTTTAAACTGCGCGTTATACAGCGCCGCATACGCACCGTTCTGTACTTTTAACAATTCTTCGTGCGTACCCTCTTCCACAATGCGTCCCTCGTTAAGTACAACGATTTTATCAGCATTAACAACCGTAGACAAACGGTGCGCAATTACAAACACCGTGCGGTTTTTCATCAGGTTATCAAGCGCTTTTTGCACCACAGCTTCGGATTTGTTATCCAACGCGCTGGTGGCTTCGTCCAAAATTACTACGTCCGCATTACGGATAAACGCGCGAGCAATCGCCACGCGCTGACGCTGTCCGCCGGAAAGGGTCATGCCGCGTTCGCCGATTTCGGTATCCAACCCGTTTTTAAGGGAAGATACAAAATCCTGTAAATGGGCGTTTTTGACGGCTTCTTTCAAATCTTCTTCCGTCGCGCCCGGGCGGCCGATTAAAATATTTTCGCGAAGCGTCCCGGAAAACAAAAAGTTATCTTGGAACACGACGGCGAAATTGTCGCGCAGAGATTTAAGCGTAAAATCTTTTACGTTTTCCCCGTCCACCAAAATGCGGCCTTTGGTTACGTCGTAAAAACGCGGCAGCAGGTTTACCACCGTAGATTTTCCGCCGCCAGAGTTACCCACCAACGCCACCGTGGAACCAACGGGAACCGTCAGGTTAAAATCCTTCAGCACGTATACGTCCGGCTTGTAAGAGAACCACACTTTATCAAAGCGAATTTCCTTCTTTACACCGCTTAAGGTTTTGGATTCTTCTTTATTTGTAATAGCGCTTTTAAGGGAGAAAATTTCAAAAATACGGTCCATGGACAGAAACGCGTTTTTGATTTCCACATAGTTGTCCCCCATTTTTTTAACGGGCGAGTAAAGCATCAAAAGGGCTGTAACAAATGAGGTAAAGTTACCGCTGGTAATCGTGCCTTTTACAATCATGGAACTGCTCTGCCAGAACACAAGCGCAAGCCCCAAAGATACAATAAAATGCATCATCGGCGACAGCCATCCCGTATGCTTCACCATACCCATATTAAGGCTGAAAACTTTGTCCATCAAGCGGTTAAAACGCTGTTCCTGATCTTCCTGCAAGTTGTAAGCGGCGATGGTGCGGTTGCCGTTAAACGCTTCGTTATAAGCCCGCATAGCGACGGAACCCACCACAATGGTGTTGCGCACTAATTCTTCCAGTTTGCGGCGCACGATAAAAATCAGTCCGCCGGCCAGCGCAAACGCCCCGATAGCGATAAACGTCAACTGCCAGGAGTTATACAGCAACACGCCAATTAACGTAAGGGACGAAAACACGCGCGTTACAATTAAACGCAAATTGTTAATTAAACCGGTGCAGGCGGAATCGGCGTCGTTGTTGTAGCGCATCAGCACAAAGCCTGAATCCGTGGTGTCAAAATATCCGCTGTGCATGGTAAGGAGTTTTTTAAACAGTTTTTTGCGTACGTCGAGCGTGATTTTGCTTCCCACCCACGTATTCAAATACTTAACAACATACTCCAGCGAACTTTGCACTAATACAAACGCCACAATCAGCACCGGGATATAAGTGGCGACCAGGGCGTCCTTAGCAACGAGTACATCATCCGTAAAAGACTTCATAAAAAGCGCAATTACAGAATCTAGCGCGCCTACGGGCAGCGCCAGCACAATGCCCAACAAGGCGCGGAACCAATAAGGTTTAATAAACGGCCACATTTTTTTATAATTTACAATCAGCGGATGCCCGGTAATCAGTTCCCCGACCGGGCGGGTAAGAATATTTTTCATAAATTGATGATTCTCCAAAAAAACAAACTTCATTTTATTATAACAATTAGAAAGCGTATTGTCCCGTTTGGCAGGGGTTGAAAAAAAAAGCGTACTTTGCTAAACTAATCAAACAGCGTCCGGCGCAAATTGCGCCGGCGCGCCGATTTCACCGACCCAGAGGATTTTTATATGGTTATCAAAAAAGCTAACAAAGAAGCGCTTACCGCGGCGGAACTAAAAGAAATTAAAGAACACTTGCTCCAACAGAAAGAAGAAGCCTCCGCCCGCCTAAAAGACAAAAAAAATATGGATATGCCCGAAGCCGAAGTAGGCGACCCGATTGACGACGCTTCCCGCAGCTTGGATAAAGAAATTTTGTTTGAACTTTCCGGCAATGCCCATAACACGATTGAGCAGATCGAAGCGGCTTTGCGCAAAATTGACAAAGGCATTTACGGCACCTGCGAATACTGCCGCCAGCCCATCCCCAAAAAACGCATTAAAGCGCTGCCTTTTGCGCGTTACTGCGTAAACTGCCAGCACTCTACCGAAAAACATAACGGTTAAGCCCGGCGTTTTATTATAAAAAAATAAGGAGCGGAAAACGCTCCTTATTTTTTGTGTTCCCAAAAACCGTTTCTTACTCCGCGGGCAAGGGTTCTTCCTCCGATGCGGGAGCAGTCTCTTTCTTTTTAAACAGGCCGAAGATCCCCCCCACTCCTTTTTTAACGGCGTTGGAGGCAAAATTATTCGCCACCCCTTGTGTAACTAAAGACGAAACAGACCCCAACAAACTCATACTGCCCGTAGGTTCCGCAACCGTCCCGCCGATATTAAGTTTAAGCGGCATAATACCGTCCGCATAGTGCTTGCCGGGGGCGGCTTGTACGCTCATATTAATTTTTTCGGTCTTAAAATCCGTTTGGCCGGAAAGCGTAAAAGAAACAGTATCCGATACAAATGTGCCTTCTTTCATATCGGCCACGCCGTTTTCAAAATGGATATTGCTGTCGAACTGGTCGTACTTCATGTGTCCGTCCATTTTACGGCTGGAATAAGGCACCATAATTTGCATAGGCTTTCCGTCCGGCCCCTGCACCACTTTCACCACTTGCTCGGCGTTGGCGTCCGCGTCCTGCGCCGCATCTTCCGAGCCGCCCAAACTGCTTAATACGGAAAATACGTCCAGCGAATTAAACACTTTTCCCACGACGTTTAAAGACAAAAAGAGCACTTTGGTAACCGGGCTGGCGTTTGTCAGGCGGTACAAGTCCCTAATTTCCCCGTTGCCGGTACGCAGGCTCAAATCGCCCTGGGCGTTTTTTAAATCCGGCGTAAGGCCGGACAAATCCGCTTTAAACGCTACGTCCGTACCGTAAAAAAACGGCGCATCCAGGGAATCAATCTTAATATCCACCAACGCCGTAACGGGCGGAAGCGGCCACGCGGTCTTTACTACAGGGGTCAACGCCGTATCCGTTACAAATTCCGGTTCCGGCTCTTTGGTTTTGGCGGCCGGCAGCGGCGGAAGCGCTACCCGGCGGGCGGACGCGGTTAATACCGCGTCAATTTTTTCCGGCATTTGTTTGACGCGAAAATCCATTAAAAACGGAGCTTCGTTTAGCTGTGCGGTAAACTTGCCGGAAACGGAACCCGTTTTAAAATCACCCGCTTCTTTAACGGAAAAATCTCCCTTTAATTTTTTAAACACGCCGGCATAAGGCGCCACGGCCCCAACATCCTGCAGGGTAACGTCCGCCGCCAACAGCGCATTAGACACTTCCGCCGTCCCTTTTACCGAACCGGAGGGCGCGTAAGGAGCCGTTAAAGACGGGGCCAACCCGGCCAGGTCAGCCAAATTAACGGTAAATGAAGACCGGGCCGCATACGCTGTATTTGGCGCATAAGTTACGTCTGCAGACGCACTTGCTTTCAAACCGGGCAGCGTAAGCCCCAGCGAAGAAACCTCGGCCCGGCTATGGGGCAAATCTATAAACGCGGCGGCGGAAACCAGAATTTCCGGGATAAAAAATGCAGGCGCATCCGGCGCAAAAATTTTAAACGTGTCGGAAGACAAGCGCCTTACCTGCGCGGCCACTTCCACTTGCGGGCGCGTAAAATCGCGTGCGTTGCCGGTTACACTTAACGTGGTGTTCCCATAACGCACGGACAAATTGGAAAGCTGCGCATACGCGCGTTCCAAATTCATTTCACCCAAATGCGCCTTGGCGGCTAAACCAATGGGAAATAACGCAGACGCATTTTGGGTGCGGTATTCGGCGGTAGCGTTTAACGTAAGCCCAAACAAACGGTCAACGCCCGCGTCTTTAGCGGAAAAAGCCGCATTATGCACAAAAAATGAAACAGCCGGGCGGTCCATATACGCGACATTCACATTCTGCAGTTCCACAAAATCCGCCGTTACGCGCACAGGCAACGCCGAAGACCCCTCCTCCTGCGAAGGGTTGGAAGAACGCAGCGAATCCACGTTTAACCCGCCGTCCGGCGTTTTAAATACCTGCAGATAAACGCCGTTTACAGCCAGCGAGCGCACTTTAACGTGCTTATGAAGTAAATGCCACCAGGACACCCGCAGCCGCAAACGCTCCACGCCAAAAAACGTACCATTTTTAAATCCGCCGTCTTCCGATAAAGCAAACCCGTTTATCTTTACCCCCAGCAAGCTGGCGGATAATTTTTCCAAACGCACTTCGCGGTTTAAAGAAACGGCCAATTTATCCGTCACCCACCGCCGCATCCACCCGGCGGAAGATACCCACCGGAGCGTTAAATCAAACGATACCAACAAAATACACAGCGCCACCAAAATATAGGCGCAACGCTTGCAATACTTTCCCATAATAAAATCCCCCCGCCGCTTTAGGCTTTATAAGCTTAGCGGACAAACAATATTTTTTCCAACCGTTTTTTTATTTATTTTCCCCAGAAGGCCGATTGTTTAAACTGGAAGCCAAGCTGTATTTGCACCCGCAATACGTTTGCGCATACAACCCCAGCTCTTTAATAAGCGCGCGGCGGAGTTCTTCCAAGCCGCCTTTGCGCCAATTAGTGGCCCAATAAGGTTTTACGCTTTCCGCCCACGCGCGGCGGGCCGAGGCGTTCACCTGCGCCAAATCTTTATAGCGCGATACGCCCAGCACCGAGGTCAAAGCGTCAAACTTATGTTCCAGCGCGTAATCCTGCGCTTTTTTAAGCCGCATATAAAAACATTCCGAACAGCGTCTGCCGCGCTCCGGCTCGCTCTCCAGCCCTGCCACGGCTTTATCCCACTCTTCGGGTTCGTACGGAAGTTCCGCAAATTTAAGGCCAAAATGCTCGCATATGCGGCGTTGTTCGTCGCGGCGTTTTTCATACTCGGCAGACGGATAAATGTTTGGATTATAAAACAAAACGGTAGCATCCGCACCCTCATCCGCCATTTTTTTAATAACGGCGCACGAGCACGGCGCACAGCAGGAAAGAATTAAAAGTTTTGGTCCGGGCATATGTATATTTTACTAAATGAGGGTATAAAAACGCCGCCAAATAACGGCGGCAAGTGCAGAATCTCACGAACTGTACATAACCCCCCCTGTAATTAGGGGTGTTTTAAATATATTATTACTTTATTCATCTAACCAGCCGGGCCACACTGTTTGGGATATCCCCCTAACTTACGCAACTGACAAGCCTGCTTTATTGCCGTCTTGCAAAACTGACGCATCTTCCTTATTCGCACCTCCCCCGAGTGTTTTTGTCGGGGGTCTAATTAATTATTTTAGATGCAGAAACCTAATTAACTAGCCCCTGAAACAAGTTCAGCATAACTTAATGAAATGCCAATATACCCGGGTAAATAAATATCCCCCGGCGTAACCGGGATTTCATTAGACAACAAAAAAGCCCCGGTAAAACCGGGGCTTTTAAGGCTTCAATTCAATCTAATTAGTTATTGGAGTCCTCTTCCGTTTTGAAAGAGTCTTGCAGCAACTGGCCCAAGGTCGGGCGCGGAGCTTGCTTTAAGTACTGGGCGACCACTTTGCGGTTCTGCACTTGGTCGTATTTCTTAACGGAGAGGTTGACCGTAAATGTTTCCGGGTTTACGCCCACCACCAAAGCGGTAATGGTTTCGCCTTCTTTGGCGGCAAAATCGCGCCCCATTTCAAACGGGCTGATGAAGCCTTTGGTGTTGTTTTTACCAATGGTGCATTCTACGCCGTTTTCCATGTCCACTTTCGTAATGACGGCTTTGACGGAGCTTTTGTACGGATAGCGGCGTTTCAAAGCGTCGGCCGGATTTAAGAACAACTGTTTCAAACCGAATTCCAAGCGCGGGGTTTCTTTGTCCAAGCTCAAGAGTTTGGCTTTCAAGCGTTGGCCGCGGCGGAAATTGGTAATGGCGGTTTCGGGTTCTTTCCAGGCGATATTGTCCAAGCTCACCACGCCTTCAATGCCGTGGAAGCGGAGGAACAATTTTTCTTTGTCCACTTTGGACACGACTACGCGGAGCACGTCGCCTTCTTTAATTTCGCCCAACACCTGATCGCGGCGGACGGCTTCGTCTTCTTCCAACACTTGTTTGCGGGAAACGATAAGTTTCTGTTTTTCTTTGGCAAATTCAACAATCTGCGCTTTGATTTTCGCACCCACGGGCAAGTAGTGTTTATAAGCGGTGTGCAGTTCGGACAAGGAAAGCGGCATAAAACCGTTCACGCCGAAAACTTCCACAATGTATCCGCCTTTTACGCACTGTACGATAGTGCCTTTAACGCGTTCTTTGTCTTCGTAGGCTTTTTTGCAGATGTCCCAGCCCAAAAATTCCAGGGCTTTTTTGTGGGATAAGATAGAAGGTCTTTCGTCGGAACCGCGTTTTACCAACACGGCGGAAACGGTGTCGCCCACGGCGGGAAGCGGTTTACCTTCAAATTCGGACACGGCGATAGCGCCTTCTTTTTTCGCGCCGGTATCCACTAAAATGTAATCTTGGTTAATTTGTACGACGGGTACGTCTACAATTTCTCTTTTATACAACTTCTCCGATAAAGACTCTTGCTGCGCAATTAACTGGTCCATCGTCATTTCTTGTTCGTTAATTGTTTCTTCGGTTTGTTTAATTTCTTCGTTTGTCGTCATAAGTCCTTATTACAGGTTTTCCCGGCGGGAAAATCTGCGTTGACCTCCGTTAGATATGAATTGAATTTATTGCGTCCATCACTTCGTTTGCAAATTGTTTATACTGCGCTTTGGGTTCCAGCGCGGGATCTTTTTCCAAATGAATCACCGTGCCGAATTTCACGCGGATTTTACGCACCCACGGCCACCCGAACGTACCTTCCACCTTAACGGGAAGCACGGGCGCGCCCGTTTTGTACACCAAAAAACCGATGCCGCTTTTGGGTTTTTGCGGTTTACCCGTTTTGCTGCGGGTCCCTTCCGGGAACATCACCACGCTTTGGCCTTGCTCCAGCGCGTGCACCACTTCTTTAAGGGCTCCAAAGTCCCCAATCGTGCGCGCACGGTCCACCGGAATATAGCCGCTGCGGCGGAAAAACCACCCCAGGCCGGGTACGGCAAATAACTCTTTTTTAGCCACAAAACGCGAATCCCGCACCAGCCCGGCAAAACTGCCGATAGCCGGCGGATCGGCGTTGGACAAATGGTTGCCCGCTATGATAAGAGCGCCGGTTTTGGGGATATTTTCCAACCCCTCCACCTTAAAATCGTAAAAGGTTCTAAAATAAACCCTTGCAATTAATTTTATCAAATTAAGAAGCATGATGCTCAAGTTTCTCCAAAACCGCGTCTATCACTTGCTGCATGTTCAGCGCAGAAGTGTCAATAATCAGTGCGTCGTCCGCCGGTTTTAAAGGGCTGGCGGCACGGTGGGAATCGCGGTAGTCGCGCTCCTGAATCATTTTCAAAATTTGGGCGTAGTCGGCGTGTTGGCCGGCCTCTTTTAATTGTTTTACGCGGCGGTTGGCGCGTTCTTCGGCGGACGCGTCCAAATAAAATTTAATTTCCGCGTCCGGGAACACCACGGTCCCCACGTCGCGCCCTTCCATTACCACCCCGCCGTTTTCCCCTACTTCGCGCATTTTTTGGGTAAGTACGCGGCGCGCTTCGCCGTTGGTGGAGACGCGGCTGGCGACGGAACCAACTTCTTCCAAATGCAGTTTATCGCCTAAAAATTCGCCGTCTACAAACATTTTTAAAGAAGCGTCCGGCTGGCGGGCAAACGTAAAGCGCAAGGCGCGCGCGGCGGCCAGTACTTCATCGTGGTTTTCGGGCTCAATTTTTTTGGCGAACACTTTATAAGCCAAGGCGCGGTACATTTCGCCCGTGCTTAAAAAGCCGTATCCCAATTTGGCGGCGACGGCCTTGCCCACGCTGGATTTGCCCGTACCGGCGGTGCCGTCAATGGCAATTAACATTCCGTTGGCGCGCATAGCTTACCCCACCGCATCCATACTGTCGGTTACGCCGCGGATGGCCAGCATAATGGCGTCCGGGCTGGTGGCGGCGTTTTGGGCGGTTTCCAAATCGATGTAACCGTCTTTATACAGCCGCGCGAGCGATTGGTCAAAGGTGTTCATGCCGTAAAATTCGCCCTGCTGCATGGCTTTTTGCAAATCGCTGGGTTTATTTTCCAAAATCAGCTTGCGCACCTGCGGCGTGGAAACAAGCACTTCAAGTGCGGGACGCATACCGGGTTTAATCGTAGGCAGCAAACGCTGGCAGACGATACCGCGCACAAGCTCGGACAATTGCAAACGGATTTGCTCATGCTGTTCCACCGGGAACGCGTCCACCAGGCGCGAAAGCGTCTGCGTCACGTTTACCGTGTGCATTGTACCCAACACCAACTGCCCCGTTTCTGCCGCACCGATGGCGGCGCGCATTACTTCCGGGTCGCGCAGTTCGCCGATGAGGATAACGTCCGGGTCCTGGCGCATGGCGGCGCGCAAAGCGCTTGTGTAAGAAGGAGTATCCACCCCCAGTTCCAACTGGCTGACGACACAGCGGTTGTCCGGGTGCATAAATTCGATAGGGTCCTCAATCGTAAGGATATGGCCCGCACGGGTTTTGTTCATATGGTCAATCATAGCGGCCAATGTAGATGTTTTACCCGAGCCGGTCATCCCGGTAACCAAAATCAGCCCGCGGCGGCTTTCGGCAATTTTGCGCAAAATATCGCCCGGCAAGTGAAAGTCTTCAAACGTAGGGATTTTAAGAGGAATATGGCGCACCGCCATACAAATCTTGCCCATTTGGCGAAACACGTTAAAGCGGAAACGTCCGTACGATTTAGCATCCAATGAAAAGTCTACCGAGCTGTACTGTTCAAAAATCTTGCGTTCGCGCTCGCCCATGCAGGCGTACGCCATTTTTTTAACTTCGTCGTTAGAAATAAAACTGTCGTCAATGGGCTTCATCTGCCCGTTCAAACGCACATACGCGTTGGAATTACCGCGGACATGAAGCCCGCTGGCCTTGTTGTCCACTACCGTTCTTAATAAGCTTTGCAGTCCTACCGCCATAAACCCTCCTTTGGCTTATACCCTGTTTTTTTTGCGACGCAGATACGCCGGAATCAGCATAGCGTCTTCGGGCTCCGGGCCTTTGGGCTCAAACGGAGCAAATACTTCGGCCGGCGTTTTTTTGACGGGCGACGTTTCCGCCGTCAGCGGGCGGCGCGCGTTGAACACGCTGGCTTTTTCCGCGCTGAAACCCGTAGCGATAACCGTCACTTTAAACATACCGTTTAACGAAGAATCGTACGAATGCCCAAACATAATAATAGAATCGTTGCTGGCGTATTGGCGGATTAAGTTCATTACTTCGCCCTGTTCTAAAAGCGTCAGGTTTTCTTCCGCCGAAAAGTGTACGATAAAACCCTTCGCGCCGCGGATGTCGGCATTTTCCAACAGCGGCGAAGAAATAGCCTTTTTGACGGCCGCCAAATGCCGCCCCGCGCCGCTGGCTTCCCCCACCCCGATTAAGGACTTGTGGGACCGGCACATCACTTTGCGGATATCGTTAAAATCGATGTTTACTTCGCCAGGCTGCGTAATCACTTCCGAAATACCCTTCACGGCCTGCAGCAGCACTTCATCGACCATTTTAAAAGCGTCTTTGGAAGAGGTTTCCGGATCGATATTGGCAAAGAGTTTTTCGTTGGGAACGATAATCATGGAGTCGACGTGTTTTTGCATTTCTTTAATGCCCAGGTCAGCCTGTTTTTCGCGCACGTAGCCTTCAAAATTAAAAGGCCGCGTTACTACGCCCACGACCAGAAGTTCGTCTCCGTAAATTTCTTTGGCAAGTTTGGCCAAATACGGCGCAACGCCCGTACCTGTGCCGCCGCCCATCCCGGCCGTAATAAACAGCAAATCGCACTGGCCGATGATGAGTTTTAATTTTTCTTTAGACTCTTCCGCCGCGCGTTTGCCTTTTTCCGGGTCCCCGCCGACACCGAGCCCTTTGGTGATTTTCTCCCCCACCTGCACGAGGTAGGGTGCCTGGTTGCGGCGAAGGTCCTGCGCGTCGGTATTGACGGCGATAAAATCCACGTCTTTGAGGCCGGAGGCCACCATGTGGTTAATGGCGTTTCCGCCGCCGCCGCCCACGCCGATTACTTTAATTTTGGCCTTTTTGCTTTCAAACAAATCGGCCGGCATAAATAAATCTTTCATAAAAATTCTCCGTTATCAACCGCCGAAAATATCCACGCCTTTAAGCCATTTGCCCAATTTGCCGAACATGGAAGAGCCCTTTTCATAAGAGGCGCCGGAAAAATCCTCGTACCCGGCGTTTTCGGAAGCGTAAATGGCAAGCGCCATGGCGGTGCTGTACTGCGGGTCAAAAAATTCGTCGTCGCTGGTGATAAGGTCGCGCTGGACGACGCCGCGGCGAACCTCTTTCAGACCTAAAATGTTAACGCAGTGATCCGTCACACCGGGCATTAAAGAACCGCCGCCCGTCACCACGCCCACCACCGGGAAGTTTTTGTAACCGGACGTATCCACACAGCGGCCGACCTGTTCAATGAGCTCTTCCACACGGGGTTGAATGATGTCCAGCACATAGCTTTTTTTGATGTTGTGCGTGCTGCGGCCGTCCAAGGACGGCACGGGGATTTCGCCTTCTTCGTCTAAAAATGTGGGGAACGAAACGCCGTATTTTTCTTTAATTTCGCGGGCGTTCTGGCGGGAGGTGTGCAGCAGGCGGGATAAATCGCTGGTAATCAAATCGCACCCGTAGGGGATGTCGCGCGAAAACTTTAAAATACCGTCAATGTAAATACCGACGGACATCGTTTCTCCGCCCAAATCCAAAATCATCGCGCCGATTTCTTTTTCTTCCTGCGTCAGCACGGTATCGGCAAGCGGAACAAGGCCGTAAAAAATACGGTCAATTTTATAACCCGGGCGCTGAATGGCTTTGGCTAAATTGTTCAAATGCGTGGAAGAACCCGTGGTAATGTGCACGTCCACTTCCAAAAGGGAACCTTCCATCCCTTCCGGGTTGGTAATGCCTTTTTGCTTGTCGATAGAATAGCCTTGGGTGATTACATCCACGATTTCGTTATCGTTTTTAATGGGCATGGCTTTGGCGTTTTCGATGGCGAGGGCCATGTCGGACTGGGTGATTTCTTTGTCCATACGGGAAATGTTATACGTACCGTGGTTGGAAAACGATTCCAAATGCGCCCCGCGCACGCCGACGTAAAGCCCGCCTATTTCCTGGTTGCATTCGCGCTCAATGCCGCCCAAAACATGGGTAACGGCGGCGGACGTTTCGCGAATGTCGGACACCATCCCCCCTTTTAAACCGCGGCACGGCACACTGCGCCCAGCCAAAACTTTTAAGGTATTTGTTTCAAAATCATGCGCGGCCGCGACGCACGTAATTTTGCCGCTGCCGATATCCAGCCCTGCGATAAGATTCGTTTTTGCCATATAAGACCACCTAAAAAAAATTGCTCTAGTTCTATTATAAAACTTAATGGGACTTCTGTGTTAAAAAAACTTTGCCGTCTTCAAAAAATTCGAAATTAAGCGTATACGGCTTATCGTACCGCCCGCGGGAACGCGCAATAATCTGCGCGGCGCGGGCGGCTTTCTTTTTTAAATTGACAGCTTTGCCAAAATCGATTTCGCTTCCGTCCGGCATATACATTTTTACCGTGTTTTGCGTTAAGTTCATGCGCAAAAAGGCAAAATCCAGTTCCTTGCCCAGTTTAAGCGTGCTTTCCACCAAGTCTACAAATTCTTCACCCAGTTTTTCGGGAACGGAGCCTTCCAGCTCCACAAACGGAACAGGTTGCAAAAGATCCGGGTTTGGGTCGGCATAAATAGTGCTGTCCGGGTCGATATATTTAACAGATTTATCCGGCAGCACAAACTTGGCCAGCGGACGGCGATGCGTGGCGGAAACACTCAGCTTGCCGCTGATAAGGCCGCGCGAGACGGAAACGTCTTTTAACATGGGATACTTTTTAATGATTTCCCCGCGCAGGGCCACCGCGTCTTTAACGGAAAAAGGCTTGCCTTCATAGGGGGCGGCCAAAGCGGCCAGTTCTTTATTAAAACCGCCCGTTACACCGGAAACGGCCACAGTTTTAACGTGCCAATCGGACAGTTGGGAGGAAGTAACGGCGTGATAGACTTTAACAACGGCCCATATTCCGCCGGAAACAACGCCAAAGAACAATAAAAGGAGAATTAGCTTAAAAAAAAAGGATGACCCCTTTTTCCGCCGGACAACGCGTTTCTTTTTACCTAAAGACGACGCTGACGGCCGATAGATGTCATTCTTTCTCATGATGTGCAACCAAAAAAATTAAATGGGCGGAAAGGGAGTTGAACCCTTAAGGACTTTCGTCCATACGGTCCTGAGCCGTACGCGTCTGCCAATTCCGCCACCCGCCCAATTAAGTATATTGTAGAATATTGTACGAAAAAAATCCAGCGTTTTTTTATTTGTATAGCTAAAAAGCCCGTCGAAAAAGATTAAAAACGGATATTATTTTTAAAACTTTTTTCCATTTCGCGGTTTAAATCGCGCTTTTTTAGGCTTTCGCGCTTGTCAAACAAGTGCTTCCCTTTGGCAACAGCCAGCTTTAATTTGGCCCAGCCGTCTTTAAAATACACTTCCACCGGCACCAAAGAATACCCTTTAATATCCGCCTTGGCCGCCAGTTTGCGAAGCTCTTTTTTATTAAGAAGCAAACGGCGCACACGCGTAGGGTCCGGCTCCGTAAGGGAATTAAACTTATACGGCTTTACGTGCATGTTGTACACACGCGCCTGGCCGTTTTCCACCCGCACAAAACTGCCCTCCAGGCTTAACTCTTTACTGCGGATGGATTTTACCTCCGCCCCCAGCAGTTCCAGCCCGGCTTCGTACGTGTCTTCTATAAAATAATCGTGGTACGCTTTACGGTTGGAGCACACCACCAAAACGGCACCCTTTTTCGTCATGGAAGTATTATAGCAAATAGTCCGGCTATGCCCGCAAAAAACCGCCCCAAAAGCCACTTCCCGGGGCGGTTTTATAAACTTTTATGCAGAAAACTGTTTTAGTCAGCCATTTGCATCAACAGATGATCGGGCGTTTCCAACCAAAATTCCGCCGGCACAGCCTTAGAATTAAAATGAATCCTGGCCGCCGGACCGCCATTCCATTCCGCCCAATTTCTGTAAGAATTAAACTTTTCAAACCAATTGTTTAATTGTTTAATCATTCTTGCATCCTGGGCCGGAGTCGCCTTGGAGCTTTCATAAGTATTTATCTGAAAGGTACTGCCATTCCACGGATTATATCCCATCTGGGAACGGGGCAGCTCAGGAATAATCACATCAAAAAACATCTCTTTAAGCAACATTTCCGTTCCATCCACTATAATAGGAGTTTCCGCCAAGATTTCCGGAAAGGCCACCGAAACCAAAAAATTATCCTGATCGGCCAAAATCTCAAGCCCCAAGGACTTGCTCCGTTCCAATTCATAGAATAAATCCTGGTCATAGAACTCAAAATAGGGCCCCTCTTTATAGAACGGGTTATTGATTGGACGTTCCAAATAGAAGCGCGTACTGCCGTCCTCCACAGAAAAATGAATGATGCGTCCGTCATTTACCGCATTTTCTATCATATAGGATTCTTTTACGCCGACAAACTTTTTCCCTTCTATAAACGCCCTCATATTTGCGCTTGTAACAACTTCCCACTTTTTCAATTTATTCGCTATTTTAGTTTGCAGCGAAGGAGTTGCCGCTTTCGGCACGCGCACGGCTGCATTTGGCACGCGGGTATTTGGCATTTTCACTTCAACTTTCGGCCCTTTTGCCCTGCGCGCCGCCTTAACGCCTTTTCTCAACCATCCTTGCGAAAAGGCGGAAGAAGACGCAAAAAGTAAAATTAAAATACCTAAATACCAGTTTTTCATAAAAAGTCCTCTCTTAAAACGGTGCTTCTTAATACATATATTATTGAATCTTCCTGTAAAAAACAAGGGGCTTTAGTCCCATAGTGCCTTACCCTAAAGACCTATAAAAAAGAGCAACGCCCAAACAGACATTGCTCTTAGAGGTAAACTTAAACACACCCTTTTAGGCGGCTTCTTCTTCCGCTATTTCGGCGGCTTTTTCCGTACGTTTGCGCAACAGGTGGGACAGGATTTTCTTGCGCAGGCGGATGGAAGAGGGCGTAATTTCCGCCAATTCATCCGGCGCGATATATTCTACGGCCTGTTCCAAGCTCATTTGGCGGGGCGGCGTCAACACATAGGACTCGTCGCTCGCTTTGCTGCGCATATTGCTTAAGTGTTTGGCTTTGCACGGGTTAACGACCAAGTCGTTATCGCGTGCGTTTTGGCCCACAATCTGGCCTGCATATACTTTTTCACCGGGGCCCAAGAACAGCTCGCCGTTGTTTTCCAAAGCATATAAGGCGTAAGGAGTGGTTTCGCCGTCTTCTTTGGCAATCAGCACGCCGTTGTGGCGCAAATCCGGCAGGTTTACTTTGGGATAGTAGCCGTGGAAGCTGTGGTGCATAATGCCCGTACCGCGAGTGTTGGTTAAAAACTCGTTTTTAAAGCCGATAAGCGCGCGGGAAGGAATCAAGTATTCCAAGCGAAGGCGGTCTTCGCCCTCGGAAACCATATTTTCCAACTTGGCAGAACGCGTGCCGAGCAGCGTAAATACCGCACCTTGATGTTCGGATTTGACGTCCAAAATCAAGTATTCCATAGGCTCCAAGATTTGTCCGTTTTCTTCTTTATAAATTACCTCGGGGGAAGATACGGCAAGTTCAAAGCCTTCGCGGCGCATGTTTTCAATTAAAATGGTTAAGTGCAGTTCCCCGCGGCCGTACACTTTAAATTTACCTTCGCCGTCCAGCTGCTCTACTTTTAAACCCACGTTGGTTTGGGCTTCTTTTTCCAAACGGTTTTTTAAGTGGCGGCTCGTAACAAATTTGCCTTCTTTGCCGGAGAACGGGCTGTCGTTTACCATAAAGTCCATAGACATGGTCGGAGCGTCAATGGAAAGCGGCGGCAGTGCATTAAGCGCGTCCGGGCGGCAAATAGTGTCACCCACGTCTACGCCCTCCAACCCGGCGATGGATACAATGTCCCCCGCTTCGGCCGATTCCACTTCCACTTTGCCTAGGCCTAAAAACCGTTCGATTTTAGCCGCTTTGGCCTGGGTAACGGAACCGTCGTGGTGAATCAAAGCCACTTGCTGGCCTTTTTTAATGTCTCCCGCCAAAATGCGGCCAATGCCTACATGGCCCAAAAAGTTGTTGTAATCCAGCATCGTCACCTGCATCTGCAAGGGAGCTTCCGGACGGGCTTCCGGCGCGGGCACATGGGATAAAATGGTGTCTAAAATAGGGGCGATGTCTTTGCCTTGTTCTTCCATTTTAAGGCTTGCCCAGCCCGCGCGGCCGGAGGCGTAGATAATCGGGAAATCGAGCTGTTCGTCCGTCGCGCCCAGTTCCATAAACAGGGTGAATACTTCGTCCACCACTTCGCTGGGGCGGACGTGGTCGCGGTCCATTTTGTTAATTACCACAATCGGGCGCAGGCCAAGGGCCAACGCTTTACGGAGCACAAAACGGGTTTGCGGCATGGGGCCTTCCACCGCGTCCACCATTAAAATAGCGCCGTCCACCATGCGAAGGACGCGTTCCACTTCGCTGCCGAAGTCCGCGTGGCCGGGGGTGTCAACGATATTTACGGTGTGGTTTTTATAACCGATAGACGTGCATTTGGCTAAAATGGTAATGCCGCGTTCGCGCTCCAAGGGGTTGGAGTCCAACACGGTGTCTTGCGCCTGGTCTTCTTTTACTTTAAATTCTCCGGCAAATTTTAATAAAGAGTCCACAATCGTGGTTTTGCCGTGGTCTACGTGGGCGATAATGGCCACGTTGCGTACGTCTTGACGGGTATTGTTCATAATAATAAGTCTGTTTTCCTAATAAATTTCCACAAAAACGCCCGCTGCAACGCGGGCCGCAATACAAACTAGCAGATAATATATTTTAGTATTTTTTAGGGTATGCGCGCTATAAAAACCCTTGAAATTACAAAGTTAATTACTATAATGTATAAAGTTGCAACAAAATAATTCTGGAGGGAATCAATGAAAAAACAGTTATTAACCACCGTTCTGTTTATTGCTCCGCTTTATGTCGCCGCTTACGATTATGATAAACTGCCCGCAACAACCCCTGCGCCGGAACAAGAAATCACCCAGCAAGAAGCATTCCCCGATTTAACGGGAAAGTCCTATATTGAAATAGAAGATATTACCACCAAATTGGACCGCTTGGCCAAACAAGCCAAATTTAAAGAACAACGTAAAAAAGCCCAAGAACAATTAGCGCAGCAACAAAACGGTGAACAAGAAGCAGCTCCCGCAACACCAGACGCTCAAGCTGAGCCGGCAAACGCGGTTTCTGCCACGGCAATAGAAGACATTGACCGCAAACTGGATGAAGCAGCCAAACGCAAAGCCGCCCGAAAACAAACCCAAGCTCCAGCCCGCGAAGTATGGAGCGCGGATCCGGAAACCGGTACCCACGACTGGAAAGCCGCCCCGCAACAACCGGCCGGCGAATCCAACACGGAAGAAGACACCAACGATAATACGGCCGCTCCCGCAGAGAGCGCCGAATTCCCCGAAGAATAATTCTTCCAATAAAATTACAATATATCCAAGAACCCGCCCCCGGCTTTGCCGGGGGTTTTTTAGACAACAAAAAACCGACGTTGCCCCGTTAGTTTTTTCCGCTCTTAAAAAATAATTTATAATAACCCTATGGAACGATTATTGGAAATGCTGGGCGTACTGGCCGTGATGTATGCGGGGTATGCGTTAAGCGTAAAAAATTGGGATTATACGTCCGAAGCCGCGCGGGAAAAACGCAAGGCCGAACTGAAAACGCCGGGCTGACAAACACTTTTTATTTTATACACGCCCGCACACTGCTGGTTCTTACCGTTTTAAGCGGCGGTGCGTTTACGTTTTATTGGATGTTCCAACAATGGCGCGCCGTTCTGCGCGGCTTTAGACGCTTGGACGGCCGCCCGCTAAAAGGCGGTGCGCTGGTGCGTACAATCGGCGGATTTGTTACATTCTTCAGCTTGGCGGGAATCATTAACCGCACGTGCGAATATATGCGGGCCCAAACCGCCTGGCCCGCCGGCTTGTGGGGAACATTGTGGCTGGGCGGATTAACGTGCGTCTTCCTGCCGGTAAGCTGGCAGGCAAAAGCGGCCGGATACTTGTTATTCTGCGCCGCCCCGGCCGTCTACCAACGGCGGGTGAATGCCCTCCCCAAAAACCCGGTTCCGGCAGCCCCCAAACTGGCCGAAGCAGCCACCGCCGCCTTGGGCCTGGTTTGCGTACTGGCCGCCGTTATGATCGTAACCCGGCTGGTAAAATAATCATTTACAAACCTTGCAACAAGCCCCGGCAAAAACCGGGGCTTATGTTATTCGATAATATAACTGTCTACAATTTCGCCGATAAAAAACACATGGTAATTATCCGGGTTTTTGGTATACCAAAGTTCGTTAAGGGCTTTATCCAAATTTTCCTCGCCCATAGGGCGTTCATACACCGTTTTACATTCATAATGCATCCCCGGCAAATTTAAAACAGGCGTGGCGATTTTTTGCCCCGGGCACACGGTTAAACCGCAAACGGCCAGTTTATCCATCGTCCGGCCGGACTCTTGCCCGCAAACGCTTAACGCGTTGGAAGGAATTTCCCCATATGGAAACGTAACCGTAAATTCGCGTGATTTTTCTAATAATTCATACGTAAAACGGCTTTTACGCACCATCGCAATAAACACCGGCAAACGCCACATCACCCCGACCGTCCCCCATCCGATCACCATCGTGTTTATTTTATCACCTGACTTGGTGGTTAAAAAAGCGGCCTTGGACAGGATATCCAAGTTTTTCTCCGCATTAAAATTATAAGTTACTCTTTGCATATACAATTCCCCCTTGATGGTATTTTGGCGGTACTCTTTCCCAAAAGCAAGACGCAATTTATAATTAAAAACCCCGCCGAAAAAATTCCGGCGGGGCGTCTTGCAAACAAAACCTTATCTGTGCAAGTTTACAAAGGCGGCGGCTTCAATACCCGCCTTGGCGCCCGTTCCGGCGGCGATAACGGCCTGGCGGTAGTACTTGTCCGCGCAATCCCCCGCCGCAAAAATGCCTTCAATCGTGGTATGGGTGCGGTCATCGGCCAACACGAGGCCGTTATCTGCAAGAGCAACGAGAGAATCTTTCAAAAAATCCGTCTGCGGAACGGCTCCGATTGCTACAAAGAGGCCCGAGCAGGAAATATCGGTTTCTTCGCCCGTTTGTACGTTTTTAACGCGCACGCCCTCCACAGCACCAGAACCTAAAATTTTAACGGGCACGCTGTTAAGCACCAGTTTAATTTTGGGATTATTCTTTACCTGTTCCACGGTTACCTGATCGGCGCGGAATGCGTCGCGGCGGTGAATCAAATTCACTTCCGTACAGAATTGGGCTAGAAACAGCGCGTCTTCAAACGCGGTGTTTCCGCCGCCGACGATACACACCTTTTTGCCGCGCATAAAAAAACCGTCGCAGGTGGCACAGGCGGAAAGACCTTTGCCCTTAAATTCCTCTTCTTCCGGCAGGCCCAGCCAGCGCGCAGTAGCCCCGGTGGCGATAATTACGCTCTTGGCTTTATATTCTTTACCGCCCGCACAGGAAACGGTAAACGGGCTTTTTTCGCCGCTGATACGGGTTACTTCGTCCGGCGTAATTTCCACCCCCAGGCGTTTGCACTGTTTGTGCATGGCGTCCATCATTTCAAACCCGCCAACGGGATTTACAAAGCCCGCATAGTTTTCAATTTCGCTCGTTTGCAAAAGCTGACCGCCGGGCACCGCGCCGCCCGCCATAACAGTTTTTACGCCCGCGCGCACCGCATAAATGGCAGCACTGCAGCCCGCAGGGCCCGCACCGACGATTAGCAAATCCGTTTCAATCATAAAGCCAAAAACTCCTTAAATAATTTTTCAAAAAACTCTACGGGAAACCCCACCACATTCGTACGGCTGCCGACGATGCGTTCGATGAATTTATCGTCATCGTCCTGCACGGCGTACGCGCCGGCCTTGTCCATATGTTTCCCCGCCATTTGCTCCAGTTCTTCGGGCGACAGCTTGCGCGCTTTACATTTGGAAACGTCATGCCCATAAAGCATTTTTTGTTCGTCCAAACACATCACGCATACGCCCGTATAAACGCTTTGCCACGAACCGTTTAACTTGTTTAAAATGCGAAGCGCGTCCTGTTTATCTTTCGGCTTGCCGATGACTTCGCCCTTACAGTACACAAGCGTATCCGCCCCAATAACCACCGCGCCGGGGTATTTTTTGGCTACGTCAAACGCTTTTTTAACGGCTAAATCTTTCACGCGCTGGGCGGGGCGTTTGTAATCCGTATGCTCCGGGCTTTGGGAGGGAACAATCTCAAACACTTTTCCCATTTTTTTTAGTAAATCGATGCGCCGGGGCGATTTGGAAGCTAAAATAAGCCGCATATTATTTTTTCACAAATTTAGAAATGATGATGTAGCCTAACACCAAGCCGATAATACCGCAAATGCTTACATGCAGCGAAAGCGGATGAATACCCACACCATACACGCGCGTAAGGGCGGCGTCCAGCTGCTGCGGCAGGAAAGAAGCCAATTTTTCAAGGCCCAGGCCGATTAAAGCCCCCACCACCAGCGTTAAAACGGCAAAAATAATTCCTCTCATGTTCATTCTCCTGTTTAGGTTAGTTTAAAGTGATTGTATCTTTTTTAATCGGTACGGGCACATTTGTTTTACCGTCTTCTTCCGGCGTAAGGCTGCGGCGCATGGAATAAAACCCAAGGCCCGCCAGCACGGCCACCGCGCCCACAATCAGCCACGGGCCGGGCAAATAATAGGGCGTAACGTAATCGCCCAACAAGCCCGCGCCAAAAAAGCCCACAGACGAACCCAAATTGTAAAACACCATCAGCATTCCCAAATAACGCCCGCGTGTTTCGCGCGAAGCAATGTTGGAAACTAAAGTTTGTTCTCCAGGCGAAACAATCAGTTCCCCCACCCCGGCTAAAAATACACCGAAGGCAATCAGCGTAAACGTATAAAAAAATCCCACCGAACCGAACCCTACGGCATAGAGCAGACAACCAATCAGCATGGCGGTGGATAAACGCATTTTAGCCATTACTTTGGTGGCCCAGTACTGCAAGAATACGACGACAAGACCATTGATAGTAAAAAACCAGCCAATATAGTGTTCCGGCATGTGCAGGTACTGCTTACAATGAATGGAAAGCCCTACCACTAATTGTGAGTTGACGGCCGTAATCAGCACCACGTAAAAACAAATTTTTGCCAAGCGGGAATCAGCAAGAGACATTAAGGCCGACACAAAGCTCGGCTTGCGGGATTTGCACGGGACGTGTTTGTCTTCAATCAGCCGCCCCAAATACAAAATGGTGGTTGCGTACAAAAGCGCAGTAAAAAAGAACGCCAAACTGTACGAATAGCGCACCAAAAAACCACCCGCCGCCGGCCCAAGAGCCCAGCCGATATTAAGCCCGATGCGCAAAATACCAAACGCTTCTACGCGTTCCTTGGGGGTAGTGTTGTCCGTCACCCAGGCATTGGACGCCGGGCGAAAAAATGCGCCTAAAAAGGTGGTTAAAAAGTAGCAGGTAAGCATCCACCCTACCTGGACTTTAAGTTCAATACAAAGCCCCAAGGCAAACATGGCTACAATTTGGGAAAACAGCCCCCACATCATTACTTTTTTGCGGCCGAAAGAGTCAGCCATTTCCCCGCTGATTGCGCTGGATACACAGCGGGAAAGCCCGGCAAGTGCAATCACAAGCCCGGCCATAGCGGGCGACAAATGGCGCTGGCTGATTAAATAAATAGTAAAAAACGGTAAGGACAGCCCATACCCAAACAGTAAAAGCCCGTTGGCTATGGCCACCACAATCATTCCTTTGCGGGTAGATGCTTGCATATGTATATTTTAGTAAATATGGAGGAGAAGAAAAATCCCCCAGCATAAAAACCAGGGGATTAACAACAGCGTTTACGATTTTAATTTACATTGCAATTTTTGGTAACGCCAATATCTAGTCATACTATGTGCAGGACACCAATAGTCAGCCGTCCGATAATAACATGGAGCGGACTGCTCCCTAGATTCACAAGAAGCTCCAGGAGTCTGCGTAGTACATATGTTACCACAATCAAGATCATTCTGAATCCATGCAGAAGTACCGCTAGATGTCGGCCCGCAACCAGGAGAATTTACATTTTCCCTTGTTTTACAGTAGGAATTTTCTAACTGCCAAGTATATTGATATTTAGATCCTCCTCCCGCTCCTCCAGATCCCGGCTTGCCATCGCAAGCATATCTTCTAAATCCGCCGCTAAGCCATACATCCCCATATTTTTTGATATCTGCTTCTGTAGAGCCTAAATGTAAAGACATAGAGCAAACAAGCGCGCCGGAAGCACAGCCAATCTGGTCATAATAAGGGTTAGGAGAACCACCGCTCGCGCAAATAGATTCACTGGAAGACGTACCATACTGCTCGGCAATACATTTGGCAAATTCGCTGTTATCGGTAATAGAACAGCAGTCTTTCGGCTGTTCCGCACCGCCGCACACCAAATACAATTCCCGGC
>JAAGKN010000698.1_pt1 | contig 68585 bp, 71 predicted proteins | sample 6206371 | NCBI WGS metagenome assembly JAAGKN01 (sample SAMN11533720, study PRJNA540317) | gut metagenome | isolation source: fecal pellets from male and female animal of same cohort | host: Peromyscus leucopus | place: USA:CA | collected 2017
AAGATTATGTGGGTAATGTATGAACATCCAGAAGTAGATTTTATGGATATGGCAATGCGTTTTATGGATATTAGAAAAAGAATTTATACATTCCCTAAAATGGGTGAGAAAGCATATTTTATTGCTATTCCAACATCTAGTGGAACAGGTTCTGAGGTAACTCCTTTTGCCGTTATTACAGATGGAGAAACAGGAACAAAATATCCTTTAGCAGATTATGAATTAATGCCTAAAATGGCTATTGTAGATGCTAATATGATGGATAATGCTCCAAAAGGACTTACATCTGCATCAGGAATAGATGCGGTTACTCATGACTTAGAAGCATTAGCTTCTATGATGGCTACTGAATATACAGATGCAATGGCTATTGAAAGTTTAAAAAATATCTTTAAATATTTACCACGTGCTTATGATAATGGAGCAGAAGATAAAGAAGCAAGAGAGAAAATGGCTAATGCTGCTACAATGGCAGGTATGGCTTTTGCAAATGCTTTCTTAGGAGTATGTCATTCTATGGCCCATAAATTGGGAGCTTTTCACCATTTACCACATGGGGTAGCCAATGCCTTAATGATTAGTATTGTACTTCGCTTTAATAGTGCGGAAGTTCCAGAAAAGATGGGAACATTCCCACAATATGATCATCCAAAGACATTAGCAAAATATGCAATGGTAGCAGAAGCTCTTGGATTTGGTGGAGCAACTAATGAAGAAAGTTTAGAAAATTTAATTAGAGAAATTGAAGCTTTAAAAGAAAGAATTGGTATTAAGAAGACAATTAGAGATTATGGAATTGAAGAAAGTGATTTCTTAGCAACTTTAGATGAGATGACTGAACAAGCATTTGATGATCAGTGTACTGGAGCAAATCCTAGATTACCACTTATGAGTGAAATTAAAGAAATGTATATGGAAGCATATTATGGGGGTAGGAATTAATGGAAGTATTAGTAGAAAGAGATACTAAAACAGTATATAAAGATAATCATAAAACAATCAAACTATTTGTAGAAAATTACTCTAAAGCAGCTATTTTGAATGAAGCACTAAATCAAGCTAGAGTAGAAGAAGGAACTGATTTAAAAGTTCCAAAATTAATAGAAGTAGGACTTGTTGATAATAGATGGGCATTGGTATCTGAACATATCGATGGAACTCCTCTTGATAAATTAATGTTACAACAACCAGAAAAAGAAGATGAATATTTAGAAACTTTTGTAAATCTTCAATTAGAGATTTTAGCGCATAGTGTTCCTCTATTAAATAGAATGAAAGAAAAATATAGAAGAAAAATAAATGAGACAGATTTAGATGATAATACAAAATATGAATTGTTACAAAGATTAGAAGGTATGAAAAAACATACAAAACTTTGTCATGGAGATTATAACCCAAGTAATATTATTGTAAAAGAAGATGGAACTCTTTATGTTATCGATTGGGCTCATGTTACTGTTGGAAATGCATCTGGGGATGCAGCTAAAACATTTTTATTATTTGCCATGAATGGAAATGAAGCATTAGGAAATAAATATTTAAACTTATTTTCTAAGAAGAGTGGAATTCCAATGTCTAATATTCAGCAGTGGATTCCAATTGTAGCAGCTGTTCAAAAAACTGAAAAGGTTGAAAATAGAGAAATATTAGATCGCTGGATAGATGTAGTAGATTATAATTAGGAGTAAAAATGACTAATAAAAAATATTATTTATATGAGATGAATTTGACAATACTAAATGTTATTTCTGGTATTTTAATGGCAGCATTAGTTCTAGTTACTTTTCTATTGGTAGATTTTGGTAGTCTAATTGGAAAAAGTTCTTTTGATATTACATTTTTATTACTAATTCCATATCTAATATTGCATGAATTCTTACATAGTATTTCCTATGTTATACATGGTGCAAGTTTTAAAAATATTACTTATGGTGCCCATTTAGAAAAGGGAATACTATGTTGCCTGTGTAAGCAGAATGTAACTAGAAAAAATATTTTAATATCCTTATTATATCCATTCTTTTGGATAGGAGTTGTGACTTATATCATAGGAATTGCAACTAATAATGCAGTATTCATTATGCTTTCTATTTTTAATATTTCTGGGTGTGCTGGAGATTTAATCATGTTTTTAGCATTCTTAAAATTAAGAGATTTTGAATATTCTGAATATGATAATCCAACTGCATTTGGCCTTTATTCTTCTAATGATTTAAGTAATACGAAATTATTTGGTCTTAAATATATAGGATGTCAAGAAGAGTTAGAAAAAAAAGATTTGAAGAAAATCTCTATTAGTAAGGAAAGTATTATTGGATTTTTCTTATTTATAATATTTGTAATTGTCTATATAATAGTTTAAAAGTAAATTCTATTTTGAATTTACTTTTTCTATGCTATAATGAATCATAGTAGGAGGATTAGTATGGAAGCATTGTTATCACTTATGTACTTTATAATGTTCTTGAGTTTAATTGTCGTGCTTGTTTGGATATTATTTAGCGATAGGGAAAAACATAAATATAATAAAATTAGTTTTAAAGATAAAAAAGAATATTTATGTGTTTTTTACTTATATGGCAATCAAGATTTAAAATCAAATATTGGAGTTATCTCTAAAAAGGGTGATACTTATTTATTAGAAACAGAAGATAAAGTAACAATTCATTCGTTTTCTTTTTCTGAAAATGAAATTTCTTTTATTGAAGTGAAAGAAAAAGCAGGTGCTAGTAGTGAAGATGTAATAGTAGGGTATAACTATGATGTCTCTAAAAGCTATTTCTCAGGAAGAGGTTCTGGGACATTTGAAAAGGTAAAAGGTATAAAAATTTCAAAACTTTATGAAATAAAGATTACTTTAACAAATGGAATGATTTTAACATTTGAAAGTAAAAAAAATCCTAGAAATTTTTTTAAAGATATAAAGTGAAAATTTTAGAGATTGATTCTAAATTTTTCTTTTTTTTATTAAAGTGTAAAAATAACGCATGATTTGAACGAAAAGCGTAAAAATAACGCTTCATGTGTTGACTTTTGAAAAAAAATAAGTAGAATAAGTACTAGGTGATTGTTATGAGAGGAAGAGAAAAATATTTACAGAGTTTAAATGCTGAAGAAGCAGCACTAAGTGCACAACAGGAGAAATTAGAAGACAAACGAGAATTTTATGCTACTTGTCAAAACTTTTATGAAGAGGAAGTCGATGCTGTTTTAAGATATGTTGTTCCAATGATTAGTAAAGTAGAAGGGGAAGAATATGTTGACCAAACTTTTTCTATGAAAGAACCAGACCACTATGAGACAGAGTGGCGATCTCCTTATGAAGGACAATATGGAGTAAGTGGAGCAGAATTAGCTGCAACAGCAGAGCCATATAGGAGATTAGTAAAAGGAAATTCATTCCAAACAAGATTAGTTGTTGCTAAAACTGTAAGTGATACTTTTGGTGTACTTAGTTTTTCAAATTGTGCAGACTTTAAAAATAGTTTATTAAAGTTAATAGCAACTAAAAAGTTTGTGGAATTACGAGGAAAAGGCTTTCATGCAAATAAATTTTCTGAAATGTTTCCATATGTTTCTGAATATTTAGAAAGACTTATTGATTGGAGACTTGAAAATGGAACTAGCGAAATACCAGAAGCTGTTTTAGCAAGTATTGCAGAAGAAGTAACTGTTGAAACTTTATCTAAAGGACAAAATGAATCTGTAAAGGTAGCAAAAAAAGGTAACAATTAAGTTATTCTTTTTTTTTCGCTATGATATAATAAATAGATATATGGAGGAATTATGAAGAAAAAGATACTGATTAGTTTAGGAATTTTATTTGTTATTGGAATTGTATGTGTATTTGGTATTAATGCTTATGTAAAATTATCTACAAAGAAACAGATTATTTCAGAGGAACGTGCTTTAGAGTTAAGGGATGTTGACTCTATTCTAATACTAGGTGCAGGAGTATGGGGGGACGAACCTAGCCCTATGCTAAAGGATAGATTAGATAAAGGAATAGAACTTTATAAAAGCGGTGTAGCTCCTAAGATTATTATGAGTGGAGATCATGGTAGAGAAGATTATGATGAAGTAAATCTTATGAAAGAATATGCTATTGAAAAAGGCGTTCCATCCGAAGATATTTTTATGGATCATGCAGGATTTTCTACTTATGATAGTATGTATCGAGCAAGAGACATTTTTAAGGCTAAAAAAATAATAGTAGTAACTCAAAAATTTCATCTTTATCGTGCTCTTTATATTTCTAATTCTTTAGGATTAGATGCTTATGGAGTCATGGCAGAACCTACTAAATATAGTGGGCAATTTTATAGAGAATTAAGAGAGATATTAGCTCGTGATAAAGATTTTGTAAAATCTATTATTAAACCAAAGCCTACTTATTTAGGAGAGAGTATTCCTGTAAGTGGTAATGGGGATGAAACAAATGATAAGGAGTAGTAATAATGAATTTAATAGTAAAGAAATTTGAAGAACTAACTACAAAAGAATTATATGAAATTTTAAAAGCAAGAGCAGAAATATTCATTATGGAACAGAATATCAATTATCAAGATATGGATAATATCGATTATAAAAGTATTCATTTTTTCTATCAAGAAGGAGAGCTTGTTACTGCTTATTTGCGTGCATTTTATCAAAATGATAATAAAGATATTGTTCAGATAGGAAGAGTATTAACTATCAATCATGGTAATGGTTTAGGAAAAAAATTACTAGAAGAAAGCCTAGTAGAGATAAAAAAACTACTTCCTTGTAAGAAAATAGTCATGGATGCTCAAAAACATGCAATATCTTTTTATGAACAATTTGGTTTTCAAGTTACTTCAGATGAATTTCTAGAAGAGGGAGTTATTCATGTAAAGATGGAACTAAATGTGTAAGAAACAAATCTTATTTTAGATTTGTTTTTTTATGATATAATGATAATGTTCGAAATTTATTTTAGGAAGTGTGTTGTATGGAAAAAATAAAAAAAGTTATCAATATGATTCGCTATAATATATGGACTTTAGTTGGATTTGAAAGTGTTTTTAAAATTATCAGTTTCTTTATTTTTACACCATTATTTTTTCATATATTTGATTTTATTATGAATGTTACTGGATATCGTTATTTAACAATGGAAAATGTTTTTTCTTTCCTTTTGAATCCATTTACTTTTTTTATGTTATTAGTTTTAATTTTTTTAATGACTATTTATACGATGTTTGATATTACAACCATTATTATTATTTTAGATGGTTCTTATCAAAAAAAGAAAATAAAAATTATAGATGCTATTCGTATTTCCTTAAATAAATGTAAAAAATATTTTCATTATCAAAATATACCACTTGCTTTTTTAGTATTATTTTTAATTCCTTTTTTAAATATGGGGTTAGCACCTAATTTTATTACTACAATCAAAATACCAGAATTTATTACTGAATTTATTATCCAAGATCAGTTATTATTTCCAATGCTAATTGTACTATTAATATTGCTTACTATTTTATTATTACGTTGGATTTATTCTCTTCATTATTTCGTATTAGAGGACTTATCTTTTAAAGAAGCTAGAAGAAAAAGTGCGGTTTTAGGAAAAAAGAATCATATAAGAGATTTGGTAGCTATTTTTCTTGTTCAATTCGCACTAACGATTTCTTATTTTTTATTTGTTATTCTAGGTATTATCATTATTATTGGTCTTGATAAATTACTTGGTAGCATTCTTATTATTAAGAGTATTACTACAACGGTTATTTGGGTATTTATAGCTATTTCTTTTATTTTAGTTACTGTGTTATCCACTCCTATCAGTTATGCTAGTATAAGTGTTTTATACTATATTCGTAAATATAAAAAAGGAGAGGATAGTAAGAATATTTCTTTTCATATTAGTTCCTCTAACAAAGTAAAAAATTTAAAGTTAAAAAAATTAGTATATCTTTTTTATTTAATCGCAATTGTTTTTGGAACAATTTTTACTTATGGTATTTATAAGGGTTCCTATAACTTAAATATTGAACATGTAAGAACACAAGAAGTAACTGCTCATAGAGGGGCATCTCGTGATTATCCAGAGAATACGATGATAGCGTTTACGAAGGCAAAAGAATTGGGAGCAGATTGGATAGAGTTAGATGTGCAACAAACAAAAGATGGTAGAATTATTGTTATGCATGATACGAACTTTAAAAGAACAACAGGGGTTAATAAACATACATGGGAGTTAACTTATGATGAAATAGAAAAATTAGATGCAGGTAGTTTTAAAGATAAATCGTTTAAGGGTGAAAAGATACCTCTTTTAGAAGAAGTAATTGAGTTCGCTAAAGATAACAATATGAAATTAAATATTGAGTTAAAACCAACTGGTCATGAGACAGACTTTGAAAAAACGGTTATCGATATTATTAATTCGTATTCTTTTAAAAAAGACTGTGTTATCACTTCTCAGGTATACGATGTTTTAGAAAATGTCAAAGAATATGATGATACAATAGAAACGGTATATGTTATGAGTTTTGCGTATGGAGATATTACTAAACTTCAAGCTGCAGATCACTTTAGTGTAGAAGCAACAAGTGTTACCTCTACTTTAGTAAATCGTGTTCATAAAGAAGGAAAAGAACTTTATGTATGGACAGTAAATACAGAAGAGAATATGCTTAAAATGATAGATTTAAGAGTAGATAATATCATAACAGATGATATAAAGCTTGCAAAAGATACTATATATTCCAGTAAAACTAGTAATTTAATTAATGAATATGTAAACTTTATTGATAAAATTTTTTAGGAGTAGAGTATGATTTTAAATGTTAGTGGAAGAACAGATGTAGTAGCATTTTATTCAACTTGGTTTTGGAATCGTTATCAAGAAGGATTTCTAGATGTTAGAAATCCTTTTAATCCTAAACTCGTTAGTAGAATTCATTTTTCTGATGTAGATTTAATTTTATTTTGTACTAAAAATCCAATTCCTATTTTAAAGTATTTAGATAGCATTGATAAACCTACTTTATTTCATGTAACACTTACTCCTTACAAAAAAGATATTGAACCTAATGTACCACCTAAAGGAGAGGTGATAGAAGCCATAAAAAAAATATCTTCTATCATAGGAAAAGAAAATATTTATGTAAGGTATGATCCAATATTTTTAAGTGATAAATATACTTTAGAATATCATAAGAAAGCTTTTCGTCATATGTGTAGTTTATTAGATGGATATATTCATCATATTATTGTGTCTTTCTTAGATGATTATAAAAATGTTAGAAATAATAAAAAAGTATTACAGTATAAAGAATTAGAAGAAAGTGATTATAAAGAAATAGGGGCATCCTTTAGTGAGATAGCGAGTATTTATAATATGACTGTTCAAACTTGTTTTGAGGATAGAAATTTAGTTGAGTATGGATTTATTAAGGGAGAATGTCTATCTCATGAAATGGCATGGAGATTAACAGGGAAGACATATAAAAGTTGGAAAGCAAGAAGCGGAAAGAAATGTAACTGCGTAGAGATGGTAGATGTTGGGGTATATAACTCTTGTAAACACTTTTGTAAGTATTGTTATGCCAATTATGATGAGAAAAAAGTAAATAAAAACTATTTAGAACACAATCCGAATTCCTCATTATTAGTAGGAGATTTAAAAAGAGATGATATCATAAAGACACGAAAATAAGAAGTGTATAAAATACGTATTTACAATTTGCTATCTATTTGATATAATGAATTTAACAATGGAAGTGAGGTTTATGATGGAAAGAATAGATAAAATTAATTACTACTTAGATATGGCTGAAGTAGCTCTTGAAAGAGGGACTTGCATCAGAAGAAATTATGGAGCAGTTATTATCAAAGATGATGAAGTTGTTTCTACTGGATATGTAGGAGCACCACGTGGAAGAAAAAACTGTTGTGAATTAAAAGAGTGTATTAGAGAAAAACTAAATGTTCCAAGAGGAGAACGTTATGAAATGTGTCGTAGTGTTCATGCAGAACAGAATGCTATCATAAGTGCTGAAAGAAGTAAAATGATTGGTGCTACTTTATTCTTATGTGGTAAAACTTATGCTGATGGAGAGTATGTGGCAAATTCTAATCCATGTGCACTTTGTAAGAGAATGATTATTAATGCAGGAATTAAAGATATCTATATTAGAGATTCAAAAACAGAATATAGACATGTCCTAGTTAGTGATTATGTAGAAAATGATGAATCTTTAGAAGGAATTAAAGGTTATTAATAATAAACTTGGGAATACTAATTGATAAAGATAAGAGGCTTTAATGTCTCTTTTTCAATAATAGGAGGATTTATGATTTTGTCCATTATTCTAGTAATTGTTGGATTTTTATTACTTGTTAAGGGTGCAGATTTATTGGTAGAAGGATCTAGTCATATTGCGAAAAAATTTCATATACCAGAAATGATTATTGGTTTAACAGTAGTATCTATTGGAACAAGTTTACCAGAACTTTTTATTAGTTTAACATCTGCTATTAATGGTTACTCTGATATGGCTATAGGAAATGTAATTGGAAGTAACATTTGTAATCTCTTCTTAATACTTGGTGTGACGACAGCAATACGCCCTTTAAAATTTAAAAGAGAAACAAAATTGATAGAAGTTCCAATGTGTTTAGGAGTAACTATTTTATTTCTATTATTTTGTAATACTAATTCTGGAATTAGTAGAATAGACGCAATAATTTTGCTTTGCTTATTTTTATTATTTATTGCTTATACTATTTATATGGGAATTCATGGAAAAGAATTTGATGGTGAAATAGAAACAAAAAAAGAACTTAGAGAATCTAAAAAAATACCTATTATCAAAAATTTAATTTATATTGTAGTAGGGGCTTTAGGACTTAAAATAGGGGGAGACTTAACAGTAGATAATGCCGTTATCATTGCTGAATATTTTAATCTTAGTGAACATATTATTAGTTTAACGATACTTGCTATTGGAACAAGTTTACCAGAACTGGTAACAGGTGTTACTGCTGCGATAAAAGGAAATAGTGATATTGCAATAGGAAATATTATTGGCTCTAATGTTTTCAATATGTTATTAATTATTGGTACTACAGCGCTTATAAAACCAATCACTTATAATTTTGCTTATAATTTAGAATTTATTGTATTAATAGCAGGATTATTTTTACTCGCTTTTTTTCCAATTATCCCACCAAAAGATAAAATGAGTAGAACAAATGGTATGCTATATGTATTAATTTATTTAATTCATTTAACGGTTTTAGTATTTCTATAAGCAAGAGTATCTTGCTTTTTTATTAATTAAAAAAAAGATATTGACATTGCCCTTAGGGAATAGTCTATATTGTAATTGGAAGGAGGAAAAACGTGTTTATTAATGAGGTTTGTCACATCGTTGGTTTATCAAGAAAAAGTATTCGCTATTATGAAGAAAATGGTCTATTAAAACCAAAAAGAAATTCTGAAAATGATTATAGAATCTATGATGAAGAAGATATTAAAAAGTTAAAAGTAATTAAATTTTTAAGAGAATTAGATGTACCAATTAGAGATTTGAAAATGCTAAATGAAGGTACTCTTACTTTACAAGAATGTATGAATGATAGAATGTATAAAATTAAAGAACAAGTAGAAAATTATCAGAAAGTAAGTGAAATGTGTTCTGAAATATCAGCTTCAATGGATACTTTTGAAAGTATTGATATTACTAAATATTTTGAGTCTATGAATACATTAAATAAGGAGGGATTTACTATGCGTGATGTAAAAACAAATAAGCGAAAAAAGATTATGGGAGCAGTAATGTCTAGTCTTATATTTAGTTTATTATTTATCTTTTTGGCAGGAATAATTTCCTATTTCCAAATTACAGAAGTAGATAAAATGCCATGGATATTATTTGCGTTTTTAATGTTTATTTTCTGTTTTCCTATTATAGGTATTGTTGTAAATTTAGTAAAGAGAATTAAAGAGATAGAAGGAGGAGAAGAAGATGAAGCTAGTAAATATTGATTATATTCCAGGAGAAGAAATTGTAGAAGCATTAGGGATTGTAAAGGGACAAATTGTACAATCAAAAAATATTGGAAGAGACTTTATGGCAGGTATGAAAACAATTGTTGGAGGAGAAATTGTAGGATATACAGAGATGATTTCAACTGCACGTCAAATGGCTACTAAAAGAATGGTAGATGAAGCAAATAATTTAGGAGCAGATGCTATTATTAATATTCGTTATGGTTCTTCTTCTGTAATGAATGGAGCAGCAGAAATTATAGCTTATGGAACTGCTGTTAAACTAAAGAAGAAAAATTAAGTATTTGACAAATAGAATAAATTCCGTTATACTTCTTTTTAGAGAGGGAGAGATTGTTATGTTAAAAAGTAATAATAGACAACATCATCATAATAATCTGCACTTGTTAATACGACATTAAAGTTGTAGGCACAAGTGCTATTTGTGGTGCTTGTTGCCTGTATAATAAATGAAAGACTATACAGGAATGTATAGTCTTTTTGTTTTCATCAATAAGCACCATTTTATAAATTAGAAGGGATGATTATGATGAAAAGTATAAAAGATGGTATAGTATTTAGTAATGATATTGTAAGAATTATGCAAGGAAATAATGCTTTACAATTTAATTACCAGGAATTTTGTATTTTACCATCAGATAATTTTTTTAGAAGTTTAAGAGAAGATTTTTATAACTCTACTTCTAAAATCTTTGGTGGTAAAGTAACTGTAATAGAGGAAGAAGAAATGCTAGAGGGAATGTATTCTTCTATTCAAGATGTAATAGGGAGGTATCCCCATTGTATCCTTAGATAAAATTTATTTAAAGAGTGATTTTAATATTTTGTTTTTAGACTGTACTAGATTAGATGGCTCTAAAAAGTTAGTATCTAGAAAGAATTCTAATTCTTTTATGGATGTAGAAGATCAAGTAAAAAGTATTTCAGATTTTTTAAAACTACAAGGTCAGCAAGAAATCGTTCTTGTTGATGATGTCATATTTACAGGGACTGTTTTAAGAACCTTAACAAAATTGTTTCAAGAAAATGGTATCCAAGTTATTGGGATAAGAGGCGCTATCTCTATGAAAAAGTCATTTGAAGAATTTAGCAAAGAGTTTCCAATTGGAATTAAATGTGGATTTATATTAGAGGAAGATGTTATCGATCAAATATGTGAAAGAGATTTCTACTTTGGAGTGGCACAGTCAGGTATATCTGTACTAACACCTACTGGTATTTACAAATCACCATATTTTAAACCATTTGGAAACCCAGTAGAAAGGGCTTCTATTCCAGATTTTTATGAAAGAGAATTTTCTATTGGTTGTATAAAAAGAAGTATTGCTCTTTGGAAAGAAATAGAAAAGTTATCAGGTAAAAAGATTGGTATCAGCGATTTGCCAGAGTCAATTTTAAATGTAGAAGAGAAAGAAGTTGTAAAAGTTTTAAGGAAAGGAATGATGAAAATATGAAACAATTACAAATAGGAATTATGGGGTCAGCACAAGATTTAAATTATAGTAAGGAAGCAGAGAAATTTGCCAAAGAATTAGGAAAGAAAATTGCAGAGAGTGGGAATATTTTAGTTTATGGAGCAGAAAAAGAGTATAGTTCGCTTTCTACAAATGCTGCCATAGAAGCAAGTAAGAATGGTGGTATAACAGTTGGTATTACTTATGGAAAAGAAAAAGAAGTATATGGTAAATTTAGACCTACTGTTTTAATACCTTGTGGTCTCGGATTAGGAGGAGGTAGAGAATTTACTTTAATCCTTGCCTGTGATGTTATTATCGCAATCAGTGGAGGATCTGGTACTTTAACAGAAATGGCAATCGCTTACCAGGCCAATATACCAATTGTTGTAGTAGATAAATTTGGAGGATGGGCTAGTGCTCTTAAAGATGCTTATATAGATGATCGAAAAAGGTTAAAATGTATTTCCGCAAGTAGTCCAAAAGAAGCGTTAGAAATAGCCATTAATCTTGTTAAAAAGAAAAATTAAGAAAGTTTAGTTTGACTTTCTTTTTTTTATAAAGAAATTTGAGATATACCCCTCTATTTACAAAATACCCATAAGGGTATATAATGCAAGTGGTGATGAGATGAAAGAAAATTGTTGTCAAAAAAGAAAAACATATCGTGGTGAAGAAGAAAAGAAACAACTAATAAATAGGTTAAATAGGATAGAAGGATCTCTTCATGGAATTAAGAAAATGATTACAGAAGATGCTTATTGTAATGATATCCTAATACAACTATCAGCAGTAGAAAATTCTATTAAAAGTTTATCAAACACAGTATTAGAAAATCATTTATATAGTTGTGTGTCAAAAGATTTAGAGGATGGAAATCTGGATACTATTGATGAATTAATTAGTTTGTTTAAAAGGTTTAATAAGGGGTAAAATATGAAAGTAATAACAATTAAACAACCATTTGCCTCTTTAATAGCAGAAGGCTTAAAAGAATATGAATTTCGCACTTGGAAGACTAGTTACAGAGGAGAATTTTTAATACATGCAGGTAAGAGTGTTGATAAGAAGTCTATGAAAAAGTTTGAAGAATATCATCTAGACTATCCAACAGGCTGTATCATTGCAAAAGCGAAACTTGCAGATTGTATTGCGATTGGTGATAAAGAAAGAGAAATGTTAAAAGAAAAAAATCCACTTGTATATAGTGGGATTATAAAAGATGAAACTTGGAATGGTTATGGCTTTAAAATAGAAGAGGTAAAAAAGATTGAACCCATTCCAGTAAATGGAAAATTAAGTTTTTGGGAATATGATTATAAGGAGGAATAAAATATGAAAGAAATAACTTTAAAAGTAGAGGGTATGGTTTGTAATGGTTGTGAGAATAGAGTAAAAAATGCATTAGAAGGACTTTCTGAAGTAGAAAGTGTGGTAGCTAACTTTAAAGAAGGAACTGTAATAGTAAAAGGAAATAATTTAGAACAAAATAAGTTAGAAGATAAAATAGAAGATATTGGTTTTACAGTTATAAAGGATTAATTATGAAAAAGATAACTTTATCTATTGATGGAATGACATGTAGTGCTTGTTCTACTGGTTTAGAAAAGTATTTAAAAAAACAAGAGGGAATAAAAGCTGCTACTGTTAATCTTGTTTTAGCGCAAGCTAGTATTGAATATGATGAGGCCTTAACTATTGATGATTTAGAACGTTTTATCAAAGAAGCAGGTTTTGTTAGTCTTGGTATTTATAATCCAAATTTGTTAGAAAAGAAAAAAGAATCTAAAAAAGGTTTATTATTCTTTGGAATAGTTACTTTTATTTTGTTCTATATTTCTATGGCGCCTATGATTCATTTGCCATCATTACCATTTTTAGATATGGAAAATCATTCTAAAAATTATGTAATTTCTTTATTTGTTCTACTACTTCCAATTTTATATTATGGAAGAGATATCTTTAAAAATGGAATTAAGAATTTAGTCCATAAAAGTCCTAATATGGATACACTAGTTTCTCTTGGGGTAACTGCAAGTTTTCTTTATAGTGTATTTGAAATGATTCTAATTTTACTAGATAAAATACCAGTAAGGCATCTATACTTTGAATCTTGTGGTATGATAATTTTCTTTATTAAATTAGGCAGGTTTATTGATGGAAAAAGTAAAGAAAAAACAAAAGAAGCTTTAAAAGAACTAGTTCAAATTACACCAAGTAAAGCGCTATTAAAAATTGGCAATAAAGAAAAAGAAGTAACGATTGATGAGGTATCTGTTGGAGATATTTTGATTGCTAAACCTGGTATGAAAATAGCAGTAGATGGTGTGATTATTAGTGGTGAAACCCACCTAGAAGAAGCATTTATTACAGGAGAATCTATTCCTGTTAAAAAGGGAGTAGATAACTCAGTCATTGCAGGTAGTATGAATATAGATGGTTATATTGAATATCGTGCGGAAAGAATAGGAAAAAATTCAACAATATCTGAAATCGTAAAATTAGTAGTAGAAGCAACAAGTACAAAAGCCCCAATAGAGCGTATAGCAGATATTGTAAGTGGATACTTTGTTCCAACTATTATGATTATTTCAGTACTAACACTATTAGGATACTTATTACTAGGATATGGAATAGAAGAAAGTATTACATCATTTGTAACCGTATTAGTAGTAGCGTGTCCTTGTGCCTTAGGTCTTGCCACACCACTTGCTATTGTTGTAAGTGAAGGAGTATGTGCTAAAAATGGAATCCTAGTAAAATCTAGTGAAGTATTAGAAAATGCAAGCAAAGTAGATACTATAGTATTTGATAAGACAGGTACTCTTACTTATGGGAATTTAAAAATTTCTAAGATTTATAAGGATAATACTTATGAAGAAAAAGAATTATTAAAAATAATTGCTAGTATAGAATCAAAATCTACACATCCTATTGCAGGTGCCTTTATAGAATATGCAAAAGAAAATAATTTAAATTTAGAAGAAGTAAATGATTTTGAGAATATTCCTGGATTAGGTTTAAGGGCAACTATTGATAAATGTGAATACTATATTGGAAACGATAAAGTATTAAAGAAATTATCTATTAAGAATATTTATACAAAGGAAGCAAAAGAATTATCAAATTTAGGAAATAGTTTAGTATATGTGATTATAGATTCAAAGATAATTGCTCTTATTGGCGTAAAGGATATTATTAGAGATAATGGGAAAGGGACTATAAAAAAACTTACTGATATGGGAAAAGAAATTATTATGCTTACAGGAGATAATAAAGAAACGGCTACCATTATTGCAGATAGTTTAGGGATTAAGAATGTAATTGCAAATGTCTTACCAAAAGAAAAAGCAAAAGTAATCTCATCTTTATTAAAAGAGAATAAAAAAGTAATGATGGTGGGGGATGGCATTAATGATGCTCCATCTCTTGCAACCGCAACAATTGGTGTAAGTGTAAATAGTGGAACAGATATTGCAGCTGATTCTTCAGATGTCATTTTAATGCAAGATAATTTAGAGAAAATTCCGACTTTTTTAAAGATTAGTAAAAGAACATTACGAATTATTAAACAGAATTTATTTTGGGCATTTTTCTATAATCTATGTATGATACCACTTGCTATTGGTTTCTTAAAGCCATTTGGTATTTCTATGAATCCAATGTTTGCAAGTATTGCTATGACATGTAGTAGTTTAACAGTAGTATTCAATTCTTTACGAATAAAAAATAGAGACTAGTATAGTCTCTTTTAAAAACTCTTGCCAAAAATATCCCTCTTGGTTTAAAATAGATATAATGTTTCTAAAAAGAAGTATATAATTAGTAGGTGGTGAAGATATGTATTTGTTATCAGCAGTTATCGTTTTAATTTTAGTGGGAATTATTATTTATGCAGTTACTAAAATTCATAAAATTCCATTTATTAAAAATTTAGAAAATCAAAGAATATCATGGATACTTGCTTGTGTACCAGTATTTATAGTTAGTATATTTATCTATATAGATAGTATTAATACGATTATCATATTTCTCTATTTCATATTATTTTTATTACTTGGGGATTTTGCATCCTTTATTATTAAAAAGGTTAGTAAGAAGAAAATTGATTATACTATAAAATTTGCAACGTCTATTATTCTTGCTGTTATTTATCTAGGAAATGCTTACTTTTTAGCGCACCATGTAGTAGAAACGAGATATGTAGTAGAAACAAATAAAGATATCGGAGTAGATAATTTCCGTATTGCTCAAATTTCAGATAGTCATGTAGGTGCTACTATGGATGGAGATAAGTTTATAGAGTACATGGAACCAATTAATAAAACAAATCCAGATATTGTAGTGGTAACAGGAGATTTTATTGATGATGATACTAGCTTAGAAGACATGAAAAAAGCTTGTATGGGACTTGGTAAACTAAAAGCGAAATACGGAGTTTACTATGTCTATGGAAATCATGATAAAGGATATTTTGATTATAGAGAATATGGAGATAAAGAATTAAGAGAAGAATTAGAAAAAAATAATGTTATTATTTTAGAAGATGAAAGCGTTTTAATTACTGATAATATTTATCTATTAGGTAGACAGGATAGAAGTGAAATAAATAGACTATCGGCTCAAGACTTAACGAAAGATTTAGATAAATCAAAATATATTATCGCACTTGATCATCAACCTAATGATTATGACAATGAAGCTGAAGCAGGAATTGATTTAGTTCTTTCAGGACATAGCCATGGTGGACAGTTTTTCCCATTAGGTCCATTAGGGGTATTATTTGGATTTAACGATGCTTACTATGGTTTAGAAAAAAGAGATGATACAACATTCATTGTAAACTCAGGAATAGGTGATTGGGCAATTCAGTTTAAAACAGGTACAATCTCAGAGTATGGAATTATTGATATTAAAAAGAAATAGACAAATCTTGGAAAGATTTGTCTTTTTATATCGAATGAAATATGTTAAAATGAAAATAGTTAACGATAGTGGAGGTTTAGATGAATAAAGAAGATAATGAATTTAATACTATTAAAATAGTTGGTGCTAAAGAGAATAATCTTAAAAATGTCTCTCTTTTTATACCGAAGCATAAGTTTAATGTCATTACAGGTGTATCAGGAAGTGGAAAATCATCTTTAGTATTTGATTCCATTTATGCTATGGCCCAAACTTCTTTTTATGATACCTTATCAACTTATGTTGTAAAAAATCTTCCGAAAATTAATAAACCAAATGTAGATGAAATTACGAATTTATCACCCTGTGTATTAGTTGAACAAAAAAAACTTGGATCTAATCCTAGAAGCACACTAGGTACATATACAGAAATTTATACTTATTTACGGTTGTTATATTCTAGAATTGGTTATCCTATTTATGATAGTAGCTATTTTTCATTTAATACTGCTAAAGGTGCTTGTTCAAAATGTGCAGGGTTAGGTGTAGAATTAGTAATCGATTTGACTAAATTAATTAATTTTGATTTATCTTTAAATGAAGGGGCTATCCAACATAGGACTTGGAAAGTAGGATCAAGATATTTTAACATTCAAAAATCAACAGGTTATTTTGATATGGATAAGAAAATTAAAGATTATACAGAAGAAGAACTTGATTTCCTCCTTTATAAAGAGCCTACAACTTTTATGAATCAAAATGAAGGTTTTGTTCAAAACTGGTCCTATGAAGGAATTGTTAGTAGATTAATGAAAAGACAGTCAGATTCTAGGGGATTACAAATAAATGATTATGATATTTATTTCTTTAAGGAAACAAAATGTTCTGTTTGTGATGGTTCTAGATTGAATGAAAAAGCATTATCTGTAAAGGTTCATAATAAGAGTTTAAAGGAACTTCTAAATTTAGAAATAGTAGATTTATATCAATTTATTATAAGTATAACTGAAGTGGAGGCAAGTGAGATTGTCTCTAGAATGAAGAAAGATTTAGAAAATTTAATAGACTTAGGAATAGGTTATTTAACTTTAAATAGGGGTGTTGGAACTTTAAGTGGAGGAGAAGCACAAAAAATTAAATTAGCGCATAGTCTTAGTAATACTTTGAATGAGCTTATTTATATAATGGATGAACCAAGTTTAGGTTTTCATAGTAGAGATGTTAATAAAATTATTAAGACTATTCAAAATATAGTTTCTAATCATAATACTGCTATAGTGGTAGAACATAATAGAGAAATTATTAATAGTGCAGAAAATATTATTGATATTGGTTTAGAGTCTGGAATGAATGGTGGTAATGTAATCTATAATGGCGATAAAAAAGGGTTACTTGAAAATACTATTTCTATTACAGGAAAATACTTGAAAGAGAAAAAAGAAATTCCAACTATCACAAAAGAAATGAAAGATTTTTATGAAGTTCAAGGAATTAATATAAATAATATTCAAAATTTAAATGTAAAAATACCTCTTCAACTCTTAACTTGTATAACTGGTGTATCAGGAAGTGGAAAATCTTCTTTAATAAAGTATTTAATGAAGAATGATGAAGACTTAGTAATGATTGGAAAAGAAAATATAGGGATAAATAGTAGAAGTAATGTAGCAACCTACACCAAAACATTTGATATTATAAGAAATTTATTTTCAGTGGAGAACCATGTATCTTCCAGTGAATTTAGTTTTAATTCAAAGGGAGCTTGTCCAAATTGTGAAGGATTAGGAATTTTAAAGATGGATATGCATTTTTTAGGGGATGTAAAGCAAGTCTGTGATGTCTGCCATGGAAAAAGATATAGGGAAGAAGTTTTGCATTATTTATACAAGAATAAAAATATTAATGATGTATTAGAAATGACAGTAGAAGAAGCGTTACAATTTTTTGACCATGAAGATATTAAAAATAGACTAGAAATATTAAAAGATGTTGGATTAGAATATTTAAAACTTGGACAAACATTAGATACTTTATCAGGTGGAGAAGTGCAACGGGTAAACATGTCTAAATATTTGGTTAAAAAAGGAAACATTTACATATTTGATGAACCAACTCAAGGATTACATTTAAGAGATATTGAGGTATTAAAGAATGTTATGAAAAAAATGTTAGATAATGGAAATACAATAGTCGTTATTGAGCATAATTTAGATTTTATTATAGATGCAGATTATATCATTGATATGGGACCAGATGCTGGGAAGAATGGTGGAAAAATAGTATATCAAGGGTATTTAAAAGATATTCTTACTGTAGATACTTATACAGCAAGAGCGATTAGAAAATATTTAGATATATTAGCATAGGGAGAAAAAGTATGACTGAAAAAGAAAAGATGTTATTAGGTGAAATTTACAATGCAAATTATGATGAAGAAATAATAGGGGAAAGAACTAATACTCAAGATTTATGCTTTGAATACAATAATATCAAACCATCAGAATTAGAAAAGAGAACAGAATTATTAAAAAAAATTCTTGGTAAAACAAAAGATAAGTTTTTAATTGAACAACCATTTGTCTGTGACTTTGGTTACAATATTGAAATAGGGGAAAATTTTTATTCTAATCACAATCTAACGATTTTAGATCCTGGTAAAGTAATATTTGGAGATAATGTTTTTATTGGACCAAACTGTGGCTTCTATACTGCTGGACATCCAGTAGAAGTAGAACTTCGTAATCAAGGATTAGAATATGCAAAGCCAATTGTTGTTGGAAATAATGTTTGGTTTGGAGGAAATGTAGTAGTTGTACCAGGAGTTACTATTGGGGACAATGTAGTTATTGGTGCTGGAAGTGTTGTTGTAAAAGATATCCCTTCTAATGTAGTTGCAGCAGGTAATCCCTGTCATGTAATAAGGAGTATAAATGAAAGAGAGTAGAAATTATATTGGACAGATAGTATCAGTAGAAGTAGATAGACCAATGGGAAGTAGACATCCTAATCATGGCTTTATTTATCCAGTGAACTACGGTTATATTCCAAATACTGTTAGTGGAGATGGAGAAGAATTAGATTGTTATATATTAGGGGTATTTGAACCTTTAAAACAATATAGAGGAAAATGTATTGGGGTCATACATCGAATGAATGATAATGATGATAAACTAATTATTGTTCCAGATGGAAAAGACTATAGTGATGCTGCTATTGATGCTTTAACAGAATTTCAAGAACAGTACTTTGAACATATTATCATTAGATAAAATATTAAGAAAAGATTAAGAATTTTGTAAGGAAAAAGTAAGGTATGAAAGAAAGAAGACTGCTATAATTATTTACAGAATTAGGTGAATATTATGGCAAAAAAAAGACGTAAAAAAATGAATAAAAGTTTTCTTCTTTTAATAATAATTGGTATCTTTCTTTTTTCTTTTTTTATGGATAGAAAAAAAGTAGATAAAATACCAGTTTCTTCTTTTAATTCGGAAGAAGAGTATAAAATATTTATGAAAAAGTATGATTCTTATCCAGATGATTTATTAGATATGTTTGAAAGAAATCCAGATATGGCAAATTATATGTTAGGTTATCCAGAAAAGAAGGGTAATGTTTATAGTGATACTGTTGGAAAGATAGATTTAGGTGAAGTTCCATTATTCTTACAATATGATGAAAGATGGGGATATGGATTTTATGGGGATGATGTCATTGCAATTAATGGATGTGGTCCTACTACATTATCTATGGTTATTACGTATTTAACTCATAATACAAGAATTACTCCTTATGTAGTGGCGGAGTATGCTTATCAAAATGGATATTATACTCCTGGAAGTGGTAGTAGTTGGTCACTTATGACAACAGGTAGTGAATACTTTGGTGTACTAGGTAGAAATATCTCTTTATCAAAAGAAACTATTTATCATGAATTAGAAAGAGGAAACCCTATTATTTGTAGTATGAGACCAGGTGATTTTACTAAGACAGGGCATTTTATTGTACTAACAAAAATAGAAAATGGAAAAATAAGAGTAAATGACCCTAATAGTCCAGAAAGAAGTAGTAAATTATGGGATTATGAGACTTTATATCCTCAAATCAAAAATTTATGGGCATTTGAAAAGGCATAGAGAAATCTATGCTTTTGTGATATAATTTATATGATAATAGTTTAAGGAGAAATAAATATGCAAAAAGCAGAAAATAAAAAAAAGAATACATTTAAATATACAATTATTGTAATTGTTATGTTTGTAGTAGGCTTAGTAGTTGGTATTATATTTAGTAATATATCTAACTCAAAAGAGAATACGAAACCTGTTAGTCAGGAAAAAGGAAACTCAATTAGTGAGGAAAGAGCAAAAGAAATAGCTTTAGAAGATGCTAAAAAAGATTTTTCTAAAGAGGTTACATTAGATACAGATATTTATGTAAAATTAGATAAAGAAGATGGAATAGATGTTTATGAAGTTAGCTTTATTATATCTGGTGTAGATTATGATTATGAAATAAGAGTAAGTGATGGAGCAATTATTGATAAAGATAGAGATTTGATTACTAATAATAATTCTAGTAACATCTCAAGTAATAGTAATGAAATCACATTAGAACAAGCAAAGACTATTGCTTTAAAAGATATCCATTTAAATGAAGAAAATGTAACATTTATAAAAAATGAAAGAAATGTTGATCATGGAATAACTATCTATGAAATAAAATTTTCAGATACTACTACAATCTATGATTATGAAGTAAATGCTACATCTGGAGAAATTGTAAGTAAAGAAGTAGAATTAAAAAATAAGAATCTTAGTGGTACTCAAAATATTACAGATGTGAAAGCTAAGGAGATTGCACTAACACACAGTGGACTCAAAGAATCAGAGGTAACTATTAAAAAGGTAGAGTTAGAAAATGAAACTAACTATAAAGCTTATGAAGTAGACTTTTTAAATGGAAATAAAGAATATGATTATGAGATTCATGTATCATCAGGAACAATTCTAAAATATTCTTGGAAAGTAAAATAAGAGTAGATATTAAATTTACTCTTTTTATGTTATAATTTAAGTTAGAAAGTTGGTTATTATGAAAGAACAAATCGTTGTTACCTCTGGTAGAAAATATATTGATGTAGATGCTTATGCTGGAATATTTGCTTATAAAAAATTATTGCAAAGTTTAGGATATGAAGTATATGCTGCTACTACTGCTATTTTAAATGAAAGTATTCCAAACTCTATTAAGGAATTAGGATTTCAATTTGATGAAGTAGATTTTTCTAGACCTACTAAATATATTGTTTTAGATGTATCAAATCCTGATTTCTTTGATACATTCGTAAAAGAAGAAGACATTATAGAAATTATTGATCATCATACTGGATTTGAAGAGTATTGGAAACAAAAAACAGTAAAATCTCATATAGAGTTTATTGGTTCTATTGGTACTATTCTTTTTGAGTTGTTTGAAAGAAATGGTAAAGAATCACTACTAGATGATGATCTTTGTAAACTTTTAATAGCGGGTATTCTAGATAATACTTTAAATTTAAAAAGTAGTATTACAACTAGTCGTGATAAAGATGCTTATGATAAGTTATTAAGACTTGCTCATTTAGATGAAAAGTTTGGGGAAAATTATTTTAGAGATTGTTATAGTAATCTAGATAGTGATTTAGAAGAGTATTTAAAAAATGATACGAAGATAGAAAAAGTAAGTTCTTATTTACCAGAAGTATTTGGTCAATTAATTGTATTAGATAAAGAAGATATTTTAAAGAATCTAAATAGAGTATATGATACTTTTTCAGAATATGAAGAATGGATGTTAAATGTTATTTCTTTAAGCGATGGAAAGAGTTACCTATTTTTTAGTGGAGATACTTCTAAGAAAAAATTAGAAGAGTTGTTTGAAAAAGGTGCAAATACGCAGTATTTAGAATTGGACAATTGCATGCTTAGAAAAGAAATTATGAAGCTTGCTCGTGAAAAAAGAAAAGAGTTATAGTATCTATGAATTTTAAAAATGCCTTAAGATGTATAACAGTATTAAAAGAATATTTTGATACAGTAGATAGTGAAGAGCTTGCTAATGTAGCAACTCCAAATTTAGTTATTGGAAGTGAAGAATGGCTTTGCTATATCTTTTATTCTTGCTTGCTTGATTATGGTATGAAGTCAAAACTATATCATGCTAATTTAATAAATACCTATCAAAAACATTTAGAAATATTTAATCCTAACTATGTAGTAGAACATTTTGATACTGATAGAGAAGAATTATTGCAAATCATGAAATCTAATATTCATCCAAGATATCCAAATGTTTCCTTAAAGAAATGGATGAATTTATCGAAAAAAATATCTTCCGTTTCTTTGGCAGATATTATAAAGTCTTTTCAAAATATAGAAGATTTAAATTTCTTTATAAAAGAAATAGGAGAGTATGGACAAAAAACAGGCGGATTACTTACTAGATTAATAGTGGAATCTAAAATACTTTCTTTTAGTGAAGAATTAACTTTTATACCACTAGATAGACATGATATTGAAATCAGTTATTATAATGGGATATCTAATAGCAAAAAACTAAATGCTAAAGAAATAGAAGAACTATCTAACTGTTGGATAGAAGTAGGAAAAAAAATAGGGGTAAGTCCCACTCTAGTGGATAAATATTTATGGGAAGTAGGAAATAAATTTTGTTCTAAAAAGAAATGTGTTGCTTGCCCTTTAAAAGATACTTGTAAAAAGAACGATTAAGTTCTTTTTTCTTTCAATATTGTAAGATTATAGTCATATTAGTCATGGTATAATAAAAAAGAAATGTGGTGGATTATGAAGAAAATAGTAATTGTGGAAGACGATGAAGTAATTTCTAATGAGTTATCTAGTTTATTACAAAATGTAGGATATGAAACTTATATATTAATTAATTTTGAAAATGCTTTAGAAGAATTAATAAATTCTAATGCAGACTTAATATTACTAGACATTAATATTCCAAATATCAATGGTGAATTTCTTTTACAAGAATTTAGAAAGAAATCTAATACTCCAGTGATTATGGTTACTAGTAGAAATTCAGAAACAGATGAATTATTATCGATGAGTTTTGGGGCAGATGATTATATCACAAAACCATATAATCCTAATATTTTACTACTTAGAATAGCTGCTGTTTTAAAGAGAATAGAAAATATATCTGATATTATCTATTACAAAGATTTAGAAATATCTATGCAGAAAGGGATTATTAGAAGAGAAAATAGAGAAGTTGTTCTTACTAAAAATGAAATGATTATTTTTAATTATCTTTTAACTCATCAAAATAGAATTGTAACACGTGATGAACTAATGACTGATTTATGGAATAATAATGAGTATATTAATGATAATGCCTTAACGGTTAATATCAGCAGATTACGTACAAAGTTAAAAGAAGTAGGGTTAGCGGATGCTATATCAACAAGAAAAGGAATGGGGTATATATTAACATGAATTTTATGAATTATTTAAAAGATAAAATTCTTTCTATTTTATTGGTTATTATTATTTATATTATTTTCTTACTTCTTTTCTTTGCTTTTAAAGTAGATTCTTCTTTGATACTAGCAGTCACTATTTTATATATTTTTTTATTTATTACTCTTCTTTTAATAGATTATTTTCGTAAGAAACATTTTTATACCATACTTTTAGGGAATATAGAAAAATTAGATAAAGCCTATTTAGTATCAGAGATGATAGAAGAACCAAATTTTTATGAGGGAAAAATACTATATCACTCTTTATATGAGATTAATAAGTCGATGTGTGAAGTAGTAAAAGAATTAGAAACCCAAACGAATGATTTTAAAGAATATATAGAAATGTGGATTCATGAAGTAAAACTTCCTATTTCTAGTTTAGTATTAATAGCGCATAATCATCCTGATAAATTTGATAAAAATACTTTAGAACAAATTAGACGAATTGAAGATTATGTAGAGCAAGTTCTTTATTATGTAAGGCAGGAATTTGCAGAAAAGGATTATTTAATAAATTCTGTATCCTTAAAGAAAGTAATCTCTAATGTTGCTTTAAAAAATAAAAATGAACTTTTAGAAAACAAAATAGATTTTATTGTAGAAAATGTAGATTATAAAGTTTTAACGGACTCTAAATGGCTAGAATTTATTATTAATCAAATTATTGGAAATAGTATGAAATATAAGAAAGATAAAGATTCTTATATAAAAATTAATATGATAGAAAGTGAGTCAAAATATATTTTAGAAGTAGAAGATAATGGAATAGGAATTAAAGAAAATGAAATACCCTATGTATTTGAAAAATCATTTACAGGAAGCAATGGTAGAAAAAAACTAAAATCCACTGGTATGGGTTTATATATTGTTAAAAATCTATGTCAAAAGTTGGGACATCAAATTAAAATAGAATCAGAAGAGGGAAAGTATACTAAAGTAATGATTGTAATTTCTAAGAATCAATTTTATGAGGTAGTAAAGTAATCTTACAAAATTGTAAGATATCGTAAGAAAAAACAAACGACAAATTAATCTTTTTATTCTATTATGGTAAGTGAAAGGAGTTTTTATGGAAAATATTTTAAAAATTGATAAAATTGAAAAGTATTATGGAAACAAATCTTCTCTTACAAAAGCAATTGATAATATTTCTTTTGAAGTAGGAAAGAAAGAATTTGTAGCTATTATGGGTGCCTCTGGTTCTGGGAAAACAACACTTTTAAATTGTATTTCTACTATTGATAAAGTAACATCAGGGCATATCTATGTAGCAGGAGAGGATATTACAAAATTAAAGGGAAATAATTTAAATAAATTTAGAAGGGAAGAATTAGGATTTATATTTCAAGATTTTAACCTTTTAGATACGTTAACCGCTTATGAGAATATAGCGCTTGCTCTTTCTATTCAAAATGTTAGTGCGAAAGAAATAGATAAACGTATTCGTAAAGTAGCAGATGAATTAGATATTAAGGAAGTATTAAATAAATATCCTTATCAGATGTCTGGCGGTCAAAAGCAAAGAGTTGCATCGGCCCGTGCGATTATTACTAGTCCTAAACTTGTTTTAGCAGATGAACCAACAGGAGCGTTAGATTCTAAATCAGCTAAAATGTTACTTGAAAGATTTAATTATTTAAATGAAGAATTAGAAGCAACTATTTTAATGGTAACTCATGATGCCTTTACAGCTTCTTATGCATCACGTGTAATCTTTATTAAAGATGGTAAAATTTTTAATGAAATTAGAAAATGTTCAGATTCTAGAAAAGAATTTTTTGATAAGATTATCGATGTAGTAACTTTACTTGGTGGGGATTTAAACGATGCTTTATAAGTTATCTTTAAAAAACATTAAGAAAAGTTTTAAAGATTATGCCATCTACTTTTTTACTTTAATTCTTGGTGTTGCGGTTTTCTATGTGTTTAATGCAATAGATAGTCAAACCGTTATGATGGATGTAACTAGTTCTACAAAAGAGATTATAAATCTTATGACAAACTTATTATCTGGTGTTAGTGTATTTGTATCTTTTATACTAGGCTTTTTAATTATTTATGCATCTAGATTTTTAATTAAAAGAAGAAATAAAGAATTTGGTATTTATTTAACACTTGGTATGAGTAAACGAAAAATATCTATGATTTTATTTTTTGAAACACTATTTATTGGATTTTTATCTCTAGTAGTAGGTTTAGGTATTGGAATCATTTTATCACAAGGAATGAGCTTATTAGTTGCGAATATGTTTGAAGCAGATTTAACAAGATTTTCATTTGTATTTTCAACTAGTGCTTGTATGAAGACATTGCTTTATTTTAGTATCATGTATATTTTAGTTATGTTATTTAATACTATAAATATTAGTAAATGTAAGTTAATTGATTTATTACATGCTAGTAAAAAGTCAGAAGAGATTCATATGAAAAGCCCGATTCTTTCTATTTTCGTATTTCTTATTTCTGCTATTATGTTAGGAATAGCTTATTATATGGTAACAGCTGGAGTAAATACGATGCTAGATAGTGTTAATAAAATATTTATTCCTATTATCATGGGATGTGTTTCTACTTACGGAATATTTTGGTCATTATCAGGTTTACTTTTGAAATTAGTTCAGAAAACTAAAAATATTTATTATAAAGGATTAAATAGTTTTACCTTAAGACAAATTAGTAGTAAAATAAATACTACGGTATTTTCTATGACTATTATCTGTTTAATGTTATTTGTAGTAATCTGTGTATTATCATCTGCTTTATCTATTAAAAATTCTATGACATATAATTTAAAAGCTTTAGCGCCCGTAGATGTAGAATTTGCTAAATCCTTAGATATTCCAGAAGAGTATATAAAGGAATCTAAAGATTATACAAAAGAAATTGTTGCTGATTCTAAATTGACAGTAAGAGAAACATTAGAAAATTTAGATATAGACGTTGATGCCATTTTTACAGACATAGTAGAATTTCATTTATATGAGGTAGAAGATTTTACGATAGAAGATACATTAGGCGACGCTATAGAGGAAGTAAAGAAAAAATATCAATATTTACGATATAATACTCCTGAGACTTTTGTTAGAATTAGTGATTATAATAAAGCAGCCCGTCTTTTGAATTTAGAAGAATTTACCTTAGACCGTGATGAGTATATTTTAATAGCAGATTTTGATGGTTGGATTCCTATTCGTAATATGGCATTAAAAAATAATGTAGAAATTACACTACTTGGAAAAACATATCATCCTAAATATAAAGAATGTAAAAATGGGTTTATTGAAATATCTTCTAATCATATTAATACAGGAATTTTTATTGTACCAGATGATGCTGTAGATGATAGTATTAGAGAAAAGAATATCTTTTTAGCAAACTATAAAGAAACAACAAAAGAAGGAAAACAAAAGATAGAGGAATCACTCTTTGGAGAAAATAATCCTTTTAAAAGTCATCCTTATGCCAAAAATACTTTAATAAGTGCGAATAGTAAAATAGATATTTATGAAGCAAGTATTGGATTAGGCGCTATGGTAACTTTTATAGGACTTTATCTGGGAATAATTTTCTTAATTAGCGGTGCTGCTATATTAGCATTAAAAGAATTATCAGAGAGTAGTGATAATAAAGAACGATTTAGAATGCTTAGAAAAATAGGGGCAGATGAGGCAATGATTAATAAAGCATTGTTTAGACAGATTGCAATTTTCTTCTTATTCCCGTTATTACTTGCTATTATTCACTCTATTTTTGGAATTATGTTCTGTAATTATATTTTAGAAACACTTGGAAATGAGAAATTATTAGAATCTATTATTATGACCTCTATTTTCTTAGTAGGTATTTATGGAGGATACTTTGTTCTTACTTACTGGTGTAGTAAAAATATTATTAAAGGAAGATAGAAAGGGGGAAGGAGATTAGAAATAATCTCCCTTTCAATGAGTTATTTAGTACCAATTAAAACTGCTATTATTATATTTCCACTGATTGCCTTACTTTTTACTATTCCTTTTATTTTGCATCAGTATCATAAGTATGGTTCTATTCATAAGCTTAGAGTTTGTATTATCTATTCTTTTATTCTTTATATGATTACTGTTTATTTTTTAGTAATTTTACCACTTCCTAAAATAGAAGAAGTGGTCTATCAAGAAGGAATGATAAGATTAATTCCATTTACCTTTATTGCTGACTTTTTAAGAGAATCATCCTTTGTATTAAATGATCCAACTACTTATTTGAAAGCTTTAAAAGAACCAAGCTTTTATACGGTAGCTTTTAATATTTTAATGACTGTCCCATTTGGTATGTATTTAAGATATTACTTTAAATGTAGTTTTAAAAAGACTTTATTATATAGTTTTCTATTGAGTTTATTTTTTGAAATTACACAACTTACAGGTTTATATTTTATTTATCCATATCCTTATCGATTTTTTGATGTAGATGACTTACTTATGAATACATTAGGTGGTGGACTTGGATACTTTATCATGGGATTGTTTACTAGATTCTTGCCAACTAGAGATGAAATAGATAATGTTTCCTTAGAAGAAGGAAAGAAAGTATCTGGACTTAAGAAGATTACATTATTCTTTTTAGATTTGTTTCTATTCTTACTGATAAATTCCTTTTTCACTAGTCTGATTAGTAGGGATTATGTGAATGTGATAGTATTTATCGTTTATTATATTCTTATTCCTTATATAACTGGAAAAACATTAGGAGGAAGCTTCTTAAACGTAAGATTGGAATTTTCAAATTATAGATTTGTTAGACTTACTATTAGAATTTTATTTTTATTCTTTTATTATTTCTATTTTCCATTTTTATTTATTCGATTTTTTATAATAGGAGGAGTATTTGAAAATATATTAGTTATTCTAGGAATTTTATTTCTAATCTTTTTCTATCCTGTTCATTTAATCTTTATTTTAAAAGAAAAAAGAATGTATTATGATAAACTATTTGGAGTTACTTATATCAGTACAATTAAAGAAAGAAAAATTACTTCTCATGAGTAATTTTTTCTTTTGTATGGTATAATGAAAAAAATAGGAGTGTATCTTTATGAAAAATGGGAAAACGATATTTTTAATGGTATGTGCAGTTATGATAATAGGTGCTATATTAATTGGAGAAATAAATTTCCAGTCAATCGCAACAGACTCAGGTTTTGATACAGGATACTCTGGAGGTGGTGGAACAAGCGGAGGAGGATCAAGTGGAGGAGGCAGTTCTGGTCACAGTAGAGCACCTCTTACTCCAACAGATATTTTTGAGTCTTTTCTAATCATTATAGTAGCAGAAACTATAATAATGATAGTTACTATTATTAATAGAGCCAAAAGGAAAGAAAAGTTTAAGAGAAAAAGTCATAAAATTATTTTTATCTTTTTAGCAACTATTCTAATTTCACTTTCTTTGATAATTTTAGTTACTTTGGCTATGATTAGTATAGAAGCTTTGTTAACTCTTTTATTTTCGTCTCTGATTTTGTTTCTATGGATATTTATAACGTATGAAATGGTTATTAAAATAACTAAATTTTATAAGAATGCAAAAAATTTGGATTCTAATATTATGGAAAGAAAGAAAAAAGAGGCCTTGCCACCAACAGAAGAAAATAAGAAGATGTTAGCTCAAGGATATCAAATTTATTTAGATGTACAAAAGGCATGGATGAATTTTGACTATGAAAATATGAAATTGCTAGTAACTGATGAGATGTTTAATATGTACTATAATCAACTACAGACATTAGAACTAAAGGGTCAACAAAATATTATGAAAGATTTTAAATTTTATGATTCTTTATTAATATCTGATGAAGTTGAAAATAATATTCATACTATTTCTATGATTTTAAACGTTTCATTTTATGATTATATAATAGATAATGAAAAAAAGATTGTTAGAGGAACAAATCGTCAAAAAGTAAAGATGATTTATTTGCTAACTTTTGTATATAGTGAAGACAGATTAACTAAATGTCCAAACTGTGGAGCATCCGTTGAAAAGCAAAGTGTCTGTCCTTATTGTAATACTATGCTTCATGGAGTTAGTGAAGAGTTGAAGCTAGCAAAAAAAGAGGTGTTATATCAAGGCGTTGAAAAAGGAAATTTATATTAAGTTTTCTTTTTTTATGATATAATAAATAGGAATTTTAAGGAGTTAGAGAAAATGGAGAAACAATTATCAGAATTTAAAAGAATATATATAAATGCGTCAGAAGTAAGAGATAAAAAAAGTTCTAATTTATCTAGAATAAGAGTTATTTTATTTCTAGTATTTTTAATTTTAGTTGCTCTTTATAGTAGCTATCCATCTATTTTTATTATTCTATTTTTATGGATTTCTGTAATTACATTTATTTTAGTTGCTATTTATCATAGTCATATTGAGAAAGAAAAGAAAAAATTTGAATGTTACATAAAAATTATCGAAGCTTATGAAGAAAGAATGAATGATAATTGGAAATCTAAAAAAGAAGATGTAAGCAACATAGAAGATTCCTCATTGTTAGATTTAGGAATCTTTGGTAATAATTCATTATTTCAATTTCTAAACTTTACAAGTAGTTTAGGTGGTAAGAATAGATTAATGAATGGTTTATCCTTAAAAGAAATAGAGAAAGATGATATTTTAGATAATCAAAAGGCAGTAGAGGAACTAAAGAATAATTTTGAATTTGTCTTATTCTTTCAAGAAAAATTAACACATGTTAAAAATATTAATCAAATTGATTTTAAAGATTATTTTTCATTATTTGATAAAGTAGAAAAAAGTAAAAAGTTAGAAGTCATTATTTCTACCTTCTTTTCTATCATAACTATTTTAAGTTTTATTCTTACTTGTTTTCATATTATTTCTCCAGCATATTTTGTTGGGTTATTTCTTTTTCAATTAGCAGCTTCTCACATTTATACAATTATTTATAGGGAAGAATTTGATGATATATCAAAGTGTGTGCGAATATTTAGTAGTTTGGATGATACTTATCATTATATTGATATGGTAAATTTTAAGTCTTCTAAAATTAAAAAATTACAGGAAAATATTAGAAAAGGAAAAAGTATTATTAAAAAGATGAAGAACATTTCTAATTTAAATGTCTATCGTTTTAATTTCATAACCAATATTCTTTTTAATGTTTTCTTTTCACTTAACTTTTTAGTACTTTATAAATATACAGAGTTATTAGGAAAAGAAAGTACAAATTTTAAGAATAGTATTTACGCTTTAGAAGAATTTGAATATTTAATTAGTTTAGCTACTATAGCATTTACAAAAAATGAGTTAGCATTTCCAATTATAAATAATGATATCTCTTTAAAAATAAAAGATATGAAGCATCCGTTATTACAAGAAGATAATTGCATTTCTAATAGTTTTAAATGTAATCAAGATATTTCTATTATTACAGGGTCTAATATGAGTGGTAAAACATCCTTCATGAAAACAATTGGAATTAATCTTGTTTTAGCTTACAATGGTACTTATACGAATGCGAAGGAATTTTCTTGTTCTATTATGAAGATATTTACTTCCATCAATGTAAAAGATGATATTAGTAACGGCATTTCTACATTTTATGGGGAATTACAAAGAATCAAAAATGTATTAGATTATAGTAAAGATAGTAACAATCAAATGATTATTTTTATTGATGAAATCTTTAAAGGAACAAATTATAATGATAGAATATTAGGCGCAAAAGAAGTATTAAAGAAATTATCCAATCTTCCTTGCATTGTCTTTTTAACAACTCATGATTTTGAATTATGCGAAATCAATAATAAAAAGATTCACAACTATCATTTTGAAGAGAGTTATAAAAAAGATAAAATATCTTTTGATTATAAGATAAAAGAGGGTCAATGTAAAACAACGAATGCAAAATATTTAATGAAACAAATAGGGATTATAGATAAGGAGTAAATATGATAGAAGTAAAGGAAGTAGCTATAGAAGAAGCAATGAAAGTTCATCATAATGTATTAGAATTTGATGATTTAAATCCTAAAAAAGAATTTTTTACTAATCGATATGAACCATATGAACATGTTATAACTGTGGCTTATTATGAGAATGAGCCAATTGGCTATATGATAGGGTATGACCATTTTCAAGATAATAAAGAAACATTCTACTGTTGGCTAGCGGGAGTAGATTATCGTTTTAGAAGAAAAGGCGCTTTAAAAAACTTAATGGAATATCAGATGAATTGGGCTAGAAGCAAAGGCTATAAAAATCTTAGAATCAAAACAAGAAATGATAAAAGAGAAATGCTAAGCTATTTAGTAAAAAGTGGCTGGAACTTTATAGAGGTAGAAAAAACAGATCCATTAGAAAACAGTAGTATCCATTTAATTATAAAATTGTAAGAAATAAAGTGAAGTGAGTTATGGAAAGATATAAAGATATTGAAAGAAGTATTATAAAAAAATATCGTAAAGATATTTGGAGTAAATTTGTGAAAGCTGTAAAAGAATATCAGCTTATTAATGAAAATGATTCTGTAATGGTATGTATTAGTGGAGGAAAGGATTCGTTTTTACTAGCAAAATGTGTTCAAGAATTAGAACGTCATAGTGAGATTACATTTAAAGCTCACTATGTTGTTATGAATCCAGGGTATACTGAAAAAAATAAAAATTATATTTTAGAGAATGCAAAACTTTTAAATATCCCAATTGAAATGTTCGAATCTGATATTTTTGAAGTGGTAGATAGTGTAGCTTCTAAAAGCCCCTGCTATTTATGCGCAAGAATGAGAAGAGGATACCTATATAGTAAGGCACAAGAATTAGGTTGTAATAAAATAGCTTTGGGGCATCATTTTGATGATGTGATAGAAACAACCTTATTATCTATGTTATATGGGGCAGAAGTAAAAACGATGATGCCTAAATTACATAGTGAAAATTTTAAAGGATTAGAACTTATCAGACCTCTATACTTAGTAAAAGAAAAAGATATTTTATCTTGGAAAAATAGCAATCAACTTACTTTCTTAAATTGTGCTTGTAAATTTACTGAAAAAAATGAAATAGATAGAGAAAGTACTAGTAAGAGAAAAGAGATTAAAGAGTTAATTAATAATTTAAGGAAAATTAATAAAGAAGTAGACCACAATATTTTTAAAAGTTTAGATAATATTAATTTAAACTGTGTACTAGGTGTAAAGAAGGACGGAGAATATAAAAGTTTTTTAGAAGAATATGAGATAGAAAAGTAGTTTTCTATCTTTTATGTTATAATGAAGGAGAATAGAAGTTGTGTGATAATATGAAGTATAAAAAAGAAATAATTGTTCTTTTCTTTGTTACAGCTATTGTTTTATTTTTAAAACATATCAATATTTTGCAAGAAGATGGAAATGGTCTTGGCAAGCCAATCTATTTAATTTTACTAATTCTTATTTTTGGAATATTTGCTATTAAAGTCCAAAAGAAAATAGATAATAATCATTTAGTTGGAAGTATCCATTACGGTAATTTAGATATTATCAAATATATTTCTTCTATTTTAATTATTATTTTACATTTACGACCTTTCTTAAATTATTCTGATCAGTTAGATTTAACATTTAATAATATTATTACAAGAACTTGTGTACCAATCTTTTTTGTAATTACAGGCTATTTTGTATCATTAAAAGAAAAAGATAATCCTAATTATATAAAAGAATATATAAAAAAATTGATTCCATTATATCTTGTTTGGAGTATTCTTTATTTACCAGTTATCATAGGAACAGCTATTACTAACTTTTCAGTAGTGGAGGGGTATCTTTCTGTTCTTCCATTTTCTTATCCAGTAATGATTGTATTATTTATTCTATTACTTCCAGTTATTCTTTTAGTAGCGCTTATTTATACAGGTATTTATTATCATTTATGGTATTTCCCAGCAGTTATGTTATCACTATGGGTATTGTCAAAATGGAAGAAACATTTTAAAGTAAAATATTTACTAATTATTTCTTTTGTTTTATTAATGTTTGGAGCAACAGAAACCTATTATGGAATGTTGCCAAGTTCTGTTAAACAGTTAGTTACTTACTATTATAATATTTTTTTTACAACTAGAAACTTTTTATTCTTTGGCCTATTTTATGTAGTAATGGGGTATTCTATGCAATCTCGGGAAGAGCCTTATTCTAAATTTTGTTTTGAAAAATTAGCTATTTCTATTTTATTCTTAATTTTTGAAGTTTTGTTATTGCAAGGAACTGAAAGATTAAATAGCAATATTTTACTATCTTGTATTCCTTTAACTTATTATTTATTTGTTTCTTGCATCTATTTGCCAGATACAATAAGTAAAAGATGGAGTCATAAATTAAGGGAATTATCAAAATATTATTATTTAATTCATCCATCAATTATTTTTATTGTCTCTTTTTTGTTTCAAGAAAAAAATATTGAGAATCCATTTCTTCAAATTTTTATTATTTTGGGGATAACTCATATCTTGACTTGCCTTTTATTAAAATTAAAAAAGAAAAAGAAACATTTATTTTTATAAGTTTTGGATTTATGATATAATGATTAAAATGAAAGTAGGGAAACTATGAAAAAAATAAAAAATAAAAAGCCTTTAGATCTTATGTTGTTCTTTATTTTAGGGATTGGAGTAGGAATTGCTTTTGGAATGTCTTCAGCTCTTTTATTATGTCATAATAAAAAAGAGAAAGCAATGGAATACAAATATGAGTTAGTACCACTCTCTAATTGTGATGAAGGAGCGAAGCTATATTATCAAGAAAAGGATAGAAATGTTTATCTTTATTGTTTAAATAGTATAAAAGTAAAAGAAGATGGAAATGTTCTAGAACTGAAAAACTATGTAAAAGGTCAATCAAATGGAATAGATAATACATTAGAAGAAATGACTATTGTTAGTCAGTATGATGATGGTGGTTCAACTTTATATAAGGATTTAGGAGATTTAAGCGAAAATGGATTTGCTGTTTTAAAGTGTTCTACTTTGATGGGTAGTAAGGATATTTATATAGGACCAAAGGATATGAAATATGAAGATGGTTTTTGTGAAGTAGAAAAAAAAGAAATTGTTAAAGAATTTACTAGAACTTATCAAGTATTAAACATTGAAGCTAGTAATGAAGAAAATTATTCTTATATAACAGTAAAAAGTTTCCAAAATGAAGAGATGGCAACAGTAAAAGTTATTTCTTCCTTAATCTCAAATGTTCAGATAGGAAAAAATTATGAGTTTCATTTTAGTTACACAGAAAAAATGGAAGATACTATTCCCTCTATTTTTACTAATGCAACACTTTTATCTATTAATGAAACAGATAAAGTAGGTTTGGAGCAAATTCAAGATTCTATTTAGTTATTAGCGGTATGAAGTAGGTGATATCAGTATGAAAAAAAGAAAGAAAAAGAGAAAATTAAAAAAGAGTGTTGCTCGTGCTATGAAACTTTTTAGCTTTCTATTTATAATTACTATAGTAGCATTTTTTACTTTACATGGGCAGGCAAAAGAACCAGAACAAGTAAAGAGAATTTCTTTTGATACTTTTTTAAATCAACCTCAAAAAATGCTTCAAATGGTAGAAAATCCTGAAAATTATCCTGAAACTATCATGAAGATGCTAGAAACTAATATGGATATGCTTAATTATGTTGCTAATTATCCAGAAAAAGTTGGTAAGGTTTATAGTGATACTATTGGTGAAATAAAAAAAGGGGAGATACCTTTATTACTTCAATATGATGAGCGATGGGGTTATGGAATTTATGGAGATGATGTAATTGCAATAGAGGGATGTGCTCCTACTTCACTAGCAATGGTAATTTCTTATCTAAATAATGACCCATCCATTACTCCTTATGTTGTAGCTGAGTATGCTTATAAAAATGGATATTATGTATCTGGTATTGGAAGTAATTGGTCTTTAATGTCAGAAGGTAGTAAACATTTTGGGGTAACAGGTAAAGAAGTGCCATTAGTTAAGGCTATTATTTATAAACATTTAGAAGCGGGGAAACCTATGATAGCTAGCATGGGACCAGGTGACTTTACAAAAAGCGGACACTTTATTGTCTTAACAGGAATAGAAAATGGTAAAATAAAAGTAAATGATCCTAATAGTCGTGAACGTAGTAAAATGCTATGGGATTATGAAACTTTAGAACCACAAATAAAAAATATATGGGTATTTGAAAAATAATTAACTTTTAAAAATATTACCAAAAAGACTAATGAAACTATTCATTAGTCTTTTTTACTTCTTTTAATTTTTCAACAATTCCATAAACCATAGAAATGCGTGTTGGAATAATATATTTTGCTTCTAATATATCAACTAAAGATTTTACACATAGGCGCATGCCTCTAGCGCCACGCCACCATCCTTCATTATTAGTTCTCTCACAAACATCATTTAAAGATACTTTATAGAAGAAATCTTTATCCCATTTATCCATTGTTTCAACATCCAAACAATAGGGCTGTAATGAATTTTCACAAAATTTATTTTTTTCAATAGGGTAGTTTAATTCTTCATAAAAATAAATATAATCTCCACCAGCAAGTATTAGGATATCTGCTTTGTTTGTAGGAATATTTACTAATTCTTTTGTTTTTGAAATCATAGTATCATAGTCAGAATAAGCAATATCTTCTCTTAAATCAGGAAACATATCTGTGGTATCCATAGCTCCAAAAGAGGAATTTGCTTTTTCAATAATTTTGTTGTTTTCTACAATCGATAATTCGGTAGAACCACCACCACCTATCATAACTGCAATTTTTCCTTTATAATTTGTGTTAGATATTGCTCCATAAACAGTGAACTCATTCTCCATATCTGGTGTTACAATTTGAAATTCAAAACCAGTTTCTTCTTTAAATTCATTTAACCAAGTTTCCTTTTCTGTGTTACTTAAATTTCTGAAAATGCTAGTCCCATAGATAAAACAGTTATCTTCATTTAAATTTTTTATAAACTCAAATAAATCTTTTTTATCTTGTTCATCAATTCTTTGCGCAATTTTATAATGATTTTTAAATTCTATTACTTTTGTTCCAAGATTTTTTACTTCGTTGTTTTCGTATAGATAAGCTTTGGTAGTAGTACTACCAATCTCTATAATTGTAAATCGTTCCATAATTACCTCCATTATCGTTATCATAGCATATTTTGTAGCAAAATAAAAGCGCCTAAATTAGACTCTTATTTTTTATTCCAAATGTTTGATTGACTAAGTTTTAATAATTTATCAATATCATTTTCAATAGACTCTTCATTTAAACTAGGTAATACTGTCCCATCATTGTTTAAAACAAATAAAGCTTTCAAAGTACTGATTTGTTCTATAGTGGCAGTTTTGTTGTTGTAAATTGGATTGGGTAACATAGAAGAATCCCAAAATTGCTCAACATTAGGAGAACTATCCATTCTTTGGACTCTAGCGAATAAACCATATCCGTAATAGTGCACTAAAATTCCTCTTAGATAGTAAAGCTTTTTTAAACTAACTTCTTCTTGTGACATTCCTTGGTTTAATAATTGTTGTAAATGTATTTGATATCTAGTTTTTAAGTCATGTATTCCAAGTATTTCTCTAGATATTTTTAGAGCAGTTTGCTCTAATTGTTGAGATGAATCGCATCCCGTATAACCTTCTGATAGGCAGAAGGTCCCATCAGGAAAAATGAATGCATTTTGATGTTTAATGCTTAACTTTTTCGTTGCTATATCATTGAAGTTATAAATCGTAAGTTTTTGTGTTGTCATTTCTATCCTCCTACACAGATGTTATTATATCATAAATAAAAAAAGTGTGCTATAAAAAAATGTATGCTATAATAATATAAGATAGTGAGGTGTGTTAATGGTAGCAGGTATTCATTTTAATTATACTGATGTTTTAAAAAAATCTAAAAAAGTAGATAAAAAAGTTATATTATCTTCTTCTAATTTGAAATATTTAAAGAAACTTCCTTATTCTGCATTCAGTACAGGGCTTTTTTTAGCAATTATTGTTTGGTTTTGTACGTTAGTTGGCGTAGTATTTAGCGATTTTTCTATATTAGACTCTGTTTTGACAGCTGTTTTTGTATTTTCTTTAGGATCCTTATTTTCGCTTTATTCTCTTATAAAAAAGATGGATATTATGTCTTATAAAAAATTAAAAAAGATGAGTAAACAAAAATACCAGGTATATGAATTTATTACTACAATAGATGGTATTTATGATTCTATTGGGGTAAGTGCAGAAACAAACATGAAAGTGAATGATAAGAAAAATAAAGTCAACAGTTTTATTTTAATGGTTGATGGTGAGAAAATATTTCTAAATAGGCGAGTTTATGAAGATATCAAGGAAGAAAAGAGTATTAAGTTATATATTGCCAAGATAGGGAATTTGTGCGTATTGTTTGATTATGAAAAAAAATAAAAAAGTATTCATTTTATTTGTTTTTTTTGTTGGTGATATGCTATAATAAAAAATAGGATAGAATAGGTGAACTATGGAAAAAAGTGAAGATATATTATTAGATGGTGAAAAAGTATGTTTACCAAGAGCGGTAACAGAAGAAGATATGGATGATTTACTCCTATTAGATGATGATATTCCAACAAGAGATTTATCGGGAGTTTTTGAAAATACACAAGAAATTGATTGGAGCAAAGATGAATAGAAGTATACAAATGGATGAATTTTTGCAATATTGGGCAAAAATTTATATGCAAAATCCAAATTATCCTATTGATAAGGATGTTTTATATTCCGCTTTAATGGAATATGGTTTAACAGACTATGAAAAACAAAATCCTAATATTCATCCACTTTTTCAAGCTTGGGAAAATTATTTTCATAATAATCCATCTTTACTTGTTTATCATGATCAAAGACAATCTAACTTCTTACAATTCCGTAGTAGGGGAGATTTAGGTACTCAACATGTAAAATTATATCTTACCTATCCACCTGATAAAATGGAATATTGTGTCAAAAAAGTATTTGAATATATTGCCAATAATCGTATGGTAAATGGTTCTAAAGTAGCCAATAGAGTACGGTCAGATTCTATAGTGCTTAGAATGACTAATTATGACGATGCGTTAAAAGTAATGGATTTTATTAATAGAGATCCAGAACTTGTCATGTATGCAAGACCTACTAATCCATTCATGATGAGAAACGGAAAAGTTGGAGTATCCTATGACGATAATATTAGTTACAATAGTACATTAATGATGATGATGTCACAATATTTTGAATATTGTAGACAAAATAATTGTTTACACAAAGTAAATCATAAGGATTTTAGAAATTATGTATCTGCCTATGCACAAAATACTTTTAGAAATGCTAACAATTTACTGAAGTTTCAATCTTTACCAGATGTTGCAAAAATGTCTAAAAGATTTTCTACTATAGGAGATTGTCTTTTAAATTATGAACAAGTTTTAAAATTAATTACAATGCAACTAGATGGTAACATGAATATGGAAAGATATCGTTCTTTCTATATGGATGCAAAAGATTATTCTAAAAATAGACAAATGGTAGATTATTATAATCAATTACTAAATAATTCTCCTAAAAAAGATGATAGTTTAGAAAGTACTGCTTCAATGGAAGAAATAGCCCTTATTAATGGTTATATTGAATTTGCTAAGAAAAAATATGGAAGCGATACAGCAGTAATTGCTTATTTAAAGAAATACACAGAAGAAAATAATATTAATGCCATTACAAGAGATGGAAACTTTAGAAAAAGATTTGAAGAAGGAATGAATCCTAGACGAGCTTTATTTATTATGCAAAATAATGTTGAAGCATACGTAAAGGGCACAATATTAGAACAAAGTAAAGAATCTAAAACGGAGCCTACACTCCCATTTGCAGAACAAATTCTTCAAGAATACATTGACATAGCTTGTATAAAATATGGTGATTTTAGGGTAGCAAATTATTTGTTAAAATATGTAGAAGAAGGTCTTACTTATATTACCAAAGAAAACGATTTGAGAAATAAGTTTTTACAGTATTTGCCACCAACTAGATTATTAGAAATTACAAATCAAAATATTAAAGAGTATGTTCAGTCTTATATAAGAAAGAAAAATCAAGAAGTAAGAATTTCAGATGATCCAGAATTTTTATATCAGCTTTTTATAGATGCTTGTCAAGCTACTTATCAGAAATATGGTTATAATCAGTTAAGAAAAGCGATAGAATGTGGATTAAATGAAAACTATGCTTATTTTACAGATGGCGATTGTAAATATAAAAGTCAATTAATGTATATATCTAAAGAACAGTTTTCTCAATTCTGCGTAAGGCTATTAGAAACATATGGAACTAATATGGGAGAAAATATAGACTTATGTGATAAATGTGCTGAGACTATTGAACAGATGATTACTACTAAAAATATGTCTGAAGAGTCTAAAAAGGTTTCTTAGTAATAAAACTCAATCAAAAGAAATTTTGACTGAGTTTTTTTATAGGAGAATATTTTATAGTATGATATAATGTAGATAGTTAGTTTTGGAGGATTTATGAATAGAAAAATAGTGGCTATTGGTGGGGGACAAACTGGTAAAAAAATAGATGGCATTAGAGTTGGATATGAAACTAGTGCAATGGACCAAGAAATAGTGAAACTGACTGATAAAGAAAATCCACATTTTCTTTTTATTGCCCATTCACAAAAGGATTTAGAAGCTCAAATGGGATATTTTAATGGTATGAAGGAACTTTATGAAGAATACTATCATTGTGAATGTAGAACATTGATTAGCATAGATTTAGACGACTACGAGAAAGCAAAAGAATATACAGAATGGGCAGACATTATTTATGAAGGTGGTGGAGATACCATGTCCATGATTGCCCTTTGGAAAAGAACTGGTTTTGATCAGTTACTTAGAGAAGCTTGGACAAAAGGAACTGTAATGTGTGGCGTATCAGCTGGTGCTAATTGTTGGTTTGATGCTTGTAGTACAGATTCTTTAAGAATACAAAAAAATGATCCTACATTACCACTTACTAGCTGTGATTGCTTAGGGTTTATTACTGGATTTTTTGTACCACATTGTGATGAACCTGGAAGAATAGAATCTTCTAAAGAAATATTAAAAGAAAATGGAATGGTTGGAATTTTTGTATCAAACTGCGCAGCTTTAGAAATAGTAGATGATAAGTATCGTTTAATAACAACAGACGCTTCTGCCTATGGGATTAGTTCTTATGCTTTAAAGGTATATTGGAAAGAGGGAGAATGTATTGAGGAACCAATTTCCATTTCTTCAGAGTTTAAGGATATAGAAGAATTGCTTTCTATTTCTAGTAAAAGGATAAAGTAATTATGAAAAATTTATTGTTCCCTTTATTACAGGAATATTTATTACTTTTTCCACAAGAAAAAGAAAGACAAGAAAAATTTTCTCATTATTTAAATAATCATATAGATGAAGAAATCGTGAATTGGAATAATTTTGATGGTCACGTAGTAGCGGGTGGTTTTATTTATGCACGAAAAGAGAAAAAGTTTCTATGCATCTATCATAAAGATTTAAGAATGTATTTATATCCTGGTGGACATATTGATTCTTCTGACAATACAGTTTTAGCTGCTGCTAAAAGAGAGATTACAGAGGAAACTGGATTGAAACATTTAGAACAATTTATTCTTTCTAATGATCCTTTAATTCCTATAGATATTGATACTCATAAAATTTCTTATAATGAAAGATTAAAACTTCCAGAACATTTTCATTTTGAATTTCGTTATTTATTTGTAATAGAGAATATAGTAGATATACATATAGATAGAGAAGAAAATAGTTGCTATAAGTGGATATCAATAGAGGAACTAGAAAAAGATAAAAATTTTGGTTCTATTTCTACTAAATTAAAAAAATTTATAGAGGAGGAAGAAAATGAATAATTATTTTCTTATTCATGGTTCCTATGGTAATCCTTATAAAAATTGGTTACCTTGGTTAAAAAGTGAACTTAGTGTTAGAAAAATAGAATGTATTGTTCCTCATTTCCCATCTCCAGAAAAACAAAATTATAAATGTTGGAGTCTAATTTTAAAAGCTTATTTAGATACTGGTTGTATTACAGAGAATACCACCTTTATAACACATAGTTTAGGTGGAATATTTTTAACAAAGTTTTTACTTGAGAATAAAATGCATATAAAAAAAATTATTTTTGTAGCGGCTTTTGATAATCTTGTATTTGAAAAAGATAATGATTTGTATAATACCTTTTATGTAAAGAAAAATCAGTTAGGAGACTTAAGGAGATATTGTAATGATATCACTTGTATTTATTCTAGTGATGATCCATATATTCCAGAGAAAGATGCGTTATTGTTTGCTAATACAGTATGTGCTAAAAAAGTACTAATAAAAAATGCAGGACATTTTACTGGAAAAAGTGGATACCGTGAATTTAAAAAAATATTAGAGTATATTTGAGAAATATAATGCATATTAAGAAGAGTAGATAACTCTTTTTTATTTTAATTATATTTTGTTAGGAATGTAACATGATAATAATAGTGAGATAGGAGCTTAATATGAAAATAAAAAAACTTTTTTCTTATAAAACAATTCTATTTTTTCTATTTCTTCTAATTTTCTTAGTTTCTTCAGTAATACTTACAAAAAAAATTAAAAAAAATAGTTATGAAGAAGAAAATGTGGCAACATTTAGTATTCAGATGATACTTGAGAAATATAATTATTTTTTTCAATTTGATAGTAGTAATGGTTCTTTCGCAACACCGCAAAAGAGAGATTTAACAAAGTATCAAGGAAAAAAGTTAATTGCATTTACTTTTGATGATGGTCCTAATAGTAGTACTACTAATTTACTATTAGATGGTTTAGATAAATATGATGCTAAGGTAACCTTTTTTATCTTAGGAAATAGAATTTCTAAAAATAAAGAAGTGATAAAAAAAGCTTATTTGAATGGTCATGATATTGGTTCTCATACTTATAATCATAAAAATTTGTTTCAATTAAAGAATCAAGGAGTACTAAGTGAAATTAATAAGACAAATGAGGAATTAAAGAAGATTATAGGAGTATCACCTATCTATTTAAGACCACCTTATGGAAACATCAATAAACGTATTAATGATTTGACAGATATGTACATTATTTGTTGGGATGTAGATACTTTAGATTGGAAATATAAAGATAGGAATAAAATTAGAGATAATATTTTAAAACATGCTCACGATGGAGCTATTATTCTATTACATGATATTTATAAAGAATCTGTTATGGGAACCTTTTTAGCAATGAAGGAATTAGAAAATATGGGGTATGCCTTTGTAACAATAAGTGAGATGGCTGAATTAAAAAAGATACAACTAGATAAAGATGCTGTATATTATCAATTCTAAGAAGAGCATCCACTCTTTTTTTATTTGTGATATAATATAAAGAAGGAAGTAGATGAGATGAAAAACAAATTAAAAGATTATTTTTTAAAAGACAGTTTTACTTGTATTATGATTATTATTACTTTTATAATAGGACTGTTATTTTTTATGGCAAGTTATGGATACCCGTGGAATATTAGATTTTGGATTATTATTTTAGGATTTGTTCCATTTATTGGATATTTTGTTACCTTGGTATTAATTGATAAAGGCTATAGAAAAATAGCAGCTATTTTAAAATGGTTGCTAACAATATTTCTAGTTTTCTATTACTTTTTTGCGTTAATTATGAGTGTTATGTTAGAGATAGAAAATCCTGTTATAGATACTAAGTACTATCAAAGCAAAGTAAAAGGGGAACGACTTTTAAAAGCATTTCCAAAAGAGATTCCATCGCAAGCAGAAGAAATCTCTTTTATCTATATGCCAGGTTTTTTACAAGGTGGTGAAGAGTATGCTCTTTATTATATTGATCCAGATTTTGTGGAAGCAGAATTTGATGAAAAATATAGAAATCAGGCAATATGGATTGGATATCAAAAGGAGTATACTTTAAATGAAGGTCTTTTTTCAGGAGCTTTTTATAATACACCAGCAGAATATAAAAATGAAAATGATTTTAAAATATATTTACTAGAAGGAAGATGTGATAATTCTGGTTATTGTAATCATGGTGATTTTTTATTTGCAGCTTATAATGAAAAAACAAATGAGATTATATATAGATCTTCTCAGTGGTAATTATGTAAGAAAGGAATTTATTAAATGAAAGAAATTGATATAAAAAATTGGGATAGAGAAAAAAATTATAATTGGTTTAAAACATTTTCTAATAGTACATATAGTTGTAATGTTGTGATGGATGTTACAAAATTAGTGAATCATGTAAAAGAGAATAAACAGTCGTTTTTTATAGATTTATTATATATAGTAGTTAGTGGATTAAATAGTATTGAGGAAATGAGAATGCGTATAGTAGATGGTAAGCCAGTTATTTTTGATGATATTAATCCAGCTTTTACAGTTATGACCAAATTAGGTACTTTTGAAAATGTAAGGCATAAAAATAGTAGGGACTTTAAAACATTTTATCAAATATCTCAAGAAAAAATAGAACGAGCGAAGCATCAAGATTTTATAGAAAAAGAGGATTATAATCCTAAAGATTGTTATGATGAATATTATATTACTTGTCTTCCTTGGGTTAGCTTTTCTCAATTAACTCATCCTATACCAGATGATATAAGTTCACAGTGCATTCCAAGAATATGTTGGGGAAAGTATAAAGATAACAATGGAAAATATGAGTTAATGTTAAATATTACGGTTAGTCATATTTTTGTAGATGGCTATCCTCTTTCACAAGCATTTAATAAAATACAAGAGTTATTAGATAATGTAGATATTATATTAAAATAGTGTAAAGCCACTATTTTTTTTCTTATAAGTATAGTTAAATCAGAAGATAAATGATATTATTAATATAATTGAGAGGAGCATATATTATGAAAAAAACAATTACTTATATTATGATTGCAGTTTTAATTATCTTAATTGGGGGCTTAGTATTTTTGAAGTTTTCTTATAAAGATAGTAAGAAAGTAGAAGAAGAGTCTCCACAAAAAAAGGTGCCAGAAGTAGTAGCAATACAGGTTAGACATAATCATGCTACTAAAGATGGAGAAAATTTTAAAGAAGATTGGTTATTGATAGAAAATAGTATGGCAATAAGAAATAATGATACAGTTTCTTTTGCTTTAAATAAGAATGCAGCAAATGAAGAACCATTTATTAAAGATATTAACATTAAAGAAAATCAAGTATCATTTCAATTAATGGAGAATAATTCTTGGAAAGAGATTAATTTAGATTATAATAAAGAGTACAAATATTTAAGTGGAGATTATCGTTATACGAACATTGTCTTCCATAAACTAAATATAGATAATTTTGAAATCTTATCAAATGATACTTTAAGTGAAAAAACGTTCTATGAAGCTTACGACTATTTATCACAAGAAACTAGAGATGATAAGTTAGGTAGTTATAAAATTAATAGTCTAGAAGAACTTCAAAATATTGCCAATAATGAATTAGTAGAAAACTATAAGGATTATGATTTTTCTAATAAATCTTTATATGTAATAAAAAGTTATGGAAATAAAGAAAATAATTGCTATAAAAGAGATTTAAAAGTTACTATATCACTTTTAAAGGATAAAAAATTACATTTAGTACAAGAAAAGGTGCAAGAAGCAGAAACGAATTGTATGGCAGTTTTAACAGATATTAAATATAGAGTATTTGAACTAAGTGGAAAATATGAAGACGTTCTAATAGAAAGTATTATCGACTATATAGAAAAACCAAAGGCTTTTTAGCCTTTTTTTATAGTCTTATAGTAAATTTATGATAAAATAGCATTAGGTGATAAAATGGTTCAAAATATAATTATAAAAAATGCCAGTACAAATAATTTAAAAAATATTAGTGTAGAAATTGAATACGGGAAGCTAACTGTATGCGCAGGCCCTAGTGGCAGTGGAAAGAGTTCTTTTGCTTTTGATACCTTAATTCAGAAGAAAAATTGTGATATAGATAATTATCCTAGAAAAGTGAAATCTATATCACAAAGAATTTCTGATACTAGTGAAAAAGTAAAAGAAATATTAAAATTAAAAGATATAGAGGATACACTTATTGTAATTGATGAGCCACTTGCTGGTACAACACATGAAGAAGCTATAGAATATTCTAAAGTAATAAAACAATTATCAAGTAACAATATGGTTGTAGTAGTAGAACATAGAAGAGAAATATTTGAGTTTGCAGATAAAGTTTTAGTATTTGGACCAGGTTCTGGTCCAAATGGAGGAGAATTATTAAAGGCAGTAAGTGGCAAAGAATATTTGGAAAGTTTACCAATCGTAAATATTAATAGAATAGAAAATAAATCAAGTAAAAGGATAAGTGCTTCTTATAGTGAATTTAATGGAATCAAAGATTATCAGGCAGAACTTTTCTTAAATACTGTAACCACTGTTACAGGAGCAATGAAAAGTGGGAAAAGTACATATTTAGATGCTGTGTTCAAAGCGCTTGATAAATCTAGTGGTGCGAATATTGGAAGAAAAAATTTAATAGAAGTAAAAAATAAAAGTTATATTAGAAGACCGCATATAATAGATGCTACACCAGTATCTAAAAATTCTAAATCTACAGTTGCTACCTACTATGGAGTAAGTAGGTTCTTTAAAAATGAAAATTTAGATGTTACAATATCAGAAGCGATAGAACTTTATAAAGACAATCCTTTAATTATTAGAAGATTACAGCACCTAAAGGATATAGGACTAGATTATTTAAAATTAAATCAGAGTTCATTTTCTTTATCTGGCGGAGAATGCCAAAGAATAAAATTAGCAAAATTACTTTGTAAAAAATTAGGAGATAGAAGTATTTATATCTTTGATAACCCAGTAAGGGGATTAGGGGAGAAGAATATTGAACAAGTTATGCTTATGTTTGATAAGCTAGTAAAAAAGAATAATACAGTATTAATTGCTGAGAATGATCCAACAGCTTTACTATTTGTAGATAGAAAAATAGAATTAAAAAAAATTAATTAATCTACTAGCTATATCGTATATAGATAGAATATGGAAAGGATTTCAATGAAAAATAAAATAGAAGAAACGATAGATACTTATAATAACATTGTAAAAGAATATATTGATTACTTTAATACAGTAGATTTAAAAGGAAATGTTCAATTTCAAAGCGAAATGGATGTATTAGTAAATAGTCTAGAAAGTGGAAGCTCCATTTTAGATGTCGGTACAGCCATTGGAGTTTATCCTAAATATTTGACAGAAAGATGTAATAAAGATTTTAAGGTAACAGGAATAGATTCATCAGAAAATATGATAAAGGTAGCAGAAGGAAATGCTCCTAAAGCAACATTTGAAGTAATGGATATGAGATATTTAGAATTTCAAGATAATTCTTTTGATGCTATTATTTGTTTAGCGACTTTAATTCATTTGGATGATACAGAAGCTCTTAAAGTTTTAGATAAGTTTGATACAATATTAAAGTCTAATGGATTAATGATTATCAATGTAGTAGAATATGTTAGTGGAGAAAAAGAACTATATATTCCAGAACCATTTAATCCAAAATATAACACTTACTTTAATAGTTATACGAAAGACTTTTTTACAGATTATTTTAAGAATAAAGGATATGAAATTTTAAATATCTTTGACAATCCAGTATTTAATGAAGAGGAATTAAAAGAACCAAGTATGGATACCAATCAATTCTCTGTAATTGTAAGAAAAAGTAATATAGGTGATTAAGTATGAAGGAACTATTAATTAATAATTTTTTAAGAATTTCTAGTATTCCTAGAGAATCTGGTCATGAAGAGAAGATTGCTAATTTCTTTGTTGATATAGCAAAAGAAAACAATCTATATTATTTTAAAGATGAATATAATAATGTTTTGATTAAGAAAAAAGGAGATATCAATTCTGATCCAATTGCACTACAGGCACATTTAGATATGGTATGTGTGAAAAGAAGAGATAGTACTCATGATTTTAATGAAGATGGAATTCAAGTAGTAATAGAGGGAGATAAAGTAACTGCGAAAGATACTTCGTTAGGGGCGGACCAAGGTATCGGTTTAGCAATCATGCTTACTCTTATGGAAGATGATAATATTCATCATCCAGATTTAGAGTTCCTTTTTACAGTAGAAGAAGAAACAACCTTTAAAGGTGCTGTAACATTTCCATATTCTAAAGTTGATAGTAAACGATTGATTAATTTAGATAATTCCATAGACGATGCTGTTTTTATTGGAGCTGATGGGGATGTATGTAATGAGTATTCGTTTAATAATGAGTTAGTAGAAACTAATCTTCCAAGTTATAGAGTATTATTAGATGATTTTCCTGGTGGAAATTCAAGTGAAGATATTGCTTTATCAGAAAATAACGCTATTACTACTATGGCACGATTGTTAAAAGATAAAGATATTTTATTAAGAAGTATAAATGGTGGTACTTGTGAAAATGATTTAGCTATTTCCTGTGAAGCAGTTTTAAATACTAGTCTTGATATTAATGAAATTTTTAAAGGTACAACTGCTAAAATAGAAAAGTTAGAAAATTATCTTTGTTTTACTAGGGAAGATACTGTTAAAATAATAAATGAAATTTTAGATTTAAGATGTGGTCATATTGGGGATTTATCATCTGCCAATCTTGGAACTATAACGACAAAAGAAAATGAAATTAAAATTGAATATGTATTTAGAAGTATGGATGATAAAGAATTAGAAAGAATGGGGAAGGAAATGAACTCTTTACCATATTCTTTTACAGTTAAAGAAATATACAGAGATCCAATATGGAAAGTAAATTCTAATTCTGAGTTACTAAGAAAATATAAAGAGTTATATTTTCAAGAATATGCAGAATATCCAAGAGAAGGGGTATTTCATGGAGCCATTGAATGTTCTTCTATCAAAAAAAGAATAGATGGCTTAGACATTATATCTATTGGTAGTATTATAAAAAAATATCATACAGTTGATGAAGTAACTTATATAAGCTCCTGGATTAAAATCTATAATTTACTAGTACAATTTTTGGAAACTCTTGGTGATAGTAAATACTAATTTAGAAAGTTTATTTTTAGGTGAGAAGTATGATAAAAGAAAAAGTAACCGATGAAATATTAAATGCTGTAGCGCCTTGTTCTTTATTTTGTTCAACTTGTACTGGATGTCAATATGGAGAGATTAGTTATCATGCAAAGGAGCTGCTGCATTTATTAGAAGGACATGAGGAGTTTTTAGATAATAATTTAAAAAAAGAGTATAGGCATAAATTAGATGAATTTAAAATATTTCATAAACAATTAAAAAAATATGCAGTTCCCAAATGCGGTGGTTGTAGAAATGGTGGTGCTACTGGTTGTAGTATAAAAGGGTGCATTATTTTAGAATGCACAAAGAAACAACATATTGACTTCTGTGCAGAATGTAAAGATTTTCCTTGTGATAAAGTGAACGTTTCTATATATAAAAAGAGTGTAATAGAAAAATGGTTAAAAGGAAATCAACAAATAAAAGATATTGGTATTGAAAAATATTATGAAGAAAATAAAAGAAAACCTCATTATATTGAGAATTCTAAAAAGAAGGAAATGAAAAGCATTAATAATTAAAAGATGATAAGAAGATGGATTATTGTTCAATACCATCTTTTCTTATGACCTTCATTTAGGATGATTCTTTTGTAATAACAAAAAAATCAATCTTTCGACTGATTTTTATATTTCAATGGAGCAAGTGACCAGAATCGAACTGGCATCCCAGCCTTGGCAAGGCCGTGTACTAACCATTGTACTACACCTGCAAATAAGTACATATTCATTATAGCATAAAAAGAATAAAAGTATACAAAAAAAGTTGAATTTTTTCAACTTTTTTATTTTTTAATAGGGATAGCTCCATTTTCACATCTGTTTCCCCAAGAGTCAATCATTTTCTTATCTTTATAGACACAGATGATTTCACAGTGGTTAGCACATTTTTGACATTCTACTCCAACTGTTGAGAATTCTATATCAGCAATATCAAAAGAGAAGTCTGATTCTTGTTTCGATTTTTTAGCAAGAATAGCAACTCCTAAAGCTCCCATTAGATGACTATTAGGGTCTACTATAACATCGTTGCCAGTAGCATCTTCAAATGCTTTAGTAACTCCAATATTTTTAGATACACCACCTTGGAATACAATAGGGGGAAGTATTTTTTTTCCTTTACCAACATTGTTTAAATAGTTTGTAACAACAGCCTTACAAAGACCTGCGATAATATCTTCTTTTTTATGACCAATTTGTGCTTTATGAACTAAGTCTGATTCGGCAAACACAGTACAACGAGCTGCTATATTAGTTGGCTTCTTACTCTTTAAAGCGATTTTTCCAAATTCTTCTACTTCAACACCTAATCTTTTTGCTTGACTAGAAAGGAAAGAACCTGTACCAGCTGCACATAGAGTATTCATAGCGTAGTCTACTACGATTCCATCTTCTACTAGAATAATTTTAGAATCTTGACCACCAATTTCTAAGATGGTTCTAACATCTGGATATAGGGAAGTAGTACCAATCGCATGCGCTGTTATTTCGTTTTTTACAACGCTGGCTCCTACCATAGCACCAATTAATTTTCTAGCACTTCCTGTAGTGCCAACTGAAACAACTTTATAGGTTTTCTTTTTAAATTGACTTTCTAATACTTTTAATAATCTCTTAACAGCATCCATGGGATTACCTTCTGTCCAAAGATATTCACTGGCAAGTATTTTATTATTTTCATCAATGATGACACCTTTTGTAGAGATAGAACCGATGTCTATTCCTAAATATGCTTTTTTCATTTTCTTTTCTCCTTTCTCATCATAATCATGTCATAGAAAGCTTCTAATCTAGTTTGAATTCCTGTTTCACTTGTTTGGGAATCAAAACTAAAATAAAGAATAGGTATTTTATAATCATTACTAATTTTTTGTAGTACTGGCATGGCATCTATCTCAGGTGTACATCCAAATGATTTTACATGAACAATTCCATCGAACCCTTCTTTAGCCCATTCTAAAGCTTTATAGACAGTTCCCATACTAGTAGCCCCCATGTAATATTTTACATAGGGTTTAATAAATTTTTTTTGTTCTTTTCCATCATGATGAAGAACAGAATTAGAGACGTTCATCCATCTATAAATTACGATGCCCTTTTTGGCAAGTTCTTTTTCAATAAAGTGATTACTAAAAGGCTCCATAATGGTATAGTATTCTCCAACGATACCTACTTTAATAATTTTTTTAGGCTTTTTAGTTTTTACATTTTTTAGTTTTTTCATGTATTCTTTGGTTACTTTTTTAACATCCTTTTTATTTTCAACTTCTTTTAAGGCATTTAAATATTCTTCTTGAATTTTTTCCATTTCACCATCTTTTTTTTCAAATCCTACATTTCTTCTTACATAGTCTTCTACTTCATCGATACATTCAATCATTTTTAAGAAAGCAAGTAGGGCAGAAGAAATTTTCTTTAAACTTAAATCTGGATTTACTTTTTTAAATTCTTCATAGAATGTTAATGGTTTTCTATAATCTGCTCTAGACATATTGATAAATTTTACATCATATCCTAAATCTTTTAAAATTTGTTCATGTAGTTCTCCATAATAACCAAGTCTACAAGTTCCTCCAGTTTGAACTAATGTATTAGCACCTGCTTCAATAGCCTCAATATAGTTTCCTAAGTTAAATTTAAAGGGAGAGCATACATAATCTGGACTATATTTACTTCCTATTTCTAGAGTTTTCTTAGTAGAAGGAGGGGGAGTTACATACTCAACTCCTAAACCTTTTGTGAAAAGGAATTCTAGGGCAATGTGATAATTCCCAAAGCGAGGAAAAGCAATCTTACATTTTTCCATTGTCGTCCTCCTTTTTAATTTTAATAATATCTACAAAACTTTCTAGTCTAGTTTCTAATCCTGCACTTCCTTCTTGACCATCTAATACTAAGTTTAAAATTGGAATTCCTTTTACTCTTCTTAAAATAATTTCATTTACTAAAGAGTCTGGCCCACATGGAAAAGAACTCATTAGAATAATACCATCTACTTTATTTTTATATAGCTCTATCGCACCCACTAATTCTTTATTGAAAGCCCATGGAAGAGTTTCACTTATTTTTGAAGATGCTTCCATAGCTTCTTTTTTATTACATAAGTCAGCAATGATAGGGGATACATTTAATTCTTTTAGATATTGAATAATAGGATCTCCTATATATCTGTCGTAAACATTATATTGATGTCCAACCAATAAGATTTTTAGATTATTACTTTCTAGTAAAGCTTCTTGTTTTCTTATATCCATTATTTGATTTGTCTTTTCATTTTGTTTCGCAATTAGATAAGCTCTTGTAATAGCAACTTTTTTAAATCCTAAAAATTTTCCCATTTTTAAGAATGCTCTAAATTCATTCGCAGTCTCTTTAGGATTGATATTATAATATAAAATCTTTATATTTTTTTCTCTAAAGGTATTATTGACCACATCATAGATAGCCTGAAACTTTGTACAGACTGTTCCATCAGTACCATATCCAAAAACACGAGGCACTAAAACATAATCACACTTATCTAATAAGTAGGCAACATGTCCTAGATAAATTTTAGAAGAAAGACATGCCTCATCTATTGCATAGATTGTTCCATTTTTATAGATTTCTCTATTTGTATAAGGACTTACTACATATTCTAGTCCTAACTCCTCAAAAAAGCTTTCCCATAAATAGTGATATTTATAATAGAGGAAAGCTCTAGGTATACCAATTTTCATATTCTACACCACCATTAAAAATATTTTATCATAAATTGTATAAATCTGATAAAAAAATGTGCTATAATGTTAAAATGGAGGGATAAAGTGAAGGAGTTATTAGAAAATGTAATCGTAAGAAAACAAAATACGATTCAAATAGATGATGTTTATTTTGATCCTTACCTAGTGGATGAAGAATACCATGATGCACGTGCCATTTTTATTACACATTCTCACTATGATCATTTTTCAAAAGAGGATATTAGGAAGATTAAAAATGAAGATACTATTTTGATTATTCCGAAAGATTGTCTAGTAGGAGCACTCGATGAATTTGATAAAAATCATATTTTAGTAGTAGAACCAGATAAAGATTATGTGGTTGGAGATTTAAGATTTCATACAGTGCCTATGTATAATATAAATAAAGGATATCATCCAAAGGAAAATAATTGGGTTGGATACCTTTTAGATTATAATGATATTACTTATTATATAGTGGGAGATTCTGATGAAACTCCAGAACTTGTAAGTGTGAAGTGTGATGTATTGTTTATTCCAATAGGTGGAACTTATACAATGGATGTTTTAGAAGCTGTATCAGCAACTAAATTAATTCATCCAAAAGTAGTTATACCTACACATTATGGTACTGTAGTAGGAACTATTGATGATGCTTATCAATTTCAAAAAGAATTAGAAGAGATTATTCCTTGCTATATTTATCAAAAGTAACAAGTATTTGTTACTTTTTTGTGTATTCGCATATACTAAATTGAGGTGTATATGAAAAAAGTAGTATTGTTAATGGGGGGAGAATCTTTAGAACATACAGTTTCTTTAGAGTCTTCTAAATCGATATTGGAAAATATTGATAGAAAAAAATTCTTGGTAACTCCAATTATTATTAGTAAAGATGGTATTTGGTATGAGTATCAAGGAGATATTTCTAATTTGTTAAAGTGGGAAGAAGAGAAAAAATTAAAGTTAGAAAATGTGATTGAAGTATTGAAAGAATCAGATATAGTGTTCCCAATGATTCATGGTGCTTATGGAGAAGACGGAAGATTACAAGGGTTTTTAGAACTTTTTCACATTCCTTATGTGGGATGTAATAGTAAGACCAGTATGTTAGGTATGGATAAAGAATATATGAAACTAGTGGCTTCAAAGAATGATATTCCGATTCTTCCTTATCAAGTTCTTACAAAGGATATTATTAAGGATGTAACTACCTTTCCAGTAATTGTGAAACCAGCTAGTGGTGGTTCTTCTATCGGGATAGGAGTAGCGCATAATGAAAAAGAATTAAGAAAAAAATATAAAGAAGCCTTAACTTGTGACTCGAAAGTAATTGTAGAGAAATATGCGAGTATTAGGGAATTAGAAGTAGGCATATTAACAGATAAAAAGAAATGTTATTTTTCTAGTATAGGAGAAATATTGACGAGCGGGAATATTTATGATTATGATTCTAAATATATAGATAGTATGTCTACTACTATCAAAGCCACAATATCAAAAGAGGTGGAAAAGAGAATTTATCAACTTTCTAAAAAGATTGCTTCTATTTTTGAATTGAAAGGAATGACTCGCATTGATTTCTTTTATGAAGAAGAAACAGATACTATTTATTTTAATGAAATAAATACAATTCCAGGCTTTACTACTATCAGTATGTATCCAAAACTTTGGGAGTCTAAAAAAATAAGCTATCAAAAACTGTTAACTAACTTATTGGAATGGTCATAAACTGTTGAACTTTTTTGGTAATAATGATAAAATGTAGTAGTTTTGAAAGGATGTAGTAAGATGAAGAAGACAAAAATTGTATGTAGTATAGGTCCCTCTAGTACAGATATTGATACATTTTCTAAAATGGTAGAAGCTGGTATGAATGTAGCGCGTATTAATTTTTCTCATGCAACAGAAGAAGAATGTTCTACAGTAATTAACTTAGTAAATGAAGTAAATGCAAGAGGAAATCATATCGCTATTATGTATGACACAAAGGGACCTGATTTTAGAACTGGTGCACTAAGAGATGAACTTATCGAGTTAAAAGAAGGAGAAACTATTCAGATTGTAAAGGAAGATGTTTTAGGAGATTCTTCTAAAATCAGTGTTAATTATAAAGGTGCAATAGATACGATTCAAGTTCATGATATTATTTTAATTGAAGATGGTTTATTTAAACTAGAAGTAATCGATAAAGATTCGGAATCTTTAACTTGCAAAATTTTAGTAGGAGGAAGTCTTGGAGCACATAAAGGAATTAATGTTCCTGGAGTTGATTTAGATGAACCATTTTTAAGTGAGATTGATAAACGTGATATTCGTTATGCTTGTAATCATGGTGGAGACTTTATTGCCCTTTCTTTTGTCTCTTGTAAAGAAGATATTGTAAGTGTTAGAAAATTAATCGAAGAAGAAGGTTCTTCTATGAAAATTATTTCTAAGATAGAATCTACGAATGCTATTACCAATTTAGATGAAATTATTGATGTAAGTGATGGAATTATGGTTGCTCGCGGTGATTTAGGAGTAGAAGTTCCTATGAAGGAATTACCAATTTTACAAAAAATGATGATTAAAAAATGCCGTGAAAAAGGAAAAATTTGTATTGTAGCAACAGAAATGCTTTCTAGTATGACAAAGAAAATTCGCCCAACTAGAGCAGAGGTATCAGATGTAGCAAATGCTGTATTAGATGGTACTGATGCAGTTATGTTAAGTAATGAAACAACGATTGGTGCTTATCCAGTAGAAGCTGTTTCTATTATGGCAGAAATCTGTGAGAATACAGAAGATTATTTAGAGTATGAACATACTATTTATCCAAAAAATAATGATATTATGTCTACGATAGCTCATAGTGTAGTAGTTGCTTCTAATAGTATTGATGCGTCTGCTATCTTAGCTGCAACTTTAAGTGGAGATACAGCTATTCATATTAGTGCATTAAGACCAAAGTCTATTATTTTAGCTACCTGTACAAAAGAAAGTGTTGCTCGTTCTTTAGCATTCCATTTTGGTGTTTATCCAAGTGTAGTGCCAACAGCAAATACAACTGATGAAATTATTTCTAATGCCTTAGCGGCAGGAAAGAGAATTCTTGGTTTACAAACAGGCGAAAGAGTAGTAGTAACTGGTGGCTTCCCACAATCAAATAGTACAAACTTTTTAAAAATAGAAGAAATATAATAATATTTCTTTTTTTTGTGATATAATATTTTTAGAATAAGAGGTAGATAAAATGAAGAAAGTACAATCCACAATATGGTTAGATTTATTAACTTATATAATACTTCCTTTAATTATTTTAGGAAGTACCTGGAATATTATTAATATAATTCCTAAAATGGAATGGAAAGTATATACTGTTGTCATGATGGGGATTGAAATTTCTCTTTTGTTGTTTTATATTTTTATTGTTTATCATAGTCATAAAAGAACTGCTTTGGCTCCTAAATTGTTACGTGCGCTTTTCTGGGTAACTGCCATTCAAGCTGGGTTTGAATATGCAAATACTCAACATATTAATAAAGGCTATAATTTATTCCTTGTTTTTGGCATATATTTTGTTATTTGTTATATCGTGTGGATTCGTACTAATGAAGTATACATAGAAAAAAGAAAAGACATTTTTGGCAAGAATAATACTTTAAAGAAGAATTATAGATGTGAAAAGTGTAAAAGATTAGTTCCAATTGGGAAGGATTGCCCACATTGCAGTCAAGAAAAAATAGAGAATAAACAAGAAAAAGAATCAAAAAAAGAGAAAAAGGAAAATAAGGAATCTGAAAAAGAGTCTAATAAGTCTAGCGACAAAAAAACGTCAAAGAAGGATGAATAATCCTTTTTTTCTTGTATAGGAAAAGGGAGTATGCTATAATCTAGGTAATATAGGAGGAAATATTATGGAAAATAATAATGAAACAAAAAGTAGTAATAAAATTTATCTAGTGATTATAGGATTTCTTGTTGTTGTAATAGTAGCTGTTGTTGCCTTTTTCTTATTAAGTAAAAAGGATGATGGCGTATCTGATAATAGTAACTCTAATTCTAATAGTAGTACTCAATCAAATTCTAATACCAATGTAGAAGAGAAAAAATTGGTTACAGATGCAGATTATGTTATTTCTTATAAGAATGATCATAAATCAAATGAAATTTCTACAGAAGGAGAACAGATAAAGGTTCCAACTGTTCAATTTAATACTCCAGATGCAGAAAAAGTGAATGCAGAAATTAAAGCAACTTATTTAGAGTTTGAAAAATCTATTCAGGAATCTTTAAAATGTAAAGATAGTGATGAGGAAATACCATGTGGACTTTTTTCTATCGGGTATAAAACTTATTCTACAGATACAACAATTTCTATTGTAGTATTATTACAAATGTCTGCAACAGCACCTCCAGTTCCTAATTATTTAGTGTATAATTTTGATAAAGAAACTGGTAAATTATTAACTATTGATGATTTATTAACAAAAGTAGGAATGACGAAAGAAGCATTAATAGAAAAAACGATGAAAGATATTAATACTATAGCTATTAGTGAAAATTATAAAGAATCTGGAATGAATCAGAAAATGGATGAAATGAGAGCGTTTATTAATAAAAACATAGATTTAAACAAGACAAAAATCACAGATGGGGATGGTGTTGCTTATTTCTTTGATGAAGCAGGTGCTTTAACAGTTGTTACAACACTTTCTTGTCCTGATATTCAAAATGGTACTTTAATAATGATAGTTCCAAATAGCGCTTCTTAACAAATGATTGACAGAAAAGGAAGATTTATTCTTCCTTTTTCTTATAAATAAAAAAAGATATGCTATAATAAAAATAGAAAGGTGATAGTATGGAAAGATTAAAACTAATCGACGATATTCGTAATAAAGCATTATCTTTTATGAAAGAAGATGCTACTTTATCATATGAAACTGCCAGTCAAAAAGCCCGTATTGAACTTACTGGGGAAGATGTTTTAGTAACTAGATATCACCAAGGAATAGAAATGAAACAAAGCTATTTAGAAATAGCTAAAAAAGAGATTAGCCCTAATATAAGAGTGGATTTATATCAGGAAGAGCAATTAAAAGAGATGATTGTTGCTAACAGATTAGGAGTAGATTTAGAAGAATTCATAAATATCTTTTTAACTCCAGAACAAATCCATTTTATAACACTTGCGTCTTTAAAAGGAGAAGATATTACAAAATATGTAATGGATCTTTATTTTGATCCAAAAGAAGAGATGGATAGATTAATGGAGAATGATTCTAAGGAAAAAGAAGCAGGATATCAAAAAGTACTTACTAATGATTTATTTGCTGCATAAGATGACTAAGTCATCTTTTTTCATAACTAAAAGTTATCGTATCAATATCAAATTTGTATTTTACTTATTAATTCCTCTTTCGTATAATGAATATACAAGGAGGGATAATATGAAAGAAAGAAAAATAGATATGCATATTCATACAATGTATTCAGATGGGGAACATTCTCCAGAAGAGATATTTGATATGGTAAAGGAGAAAGGTTTAGAGGTATTTTCTATTACCGATCATGATACGATAGAAGGCGCTAAAAGAATGTCTTCTAAAGAAAATATCTTATATATTCCAGGAGTGGAATTAACAGCTAAGACACCTATTGGTAGAGAGCACATTCTAGGATATAATATTGATTTAAATAACCCAACTTTAAATAGAGTATTAAAAGAGAAAAAAGAAAGTGATAAGGCTAACTTCTTACTTTACTATGAAACATTGAAAAGTAAATTTGGAATTACTTTTCCAGAGGCTGATGTTGATTATGTTTTAAGTCGTGTTGGTAATATTGGCAGAGTAGATTTATCTAATCTATTAAGACTTTATGGATATGCGAAAGATCAAGACGAAGCTTTTCAAAAATATTTAAATCCCATCAATGAATTAGTAAGAAAAAATAAAAAAGGATTAAACGAAGAGGAATGCATTCATCTTATTAAAGAAGCAGGTGGTTATGTTTCTTTAGCCCATCCTATCAGTTTAAACCCTATGTATAAAAAACAAAGTTTAAAAGCTACTTATCAAGAATTAAGAGAAAGATTACTTGTTATGAAGGAAATGGGATTAGATGCAATAGAGGTACAGCACATTCATCAAGATAATGCTTTTAGAGAAATGCTTATCGCTTTGATAGCAGAACTTTCCTTACTAGAAAGTGGAGGAACAGATTATCATGGAGAGAAAATTAAACCAGGTGTAGAAATTGCTAGTGGATATCATGGTAATGTTGCCATTAAAAGATTATCCTTAGTGGATGAAATAAAAAAACAAGAGTTAAAAAGTGTGATATAATAGTTCCAATATGGAGGGTATTATGGTAAATTTAGAACTTTATCGCATCTTTTATGAAGTTGCAAAAGTAAGTAATATTACAATTGCAAGTCAAAATTTAAATATTTCACAGCCAGCTGTTACCAAGCATATTAAGGATTTGGAAAATGGTCTTGGTACATCATTATTTATTAGAAGTCGTAAAGGTGTCATTTTAACGAGTGCTGGGGAAAAGCTATTTCTCTATGTAAAACAAGCATTAGATTTAATTTCTTATGCTGAAAAGGAATTAGATGATATGCAAAATATGTATAAAGGGACTTTGCGAATAGGAGTAGGTACAACGCTAACAAAGAAATATTTATTAAAATATATCAAAGAATACCATAGATTATATCCAAATATTACTATTGAGATTAGTACAGATCCAACCGATGAATTAAAAGAAAAAATGAAACTTGGTCGGATTGATTTTATTATTGCTAAAATGCCTCCTTATAAGGATGCTGATTATCAGTATACTACTCTTGGAGTATTAGAAGATATCTTTATTGGCAATGAATCCTATAAGGAATTAGGTAATAGAAAAGTATCTTTAGAACAATTATCAGAATATCCCATTCTTTTGCAAAAGAAACCATCTAGTTCTAGAGAATATATAGATACCATTTGTCATGATAGAAATGTAGAATTAAAAAGCATTATGGATATTGCCAGTTCTAATTTATTAATTGACTTTGTTAAAATTGGTTATGGTATTGGATTTGTGACCAAACAATATGTCTTAAAGGAATTAGAAAATAACGAATTAGTAGAAATTAAATTAGATCCTCCAATCCCACCAAGAGAATTTGGTATTATTGAATTAAAGGATAATTTTTTATCTTTTAGTGCAGAAGCAATGTTAGATTTAATTAGAAAAGATTATGAGAAGTAAAAGTGGTTGTAACTTTTACTTTTTTTATGCTATGATAACTTTGGTGATAAGGATGTATAAAATTTTATTAGTAGAAGATAATGAAATGATTGTAAAAGGATTAAAATATTCTTTAGAACAAGAAGACTTTGAAGTAGAAGTTTCTTATTCTATATCTGATATTCCTACCAATCATGAATTCCATTTAGTAATATTAGATATTTCTTTACCAGATGGTAGTGGGATAGAGGTTTTTCAAGATTTAAAGGTAAAAATGAATGTTCCTATTATATTTTTAACAGCTATTGATAATGAAGATACGATTGTAAAATGCTTTGAATTAGGCGCAGATGATTATATTACGAAACCCTTTCGCACAAGAGAATTAATTTCTAGAATTAATCGCTTATTAAAAAAAGAGAATCGTAATGTTTTAACTTACAAAGATATCGAAATTCAAATAGATAGTGCACGTGTATTTAAAAATAAAGAAGAGTTAACATTTACCCCTTTAGAATATAAAATACTACTGATGTTTTTAAGCAATATTAATAAAATTATTACAAGAGAACAAATTCTAGATAAAATTTATGATATGTCTGGAAATTTCGTTAATGATAATACTCTTACTGTTTATATTAAAAGAATAAGGGAGAAAATAGGGGAAGATGTTATTAAGACAGTAAAAGGAATTGGATATAGGGTGGATGCGGAATGAAAAAGGTAAAAAGAAAAGAGATATTTGTCTTAGTAAGTGTTCACTTAGTATGCCTATTTATTGCTTGCATATTTTTAGTTATCTATAATAATTTAGCTTATAAAGGATTCACAAAAGATGTAAATATTTGGGTAGGTGGAGTAATAGATATTATTCAAGAAAAATATCCAAATGTAACAGACGAAGAATTAATTGAAATTTTAAATTCTAATGGTGGAAATAGTGAATTATTAGAAAAGTTAGGAATTAATGATGAAAATATTGCTATTTTACCACTTGAAAAAAGAAAGAACAGAACTTTTTTAGTAGGATTTTTTACTTTACTTGTTTTAGAACTTATGGTAATAGCAGTTACTCTTTATACCTATTCTAAAAAAAATAAAGTCATTAATAAGATTGTCAATTATGTAAAAGAATTAAATAAGAAAAATTATACTCTAGAGATAGAGGAGCAGGGGGAGTCAGAACTTTCTATTCTAAAAAGTGAACTTTATAAAATTACTGTTATGTTAAAAGAAGAAAGTGAAAATGCGAAGGATGAAAAAATTTGTTTGAGTAAGGCTGTAGAAGATATTTCTCATCAGTTAAAGACACCACTTACTTCTATTCGTATCTTATTAGATAATTTAGAAGAAATTGAAATGAATAAAATGATGCAGAAAGAATATATTCATGATATTAGTAAACAAATAGAAAATATGAATTTCTTAACAATTACTCTTTTAAAACTTGCCAGATTTGATGCTGGAGTAATTGTTATGAAAAAAGAAACTATTTCTGCTAAAAAGATATTTACTAAAATTAAAAGTGATTTAGATATTTTATTAGAACTTAAAAATCAAAGATTAATCATAGACGATAAGGATATAGAACTACTTGGAGATTATTCATGGCAGGTGGAGGCATTTACTAATATTGTTAAAAATTGTAGTGAGCATTCTAAAGAAGGAGAATCTATTGAAGTAAAATTTTCTGAAACTCCCTTTTATTCTAAAATTCAAATAGTGGATCATGGAGAAGGAATTTCTAAAAAAGATATAAAGCATATCTTTGAAAGATTTTATAAAAGTAGCAATGCAAGTCATGATAGTATTGGTATAGGCTTATCTCTTGCTAAAACGATTATTGAAGAAAATAATGGATATATTACTTGTAAATCAGAAGAGGGAGTAGGGACAACTTTTGAAATTAAATATGCAAAAAGATAAGTCACTTTGTAGTCACTAAACTTTAGTACAATGATACTGAAAGGAGATTATTATATGGAAATTTTGAAAGTAGAAAATTTACAGAAGACATATGGAAGAGGAGAGAACCAAATCCATGCTGTAGATGGAATCTCTTTTTCTGTTGAAAAAGGAGAATTTGTTGCTATTGTAGGTGCATCTGGTTCTGGAAAAAGCACTTTACTTCATTTACTTGGAGGTGTAGATAGACCAACAGGTGGTAAAGTATATATTGATGGAAAAGATATCTATGATTTAAATAATGATAATTTAGCTATTTTTAGAAGACGCCAAGTAGGTCTTGTCTATCAATTTTATAATTTAATTCCTATTTTAAACGTAGAAGAAAATATTACATTACCATGCAGATTAGATGGAGTAAAAGTGGATGATGATAAATTAAAAGAGTTGTTAGAAACATTAGGACTTACAGAGAGAGTAAAACATTTACCTAATGAATTATCAGGAGGACAGCAACAGAGAGTATCTATTGGACGTGCTTTAATTAATAATCCTGCTATTGTACTTGCTGATGAACCAACAGGAAACTTAGATAGTAAAGCTAGTGAAGAAATCTTAGATTTATTAAAATTATCTAATAAAAAATATAAACAGACTGTTATTATGATTACTCATGATTTAGAACTTGCTGCTGCAGCTGATAGAATTATTACAATTGACGATGGTAAAATTGTGAAAGATGAGAGGAATTAATTATGAATACTCTCTATAGTTTAACGTATAGAAACTTAAAATTAAATAAAAAAAGAACCATCGTAACTATGATAGGAATTATTCTATCAGTGGCCCTTATTTGTGCAGTAGCAGGAATGGTAACTAGTTTTCAAAGGTCTCTTTATAAAGAAGCAATAGAGGATGGTGGAAACTATCATACTATTTTTAAAGATGTACCAATAAAAGAAGCAAATGTTATTTCTGAACATAGAGAAATAAAAGAAACATTTACTTTTAGTAGTTTAGGATATGCTTTATTATCTGATAATGAAGAGGATATTAAGTATTTAAATAGACCTTATTTTAGATTAGTTGGATTTTCTTCTAATACGATTGGCAATTATCCATTACCTCTTACTTCTGGTAGGCTTCCAGAAAATAGTAATGAAATTGTATTATCTGCTGATTTAGCGTTTGAATATTCAGAACAGAAAATAGGAAACAAAAGTTTAAAAGTAGGCGATAAAATTACTTTAGATATTGGAACTAGAGTAAACGCAGATGGAGATATTTTAGATAATAGTAATCCACTTGTAATAGATGATTATACAGAATGTATAGATAATAGTTGTGAGGTTCACTCTTCTACTAAAGATTATAGGGAAGAAAAAATTATTGATACTAAGACAAAAGAATATACCATTGTAGGAATCTTTGATTATGGAATGAATTATAACTTTGGAGATTATCATACTCCTGCCTATGATATTTATACACTCCTAGATTCAAATGTAGAAGCATCTTCAGTGGATTTGTATATTCAGTATAAAAATGCAAAAAATTATAAAGAATTAAATGATGAATTAAATCCTAAAGTAATGTCTGAGACAGGAATAGAAACTAGAATCTATGGTCTAGAAAATAATGATTATTTATTAGATACTATGGGTGTTGGATTTAGTGATAATACAAGAAGGGTATTATATACAATGGTGGCTATTGTAATTGGTATTATTATGGTAGCTAGTGTCTTTGTTATTAAAAATGGATTTAGTATTTCTATTGTGGAAAGATATAAACAATTTGGTATGTTATCTAGTGTAGGCGCTACTTCTAAACAGATTAGAAGAAGTGTACTATTTGAAGGACTTTTACTTGGTATGATTGCTATTCCAATAGGAATTTTATGTGGAATACTTGCTGTATTTATTCTTGTTAATCTAGTAAATTTGATTCTAAAAGATTTTGTAGATCATGATATGATAATATTCTATATTACTTCATTACCAATTATAGTAGCTATTATTACATCTATTATTACAATATTCTTATCTTGCTATTTACCTGCACGTCGTGCATCAAAACAATCTATTATTGATTTAATCCGTAGCAATAATTCCATTAAAATGAAATCAAAGAAATTAAAAACACCTAGATATATTACAAAATTATTTGGTGTAGGGGGAGAAATTGCTCATAAGAATTTAAAACGTAATAAAAAGAAATATAGAACTACTGTTGTATCACTAGTTGTTAGTATTGTAATATTCATTTCTTTAAATGCATTCATTAATACGGTATTTGATTCTAGTACATATTATTTCAATTCTGTTGATTATGATTTATCAATTTATTACTATTTGCCAAGAAATGAGGATACAACTCAGGAAGAAATTCGTAAAATATTAAATGACAAAACAAGAGAGCTTTTAAGTTTAGGAAATCCTGGTGAATATGCTATTATGAAGTCAGATCAGTTTGTTAATCGAGATTTTAAAATTTATACGGATGATTATATAAATGTTTATCGCTCTATGGGAGGATTCTCAACTGATGAAGAAGGAAATATGCAAACTTATATTTCTATGACAGCAGTAGGAAAAGAAGAATTTGAAAGACTAGTAAATAAGATTGGTGGAAAGGTCGAGGACTATCAAGACGGGGCAATCTTAATTGATGATATTTTTATTTATGATAATGAACTAGAAAAGTATCGTGAAATAAATGTTTTAAATCTAAAAGAAAATGACACCTTGAAATTGATAAATATATTTGATGGCGAGGAAAGAGAAATAGAAATTCCTATTTTAACTAGGACAAATGAGAGAATCCTTGGTATGCCTAACCATCGGGAATCTTATTCAGGTGCATTATTAGTTGTAAGTGATGAGTATTTTGATAAAATAACTGATGGCAATATGATTAATAGTATTGAAATCTTAATGAAAACAAATGATGTAGACAATATTGCAAAACAACTAGATAAATTAAAAGAAAATGATACTAATATAGGTTATAGTAATATTCATGAAGCAGTAAGACAACAACGTGCTATGGTGTTAATTGTATCTATTTTCCTTTATGGATTTATAGCTGTTATTACTCTTATTGGGGTAACGAATATCTTTAATACGATTACAACGAATATGGCACTTAGAAGCCGTGAATTTGCTATGCTAAAGGCAATTGGTATGACAAATAAAGAGTTTAATAGAATGATTCGCTTAGAGAGTGTTTTATATGGATTAAAATCATTACTAATAGGTATTCCAATTGGAGTTTTATTAGCGTACATTATCCATAGTGCATTAGGTAGATTACTAGATACTGCTTTTGTATTACCAATAAATGCTATTCTTATTTCTATTCTATTTGTATTTATTATTGTCTATATGACAATGCGTTATTCTTTAAAGAAAATCAACAAACAAAATATTATAGAAACGATTAGAGAAGAGAATATTTAATATTCTCTTTTTTGTCACTTTAAAGTCATAGACTTTTGTTATTCTATTATTAGAAAAGAGTGGTTATATGGATATTTTATATGGTCTTACTTATCGTAACTTAAAAATGAATAAAAGAAGAACTCTTGTAACAATAATAGGAGTAATTTTAGCGACCACCTTAATTTCTGTAGTAGCAATTATGACAACTAGTTTATATGATAGTTTAATTACTCGTGAAAAAACTGCAAATGGAAATTATCATATTAGAGTTTATGATGTTCCAAAAGAGGATTTAACTTTTTTAGAAAACTATCGGGAAGTGAAAGATTCCTTTACACTAAAAGAAATAGGAACAGCTTCTTTTGATAGTGCTATTCTTAAAGACAGTAGTCCATATAAAAGTTTTAGAAAATATTTGAGAATAGTAGGAATAGATGAAAATTTTCTTTCTCATTTTCCAGTAAAATTAGTTGCTGGTAAATATCCTACTAATGATAGTGAAATCTTAATTACTACTGATTTATTGAAAGCTATGAATGAACCTTACCAGATAGGGGATAAACTAATATTAGAAGTAGGGACTAGGGTAGATAAAGATGGAAAAAGATTAATTCCTTTAAATTTAAATTTTGAAATGCATTATAGTGACAATGGTACTTCCCAAGTTCTATTAGAGGAACAAATAGTAAATACTGAAAAAGTAGAATACACGATTGTCGGTGTAATAGAATCTTTAGAGTATAAAATATCAGAAATGAGAGATTCTAATTATTATTTTTTTACTTACACAAACGATTTAGCTGATTATCAAGATGTTTTTTTAAATTACCGTAATCCCTATAAAGCTAAGGAAGTAACAAAAACATTAATAGGTAATAAATATAATACCGCTTTTCATGATCCCCTTTTAGATTTACAAACAATTAAGTTAGGAAATGAAGCAGGATCTGCTTTTGGGGGAGTCGCCGGAATTATTATTTTTGTTATTATGATTTCTAGTATTTTGGTTATTAGAAATGGATTTAGTATTTCCGTTGTGGAAAGGTATAAACAATTTGGACTCTTATCTAGTGTGGGAGCTACTACTAAACAGATTAGAAAAAGTGTATTATTTGAAGGTTTGTTAATAGGAGCGATTGCTATTCCAATAGGAATACTTTTAGGCATTCTATCAACTTTTCTTTTAATAGTACTATGTACAACTATTTTAGAAGAATTAAATTTCTTATACCTATCTATTTCTTGGTTATCTATGTTATTGATTATAATACCAACAATGATTATCATTTTACTTTCTTGTTGGGTTCCATCTTTAATGGCATCACGTATGTCTGCAGTAGAGGCTATTAGAAGTAATCAGAGTATTAAGATGAAAAGAAAAAGGTTAAAAACACCTAAGATAATTTCAAAAGTTTTTGGAATAGGTGGGGAAGTATCTTATAAGAATTTAAAACGTAGTAAGAAAAAATATCAAACGACAGTACTGTCTTTGATTGTAAGTATCATTATGTTTATTACTCTTTCTGCTTTCATTGATTTAGTATTTTATTTGTTTATTGGTTATTATGACAATTCTTATTCATATGATTTAGTTGTTGACACTTCTATAGAAGGAGAAAATATGTCTGTAGAAGATGCTCTATTAGAATTAGAAAAGAGAAAAGAACTAATTTTATCGATAGAGGGATTAGACCGTTATGCATTAGAAAGAAGAGCATACTTATCAACGGAAGATCCAAAACTTTTTGTAGAAGATTATTATGATTACTATATTTCTTATTATGATAGACCATTAGAAGAATTTTATGGCAATATTGAAGTATCTACTTTGGGAGAAGAAGAATTTAAAAAGTATGTAGAAAGTATTGGTGGTAAGGTAGAAGATTATCAAGATGGGGCTATTCTAATTGATAGAGTATCGCTAGAATATTATCGTAAATTCTATGAAATGAATCTTTTAAGAGTTAGGGAAGGGGAAAGTATTACACTATTTGGTCGTATCCCTAATTCAGATAAGAAGGAAGAGTTTTCTATTAAGATATTAAAAAGAACAGATAAAAAACCGTTATCTATGCCATCTGGAATTATGACGGATGCAACTCCTAGATTAATTGTTTCTGATTCTTATTTTGAAAAAAATTTTGTAGGAACTTTAGATATGAGCATTTATATTAATACATCAGATAGTAAAAAGATTATTGAAAGAATAGAGCAGTATAATGACAATACTGATACATTTAAGTTTTATGATTATCAATCAGAAAAGAAGGCACAAGAGGCAATAAGATTATTGGTATATATTTTTTCTTATGGATTTATAGTTGTTATTACTCTTATTGGAGTAACAAATATCTTTAATACGATTACAACCAATATGATGCTTAGAAAAGGAGAGTTTGCTATGTTAAGAGCAATTGGAATGACAGATAAAGAATTTAATAGAATGATACGTTTAGAGAGTTTCTTCTATGGATTTAAGTCACTACTGATTGGAATTATAGTATCTATTATTTTAACTTATTGGATGCATAGTAGTTTATCTATTTGGTTAAAAAAATCATATGCTTTTCCAATTATACCAATACTTATTTCCATAATATTTGTCTTTGTAGTGGTTTACATAATCATGCATTATTCATTAAGACAAATTAATAAACAAAATATTATAGAAACAATTAGAGAAGAGAATATTTAGTATTCTCTTTTTTGTATACTTTGGTGTAATTTCAAAAGAAAATCTATAAATAAAAAAGTATTTGTGGTATACTAATAAAAGTAGAGGAGTGTGCTATATGATTTGCAAAAATTGTGGAAATAATATAGGAGATAGAACTATTTGCCCTTATTGTGGAATGCAAAATCCTAAAATTCAAAATAAACAAAATAATAATTTAAAAAAGGAAAGTAATATGGGCCCAATTTTAGTAATACTTGCGGTTGTTGTATTAGCTATTGCTGTTTTTGTTATTATTAATATGAGAAAATCGAATAATGAAGCAGAAAACAATAGTAATTCTTTAACTACTTCTACTAGTAATGTAAAGACCAATACTAATACATCTAACAATTCAACAAGTAATAGTTTATCAAATACTAATAATAGCAATATAGATTCAAATACAAATACAAATACTAATACAAATACAAATACTAATACTAATA